>FTEN01000279.1_pt1 | contig 9690 bp, 11 predicted proteins | sample 1640221 | NCBI WGS metagenome assembly FTEN01 (sample SAMEA3914816, study PRJEB12502) | metagenome | biome: forest; material: soil | place: USA | collected 2011-09-16 | depth 0.3 m | reverse complement strand
CGTCTGCCCCGGCGCGATCACGAGCGCCTCGTGTGAGCGCATCCGCGACACTCCGCCTTCGAGCCTCGTTTCGTGAATCATCGCCATGCTCGCTGCCGGTGACTCGACAGAGACCACGGTGACGGCTCTCTTACCGGTATTGCGCAGCGTCACATACGCTGCCGCCACGTCGGACCCCGGCGTCACGCGCAGCCACGCGTCCTGGGCGCCAAGCGTAGGTTCCGCGTCCGCGGGGGCCGGTGTCGCGGATCCAGCCAGCCAGATCGCCCCAAAGAGGGCCAGGGCCGCAGCGGTGTTTCTCAAGCGCGCTCCTCGATGACCGCGTCGATTATGCCAGTGCCGCGCATTTCACTTCGCATGCTCCGAGATCGACTTGCAGACGGCATCGATCGCGGGGCGCCGCGCGCTGGATTTTCGCCAGACCGCGCCGATGTGGCGCACGGGCACCGGCCGGGCGAAGGGGCGGACCGTGACCCCCCGGGCGTGGCCGTAGGCGCCCCGGCCAGCCAACTCCGGGAGCAGAGTGACGCCGGCTCCGGTGGCCACCATCTGCCGGAGTGTCTCGAGGCTCGTTGCCCGGAAATCCTGTTTTTCGCTCGGACCGATGCGGCTGCAGACCTCGAGGGCCTGGTCCCGCAGACAGTGTCCGTCCTCGAGCAACAGCAGAGTCTCGCCCTGCAGATCCTCGATTCGGATGGTGTCGCGCGTGGCGAGTCGGTGGTGGTCCGGCATCGCGACAGTGAAAGGCTCCGCATACAACTCGCGGGATTGCAGGCCTTCCAGCGGCACCGGCAGCGCCAGGATGCCCAGGTCGATCTCTCCGAGCTCGAGCTTCTCGAGCATGGGAGCCGTCTGGTACTCGTACAGGCGCAGGTCGAGGCGCGGCAACGATTTGCGGATGGGCTGCGAAACCCGCGGCAGCAGGTACGGACCGATCGTCGGCAGCAGAGCGATCCGCAGCGTGCCCGCGAGCGGATCGCGATGCGAGCGCGCGAGAGTCACGACTTCATCGCTGGCCTCGAGAATTCGCCGCGCGCGCGGCACTATCTGCTCACCCGCGTTTGTGAGGGTCACATGACCCGGCTGGCGCTCGATGAGCTGCACGCCGAGGTACTGCTCCAGTTTTTTCAGCTGCGCGGACAGCGTGGGCTGGCTGACAAAGCAGCGCTCGGCCGCGCGTCCGAAATGCCGGGTGTCCGCCACAGCCACCAGGTACCGCAGATCCTTCAGCTTGAGGTCGGCCAAGTACATGCTCCCTATATATGGCATCTATCGACATTATAAAGTCAATTGATTGGATGCATGGGAGACTCGCGCGCAGGATGGCGCTCACACCATCGGGCCGCTTGAGGCCCTTCCAGGAGCGAGCATATGTCAGGCATCGGTCAACAGTTTCCCCGCTTCGAGCTCAAGGGCGTCGTGTCCAGCGATCTGAGCCGCGCCTTCCAGACCTTCACGAACGACAGCTTCCAGGGCAAGTGGCAGGTCGTGTTCTTCTGGCCCAAGGATTTCACCTTCGTCTGTCCGACCGAAATTGCGGCCTTCGGCAAGCTCGACCGCGAGTTCAAGGCGCGCGACGCTCAGGTCCTGGGCGTCAGCATCGACAGCGAGTTCGTGCACCTGGCCTGGCGCCAGGCGAAGGACGAGCTGAAGGGTCTACCGTTCCCGATGCTCGCGGACGTGAAGCGTGAGTTGTCGGCCAGCCTGGGGATTCTGGATCCGCAGGAAGGGGTGGCACAGCGTGCAACGTACATCGTGGATCCCCAGGGCGTCATCCGCTTCGTGTACGTCACGGATCTGAACGTCGGCCGCAGTCCGGAGGAGGTGCTCCGAGTTCTAGACGCACTGCAGACGGATGAGCTGTGTCCCTGCAACTGGCAGAAAGGCGAGGACACGCTGCAGGCAGCGTGAGGAATCCGTCATGAAAACTCTGGACACTGTGCGCGACTCTCTTCCCGCCTACGCGCGGGACCTGAGTCTCAATCTCGGATCGGTCCTGGCGCCCACGGGGGCGCCAGGCCTCGCCGAGCGTCAGATCTGGGCCATCGCGCTCGCTGCGGCGATCGCATCGCGTAATCCAGCGTTCACGCGCGATATCGAGGCGCTCGCGCTGGCGCACCTGGATGACGCGCATCTGAACGCGGCGCGGTCCGCGGCAGCCATCATGGGAATGAACAACGTCTACTACCGGTTCCTGCACCTCGTGGGCGACCCCGAATACGCACGGATGCCGGCGCGGCTGCGCATGAACGTCCTCGCCAATCCGGGAATTCCCAAGCTCGACTTCGAGCTGCTCTCGCTGGCCGTTTCCGCGATCAATGGCTGCGGCATGTGTATCGAGTCACACGACCAGCAGCTGCGCCAACACGGGGTGACGCGTGAGACGGTGCAGAGCGCCGTGCGCATCGCCGCAACCGTACACGCCGTGGCGCGCGTACTCGAGGACGCTGCCGCGGCGCAATCGGAGCAGAACGAGGCAGCCTGAAGCGTCGGCGTTACACTACGCCACGAGATGCTGCGCGCCCTGACACTCCTGCTCCTCGGCCTCTATGCCGTCGCCCCGCCGGCTGCGACAGCGGCTGTGCCTGCGACTGCGGCCGTGCCTGCGGCGACTTCCGCCGCGAATCCGGCCAGGGCTGCGGCGGCGACGCCGATGACCATCACGGACGACACGGGCGCTCGGATCGCGTTGCCGGGGCCGGCCAAGCGGATAGTCAGCCTCTCCCCCGGGGCCACTGAGATGCTCTTCGCCGCCGGCGCTGGCGATCGCGTCATCGCCACGGTCGAGTACTCCGATACACCCCCCGCCGCGAGACGTATTCCGAGGGTCGGCGACGTAGCGGCGATCGACGTCGAGCGTCTCGTGGCGCTGCGGCCGGATGTAGCGATCATCTGGCCCGGCGGCGGAAACGCTGCGCAGATTGAGAAGATCTCCCGGCTGGGGCTGCCTCTGTACCGACAACAGCTCGACGCCCTGGCGGATCTTCCGGAATCGCTGCGCCGCCTGGGGCGGCTCGCAGGAACCTCGGCGGTCGCGGAAGCTCACGCCCGCGAGCTCGAGATGCGGCTGGCACATCTGAACAGGGAGTATGCAGGCGGTAGCCGTGGGACCGTACTCCTGCAGGTGTGGAATCGACCCATCTACACGGTGGGCGGCACGCAGCTCATGAGCGACGCGCTGCGTTCATGCGGTGCGCGGAACGTATTTGCCGATCTCAAGGATCCGGGCCCCGCCGTCGATGTCGAGGCGGTGATAGCCCGCGACCCGGACATCATCGTCGCTGCCGCCCCTGCGGGAGCCGCCGCCGCGTGGCTCGACGATTGGAAGCGATTTCCGGCCCTCAGAGCCGTGCGGTTCGGCCATCTCGTCCCGTTCGAGGACGACCGCTTCAGCCGCTTCGGTCCCAGCATCCTCGATGCGACCGAGGCCCTGTGCAAGGTGTTGGCGGGGACCCGCTAGCCCTATTGCCCTATTGCACAAAGTCGCCTGCGGCGCTTTGTGCCGACGAAAGGCGTGGCTTTCGTCGGCGGGCTGCAGGACGGTACTGCGCGCGGCTCAGTCGCGGAAGTTGTTGAATTGCAGCGGCACGTCGAGCTTTGCGCCGCGCAGGAATTGCATGGCCGCTTGCAGGTCGTCGCGCTGCTTGCCCGCGATCCGGACCTTGTCGCCCTGCAGGCTCGCCTGCACCTTCAGCTTCGAGTCCTTGATGAGGCGCGTGATCTTCTTGCCTGTCTCCTGATCGATCCCGTGCTTGAGGATCACATCCTGGCGCGCGCTGGCGAGGTTCGTCAGCGGCTCCTGCGCGTCGACGCACGCGACGTCGATGCCGCGCTTCGCAAGGCGCAGCTTCAGGATCTCGAGCATCTGCTTGAGCTGGAAATCCACCTGCGCATACAGCGTGACAGTGAGCTCCAGCAGCTCGAAGCGCGCGCCGGTGTCCTTGAAATCGAAGCGCTGGGAGAGCTCGCGGCCGGCCTGGTCGACGGCGTTGGCCACCTCATGGGAGTCGATTTCGGAGACCACGTCGAAGGACGGCATGGTGAGCCCCTAGGTTGCTTTCTTCAGCTCCGCCTCGAGCTGCTTGCGGTTGCGCCGCGTGAGATCCATGAAGCGGGGCATGGGCCCCACGTCCTCGTACACGGGATCTCCCTGCTCATCGGTCGAGATCACTTTCTTTCCGGGCACGTAGGGCATCGCCGTGCCCACCTCCCGCAGAGCCGTGGCCAGCAGATCGGTGATGAGCTGTTCGGGAGAACGTCCTGGGAACATCTCGGCAAGCGCCGCCAGCCTGGCCGCATCGATGGGCAATCGCACCTCGTATTGCGGCGCGGTCCGCGGCTCGGCCGCCGTCGCACGCCAGCTCTCGAGCAGCTCTTTGAAGCTCACTTGGGGACTCCAGCCACATCCGCTGCGGTGAGCGCGCATTGTACCGAAGACGGGCTGTGGCAGCGTCCGCGGCCCCTTTTACGCCCCCGCCGCGTATTCTTGACGGCCGAGCCGCCGCCCGGCCATACTCCAGCGCAAATGACGCAGCAACTCCTCAATACCGCCCGTAACCTGGGCCTGTGGTGGTGGCGCACTTCCTGACGGAGTGGGCCCGGTCGCTGCTGATCTTTTAACGAATACTTTCTACGGCACCCAACCCATCTCCGGCTCCCGGTGATGGGTTTTTTGTTGTCTGCATGTTTTGGGTCCTGGCACGGAGGAAGCGTTGAAACCGCCATTCGACATCTCGGGCGATCTGGACACGCCGGTCTCGGCGTTCATGAAGCTGGCTGCCTTCGAGCCGCGCTTCCTGCTGGAAAGCGTCGAAGGCGGCGAGCGGCTGGCGCGCTACTCGTTCATTGGATTCGGCAAGGGGCTGGAAGTGCGCCTCGATCGCGACGGTCTTGCGATCGGCTCCGAGCGGCGCCCCGTTCCAGCGAACGCCGCAGAGCTCCTGGGCGCGTTGCGCGGAGCTTTGCGCAGTGCCCCGCAGCCGCAGCCGGACATCGCAGGCGTACCGCTGGCCGGCGGGCTGGTGGGCTATTCGTCCTACGACGTGGTCCGCTTTTTCGAACGGCTGCCGACGCGGACACCCAGCGGCGTACCTGCGTTGCACTACGTCGCGCCGCGCTCTCTGCTGGTCTTCGATCACCTGACTCGCGGCATCGCGCTGGTGCATGCGGGGAGTGAGGAAGAACATCGCTCGCTCCGCAAGGAGGTCATTCGTGCCCTGCGCGGCGCTCTACCTAACGGGGTACGCACGGGCCGCTACTCCCCGCCGACACCGGCCTTCAGCCGCGACGATTTCCTGAGCGGCGTCAGGCGCACGCAGGAATATATCTCCGCCGGCGACGTATACCAGCTCGTGCTGTCCACCCGCTTCGCCGGTCGCCACGAGCTCGACCCCTTCCAGGCCTATCGTGCCCTCAGGCTGATCAACCCTTCCCCTTACATGTACTACTGCGCGTTGGGAGACGTGACCGTCGTCGGCTCATCGCCCGAGGCGCTGGTGAAGCTCAAGGGTGGACGGGCGCAGTTGCGTCCCATCGCCGGCACCCGGCCGCGGTCGGATGACGTCGCGATCGATCTTGCCCGTGAAGCGGAGCTGCGCGCCGACCCGAAGGAGAACGCCGAGCACGTGATGCTGGTGGATCTCGCCCGCAACGACCTCGGCCGCGTTGCGCGGGCAGGCAGCGTTCAAGTCGATCCCTACCGTGCGATCGAGCGCTACAGCCACGTGATGCACATCGTGAGCGGCGTCAACGGCGAGCTGGCTCCCGGCAAGGATGCGTTCGATTTGTTTGCGGCCGCGTTTCCGGCCGGCACCCTGGTCGGCGCCCCGAAGGTGCGCGCGATGCAGATCATCGATGAGCTGGAGCCGGTGAACCGCGGTCTGTACGGCGGCACAGTCGGCTACTTCGGAGCGCGGGGCGACATGGACCACGCCATTACGATCCGCACGCTCGTATTCCATGGCGACGAATTCAGCTACCAGGCGGGTGCCGGCATCGTTGCCGACAGCGTTCCGGCGACGGAGCACGAGGAAGTCCTCGCCAAGAGCGGCGCGATGGCGCGTGCGCTCGAGATTGCTGAGGAGGGTGTGTGAGTCCGCGGCTGTTGCTGATCGATAACTACGATTCCTTCACCTACAACCTGGTGCAGGCATTCCTGGTCCTCGGCGCGGACGTGCGCGTGTATCGCAACGATGCGATCAGCGTCAGCGAAGCGCTCCAGGTGGCACCGACGCATCTGTGCATCTCCCCTGGACCCGGCACGCCCTACGATGCCGGCATTTCCATGGAGATGATCCGCGCTTTCGCCGGGAAGATTCCGGTACTCGGCGTCTGCCTGGGACACCAGTCGATCGTCGAGGTGTTCGGCGGCAAGGTCGTGCGCGCCGACCGCCTGATGCACGGCAAGACCTCCGTCATCCAGCACGACGGCCGAACCCTTTTCGAGGGACTGCCTGCGCCGTGCGAGGTGGGGAGGTACCATTCCCTGATTGCAGCTCCTGCCTCGCTCCCGCCAGATCTCGAAGTGAGCGGACGGACTGCGGAAGGGGAGGTCATGGCCGTGCGCCACCGCTCTGTCATGGTCGAAGGCGTGCAGTTCCATCCGGAGAGCATCCTGACGCCGGACGGGCCACGCCTCATGCAGAACTTTCTGACTTTCACGGCGGGAGAGCGAAGTCGCGAGCCCGTGGTGGATGCAAGCCATGCCCGTTACGCGTGATCTCCTCGAGCCGCTGCTGCGACGACGCGATCTGAGCGAAGCTCGAGCGGAGGAGTTGCTGGGGCACCTCACGGATCCGCAGAGCGCGCCCGCCATGGTCGGAGCCGTTCTCGCGGCGCTGCGCACAAAGGGTGTCGTTGCCGATGAGGTGAGGGGTTTCGCGCGCGCGATGCGGCGTCTCGCGCTACGCCCGCACGTTCCTGCCAACCTGCGGGCGATCGACGTTGTCGGAACCGGGGGCGATTCGTCCGGTAGCTTGAACATTTCCACCGGAACCGCGCTGTTGACGGCCGCCTGCGGTGTGCCCGTCGTGAAGCACGGCAACCGCTCAGTCTCCAGCCGCGCGGGGAGTGCCGACGTGCTCGAAGCGCTGGGCCTGAAAATTCCGCTCGACGAGGCTGCGGCCGGCGCCTGTCTGGCCGCCAGCGGCTTTACCTTCCTGTTCGCGCCCTACTACCATCCGGCGATGAAGACGGTGGCCCCGGTCCGCGCAGCGCTCGGCGTCCGCACGATCTTCAACATTCTCGGGCCTCTCACCAACCCGGCGACTCCGCCCTTCCATCTCATCGGCGCCTACAGCATGGAGGTTGCGCAGCTCATCTCGCATACCCTGTCAGGACTCGAGGCTGAGCGCAGCTTCGTCGTTCACGGCGCTGACGGTTGGGATGAGCCCACCCCTGTGGGTGCCTTCACCGTATTCGACGTCCGTCCCGGACGTGTCGATATTCAAGTGCGCTCGCCGGCTGATTACGGCATCTCGACGTGTACTGCCGCCGATCTGTCAGGCGGTGATGCCCGACACAATGCTGCGGCACTTCGGTCGGTACTCACGGGCGAGGACCGAGGGCCGCATCGTGACTGCCTGCTTCTGGGCACAGCGTTGGCACTCGAAGTGGCGGGCGAGACGCAGACTCCTCACGAGGGCGTGGCGCGAGCGGCACAGGCCATCGACAGCGGCGCCGCGGGCCGCATGTTGGAAACGCTTCTCGCTTTCTCCAAGGGTGGACAGGTCGACGCATGAGCTCCGATTTCCTCCAGGCGATGGCCGCGAGCAGCCGCGAGCGAGTGCAGGGCGCCCGGCGCAAGCTGTCCGATCACGCGCTGCTGGATCTGGCGCTGGCCACACCGGAGCCTCCGCCGCTGCGGCGCCATCCGCATGAATTTGATCTGATCGCGGAGCTCAAACTGCGCTCACCAGCGGCCGGACAGCTGCAGTCCGGCGATGAGGATGTTGCGGCGCGGGTGACCGCTTACGCGCGGGCGGGTGCGGTGGCTGTTTCGATACTGACCGAGCCGAGCCGCTTCGATGGCGCAATGTCGCACCTGGAAACGGGAGCGCAGAGTCTTGCGCCGCTGCGAGTCCCGGCAATGCGCAAGGATTTTCTCGTCGACCCTTACCAGGTCATCGAAGCCCGGGCTGCGGGGGCCGGCGGGGTACTCGTCATTCTGCGCATGCTGCCGCGAGCCGAGACTCAGGCACTGTTGAACTGCGCTCGCTCGCTCGGCCTGTTCGTGCTCCTCGAAGCATTCGATGAGCACGACATCGAGCACATGCACGAGCTCGTCGCGGCCAATGAAGCCTCTGCGGACAGCATAGCCGCGACCGGCGCAGCCTCTGCGGAGGGCACGGGTCGTGAGCCACTGGCCTTACTCGCAGGCGTGAACTGCCGCGATCTGACCACGCTGCAGGTCGTTCCCGAGCGCCTCGAAAAGCTCGCCCCTCTGCTGCCAAGCACCGTGCCCCGGGTGGCTGAAAGCGGTGTCGGCACCGTGGAAGATGCCCGGCGCGTGTCCGCGGCAGGATATGAGCTGGCGTTGGTGGGGAGCGCATTGATGCAAGGCGGCGATCCCGGGTCCCTGGCTCGAGCGATGCTCGAAGCGGGCCGCGCGGCTCATCGCGCGGACGCAGGTCAGTCGACGCGTCTTTCGCAACAGACCGCAAACCGGCCCGGGTGAACGCCATGTGGATCAAGATTTGCGGCATGACGACACCCGAGGCGGTGGATGCCGCACTCCATGCAGGCGTGGACGCGATCGGTTTCGTGTTTGCCGATTCGGTGCGGCAGTTGACTCCAGCAGCGGCCGTGAAGCTCGCGGCCCCCGCGCGGGGCCGAGTACGGTGTGTCGCAGTCACCCGCCATCCGTCGCAGTTCGCGCTGGATGAGATGCTGTCGGTCTTTCAGCCCGACGTTCTGCAAACGGATGCCGTCGACATGCAGATGTTGCGGCTGCCGCAACATCTCGAGACCCTGCCGGTGCTGCGGGGCAGCCAGCATGGCGATCGCTTTCCCGCCCGCGTCCTGTTCGAGGGGCTTTCCAGCGGCAGCGGCATGCCCTGCGACTGGGTGAGCGCGCGGCAGGTCGCGCGACGCACCCAGCTCGTGCTCGCCGGTGGACTGAACGCAGTCAACATCGCTGCCGCGATAGCAGATGTCCAGCCGTTCGGAGTCGACGTGTCCAGCGGGGTCGAGCAGCGCCCTGGAATCAAGAGTCCAGCCGAAATCGCGCGCTTCGTCCAGGCCGCGCGAGCGGAGTTTCGGGCGCTTGCCGCTGCTGACGCCGCCGCCGCCGCTGACGCTGCCGCTGACGCCGACGCCCACGCCCACGCCGATGCCGACGCCGATGCCGATGCCGATGCTGACGCCGATGCCGATGCCGATGCCGATGCCGATGCTGACGCCGATGCCGATGCCGATGCTGGCGCCGACGCCACGCAGGAGACCCCATGACCGCTCCGGCCACACAAGACGACGGCAGGCAGCTGCTTGCCGACTCCATCGCCGGCAAATTTCCGGATGCCCACGGACGCTTCGGTCCGTTCGGCGGCCGTTATGTTCCGGAGACCCTCATCCCCGCGCTGGAACGGCTCGAGGGCGGAGTACGCGAGCACCTGCACGGCAAATCGTTTCAGGAGCGGCTCGCCGCTGAGCTGCGCAGCTGGGTCGGCCGGCCTACCGCACTCACGTTCGCGG
>FTEN01000160.1_pt1 | contig 9742 bp, 6 predicted proteins | sample 1640221 | NCBI WGS metagenome assembly FTEN01 (sample SAMEA3914816, study PRJEB12502) | metagenome | biome: forest; material: soil | place: USA | collected 2011-09-16 | depth 0.3 m | reverse complement strand
AGTCAGCTTCACGTCCTCGGGCGACTCGCTGTCCGCCACGGCCCGCTGCATCGCGCGCTTCACGATGTCCGAGAGTGCGCTGCCGCTGTTGCGATTGAGACGTTTGGCGAGGAAGGCGGAGATTTCTTCTATGTCGAGCGTAGGATCGAGGGGGCGTTCGCGAATGAAGCGCTTCAGCAGCTCGCGGCGCCCGGCCTCATCCGGTAGCGGAATCTCGATCTTGAACGTGAAGCGCCGCTTGATCGCCTCGTCGATCTGCTCGGGAAGGTTCGTCGCCGCGAGCACGATCACTGGCCGTTCTCCCTTGGCTGCCCCTTCCATCTCAGTCAGCATCTGAGTGACGATATCGCTGGAAAACGCATCCCCGGTGCCGCGCTTCGCGGCCACACTCTCGATCTCGTCGATGAACAGGACACACGGCGCCGCGGCACGGGCGCGGCTGAACAGATCGCGCACCAGGTGGGCCGACTGCCCGACGTACTGTCCTTTCAGGTCAGCCGTCTTGCCTTCGACGAATTTCACGCCGCTTTCGTTGGCGATCGTGCGAGCGATGTCCGTCTTGCCGGTGCCCGGCGGTCCGTAGAGCAGAATGTTGGGAACGTCGGCCTTGCCCTTGTAGCGTTCCGACTCGCGCAGGATGCGGGCCGCCTGCTGCAGCTGTTGTTTGATCTCTCCGGGCAGCACCAGGCGATCCCACGTCTTGGTCTCGTCCCGAAAGGAGGCGTCCGCGCCGCGGACCGTGCGTACCGCCAGCCGCCAGTGATCGTCGGCAGGTGGATCGGGCAGCGAGTTGACCTTCGTCTCGCGGACGATGTCGTACAGCTCACGGATGCTGCTTCCGCCCGTGCCTTCGATGACCCAGCGGGGCGCGCCGACGGAGAGCTGATTCTCGACACAGGCGGCGTTGAGAATCAGCTCGCGGCCGGCGGTGTCCGGCGAGGTAATCTCGATCTTCGAGCTGCCCAGGAGCGACAGGATGCGCGGGTGCAGGTTCTGCTCGCTCTGCGCCGACAACACCACCCACACCCCCGTTTGCCAGCACTCGTTGCGGCTCCACTCCTCCAGCCACGCGAGCGTCGCCTCACGCGATCCCGACCCTGCGTTCTCGGACCCGGGCTTGGTGAAGAGGTGATCGGCATAGTCGACGAACACCACGGTCGGACCCTTGCCGAGCACGGAGGCCCAGAATTCCTTGACCTCCTTCGCTGCCGCGAGCTGGTCGGCGGTGGGCTTCACGAACTGCGCGAACGCGGACTGCGCGACGGCGCGCGCCAGAAACTCCTTGCCGTTTCCCGGAAATCCATACAGCAGCAGTCCGGCCGGCGCGGCGCGGTCGCGCAGGTTGAAAAGATCGATGCGGCGGATCAGGAACTCGAACGTCTTCTCCGCGACGTGCACCGTTTGCCAGATTTCCTCCAGACGTCGCACCTGGCCGAGGAGCTGCTCGATCCGCGGGATCTGCGCGGCCTGACGCCGCTCGCGCGACTTGAGCTCGCCGTACTTGCGCGCATGCTCGATGATCGGCTCGAGCTGCGCGTGGTGTTGAGTCATCGCTTCCGTGAGCGACGGCCCTAGCAGGCTCATCGGCTCGCCGGCTGCGCTCCAGGCGAGCTGTGGAGGGGAGCCGGCACCGACGCGGTAGTTGGCCAGATCGCTGAATGCCAGGAAGCTCGTACCGGGCAATGTTGCGGGATCGACATTCGTCGGAACGCCGTTCACCTCATCGCAAGCCGGCCCGGCCGCGTCGCTGCGAACTCGCAGCGCCCACGGGGGGATCCCGGCTGCCTGATCCTGGTAGAAGTGCAGGAGCCCCGGGTGGGACAGGGCCGCGGCTTTGGCTTGCACGAGCTGTTGCGGCCCCTGGAGGCGCGAGCGCCGCTCGTACCAGAAGCACACAGGCACCAGCAGCACTGCATAAATGACAACCGGGAGCAGCGCGCCATGGCTGAGCATGCCGAGCGCTGAGGTGATGGCCCAATACGCGACCACCCCCAACACGATCTTCCCGAGCAGGCGGGTGCGCCGGAAGGCCCGCCAGAAGGGCATTAGAAAAGCGGCATGCAGCAGCGCCTTGCTGCTGCCGCCGAGGCGCGCGCGCATCGATGCAATCGCCGAGCTCTGTATCAGTGCTCCAGCGCGCGCGAGATCCTTGCGTATCAGCTCCGGAATGTCCGCGCATTCCTGCAACGCCATTTGCGCTGCCGTCAGCTCGTCCATCGCAGCGGAGAGGGTGGCCTGGTACTTGCCCTTCTGCTCGGCGAGCAAGCGCTCCTTGACGCTTCCCTCCTTGATCACGGTCCCACTGGCCCCCGGCTCAACGGGCACTGCAGGGGCCGACGCTTTGGATACAGTGTCCGAAACCGGCGCCGACATCGCGCGTGGGGACACTCCAGTTGAAGCTGCAGCGGATATTCGTGGCGCTGCGGCCGTTGCGGGGACCCGCGGCGCGAATCTCTCCGCTGCCGAGGAGAGCTTCGAGGACACGTCCGGTAGCGCACGCGCGCGCCCACGACGGCGGAGTCCGAAAAAGTACACGCACGCACCCGCAGGAACCAGCAGGATCAACCAGGCCCAGCCGTGACCGCCTGCCTGGGCTGCGGGAAACATCGGGGGCGGCGCCATGCCCGCGGAAGCGCCGGTGGCGGGGAAAGCAGCTCTTTGCGGGGAGAGATTCGCCGCCGATTGTGCAAACGGCGATGCGGCTCGCTGCTGCGACGCCTGCTGCGCCAGTGCCGCCTGCTGAGCGCGCGCGAGCTGCTCTCGCTGGAGCGCTGACTGCTGCGCGCGCTCCGCGGCCAGCTGTTGTTGCCGCCGCTGCGCCTCCAATTGCTGCTGGTGCTGGGCATCGAGGACTTTCTGGCGCGCCTCCTGCTGCTGCGAGCGCTGCGCGTCGAGGGCCTTCTGGCGGGCCTCCTGCTGCTGCAGACGTTGCGCGTCGACGGCTTTCTGGCGCGCCTCCTGCTGCTGTGTCTGCCACTGCTGCGTCCGTTGCCGCAGCTCGATCATCCCCTGATCGAACACTGCCTTGGCCTGCTGACGGACCTGAGCCTGTTGCTGCCCCGGCAGCTGCGCGAGCTGCTGTTGCAGGCGGCCGAGGTCCGCACGGTTTGCCTGGTAGCGCGACTGGTATTCATCGGCCGTGATCTGCCCGGTCGTCCGGTCGAAGACCAACTCGTTCGCCTCGACAGCCCGGGAGCCGATCTGCTTGGCCAGGCCATCGACCGTGGCTTGCGCCAGCAGCTGTTGTCCGAGGCTCTTCGCATCCAGCGCCGCTACCGGCGTCCAGACGAGCCACGCCAACAGGGCCGCTGCCAACATCCAGGACAACCGGCCTTGTGGCCGGTCCGTGCCGCCCGTCCGCCCGCTACGCATTGACGATGCTCCCCACCGCGAAAATGTCGGCTGTTGTTCTCGTGTCTCGTCCGTCGACCCTCTGGTCAGGAAAGAACATTTGGCGCATGCTTGTTGTGGAACACGGCCGCCGCACGCTCTCGAAATCGACAACCACGTAGGAGACGAACGGCGGCCGCAAACGTCAGGCTTGGTCAAGCCTGCGAAACGTGCGGCCATGGCATCACCGCGAGCCCCAGCGGGCCAGCGGCCTCAAAGCGGCGGCGATGCGCCACCGCGGAGCACGTCGTTATGAAGTTCCATGCACCATCAGCCAGGCGCAGCGCTGGCGCGGCGGCCGGCGGACTGATCAAGCTCGTCGTCATCGTCACTCTTGCAGTTGTCTTCATCGGCCCCCTCGTGCGTTGCGTACAGCAGCTTCCCGCGATGGCGGGCCACGCCGCGGCGCACGCCGCGGATGAAGCGGCCACCGGCATCGGACATGCGGTCGGCAACGGACTCAGCAACGCCGGCAGGGCAGTGAAGAGCTCTCTTGCCCGCGCCTGGGACGCACTCAAGGGCTGGGTGGCGAGTCTGTTTCATGCCGGCGAGGACTACTGGGGCCAATTGAGCCCGGCGGACCGGGTGAAGCTGGTCTGCGAGAACCTGCCGGTCGAAGGCCTCGATCACATCTGCCCCTACTTCGTGGCGCCCCTGGGAGCTGCCACGCAAGCCGAGGCGGCGCGGATTCACTGCTACCTCAATGCCGCCGCGACGGGCCCGAATGGCTCGAAAGTCACGCAGGACGTCACCCAGGCCTGCTCCACGCACCAGAACGACCCCCGGCAGTTGGAAACGTGTCTGCTGGGCCAGGTGCAGGAGGCGGGCGACGAGATCAGCAGCTGCGAGGCCTCCTCACTGGCTCAGTTCGCAGCGCAGGTGCGCGCGACCGTCAAGCCGATCGCGTGTCCGCCGGGCACCCCCGAATCGTTGTGCACCACGCCGCAGCAGGCCCCGCAGCAGGGGTCACCTCCGGACGCTGCATGGACTGATGGCAACGCGCTGCGCTGCCTGGGCCAGTACCGGATGGGCGACCGGCTGTATCCGGCGGACGGCTGCGGTGGACTGTATGGCACCACCTCGACGGACAACGCTCAATGCGTCGCCGCAGCCATGTCGTCGGCATCGAAGCTCGGAGCGGAACAGGTGGCCTTCTGCAAGGCCCAGGCGACTCAGCGACCCTAAAGCCGCGAGGGCCGCCCCCCGCCACCTCCAGCCTCCACAGGCGGGCGGCATACGTATCGAGACCCGCATCCTGCCGGGGGGCTTGTCTCGTCCCAATGCGCCGGCGCTGAAAAAGATCTGTCCGGCTGCATCCGGTGGCCACCCGTTCCCGTAGTGCCCGATGGACGAACCCGATTCGATCCATTCACCTCACGAAGGAAGGCACTGCGATGCAACAGCGTTCAAGACCGCCCGCCATGGCGGCAGCCGTGACAACGAGCGTGGCGATGGCAACGGCCTTGGCCGTGAGCCTGGCGATCTGCGGCACGGCCCTGGCCTCGAGCCACCGGGAAGCGCCGTTCATCACCACGCAACCGAAAGTCGACGCCAGCGACTTCTACATGTTCCGCAGCTACGAGACCGGGCGCTCCGGCTACGTCACCCTGATCGCGAACTACCTGCCGCTGCAGGACGCATACGGCGGACCGAACTACTTCACACTCGACCCGAAGGCTCTCTACGAGATCCACCTCGACAACAACGGCGATGGCGTGGAGGACCTGACCTTCCAGTTCCGCTTCACGACCACGCGTGCGGGGCTCTCGGTGATGGCGGGCGGCAAATCCATTCCGGTGCCGCTCGCGAACATCGGTCCCGTCAGCGCGAGCGACACGAGCGCCCAGAACGTCATGGAGACCTACACCCTGATGCTGGTGAGAGGTGATCGCCGCCACGGAACCCCCGCACCGGTCGTCGACGCCTCCAGCGGCAGCTCGACCTTCACCAAGCCGCTGGACAACATCGGCAACAAGTCGATTCCCGACTACGCCGCATACGCCAACAGCTTCATCCACACGGTCACGATTCCCGGCTGCAGCACGCCCGGAAAGGTGTTCGTCGGCCAGCGCAAGGACGGATTCGTCGTCAATCTCGGCGAGACCTTCGATCTGGTCAACATCAAGTACCCGGCGGAGGAGCTGGCGCCCGGCCTGAATGCGCGGGCGCTCGAGCCCAACACGCTGTTCGACAAGAACGTGACCGCACTGGCGCTCGAGGTTCCGATCGCCTGCCTGACGGCGGGAAGCGAGCCGGTCATCGGCGCGTGGACCACCGCCAGCCTGCGCCAGGCAGCGCTGCTGAATCCCGTGCCGCAGAGCGACAAGAGCGTCGCGAGCGTGGGTGCGGTGAACAATCCTGTGGGCCCCGATCTGCGCGGTGGTGCGTGGGTGCAGGTGTCACGGCTGGGAGCGCCGCTGGTCAATGAGCTGGTGATCGGATTGCCCGACAAGGACCGCTTCAACTCGTCGCGCCCGAAGAACGACGGCCAGTTCGCCGACTATGTCACTAATCCGTCGCTGCCCGTGCTGCTGCAGGCCCTGTTCGGCGCCGCCGGCGTCAAGGCTCCTGCGGTGTATCCGCGGACCGATCTGGTGGCCGCTTTCCTGACGGGAGTGCCGGGGCTCAACAAGCCCGCAAACGTCACCGCATCCGAGATGCTGCGTCTCAACACCTCGACGGCGCCGACCCCTGTCGGCTCGCAGAGCGATCTCGGTGTGCTCGGCAACGACACGGGCGGCTTCCCGAACGGCCGGCGCCCGATCGATGACGTAGTGGACATCGAGTTGCGAGTCGCGATGGGCGTATTGCTGGCGCCGTTCGACGGCAGTGCGAAGGATCCGGACCCTGCTTCGGATGGGTCACGCCAGCTGCACTACACCGACGGGGCCCTGCCCGATCCCGCCGACTACCTGACGGTGTTTCCGTATCTGAACACCCCGTTGGCCGGCTCTCCGAACGGCACGTCGGATTGAGGAGCACGCACCGTGAAAGCGCAAAAGAGTCTGACCGCCTCGATCGGGGCAGTACTGTGCCTTGGGCTGTGTGCGTGCGGCAGCAGCAGCGGATCCAGTCAGTCCGCATCGATGCCTCCTCCCACGACGCCTGCTCCGTCTGCGACTACGAGTTATTCCGTGAACGACCTGGCGAGACTGGTGGGTTCCACGACCGAGGTAAGCGACCCCGTGAGCGTCGATGACGGCGCGACGATGGTCACGCCGATGGACGATGAGACCTCCGACGCGACTTCCCTTTACTAGAGTAGTCATGAGTACGCAGCTCTCCCTCCGGCGCACTGCTGTGCGCCGGAGGTGGCTACCGGCGATCGGATTTGTCGTGGCGATCTGCGGATCGCCTGGCGGTGCACACGCTGCTGCCTACACACCGTCCAACGACTCGGACGTCCTCGCGAGTGTGCCGGCCGGAGCGCGGCACGCGGAACTGGCAACGCGCCGGATGGCGCGCGAACGAATCGACGTCGCGCTCCCCCTCGCGCAGCTGTACATCAAACAGGCGCGAGCTACCGGAGACCTGCGGTTTCTCGGCTACGCGGACGCGATGTTGGAAGCCTGGGTCGGCCCCGGAGCGACGTCCGCGCAGGCGCTGGTCCTGCATGCGACCGTGCTGCAGAGCCGTCACGAGTTTTCGCAAGCGCTGGACGTGCTGCATCAGGCCCTCGCCCTGCGGCCCGATGACCCGCAGGCGTGGCTGACCAGCGCGACCGTCCTGCGCGTTCTCGGCCGCTTTGACGAGTCGATGGCGGCGTGCGATGAGGTGGCGCGACGAGCGCAAGAGGCCATCACGCAGCTGTGCCGACAAGGCCTGTATGGACTGCGGGGCCAACTGCCCTCCGCCTACGCACGGATCGCGCAGATCTCGTCCCAGGACATGCCCAACGATGAGCGCGCCTGGCGCGACTCGGAGCTCGGCGAGATGGCTGTGCGCCTCGGAATGGACGGCGCGGCCGAGCATTGGTTTCAGAACGGGCTGCGCTTCAGCCCGGACGACTTTTACATCCGCGCGGCCTACGCGGACCTGTTGCTGCGAAATGCCCGGCCCCGGGAAGCGCTTGCGCTCCTGCAGGGTCGGGAGAGTCTCGAGCCGTTGCTGCTGCGGATTGCGATCGCGCAGAAAATGCTTCACGCCCCGGGGCTCGAGCAGAGTCGGAGCCGGCTGGGAGCTGCGTTTGCCGCCGAGACGGAACGCGGCGACAGCGTGCATCGCCGCGAGGAATCCCGCTTTCTGCTCGAAGTCGAGGCTCGCCCGCAACCGGCCCTGCGCGCCGCGCTGGCGAACTGGACAGCTCAACACGAAGTGGAGGATGTGCTGGCGTTGCTGCGTGCCGCATATGCCGCGGACGCGCCCGAGGCTGCCAGGCCAGCGCTCGAATTCGTGCGGACACACGGGATTCAGGACGTCCGCATCAAAGCTGCACTGGATTCACGCACATGAGCGGCCTGCGTACCTGGCTCGCAATGGCTCTGATCCTCGCGGCCACCGGCGCCGAAGCACATATCTCCAGTAACGGCTTCATGACCGTGAGTGCGGAGGGTTCCCGCCTCAGGGGAACGATCGAGCTTGCGGTGCGCGACGCAGAGCTCGCGGTGGGACTCGACGACGACGGTGACGGCAGAGTCACGTGGGGCGAGCTTCGCTCTCATCAGAATGACATCGCGATTTACGTGCGCAGCCATATGACTCTGGGCGCCGGCGGCAACCTCTGTGCCGCTGATTTCGATCCGGTGCAGGTCAATGAGCGCGTCGACGGCGCTTATGTGTGGATCCCCTTCACCGCCGCATGCGTGGAGGTCATTCGCAATCTGCGCATCGACTACCGCCTGCTCCAGGACATTGATCCGTCGCACCGGGGGCTGCTGGCGGTATCCGCCTGGGGCGAGACTCAAACGGGAGTGCTCACACCCGGGCACGGGGTGCGGGTGTTCCAGCTGTCGCATCCATCGCAGTTGCGGGCATTCAGCGAGTACCTGCAGGTCGGCGTGTGGCATATCTGGAGCGGCATCGACCATCTCCTGTTCCTGCTGTCGCTGCTGCTGCCTGCCGTGCTGCGCCGTCAGGCCGGTCGCTGGGAGGCGGTGCCGATCGCACGACCGGCATTCGTGAATATTCTCAAGGTCGTCACGGCATTCACGCTCGCGCATTCGATCACGCTGTCGCTGGCCGCATTCGACCTGGTCCATCTGCCCAGCCGCCTGACCGAATCCGTGATCGCCGCCTCGATCATCGTCGCCGCGCTGAACAACATTTTTCCGCGGGTCACCGAAGGACGCTGGCGCATCGCATTCGCCTTCGGGCTGCTGCATGGCTTTGGCTTTGCGTCCGTGCTCGCAGAGATGGGGCTGCCTTCCGGAGCCCGCTTGATCTCACTCGTCGGTTTCAACCTCGGTGTCGAGGCCGGTCAGCTGGCAGTCGTGCTGGCCGTGATGCCGCTCGCCTATTCCGTGCGCGCCACGCAGTTCTACCGGCGTACGGTCATGCGGTGGGGATCCTCCGCAATCGCCGCGCTTGCATTCGTGTGGCTCGTACAGAGAGCCGTGGCCTAGGAAGGCCCTCCCCCTCGGATCCGCCGCGCCTTACCCCGCGCCGGCGGCTTCAGCTCCTGCGCAGCCGGGTCCCACGGCTTCCCGGTCCGCTCCTCAATGTAGCGCCGTAGCAGGCGCCGCACCACCTGCGACGGTGTTGCGTCCTCCTCAGCGCACAAGCGCTCGAAGAGCGCCTTCTTGCGCGGGTCGATGAGGATCGTCAGGCGGGCGGTTCGATCTTCGAGCGGCAAGGCGCCATCCTTGCGAATGCGACACTGCAGGTGGAATAGCATTTATAATCCAAGACACACCGGAGTAGCACTATCTGTGATGGCCCGCCTGGACTCACCGCTCAGCGCCTGCCTGGCGCTCATCGCACTCTGGGGCCTGATCGGGCTCGCAGGCCTGGTGCGCCCGATGAGCCTGCGGATCGTCGGACGAACTCTCTTCCCGCTCGGCGCTGTTTGCGGTGTTGCGCTCGCAGCGGTCGCTGCACTGAGCCTCGCAGTCCCGCCCGAGCACGCCGTTCTGCCGGTCGGATTGCCCGACCTGCCGATGCACGTGCGGCGCGATGCGCTGACGAGCGTCTTCCTGTTTCTGCTGGGAAGCACTTCGGCGGGAATCTGCATCTTCGCCGCGGGCTACTTTCGCCGCAGTGAGGGCACGCCGCCGGGCCTGCTTTGCCTCCAGTACCACCTGTTCCTCGCGAGTATGGGCCTCATCCTGTTGGCGGACGACGCCTACTCGTTCATGGTCGCCTGGGAAACCATGGCGCTGTCGTCTTACTTTCTCGTCACCACACAACACGGTCT
>FTEN01000307.1_pt1 | contig 9786 bp, 6 predicted proteins | sample 1640221 | NCBI WGS metagenome assembly FTEN01 (sample SAMEA3914816, study PRJEB12502) | metagenome | biome: forest; material: soil | place: USA | collected 2011-09-16 | depth 0.3 m | reverse complement strand
TCGATCTGCGCCGCGGTGGGCAACGTTGGCGCGGGACTCGTCTGTGCAATCAGGTGCTGTTCCAGCGCGTCCGCTTTGGCTTCATCGCTCATCAGCGCGACGGCGGCCGACCCGCCGAGCCCTGCAAAGAAAGCGCGCCGATCCATATTCATGAAGCTATCCCCTGCGGCCCGGTCCGCGTCCTGCGGATCGGGCCGTACGCTCATGTCCAGCGGTTCGCCGGGAAGACTGTTACTTGGCGTCGGACTTCTTGGGGCAGTCTTTCGTGACCTTCCCCTGCGGGCATTGCGCCGCACTCGCATCCTGGGCCTTGGCCTTCGAGTCAGCCGGCTCGGACACCGGCTCGGCGACCGGCTTTACGTACGAAGTGCCGACTGCGCTGGCGCAGCCCGCCAGCAGGATACACGCGGTGAACGTCATCGTGACATGAGCCAGCGCCCCGGGAAGGGCCGCCAGGCGAGAGAGTCGGTGCGACATGGTCTTCGATCTCCTGTGTTGCTCGTGTGCTGAAAGATGGATACATGCCGGTGCAGCGGAAAGCTCAGTCCGCGCGCCCCAGTATGTTGAATGCTGCCCAGAACCAAGGCTCGGGATACTGCCGCCGTGTCTCGATCTGAGCGAGCCGCAGTGCCTCGCGCTTGTCGTGAGTCTCCAGGTTCTGATAGAAACTCTCCATCAGGTGCGCGGTCGCGGCGTCGTCTACTTCCCAGAGGCTCGCGACGATCGAGCGCGCGCCCGCGTAGAGAAAGCCGCGGGTCAGACCGATCACGTCATCGCCGTTTGCGACCTTTCCAAGACCGGTCTCGCACGCCGACAGCGTGACGAGATCCACGTCCCACCGGAGAGAGTACAGATCGCTCACCGTCAACACGCCATCGGTGTCGGTTCCCTTGGCGAGATAGAGTCCGGAGCTCAGTGGCGCGTCGGCATCGAATTTGCCGTGGGTCGCGAAATGCAGGATAGAGAAGCCGTTGCCGAGCTCCTTCACCGCGCTCTTGCTCGCGGCGGCGCGAACGAGGGCCCGGGAGTCGGGGAACATCGCCGCAACCTTCACCGCCTCCACCTGGGCGTTCGGCAAATCGAGTCTGCGGTTGCCGAGATCGGGATTGCCCAGCGCGAGGAGCTTGCCGAGCTTCTTCGGCTGCTCGACTCGCAGATACACGAGCGTGCTGGCGCTCGGAATCAAGCGCAGACTGAACTGATCGAGCAGATAACTGTCGCCGTCCGACAGCGCAGCGAACGGCAGGTAGTGCAGCACTCCGTGCGGAGCGATCGTGAGTTTCGTTCCCTTCAGATCCGCGAGGACCGGGCGAATCAGGCGATCATACAAGGTTCTACCGATGTCCCGCGCGTGCGCATCGCGTCGACCTATCGCCTCCCGGAAGGCTCGCACTTCGTCGTCCAATCCCTTCGCCGACAGGGTGAACCCCTTGATCGAGTTGCCGTTCAATACGAAGGCATACAGATCATCTGCCTGGGCGTAGTAGTCGACGAGGTTCTCGTCCGCGCCCATCCGCGCGGCAATGCCGGCGACCTCCACTTTCTGGACCGAAATGAGCGAAGCGGCCTCCGGAGCGACATTGGACAGGGTGTCACGCGCCTCCGCAACGACCTTGATACCGCGCACAGTCTCGGCCGTGGCCGCGAATCCCAGGCTGCTGTCGACTGTCGCTGCCTGTGCGAACAGCTCGCGCACCTTGTCGTCACCTGATTGCGGCGGGCCCAGATCGTGGTGCTGCGCGAGCAGGTCGACCAATGCACGGGCCTTGGCGCGCTCGGCGAACAGGAAGGCCTGTTGCCAGTCACCCGCCTGGGCCAGCGCGCCGATCAGTGCGGCGTAGACTGTCTGCTTGTCGCCCGCGAAGCCGATCTTGGCCGCTTCGAACGAGATGGTGCTGCGTACGGATTCGATCGCCTCCACGGATTGAATGAGCAGGCGAATTCCCTGCTCACGCTGACCCTGCTCGAGCGCGATGCGGCCGCGCTCGTAGAGCGTGACCCAATAGAGGTTGCCCATCGCACGGATCTCGGGCATCCCCAGCAGGGTGTCGAGCATCGTGCGGGCCTGATCGATCCTCCCCAGGCGTGACAGACTCTGCGCATAGAGCAAGGCGTTCGAGACATCCTCGACTGCGACGGCGAACAGGCGTGCATCCGCTCGATTGATAGGCGCGGAGACCGCTTTCTTGAGCAACGCGTAGGGCAGGAACAGCGCCCAGACTGCCGCGTTCTCGGCGCTTTCGCGCCGTCGCGAAGAGTCCACTTGCCGCGCGAGCGCCTCGTAGAAGTAGACCACCCGTTTGTAGTCGCCCTGTGCGAACAACGGTCCGATGGACAGGAGCTGCGCTTTTCCGGCGAAGGGTCTGACCTTCGAGGTGACTTGATTTACGAGGAAGGCGCCCTGCATGCGCAGGTGCAGGCTCTCCCACCGCTTGAGGTCGGCGAGCGCCGCCCGAGCCTTGTCCGCGTTACCCAGGCGCTGGTACAACAGCGCACGCTGCACGGCGAGCGCCATCGCCACCATGGGGGGTCTGAAATCGAGAGCTGCAGGATTGTTGCGGCCCTGGTGAAACATTCCCTCCTCCATGGAGTCTTCCTCGGTGCCGAACCCGGCACTTCCAAGGGTCGCTCCCACGAAGTAGAGCGGCTTCAGGTCGGCTCGCATCCCACCGAGCATCCTTACCTCCGTGAGGACGGAATCGGCTGCACGGAACGCCTCGGGCAGTGCGGCCCAGGCAGACTCCGCCCATTTGAGTGCGGTGTCCGGCTCACCCAGTTCCGCGTACGCCGAAGCACGCAGCCAGCCGGTCATCACGGGAGCGCCGCTCCGCACCATTTCGGCTTGCGGGACTCGTTTACCCCCCGCGGCAATCTTGGCATCCAGCAGATCGAGGCAGCGGAACAGTTGATCGTAGTTGCGGAAGCGATACTTGAGTCCGCAGACCTGCATGTGATCGGACCAGCTGACCGAGTCGGACGGAGTCTGAATCTGCCGCCACCTGAGCTCCCACTCGTCGGCCTTCTGCTGACTCGTCTGGTTGCGATATTCGGCATTCGCTTCCCGCGCGCTCTCGGTCCGCGGTGAGCCGCTTCCCGGAACCTGCGCGCCCGGCTTGGCCAGGAGCGGATCACCCATGTGATACGAGGAAGCGCAGCCTGTGAGAAGGGCCACCAGGCCAGCGACCCAGCGTGCCGAAACACGCGCCGCGGGTGGGCGACGCATTGCGTTCAGCATCGAAAAGACGAGTCGTCCGCTCACCGAGACCCCCGGTCCCCATGCGAAAAGGCGCCGCAGGCATCGTGCGCGCGCCACTGTTTCACGCCCGTATGGCTATGTCGCTGGAACGCGTGCAAGGGTTCATCGCACGGGCGACTACTACCTTACGCCACCGGCAGACCCGTGTCTCGTCAGTCCGGCCGGGCCCCGTGCACGCCCAAGCGCCTCGGACTGGCGTGCCGGCACGCACCTGTGTCCTCGTAAACACCAAAGAAAGCAGTCGCTGCAACCCGGCTGAGCAGGGCACTGACGCTACACTGCCGCAGGCCCAGCAGGAAGAAACGTCGTGCACAAGATGCCCATCCGTAGGACCAGTGCGTGCGCGGCTGCGAGCGTCGCCGTCTTCATGTTGAGCAGCGCTGCGAGCGTCGGACTCGGAACATCGTCGGAGCGCTCCAGTGGGTTGGACGCCGCCTTGGACCGATTGCAGGCCGGCGATGCCCGGGGCGCGGTGCAGCTTCTCGAGCACCTGACGCAGCGGGATCCGAAGGCTCGAGGCGCTTGGCCCGCCCTTGGCAGGGCCTATCAGCAACTCCACCAGTTCGACAAGGCAATCGCAGCGTTCCAGCGCTCTCTGCAGCTGCAGCCCGATGCGCCTCGCGTGCTGTATTCGCTGGGAGTCGCCTATGCAGCCCAGGGCGATCGCAACAAAGCCTTCGAATGGCTGGGCCGCGCGCGGGACTCACGCCGCTACGACATGACGGAAATGACTGTCGATGAAGACCTCAAGGACCTGCGCACCGATGCGCGCTTTGCGGCCCTGCTCCCCCGTCCCGAGGATTTCGCGGATCCGTTCGTCGAGCCGGTGAAGATCATCAGAGAGTGGCACGGCGAGTCCAGCGAGGATCAGTTCGGCTGGATCGCCCGCAACGCCGGCGACGTCGACGGCGACGGAATCCCGGACGTCGTGACCTCGGCACCGACCCACGGCGACGCGGGATCCAACTCAGGACGCATCTACCTGTATTCAACGGGCAGCGGCAAGCTGTTGTGGACCGCGGATGGCAGACCGGGAGATCAGCTGGGTACGGGCGTGGAGGCTGCCGGGGATACGAACGGGGACGGAATTCCCGATGTTGTCGCCAGCGGCCCGGCCGGTTCGGGAATCGCATATATCTACTCGGGCCGTGACGGCCGCGTGCTGCAGCGTTTCATCTCGGCAAATGCCGCTGAAAGCTTCGGCAGCCACATTTCCGGCGCCGGCGACGTCAATCGCGACGGGTTTGCCGATGTGATCGTGGGCGCCCCCGGCAAGGAGGGAGAGAACAGGATTCCCGGTCGCGCCTACGTCTATTCGGGCAAAGACGGGACTGTGTTGCTCACGCTCGAAGGCGAGAGGGTGGGAGACGAGTTCGGCAGCACGGTGGCCGGTTACTCGAACGGTCACCGGCAATTCCTGGTTGTGGGTGCGCCGCGCGCCGGGTACGGGCGACACGGACGCGTCTATGTGTATGACGGCACCTCGCGCACCCCGACATTCACAATCGACTCAGACGCGACCGGCGCCGCGCTGGGAGGGATGTTCGTCTCCATCCCGGGCGACATGGATGGCGATGGCGTCAGTGAGATCTACGCATCGGACTGGTCCAACTCGGCGCAGGGCCGCTCGAGCGGCAGGATCTATGTCCACTCCGGGAGCAGCGGTCGCAGGTTGTTCACACTCACTGGCGAGACACCGGGTGAGGGATTCGGGACGAGTCCCTCAGCGGCGGGTGACGTCGACGGAGACGGCCGCGCGGATCTGATCGTGGGCGCGTGGCAATACGGCGGGGCGGCGGTCTCGGGAGGGCGCGCCTACCTGTATTCCGGGCGAACGGGCAGTTTGCTGAAGACCTATACATGCAAAGTGCCCGGCGACACGTTTGGATTCGACGCCGTTGGCATCGGTGATGTCGACGGGGACGGCAGCGTCGATCTGCTCATCACGTCTGCCTGGAGCGGCATCCGCGGTCACCATTCGGGCCGCGTTTTCATCATCTCGAGCGGTTTATCGGCAAGCGGCGCGGGCGCTGGCCGGTGACGGCGAAGATCGCGTTGGCAATGGCCGGGGCCACCGCAGGCACGGCCACCTCGCCGACGCCCGTCGGTGCCGCCTCGCTCGGCAGGATGCGCACCTGGGTCTTCGGGCTGGCATCCATGCGCAGCACGGGATAATCGTTGAAGTTGCCCTGCTCGGTCCTCCCGTCCGTGACCGTGATCGCCTCGTACAGCGCCGCAGACGTTCCAAACAGGAGGCCGCCTTCTATCTGCGCTTCGGCGCCGTCGGGATTGACCACGACGCCGCAATCCACCGCCGCCCAGATCCGATGAACCACAACACCTGTGGACGACACGGATACCTCGGCGACCACCGCAATGTAGGAGCCTCGACAGGAGTGGCAGGCCACTCCTCGCCCCCGTCCGGGCGCAGCCGTGCTGTTCCAATGGGCCTGGTCGGCCACCGCGAGCAGCACGCGCTTCAGTCTCTCGGCCTCGATGGGGACACCGTCACGCTGCGGCGACCCTTGCGATCCCGAAAGCAGCTCTGCGCGGTATCTGATGGGGTCGTGGGCCGAGGCCGCCGCCAGATCGTCGATGAAACACTCCACCGCAAATGCGTTGAGCGAATCCTCGACCGAACGCCACCACCCCACCGGGACGGCACAGCGCACGGGGGTGTATTCCATGCGGAACGAAGGGATCGCGTAGGCGAGCGCGAGCGCCCCGCCCACCTCGGTCGACGCAGGTTTCGCAGTGGCAGGCGGATCGAGAAACGCGGCGATCGAGACGGATGACATCCGATCCAGCCACGCGACCGGGAAGCCTCGCTCATCCAGTGAGGCCTGCAGAGCATGTACGGCCATCGGCCGGTAGCGGTCGAATTGAATATCGTCCTCGCGGGACCAGATTACCTGGACAGGTGCTGCGGCGACTGCCGCAACCTGTGCTGCCTCGACGGCAAAATCGGTCGCATCTCGCCGTCCGAAACCTCCCCCGATCATCGTCTGGTGCACGGTGACCGAGCTCGCCGGGCGCTGCAGTACGCGCGCGATCGCGGCGCGCGCATCCGCCGCATTCTGAGTCGGTAGCCAAGCCTCCACGGCATCGGGGCGCACGTGCACCGTTGCATTCATAGGCTCCAGGGTGACGTGAGCCAGAAACGGCAGCTCAAAAGTGGCTCGCACGCTCTTCGTTGCGCAGTCCAGGCGGACGAGCGCGTCGCCACGATCGGCCACTACAGGCCCGGCACGGCCGACGTTGGCAAGCAGTGCGGCCTGCACGGCGTTCGTGGAGTCCATCTGGGTCTGCGGTGGCGGCGACCAGGCGATCTCCAGGCGACGGCGTCCCTCCATGGCGGCCCACGAATTGCGCGCAACGACGGCGACTCCACCCCGCGTAAAGGCGTCCGGACCCTGCGGCTCGATCGCGAATACGGCTTCAACACCGGGGATCGCCAGCGCCGCGGCGCTCTTGCAGGACAGAAGGCGGCCGCCGAATGCAGGACACCGCGCGATGACGGCGCGCAGCATCCCCGGCACCCGCACATCCATTCCGAATGCGGCCGTGCCGTCGACCTTGCCCCGGGCGTCAACACGTCGCTGAGAGCGCCCGATGATTCGAAATTGCGACGCCGGCTTCAGGGTAACCTCCGCGGGGAGCAACGGTCTCAGGAGCGAGGCTTCCGCGACGAGAGCGTCGTAGGTCAGGCGCTGGTTTCGCGGACCGATCACGGCTCCCCGATCGCTGTGGCAGGCACCCGGCGATACCTTCCACCGCCTCGCCGCCGCGCGCACCAATTGCTGTCGCGCGGCCGCCCCCGCGCGCCGCAGCGGCATCCACAGTGACTGGATGCTGGTGCTGCCCACGGTCAGGTGATCGTATTTCGATGGATCGACTGCCGCCTGAACCACCTCGACATTCGCCCACTCGACGTCGAGCTCCTCGGCCAGAAGCATGGGCAGCGCGGTGAGGACGCCCTGACCCATTTCCGCCTTCGCCACCAGCAGGACCACGCGGCCTCCCGGAAGAATTCGGATCCAGGCATCGAAGGGCTCCGGGTCGCGGCGGCCCTCGGCGGTGGCAGTCAAGTGAAAGCCGAGCAGGACGCCGATGGCACAGCTGCCACTCACGCCGAGAAAGCGCCGCCGCCCGGGGTCGTAGTCCATCCGCAATCCGTAATCTCCTGGATGCATGGCCGGACCGGATCGCGCGTGATTGCTCCGGTCGAGGCAGCGACACAATATACTGGCACCCTGGATCCTGCCGGAAGCTGTCCCCTCGGGAAGGCTCGATCGAACGATGGATGAGAACGCGCTCCTGGCGGCAGTTGGTGCCGGTGACGTGCCCTGCTTCGAACGCCTCTATTCGGCGTACGAGCGGCGCATCCTCCAGTACACGCGCACGATCGTCCGCGACGTGGGCACGGCGGAGGAGGTCGTGGTCGATACGATGCTTGCCGTCTGGGACGGAGCACGGCATTTCAACCGTACCTCCCGCGTCTCCACCTGGATATTCGGCATCGCCCGGCACAAGGCCCTGGATGCCGTGAGACGCGGCAGCCGGGGCGGACGGTCGGGCAAGCACGTTGCGCTCCACGAGGCGGCGGAAGTGGCATCCCAGGAGCCGACCCCGGAGAGCTCGGCGCACGCGGGCAGCGTCAGAGCTGCCATGGAGGCGGCGTTTGAGCGGCTCTCGCCCGAGCACCGGGAAATCCTGTATCTCGCCTTCTTTGAAGATCTGCCCTACGAGGAGATCGCGAACCTGCTGTCGCTACCCATCAATACCGTGAAAACGCGCGTCTATTATGCAAAGGAGAACCTTAAGACCCGGATCGAACGACCTACCGCGATGGAACTGATGTCATGAATGAGGTCGAGGAAGCGGCACCCGCCGTACATCCTGCAGCTCTGCTGTTGCCGTGGTACCTGAGCGGGCAGCTGAACGAGCACGAGCGGGCCGAGGTTCAGCAACATCTGCTCGGCTGCGCGCAGTGCAGCGGCGAGCTCGCATCCCTGACGGCACTGAGAACGCAGGCTCGGCAGATGTTCGCGGATGCTCCGGCGCCTGCATCCCGCCTGCGCCAGGCTGTGTTCGCGAAGGTGCGGACGCGCGCTTCCCAGCCTACGGCCGCAGACCGGCTGGCCCAGATCTTTCAGCGGCTGCTCGAGCCGAGATGGGCCCCCACGGCCGCCATGGCGGTGATCGTCGTCCAGCTCGGCGCTGTGGGCTGGCTTGCGACCCGGCCGCATGACACCCCTCCCGGCTTGATCGCACGCGATGTTCCGACGGGGGCGGTTCGCCTGCGGATCGTCTTCAACGCGGCGGCGAGCCTGGGAACCGTGCAGACGGCGATTCGCGATCTGGGCGGCCACATCGTCGACGGTCCCGCGCCGGACGGCGCCTACACGGTCGAGCTGTCCCCAGACTCTCCACAGAGGATTGCGGAGAAACTGCGGGCCATCCGGCAACGGGCAGGCCTGGTCGAGCGGATCGACACCGCTGGGCCGTGAACCTTTCCCGGCACCGGCGCCGACCTACGCTCGGGTGGACAGCCAGCATGAGCGCACGGCTCCGGTCATATATACGATCCTGCATTGCCATCGGACTTGCGCTCACCGCTGGGGTGACGGTGGTTGAGGCACAGGCAGTCATCGCAACCGCGGCGGGCGCTGCCTCTACCGCAGGCTCCCCCGACACTGCCGCGCCGGTATCCAAGGGCGGCACCGGGACCAAGCGCGCAGTGCTGATCGGCATCAACGATTACAAAGCCGTGCCGCAACTGATGGGCTCGGTCAATGACGTCGCCGCGATCCGGCACATTCTGCTGACCCGGTGGGGATTTGCGCCGGAAGACATAGTCACCCTGACCGACCAGGAGGCTACGCGCGCCGCCATCCTGAGCGCACTGCGCCGCATCGTGCGCGAGTCAGGTCCCGACGATACGGTCTTCGTGCACTTCTCGGGCCATGGATCGCAGGTACAGGATCTCAATGGAGACGAGGCGGATGGGCTGGATGAGACGCTGGTACCCTACGACGGCCGCACGCCCGGGGTGCCGGACATCGTCGACGACGAGCTCGATCAGATCTTTTCCGAGTTGCGTGCCAAGGCCGTACTCATAGTCCTGGACTCCTGTCACTCCGGCACGGCGACCCGGGCGGTGGAATTTCGCGTGCGCGGCGTCCCGCAGGATACCCGCGTCGATTTGTATCGGCAGTCCGCGATCTCCACCCGAGCAATCGTGCCGAGAGTCCAGGCGCAATTTCTGGTCATGAGCAGCGCGGCTGCAAATCAGCAAGCGCTCGACGGGCCCATCGACGGCGAATACCACGGCGTCTTTACTCATGCGCTGACCAAGACGCTGTCGGCGTCCGCACAGGGTGCCTCCCCGCGCGATGTCTTCGCAGGCATCGAGCAGGAGCTGACCCGACTGCGCACGAAGTTCGGACTGGCCTCGATGCCGGAGCCCCAGCTCGAGGGTCCGCCCGATCAGATCGACCGGCCGCTGCTGGCCGCACGGTCGGTGGGCG
>FTEN01000364.1_pt1 | contig 9794 bp, 7 predicted proteins | sample 1640221 | NCBI WGS metagenome assembly FTEN01 (sample SAMEA3914816, study PRJEB12502) | metagenome | biome: forest; material: soil | place: USA | collected 2011-09-16 | depth 0.3 m | reverse complement strand
GTTCCGCCTGTTCTCGCGCCGCGGCGGCGAGCTGATTGGCCTGCGCGGCATTGTCGGCATTGTTCTTGACCGTCGAGGTCATCTCTTCCATCGAAGAGGCGGTCTCTTCGAGCGAGGAAGCCTGTTCCTCGGTGCGCATCGACAGGTTGGTGTTGCCGGCGGAGATCTCCTCGGCGCCGCGGAACACCTCGATCGCCGCGTCTTTTACCTGCGCCACGATCTGCAGCATGTTGTCGGCGAGCTGGTTGATCCCGCGGCTCATTCCTTCGAAGAAGCCCTGCTTGCCGGCGAGGTCGATCCGCTTGCTCAGGTCACCGCCATTGACGGCCGTGAGCATGCCTTGCAGTTCCTTCTCGACCCGCACCTCCTGCGTGCGCTGCGTCCACTCCATCACGGTCCCGAGGCGTGCGCCGTGCTCATCGAGAACCGGGTTCGTGACCGTCTTGAAGGTGAACTCGCCGAGCACCCGTTCCTGGACGTCGGCCGCAACGAGGGTGTCGAGGATACGCCGCTGGTGCGCCGGGTCCTGCGACAGCGACTCGAGACTCGAGCCGCGCAGCCGCCCGGCATCGAACGTGGTCAGAACCTTGCGGATTTCGGGCTGGTTGCGGGTGAAGCTGGCCTGCGCAGCGTCGTTGAGATAGACGATCTGATGCTGTGCATCGGCGAGCATGACGCTGGTGGAGGCGCGGTCGAGCGCCTGACGGATGCGGGTGTTCTCCGCGGCCACGGCGCGTTCCGTCTCAATCTGGCTGCGAAGCTTGCCCTGCATCTCATCGAGCGCGCGCAGCACCTGACCGGCCTCATCGGTTCCGGAGGTCTCGATGTGATTGTCGTAGTGGCCTTCGGAGATCCGGCCGAACAGCGAGATCGCAGTCGTCAGAGGCCGTGCGAGGGATTGGGTGATGAGCCACGAGAGCGCGATGGCCAGCCCGAGCGCCAGCAGGCTGATTCCCGCTGTCCAGTCCCGCCGGAAAGCGAGATTGGTGGCGCGCTTCTGCAGTGCGCCCTTGAGGACGTCGTAGCTGACAGTGCACAGATTGTTGATGGCGCGGCTCGAGGGGACGCCCGCGTCGTAGATGTCACCGCCGGTGGCCTTCATCTCGCTGGCGGTCAGAATCTGCGTCTGCAGCGCCCCGAAGAACTGCGCCGTGGCGCCGCTGGCTTGGGCGACGACCGGCTCGAGGCGCGCTTCGGCCTCGGGCGAGAGCGAATCCGCGGCATCTCGGATGGTCGCGAACTGCTTCTCGACGCGATCGTGGAATATCTGGATGCCCATGCGGTCGTCGCCACCGAGATAACCCTTGATGGCGGCACGCACTCCGCGCAGCCGCATGTTGCCGGCATCCAGCAGCGCAGCGGGGGCATATTCGGCGGCCATGTGAATCAGGGCGCGCGTGTGTGCGTCCGGATCCGACGACAGCAGCGCCTGCGCAGCGACGAGATCACTGAGCTGCTGGATGTGGGCCTGCAGGGCTGAGTGTGCCGCGTCGTTGTCGTCTGCGGCCTGCTGCAGCGTCTTCGCCTTGAGGGCCAGCCATTCGGCCTTCAGCGTGCCCCAGCGCTCCGAGACATGCAGGCGTTTGCCCAGCTCGGAGTCCACCGCGTCTACGTCGGCGACCTGTTTGTCGACCTCTGCCTGCTCGGTGATCACAGCGTTCTTGCGCGCTGCGTCACCGTTGAGGAAGGTGAAGGCTCGCGCGTGATGCGAGGCGATTTCAGTGACGAAGTTGCCCAGTGCGTCCAGGTAGCGCGCGCCGTCCATCTCGGTGCGGGCCTGGCTCACCTGTTCGTCCGCAGCGCTTACGTAGAACACGCCGATGAGCGTGGCGGGCACCGCCATCGCAACGACGAGAAGCGCAAGCTTTTGCCAAAGTTGCAAGCGGCTTAGGAGTTGCATGATCGTGTGTGTCTTTTTGGAGTGGTCGACCTAGAAATCCTGCCAGCCGGAGGTCCCGGAACCGTCCGTTCCGGTCCGCGGCAGGGCAGGGGCGGGAGCGGCGACCATGCCACTCTTGGAAGTCCCCGGCCGGCTCGCGCTGCGCAGCTCGACGGGGACTGACGATCCAGATGTCTGTGCGGCCCCGCGGCCGCGCTCGCTTACTCGGTACCGGTCCATCATGTCGCTCAGACCGCGTGCGTGCTCGGCCATGGCACGCGATGCTGCAGTGGCCTGTTCCACGAGAGTCGCGTTCTGCTGAGTCAGCTCGTCCATCTGCATCACGGCGCGGTTGACCTGCTCGATGCCAGAGGACTGCTCGCGCGAGGCGGCCGCAATCTCCGCAACGATGTCCGAGACCTTTTTCACCGATACGACGATCTGCTCGAGGGTGTGCCCGGATTCGGTGACCAGCGTCGAGCCGTCCTCGACCTTGCGGACGCTGTCCTGGATGAGCGCCTTGATCTCTTTCGCCGCAGTCGCCGAGCGGCCGGCCAGGCTGCGGACCTCGCTCGCGACGACCGCAAACCCGCGGCCCTGTTCGCCGGCGCGCGCAGCCTCGACAGCGGCGTTCAGCGCGAGCAGATTCGTCTGGAAGGCGATCTCGTCGATCACGCCGATGATGTCGGCGATCTTGCGCGACGAGTCGTTGATTTCGGACATCGCGCGCATGGCCTTGCCCACCACCGTGCCGCCGCTCTCGGCCTGGCCGCGTGCAGCGATGGCAAGCTGATTGGCCTGTCCCGCATTCGCGGCGTTCTGCTTCACCGTGGTGGTCATGTGCTCCATCGAGGAAGCGGTCTCCTCGAGCGAGGCGGACTGCTCTTCCGTACGCTTGGAGAGGTTGATGTGGCCGGCCGAGATCTCCTCCGCGCCGCGATTCACGTCGCAGGAAACGGCCTGGATCTGGCGGATCGCGCCAGTCATGCTGTCGAGCAGAGCGTTCAGCCCGCTCCCCAGCGCGGCCACGAATTCCGACTTGCCCTGCAGCTTCACACGGCTGATGAGATTGCCGTCGAGCGCGTTCTGGATCGCTGCGGTGAGCTCGGCAGCCTCCCGCACGTTCACGAGCTGCTGGTTTGCATCTGCGACCGGCCCGCGCGCGGCGGCTTCGTCGAGCGCGGCGCTGGCACGGATCTTTGCGGCTGCCGCGTCCATCGCTGCGTGCTGCGCGTGCAGTTGGTCCTGCATTTCGCTCACGAGCCGAGTGCTTTCCCGTGCGACCTGCGCGGCGATCGCCCGACCGACGAGAGCCGCGAGCACGGCAGAGCACAGCACGGCGGCTATGAGTTGACCCGTCAGGCCCACCGACAACATGCTCACTGCGGCCATGGTCCCCGCCACGGCGGTGCACGCCCAGAAGAGCTTGGCCGGAAGATGCAGTTGGCTGGACGGGTTCAAGGGGTTCTCCGTGCGCGGCTCTTCAGGCCGCTGTCGCCGTCAGCGCTGCATCGCCCGCGCCGGCATCAGCGACGGGCGCCATCTCGCTGCTGATCAGCCTGTCGATGTCGAGGAGCACGACCATGCGATCCGCAATGGGGAGGAGTCCGCGGATGAAGTCGGTTGCCGAGCGCGAGCCGAGCTCCGGAGCCGGCTTCACTTCAGCAGTGTTCACGTCGACGACATCCGACACTCCATCTACCACCACGCCGAAATCGCGCCGCCCGGCCGCCGAGATGACCGACACCACGATGATGACCGTGATGGCCGTGTATTCGGCGCGGTCCAGGGCGAAGCGCATGCGCAGGTCGACGATCGGAACGATCGAGCCGCGCAGATTGAGCACACCCAGCACGTGCGCCGGGGCATGAGGGATCTTCGTGACGGCAGACCAGCCGCGGATCTCCTGGACCCGCAGGATGTCGACACCGTACGTCTCGTTACCGAGTACGAAGGTCAGTACCTGGTGCGATCCGGCACCCGCCTGTTCGGGCTTACCCGCTCCATTGGTGGACATGGCGTCTTTCCTCGTTCGATCTTGACCGTTGATGGGTGCCGTCAGGCAGCAGCGCGCAGGGAAGCCGCGCGGATGATTCCCGGCACATCCAGAATCAGTGCAACCGAGCCGTCTCCCAGGATCGTGGCGCCGGAGACGCCTTCGACGTGTCCGTAGTTCGCTTCGAGTGACTTGATCACCACCTGCTGCTGCCCGAGCAGATCGTCCACGAACAGGCCGACGCGTCTGCCTTCGCCCTCGGCGACGACGACCAGGCCTTCCTGCAGGTTGCGCGTATGCGGCTCGACTCCGTACAGCTCATGCAAACGGATGATCGGCAGATAGTCGCCGCGGAATGAGAACACTTCGCCCCGACCTGACAGCCGGCTCACGTTGGAGGTCTTCAGCTGCATCGACTCGACGATGGAGATCAGGGGCACGATGTACGTCTCGCTGCCCACCGCGACGGACTGGCCGTCGACGATGGCGAGCGTGAGCGGCAGAGTGATGATGAAGCGGGAGCCCTGGCCGCGCTCCGAGCGCAACTCGATCTTGCCACCGAGCTCCTTCACGTTGCGGCGCACGACGTCCATTCCGACGCCGCGCCCCGAAACATCGGTCGTCTTCTCGGCGGTCGAGAAGCCGGGGAGAAAGATCAGCTCGTGAATCTGGTCGTCGGTGAGCACATCGGTTGCACCGACGAGGCCGCGCTCCCGCGCCTTCGCGAGGATGCGTTCCTTGTCCAGGCCGGCGCCGTCGTCGCTGACTTCGACGGCGATGTTGCCGCCGCGGTGACAGGCGTCGAGATGCACCGTTCCGAACGCAGCCTTGCCCGCGGCGACGCGGCTGTCCGGAGACTCTATTCCGTGGTCGATGCTGTTCCTGACCAGGTGAACCAGCGGATCGCCGATCTTCTCGAGCACCGTCTTGTCGAGCTCTGTCTGCTCGCCGGTGAGCTTCAGCTCGATCTGCTTCCCGAGGCGTTGCGCGAGATCGCGCACCATGCGAGGGAAGCGGCTGAAAATAAAAGTGATGGGCAACATGCGTACCCGCATGACGCTTTCCTGCAGCTCACGCATGTTGCGCTCGAGCTGCGCGAGGCCCGCCCGCAGTTTCTCCGCGGTCGTACCTTCGATCAGCGTGCCGAGCTGGCTCAACATGGCCTGAGTGATCACGAGCTCGCCCACCGTGTTCATGAGCTCGTCGATCTTCTCGACGCTGACGCGGATCGATCCGGAGTCCCCGACGGCACCCACGCCAGCGTCGGTCTTTTCGGGCTTTGCGTCAGCCTTCGGTGTGCTTCCTGCCTTGACCGCAGACGCGGGGACAGCCGCACCGGCGGCGTCCGCAGATAGGATGGCATCCGCGCGTGCGTCGTCCGTGTCGGCGCCCGGCGTTACCGCGGCGGCGCGTTGTTCGCTCCCTAGTGCGCTGATCTGCAGGTCGCAGTCGCCCTCGGCCCATTCGAACACCTGCCGCACGGAGCCTTCGGCGACGTCGCCCAGGAGCTCCAGAGTCCATGCGAAGTAGCACTCGGAAGGATCCAGCTGCGCAAGGGCGGGCAGGGCGGTGGCGTCGACCTTGACGGCGAGCTCCCCCAGCTCGGCCAGCTCGCGCATCATGCGCAAAGGATCGTTGCCGCGCGCAAACAGCTCGCGGTAGGGGCGGAAAGAGATTTGCCAGCCCATTCGGACGGCGGCTGCGTTGGCTGCCGATGTGTTGGGGCGTGGCACCTCCGGTGACGGACTCGGCGTTCGCGCAGGGGTCGGAGCCGGCGCGACGCTTTTTTGCACAATCATCAGCTCGAGATCGAATTGCACATCGGAGACGCGCTGCGCGTCGACCGGCTGCTTGGCCTGCACGGCACGCAGCATGGCCCGCAGCACGTCCACCGACTTGAGCAGCAGGTCCGACATCGGCAGGGTGACCTGCATGCCACCGCTGCGCAATTCGTCCAGCAGGGTCTCGAGACTGTGCGTGAACGAGGCGATCTCGGCAAAGCCGAACGTGGCGCTGCCGCCCTTGATCGAGTGCGCGACGCGGAAGATCGTGTTGATCAGCTCGGAATCAGGCGCCCCGATGTCGAGCTTCAGCAGCGCGGCCTCCATGGAGTCCAGGGCCTCGAAGCTCTCCTCGAAGAAGGCATCGTGAAACTGAGTCAGATCAATCGTCATTGCGCCGGCTCCGGCAGGCTGAGCACGGACGCAAGGCCGAGTAGGCGCGCAGCTGAGGTGAATGCGGGCGTGGAACCGCGCCACTCGACCTGTCGGCCTCGCGAGGCTCGTTCGCGCACGAATGCGGCGAGCAGTTGCATGGCGGCGGTGTCGATACGCTTCACCGCGGCGACGTCGAGCGTGATCGGGGTGGCCTTTGGCAGCAGTTTCAGCAATCCGGACCTGAGTGCAGCGCTTTGCGCGACCGTGCATTCCGCGGATAGGGCGAAGACGCCCGCGGCCGGGGATCGGGTTCGCGTCCGAGCCGAGCGCGAGGGCCGGACCGGAGTCCCTTGCTTGCGCTTTTTCATGACGATACTTGCCTGAGCCTGCCGCATTGCGCTGCCACTGGAGCTATCGGCCCTGCTGCGCACATGCTTGAGCCAATTAACAAAAAGCTGAACGCAGTTCCGAGTGTGTGCACTTGCAGCAGGGCGGCTTACGGAAACGTGACGCAGCCCGCAGAACCCGGGCTGTGAAGACGTTGTACGAGTTCCGCCTCGCTGAGGGACAGACCGCACCCTGCCATCAGCTCCTCACGCGACGCCCCGCTTTTCGCCAGGCGAATCGCGATCTGGTAGCCCGGCGCCGCGCCCGCGGAGGCCGTCGGGACCTGTGCCGGGCGCTCGACTCGCTCCCCCAGCTCGGAAACCGACAGTTTCGTCGCGTCCACGCGTGCTTCCAGATGCGCGAGGCGCTGAAGAACGAGCTCCGTGTGCTCCAGCAGGCGTTGCGTTTGCGTGTGGGTGGCGCGTCGCCAGGCGGTGAAGGCGATCGCGGCGAACACGAACGAGAAGACGAGGAAGACCGCCCTGCCGGCAATGAGCAGGATGTCGAGCGATGGCAGCGTCATGTACGAGTGCTCCCGTGAACCAGTTCACACTTGCCGCGGGCGGGCGCCGTTTGCAGCGCTGGCCGCGCCGGAAATCCGCCGCGGCGCGCGGTGTTAGGTGTTCACGGTGCAGGAACTATGCCAGCCGGCCGACGTGTAACGATGCGCGCGCGGTGGTGCAGCAGGACGTGCGGAACGGCCAGCCAGCTGAGGTCTGGCGACGTGCGCGGTGGTGCAACTAGGGCGTGCGTTGGACGACCGAACCGGTAGCCGTAGCCCCGGCGGTGGTCCGTGCCGTCGCGGGCGCCACGGGAGGGGCTGCCTGCCGCGGCATCGCCGGAGATGTCTGCTGTGGCATCGCCGGAGATGTCTGCTGTGGCATCGCCGGAGATGCCTGCGGCGAGTCGTCAGGTTTGCCTGGAGGCGCCGCCGGCGCGGATCCGACATCAGAGGTACCGGTGCCGGGGCTGTCGTCGCTCGCCCCTGCCGGCACCTGCGCCGCATCCGAGCTTCTTTGGATCTGCGTGGACAGGATCACGATGACGACGCGGCGATTGGCATTCCGGCCCTGGGAAGTGTCGTTGGGCTTCATCGGCCGCTGTTCGCCGTACCCGATGACGGCCAGCCGACCGGGGTCCACTCCCTGCTTCGCCAGTACCCGCACGACACTGCCTGCCCGGGCCGCCGACAGCTCCCAGTTCGAGTAGAAGAGGGCGGTCTTGATCGGAATATTGTCCGTATGCCCTTCGACGCGGATCGGATTTGGGAAAGGCGCCAGCGATGCTGCGAGCCGCTCGATGACGCCGTTGGCGCTGGTCTCCAGATGGGCGCTGCCGCTGGGGAACAGTATGTCGGTCTTGATCTCCACCTCGATCCAGAAGTCCGAGCGCCGCACGACCACGAGATTCTGCTTCACGAGGTCGTCCATCGCGTGCTCGACCTGGTCGGCAACTTTCTGCAGCGCTTGCGAAGCTGCGATGCTCGCATCGTTCTTCGGAGGAGCCTTCGGTGTGGTGACGGCCGGTAGGCCGCTGGATTTCGGCACGCCGCTCTCGGTGTTGACGGCGAGTAGCGAGCGCGGCTGGCCCTCGAGCATCGCCTGCTGCACGATGGAGGTCTGGATGTCGGCACCTGAGCCCACTTGCTTCTCGCCCACCTGGACCGGTTGCATGGTGCGGGGCGCGCCGCGGAACGCGGCGAACAGCGAGTCGGAGAGGACCCGGTACTTGCCGGAGTTCACGGAGGAGATTGCGTACATCACGACGAAGAACGCGAGCAGCAGCGTCATCAGGTCGCCGTAAGGAATCGCCCACGCCTCGTGGTTCGAGTGCTCCTCGTGCCTCTTCACCCGGCGCGCCATGGGAGTGTTCTTCCTCATGGCTGCCTCAATGCAGGTATCCCTGCAGCTTCGCCTCGATGGCGCGCGGGTTCTCGCCCTGGGCGATGGACAGCATGCCGTCGATCACCATCTCGCGGAACTGGGTCTGGCGCTGGATGATGACTTTGAGCTTGGCCGCCACGGGGAGGAAGAAGAGATTGGCCAGCCCGATGCCGTACACGGTCGCCGTGAAGGCCGCCGCGATGCCGTGACCGAGCTTGCTGGGATCGGCGAGGTTCTGCAGCACTGCCATCAGTCCGAGCACGGCGCCGATGATGCCGAGCGTGGGCGAGTAGATGCCCATGCCCTCGAAGACCTTTGCGGCCGTGGTGTCGGCGTGCTCGCGATGATTCAGATCGACGAACATCACGGCGCTGATGCTCTCGGGCTCGCTGCCGTCCACGACGAGTTGCAGCGCCTTCTTGACGAAGTCGTCCGGCTCGCGGGCGATCATCGGCTCGAGCCCCAGCAACCCCTGCTTGCGCGCGGTGTTGCTCCACTCGACGATCTTCGCGATCAGCACGGTGCCGTCGCGTACGGGGGGGCGCATGACCCAGGGGAAGATCTTCAGCGCCCGTTGCATGACCGGCAGCGGAGTCTGGATGCAGATCGCGGCGATGGTGCCGACGATGACGATCATGAACGCCGCCGCCGAGACCAGCGCCATGAGACCAGCGCCCTTGAGCACGGCGCCCACGAGGACCGCGTTCAGCGCGAGCACCAGTCCGATGATGCTCAGGATGTCCACTTAGGCACCTGGATCCTACATTCCGAGGCCAGACAGCAACGCGTCCACGTCGGTCTGTCCCGAGGCAACCTCTCCCTTGCTCACTCCGGGTACCGTGGGACCATGGCCCGCGCCGGATTCCCCGCCCATCGTGGCGTGCTCGACGACGTCGCCGGAAAGCTTCGCAAGGTTCGACAAAGCCGCCTCGAGCTCCTCCACGAGCTTCATGACACTGCGGATGATCTGCCCGGTGAGGTCCTGATAGCCCTGCGCGATCAGGACGTCGGCGAGATTCCGGCGAATCTGTTCGGAGTCCTGGCGGGCGGAGGGAAGAAACGTTTCCAGCGCGTGCACGAGCGGCAGGAAAGCGTTGCTCGTGCGCAGGGTGCCTTCGGAGCTCTGCGCGGTGGTGGAAGCGCGAGTGCGATAGACGGTAACGGCCTCGATCAGTGCGGTGGCCTCCCGAGCGGTGCGCTCGGCGAGCGGGCCCGACTGCTCCACGAGATCAAGAGTGCGGTGAGCAGCCTCGTCCGTCATGCGGATGACGTGCGTCAGGCGCGCACGGGCGTCCGGAATCTCGTTCTCGGCGATATCGGCGAGACGCGATTCGATGCTGAACCGCTCCAGGGCTCCCTGCAGGTCGCCGGTCAGTTTGCGCAGCTCGGTGAACATGCCGGGCTCGCGCATGTGCACGATGTGGTCCACGGCAGCGAAGAAGGCGGTCTCGTCCTCGGTGCGCAGAGCTTCGCTCAGCGCCTCGACGCACGCG
>FTEN01000238.1_pt1 | contig 9815 bp, 9 predicted proteins | sample 1640221 | NCBI WGS metagenome assembly FTEN01 (sample SAMEA3914816, study PRJEB12502) | metagenome | biome: forest; material: soil | place: USA | collected 2011-09-16 | depth 0.3 m | reverse complement strand
GCTGGAGGCGCTCCTGCCCGTGACGGCGATCGCCGCTGTCGCGGCCGTCGGGCTGCTGTTTCTCAAGCGCGTACGCGGATGACGCTCCCTCACACGGTGATGACTGGAACCAACAGGTGGGAGTCGAAGCGACCCCCGCCGAACAGCCGGTGCACGCCCTTGTTGACGCTGTCGTGGTGCCGATCGGCCATCAGTCGGGGCGGGTAGTCGTAGATGTCGCGTCCCTGAACGATCAGGCGCAGCCCTTCACCCGCCTCGAACCGCGTTCCAGAGGGCCAGATCTCGATCTCGAGGCAAGTGGGCTCGCCCGCAACGAGCGGCAGCGCGCGCACGTGCCGCAGGAATGGTTGCCAGGCAGAGGAGCGCTCGGAGTCGAGCTCCCGGTGCGATGCGCGCAACCAGCCGAGCGCCACCGGCCCGTCGGCGTATTGCGCCCAGAATGCGAACGGCACGATGCACCCGGCGCGATCGAGCTTTTGCACGGCCACGAAGATGTCCATGTCCGCGGCTGACTCGGCTGCGGCCCACAGCCGCAACTTCATGTGTCCGACGAGATCGGTACGCGCGCCGAACGTCATGTCAAAGGCGGCCGTGCCGTGCGCCGAGTCGTATCCCAGCGAGTCTTCCCCGACGGGCGGCCGCGGAGTCAGGGAGCGCTGCGCGGTGTCGAGAAACAGCTTCTCGTACCGCGTGTCCTCCAGGGGCCACTGTGCGGCGGGGTGGAAGGTGCCGACACCGAATCCTTCCCGCAGCTCGTATCTCACCCGCGGCCAGGATTGGATGGAGCCATCCGTGCCCAGCAGGAAGTGATCGAAGAACGCACGCAGACGCTGTGCCGAGCCACGCTCGTAGAAGTACGCCCATTTCTTGCGCCCGTGAATCTCGAGCCATTTGCGGGGGGAGGCGATTCGCCGGAAGCCTTCGAGCGTCCCGCGCGTGTGCAGTCCCTGATCCGACCAGCTCGCGACGACGAACGCAGGCACCGTGATCTTCTCCAGCGGTGCCGCCTTCGAGGCCCAGAATTCGTCAAACAGCGGATGCTCCGCGTCCTCGGCTGCAAGATCCTCCACCTCCGTGACCGAGTGTCCCCAGCGGGAAGGCAGGTAGCGCCAGAAGCAGGTTTCGGGGATACCCCCGTGGCGGGCCACTTCCCGGTAGGTGTCCGACCAGCCTTCCCAGGGATTGATGGCGGCCAGGTGCGGAGGCGACAGGGCGGCTACGAACCACTGGATCGAGGCCAGATACGAGACTCCGGACAGGCCCACCTTGCCGTTCGACCACGCACGGGTGCCCGCCCATTCGATCAGCTCGCAGCAGTCCTGCGCCTCCTGCGGCGAAAGATACGTCGCACGACCCTGCGAGTACCACGTTCCGCGCGGATCCGGATTGATGATGGCGTACCCCTTCGGGACCCACCAGGCGGGGTCCAGGGCTTCGAAAGCGGTGTAGTGAGATTGGCTGCTCTGATCGACGTCGGATGTTGGAAAGATCTGCGCGTAGCGGCTATGACCGTGCTTGCCGTACGGACCCCAGCCGATGATCGGTGCGGCCGGACGCCCATCCTCCGGCCGGAAGACATCGACGAGCATCGTCACGCCGTCATGCAGAGCAATGGGGACGTCGCGTTCGATAATCATTCCGGCGTCGGTCGAGCTGCGGAAGTGGGGCGGCGCGGCTCCGCGCTCCGCGGGGGCGCTCAAAGGCGGCCGAAAGCGATAAGTCGGGTCGTTCACGGGAAGCGTTCGGGCGGCAGCAAGCGATGAATCGGGTCGTTCACGGGAAGCGTTGGGTGGCGGCCGCGTGTGGGTCGGAACCACCGAGATTATGGCCGGAGAGGCGTTTCCGGAATACCATCACCGTTCGCTGGAAGGGTGAGCACCCGGCGTGGCGCTGCCTGCGCCTGCCGCCGGAGATCTCACTCCAATCGCATCTATCGGAAAGTACATCATGAACGCAGAACTTCGCGCTCAGTCAACGGACGACTTCAGTCTCCTGATCGATGGCAAGTTGGTCGCCGGCGCCGCTACGCTGAACGTCATCAATCCTGCCACCGAGGACATCGTAGCGGTCTGCCCGCGGGCGGATCTGAATCAGCTGAACCAGGCGGTGGCGGCCGCCAAGACCGCGTTCGCGACGTGGAAACTCGTTCCGATCGAGAAGCGGCGGCAGCTCGTGGCGAAGCTCGCCGATGCGCTCGAGAGCCGCATGGCCGAGTTCGCGCGCCTGCTGACTCAGGAGCAGGGCAAACCGCTGCCGCATGCGATGCACGAGATCGGTGGCGCCATCGCGATGATCCGCGCCTTTGCGGCGATGGATCTAAAACCGGAGGTGCTGCGTGAGACCGATGCGGTCCGCATCGTACGGCAGCGCTCCCCACTCGGGGTGGTCGCCGCGATCACGCCGTGGAACTTCCCGATGGTTCTGTTGATGCTGAAGGTTCCGCCTGCGCTCGTCGCGGGGAATACGGTGGTCGTCAAGCCCGCACCGACGACTCCACTCACCACGCTTCGCTTCGGTGAGATCTGCGCGGAAGTTCTGCCGCGGGGAGTCGTCAATGTCATCGTCGATCAGAACGATCTTGGCGGTGCGCTGACCAGTCATCCCGACGTCGCAAAAGTCGCCTTCACCGGCTCGACCGCCACGGGCCGAAAAGTCATGGCCAGTGTCGCCCCGACGCTCAAGCACGTCACACTGGAGCTCGGCGGGAACGACGCCGCGATAGTGCTCGACGACGTCGATCCAAAGGAGGTCGCGTCCAGGCTCTTCATGGGCGCCATGCTCAACTCCGGACAGATCTGCCTGGCGATCAAGCGCGCCTACGTGCCCGACTCGATCTACGATGCGGTGTGCACCGAGCTCGCGAAGCTCGCTGACAGGGCGATCGTCGGCAACGGGCTGGAAGAAGGGACGGAGTTCGGTCCCATCCAGAACAGGGCGCAGTTCGAGAAGGTCAAGGGATACCTGGACGACGCACGCCGCCGCGGCCGGATCGTTGCCGGTGGGGATACGCCCAAGGGCCGTGGCTACTTCATCCGTCCGACGATCGTGCGCGACATTCCGGACGATGCGGCGCTGGTGCGTGAGGAGCAGTTCGGGCCGATCCTGCCGGTGCTGCGCTATTCGAGTCTCGACGATGCGATCGCGCGCGCCAACGATACCGAGTACGGTCTCGGAGCGACGGTCTGGTCTGCGAACCTGCAGCGCGCGTACGAAGTGGCGAGTCGCATCGATTCGGGCACAGTGTGGATCAACAAACATCTGGATCTGCCGCCGGACATTCCGTTTGCGGGCGCCAAGCAGTCGGGCCTCGGGATCGAGATGGGACAGGAGGGTCTGGAGGAATTCACGCAGCAGCGCGTGATCAACATGGCCAAGTAGGCTGAACGCGGCGCTCGGAGGGGAAGCATGTCGAGAGTGAAGTCTTCGCCGGACGCCGGCCAACTCCTGGCGCTGTACGAGCGGATGCTGCTCATACGGCGCATGGAGGAAAGATTGAGAGTCGACGCGGCGGCGGGGAAGCTTCCCGGCGCCGTGCATCTGTATATCGGCCAGGAAGCGATTGCAGCGGCCGTGTGCGCACAGCTCGCCGCAACCGATTGGATCACCAGCACTCACCGCGGCCACGGCCATTTCCTCGCCAAGGGCGGTGACCCGGCCGCGATGATGGCCGAGATCTGGGCGAAGCGCACCGGCATCTGCAAGGGCATGGGCGGCTCAATGCACGTCGCGGATTATTCCAAGGGAATTCTCGGCGCCAACGGCATCGTCGGCGGCGGATTTGCGATAGCCACCGGCGCTGCGTTCGCCGCGAAGCTCGACAAGGGGGAGCGCGTCGCCGTCACTTTTTTCGGTGACGGAGCCGCCAACCAGGGCGTATTCATGGAGTGTTTGAACGTGAGCAGCCTGTGGAAGCTGCCGCTGGTGTTCGTCTGCGAGCACAACAAGTTCAGCGAGTTCACTCCGGCTGCGATGGTCACTTGCGGCGAGATCGTCGATCGGGCGCGGGCCTTCGGCATGCCCTGCCACGTCGTCGATGGCAACGATGCGCTGGCCGTGTGGGATGCCGCCGCGCAGGCCCTCGCGCATGCGCGCAGCGGCCAGGGACCCTCGTTCATCGAAGCCCACACCTACCGCATCCAGGGACATCTGGAGGCCGAGGATCTGCTGCTGGGCGGCGGTAAATATCGCGACCAGAGCGAGATCGAGAGCTGGGTCGCCAAGGACCCCATCGAGCGGCTGAAGGCAGGGATGCTCGTGGACGGCAAGGCCACGGCGCCGCAGTTCCAGGCGATCGCGGCGCGCGTCGCCGCCCAGGTCGAGGAGTCCGTGAGGTTCGCGGAAGCTTCCGAGCCGGCCGACCCCGAGCTGCCCTTCGATCTGATGTTCGTCGGCCGCAAAGCCTGAAGGTCAATCCCAAGATGGCACGCAAGAGATACATCCAGGCGATCAACGAGGCGTTGCACGAGGAGATGGCCCGCGACCCGAAGATCATCATGTTCGGCGAGGACGTCGAGCTGGCGATCATGGGAGATGCGCGCGGACTGCTCGACAGGTTCGGCCGCGACCGGATCCGCAACACCCCTATCTGCGAGGCGACCCTGACCGGGATGGCAGTCGGGGCCGCGTCGGCCGGCTACCGCGTGATCCTGCACATGATGTTTTCCAACTTCATTTACACGGGGTTCGATGCCATCGCGAACCAGATGGCGAAGTTGCGACTCATGTCGGGAGGTCAGGCGGTGATGCCGATCACCGTCATCGCTGCGTACGGTGGCGGTGGGTCGAACGCCGCGCAGCATTCCGATAGCGGCTATCCGGCGCTGGTGAACCTCGGTGGCGTCAACGTCGTGCTGCCCGCGACTCCAGCCGATGCCAAGGGCCTGCTGAAAACGGCGGTGCGGGGCGACAACCCGACGTTTTTTCTGGAAGCGATCGGTCGCGGTGGCGAGCAAGGGGAGGTTCCCGACGGCGACTACACCGTACCGTTCGGCAAGGCGGCAATTGCCCGCGAAGGCAAGGACCTGACGATCATCGCGCTCGGCTCGATGTTGAAGCCCGCGCTCGGGGCTGCCAACAAGCTGCAGGCGCTGGGAGTCGATGCCGAGGTGATCGATCCGCGCACCATCGTGCCGCTGGACGAAGGGGCTCTGCTCCAGTCCGTGCGCAAGACGGGACGCGCGGTCATAGTCGATGAGGCGCGGGACCGCTGCAGCGTGGCCAGTTACATTGCAGCCATCCTCGCGGACGAGGCGTTCAGCGCGCTCAAGGCCCCGGTCAAGCGGGTGACGGTGGAGAACGTTTGCATGCCGTACGCGCCCAATGCCGAGCGCCGCGTGCTGCCGGGCGAAGAGCGCATCGTACGCGTCGCGACCGATCTGATCCGCTCCCAGGCCGCCTGAACGTTCAGGCCGCGCATGCGCATCAACTTGAAATTGAGCCGCGTCGGTATGAGCATGCAGGAAGCGACCATCGCCAAATGGCACAAGGCTCCGGGCGAGTCGTTTGCGGCGGGCGATGCGCTTTACGACATCGAGACAGAGAAGGTCACGCAGGAAATCGCTGCGCCGGGGGACGGCACGCTGCTGGAGGTCCTCGTGCCGCAGGGGCAGACAGTGGAGGTCGGCGGAGTCGTGTGCGTCGTGGACATGAGTCCGGCGGCGCGCGCAAGCTGACGAACAGGCGGATCAGGATCCATGCTCAAGCTGTATCACGCGGAGCCCATTGCCAACTCGCTGAAGTCCCTGATACCTCTGCACGAGAAGGGGCTGGAATTCGAGAGCGTCTACGTCGATCTGCACAAGTTCGAGCAGCACGAGCCGTGGTTCGTGGCGATCAATCCGGAGGGGCAGGTTCCCGTGCTCGACCACGACGGGACCATCGTCACGCACACCACGGTAATCAACGAATATCTCGAGGATGCGTTTCCGCAGGCTGCGCCGCTGCGGCCGGCGGATGCCGCCGGCAAGGCGCGCATGCGCTTCTGGAACAAGTTCGTCGACGAGCACGTGATGAACTACGTGTCCATTCACGGCTGGCACCGGATGGTCGGCATCATCGCCCGCTCGATCGAGGCGGGAGAGTTCGAGAGGCTGGTGGAACGCATTCCGCTGCACGAGCAGCGCGAGAAGTGGAAGACGGCACGGTCCGGTTTCAGTCCGGCGGATCTGGCGAACGCCACTCGCAAGGTGGAGGTCGCCGTCGACAAGGTCGAGCAGCAACTCGCGCGTACGCCTTATCTTACTGGCGAGCAGTTCACCCTGGCGGACATCAACTTCCTCAGCCACTGCGGTTTGGCCGTGCAGCGCCTGTTCCCCGAGATGAGCGTGCAGACGCGGGCACCGCGGCTGGTCGAGTGGGTCGCGCGCGTGTGTGCTCGCCCAGGCGTGCAGGCAGCGCTCGCGATGCCGGACCGCACGAATCCGGCGCTGCGGACGTTCACTGGAGAGGCTCGCTAGCCCTGGTATCCGTACTGGAAGGTGGAGTAGACCTTGTCCTGCGTCGTGATGAACTCGAGTAGCGCCGGCCTGCCTTGCTTGGTAGCGGCGATACCCTGTTGCAGCGCGTGCATCACCTGGTCCGGCTCCGTCACGCGCTCGCTGTAGCCGCCGAGCGCCTTCGCCCAGTCGGCGTAGTTTCCGGAGATGTCGGTGGAGTGGTATTTTTCACGCGACACGGCCATCGCCTTGAACTCCATCGCCATCGCGTAGTTGTTGAACAGGATGGACAGGATGGGGATCCGGTTGCGGACCGCGGTCTCGAAATCCATCCCGGTCATGCCGATGGCGGCATCGCCCCACATGTTGATGCACAGCCGGTCGGGGTGGGCGAGCTTCGCGCCCATCGCCAGGCCGATGCCATAGCCGAGCTGTGTCGACTTTCCCCAGCCGATATAGCTCAGGGGAGTGACCGCCTGCCAGAAAGGCGACAGCTCGTCGCGCGGGCTGCCGGCGTCGTGCGTGATGATCGTGTTGGGAACGTCTGCCACGGTCATCAGGTCGTGAATCACCCGGTACGGGGACAGAGGCTTGGAATCGCTCGTCAGCCGGGGCATCCACTCCGCCAACCACGGATCGTTCTGCGAGCGGATCCTCTTGTGCACTTCCGCGGTGAGGCCGCGCGGCTTCTTGAGCCGCTCCTTGAGAGCCGCGGCCAGCATTCCCAGCGCGAGCTTGGAGTCGCCCACGAGCGGGTAGTCCGTCGGAATGTTCTTGTTGACGTCGTGCGCATCGATCGTGTTGTGCACGAACACCTTGTTCTTGTCGGTGGTCGGAAAACGGATGCCGAAACCCGTTGCCGTGAAGCTGGCTCCCGCGCCGAACACGACGTCCGCGTCCTGAACGTGTTGAAACACGGCCTTGGGCATCGCCACGCCGCCGGAGCCCAGCGACAGAGGGTGCGTCTCGGGGAAAGAGCTCTTGCCCTCGAGGCTGGTGGTGACCGGTGCTTCGAGCAGCTCGGCCACCTGCTTCAGCTCGGGCCAGGCCTTTGCGTAGTGAATTCCCTGCCCGGCGTAGATCAATGGCCGCTTCGCGTTGACCAGTACTTCCGCCGCGGCATCCACGTCTGCGTGACTCGGCGCCGAGAGTATGCGCCGCGTCGGCTTGTAGTCGATCGTGCCGGGAACCTCGATGTTCCACATGTCGCCAGGCACTTCGAGGAGCACCGGTCCCGGTCGCCCGTTGCGCGCGATCGTGAACGCACGTCGCAGGGCCGGAACGATCATGTCGGGCGTGTTGATCTGCTCGGCGTGCTTGGTGATGTGCTGATAGTTGAGCACGGCATTGAAGCCAGGCTTGATCCACGCCTGCCCACGTCCCGATGCGCCCGGCATGAAAATCAGCGGTACGCCCTCCGACCAGGCCTGCGCCACGGCGCCGAACGCGTTCTCCACTCCGGGACCTGCCTGGCAGCAGAACACTCCCACCTTCTCGCCCGAGGTCATGCGGCTGATCGCGTCCGCCATGTGCAGACCGACGCGCTCCTGCCTGACGATGATCGGACGAATCCCGGCGGCCGCGCAGGACTCGGTCAGGGGATTGAGGGGATAAGCGAGGAGAAACTCGACGCCCTCGCGTTTGAGAATTTCCGCCGCAGCTTGGGCAACGTTCATCGGCCGCTCCTCACAAAGTGATCGAACGCCGGAAAACACGCATGGCCGGCTCCCGGCAGTATAGATGGCCGCCGGCGGAAAGACGCACGCGCGGGGTGGTTGCGACCGTCAGAAGGACGCGCGCAGGGGCTGCTCCAACAGTCAATGTGAAGATATCTATATGGCGGTGCTGCATGCCGCAAAACTTTGGCAAATCAAGCGGTTAATTCCCGCGGTGGGACACCGTTGGCGTGCGCCCGCGCAGGATTCTTTGCGCAGCCTCTGTGATACTTGCCGCAACCGTACGGTATATGGCCGTAACAGGCTCGCTCGAGGAGTTGAAGATGCCGCATCCGATACGCTCAGCTCTGGCGTTGTGCGTTGCGCTGAGCGCGGCGACCGTCAACGCCCAGGTCTGCGAGTCCCGCACGCCCGAAGCGAACACCGCGACGGCGAGTGCCGCACCCGACGGCAACTCCATCTCGGGGCAGGTGAGTGGCGGCGGTGTGCCCCTGACACAGCTGATCGCGGCGGTCGCGAAGAAGACAGGCAAGAAGTTCGTGTTGGATCCGCGCGCGCGCGCCGATGTGAACCTGATCGGCCAGAATCCGGCGAGCGTGAGTTACGGCGATCTCATGACGATTCTGCAGGTATACGGATTCGCGGCGGTGGACAGCGGCGGTTACGTTCAGGTGGTGCCGAGCGCGACGGTGCGTACGATGGCCGTGCCGCAGGTGTCGAGTCAGATGTTGGCGAAGGAGAATCTACCCGACGCGGAATACGTGACGAGCGTGATTCACGTGAAGAGCGTCCCTGCCGCGCAGCTGGTGCCGATACTTCGTCCGCTGCTCGTGCAGCAGGGGCACCTCGCAGCCGAGATCTGCAGCAATTCCCTGCTCATCGTCGAGACACTGAGCAACGTCAGACGCATCGACACGCTCGTGCGCAGTCTCGAGACCGCAGAGCAATACAAGCCGCAGAGCTGCGAACCGCACACGCCGCCCTAGCCACGCGGCCTGCTGCCAGGGGCCGGCTATGGCGCCGTGGGTGGGACCTGTGCCATCAACCCCAGGGGGCGGCCCTCCGGGTCCGCGAAGAACGCCATCCACTCCTCGGTTCCGTCCGCATGCTTGTGAATCAGGTGCGGGCTGCCTTTGAACTCGACTCCGCGCTCCACCAGGTTCTTGTGCGCACTCAGGATGTCCGCGACCCGGAAGTACAGAATCGACTCGTGCTGCACTTCGTCTTCCGTCAGAAACAGGCGAGTGCCGCCGCAGTCGAAGAAGGCGAGCTTGCCGAAGGTGTACAGATGCTGGAGCCCGAGGACCTGGCCGTACCAATCGACGGCGCGCTCGATGCTCTTCACAGACCTCGAGATCTGACCGATCGGTCCCAGCCGCGGACTAGACGTCATTGCATTCTCCCGTTGGCTCAGCGCGCTGCGCCGGGGTGCGCGAAACCAGTGTCGCAGGGCTTGGCGGCCGTGTAGCCCCAATTTCGCGACTGCGTTGGTCACGTGGTATTTCACTGCGTCCAGGCTGATCCCGCGGCGCCGGGCGATTTCCCGATTGGACATTCCATGCTGAATCGCGTGCACGACTCGCCATTCAGCCGGAGTCAGCAAGTCATCGTGCGGGGGCCGGCCTCTGCGATTCCTCCACCTCATGGAGTCATCCTAGTCCAAAGACCGTGGGAATTTCCCTCCCCTCGAGGGCAGGCGCAGCGC
>FTEN01000059.1_pt1 | contig 9836 bp, 4 predicted proteins | sample 1640221 | NCBI WGS metagenome assembly FTEN01 (sample SAMEA3914816, study PRJEB12502) | metagenome | biome: forest; material: soil | place: USA | collected 2011-09-16 | depth 0.3 m | reverse complement strand
GTATTCCCTGTGATCCGTTGAACAGGCGTAAAAACATTCGGAGCGCCGCGGATTCATGAATACCGTAGTGAAGATCGAACCCAAGGACATCGACGCGATTTCCTTCCAGGAAGCCTCGCTCGATATCTGGGACAAGAAATACCGGCTGACGGCCAAAGACGGCTCGCCCATCGACAAGACGATGGACGATACGTACAAGCGCGTCGCCCGTGCGCTGGCGGATGTCGAGAGTGAAGAGCTGCGCGAGCATTGGTATGAGCGCTTTTTGTGGGCGCTGCGCCGTGGAGCCATTCCGGCCGGCCGCGTGACCTCGAATGCAGGGGCGCTCGAGCACAAGCCCGCCACCTCGACGATCAACTGCACGGTCTCGGGCACCATCCGCGACTCGATGGACGACATTCTCAAGAAGGTCCACGAGGCGGGGCTCACGCTCAAGAGCGGCTGCGGCATCGGCTACGAGTTCTCGACGCTGCGTCCCCGCGGTGCCTACGTGTCCGGCGCAGGCGCGTACACCTCCGGACCGCTGTCGTTCATGGATATCTACGACAAGATGTGTTTCACCGTGTCCTCGGCCGGGGGACGGCGAGGCGCGCAGATGGGCACGTTCGACGTGGGCCATCCGGATGCGATGGAGTTCGTTCGCGCCAAGCGCGAGAACGGCCGGCTGCGGCAGTTCAACCTGTCGCTCCTCGTCACCGATGAGTTCATGAAGGCGGTGCGCGAGGACCGGGAGTGGAAGCTCGCCTTCCCGCTGTCGATCAAGGAATACGAGACCGAGCGGCCCGACGTCACGGATCCGGCCCGGTACGTGTGGCGCGAATGGCCCGTCCACGACAACTACGTCGTGAACGATGAGGGCCTGGTCGCCTGCAAGATCTACAAGTCGGTGCCGGCGCGGCGCATGTGGGACGTGATCATGACGTCCACCTACGATTTCGCGGAGCCGGGGTTCATCCTCATCGACCGCGTCAACGAGATGAACAACAACTGGTGGTGCGAGAACATCCGCGCCACCAACCCCTGCGGTGAGCAGCCGCTGCCGCCGTACGGCTCGTGCCTGCTGGGCTCGGTGAATCTGACGCGCTTCGTGCGTCAGCCGTTCACGGAGTTTGCGGAGTTCGACTGGAAGGAATACCGCGAGGTGGTGCGGACCTTCACGCGCATGCTCGACAATGTCGTGGAAATCAACGGGCTGCCGCTCGAAAAGCAGCGCGAGGAGATCGTGCGCAAGCGTCGCCACGGCATGGGCTTCCTCGGGTTGGGGAGCACGATCACGCTGCTGGGGATGAAATACGGGTCGCCCGAGTCGGTCACGTTCACCGAGGACGTGTCGCGCGAGATGGCCGTGGCCGGCTGGGAAGCGGCGCTCGAGCTGGCGCGTGAGAAGGGTCCTGCGCCGATCATGAAGGAGGAATTCGCGGTCACGAAGGAGATGCTGAGAAAGCGTCCGGAAATGGCGCGCGATGGCTGGCGCCCCGGCGCGAGAATCCCGGGACGCCTGCTGCACGCGAAGTACAGCCGTTACATGCAGCGCGTGGCGGAGGCCGCCCCGCAGCTCGTGCACGAGCTCGCGGAAATCGGCGCCCGCTTCACCCATCACACCTCGATCGCGCCCACCGGCACGATCTCGCTGTCGCTGGCGAACAATGCATCGAACGGCATCGAGCCCTCGTTCGCGCATCACTACTTCCGCAACGTGATCCGCACGGGCCGCAAGACCAAGGAGAAGGTGGATGTGTTCTCCTTCGAGCTGCTGGCGTACCGCGAGCTCGTGAACCCCAAGGCCGAGCCGGGGGCGACGGGGGCGGCGGAAAGGCTGCCGGACTACTTCACGGCCGCGGACGAGGTGACGCCCCGGCAGCACGTGGATATCCAGGCCGCCTCGCAGAAGTGGATCGACTCCTCGATCTCCAAGACCGCCAACGTGCCGACCGACTACAAGTACGAGAACTTCAAGGACATCTATCTCTACGCGCACGAGATGGGGCTGAAGGGCTGCACCACGTTCCGCTTCAACCCGGAAGCCTTCCAGGGCGTGCTGGTGAAGGAAGACGACCTGAAGAACACCACGTACGTGTTCACCCTGGAGGATGGCTCCGAGGTCGAGGTCAAGGGCGATGAGGAAATCGAGTACGACGGCGAGAAGCACAGCGCCGCGAATCTCTACGACGCCATGAAAGAAGGCTACTACGGAAAATTCTGACGGGGTGCCTCGGGCCGGCCGCCCCGTCAAGGGCCGGCAAGGGGCACAGCAGGAGTGACGCCAAAGGTGAGCGCCATGAAAATCGACAGGAAGATCATCAAGTACCGTGTCAAGAAACCCGACGAGAAGGCGCCGGAGGCCCGGGCTGCGGCCGCGGGGGGCGAGCAGCCCGAGGTGTTTCGCGACAAGAACGGCAAGACCGCCAAGGTCATCCGGATGCACGAGAAGGTCGAGCGTCCCGAGGTCCTGATCGGGTCGACCTACAAGATCAAGACTCCCGTGTCCGATCATGCGATGTACGTGACGATCAACGACATCGTGCTGAACGAGGGCACCGAGTACGAGCAGCGGCGGCCCTTCGAGGTGTTCATCAACTCGAAGAACCTCGATCACTTCCAGTGGATCGTGGCCCTCACCCGGATCATTTCCGCGGTGTTCAGGAAGGGTGGCGACGTCACCTTCCTGGTGGATGAGCTGAAGGCGGTGTTCGACCCGCGCGGGGGCTACTGGCAGCCGGGCGGGAAATTCATGCCCTCGATCATCGCGGAGCTCGGCTACGTGATCGAGAAGCACCTGCAGACCATCGGGCTGATGCGCAAGCCGCAGCTCGATGAGCACCAGAAGAAGATGGTGGACGAGAAGCGCGCGGAGTTTGAGGCGCGCGCGAAGCAGACCGATGCATTCTCGAAGTCGCACTTTCCGGAAGGGGCGCAGCTGTGCACCAAGTGCAGCACCGCGGCCGTCGTGATGATGGACGGGTGCATGACGTGCCTGAACTGCGGCGACTCGAAATGCGGCTAGTTTCTTAGCGCCGACCGGCTGGCAGGGCCGGCATTAAAGAGGCAGCCTCCCGCAGGCTGCCTTTTTTTCGCACGGCGTGGCGCGCGCGAAGCTGCGCCCCGGGGCCAAAAAAACCCCGCTTGCGCGGGGTTTATGGTCGCTTGCTTGTGTGTGGAGGAGTGCTCTTCTTCTTGTTGTCCGGTGAAGCATGGAGAGCGGATGGGCTTTTCTCCTCTTGTCCGCTTCCACGTCTTGTTCGTATCCCGCTAGCTCTTGGCTTCCTTTGCGGCCGTTGCCGGCCTTCGATGAGTAGGGATAAAGCAACGCGCGTGCCAGACCAGCCCCGGCCGCCTCCGATGTGACATGTTGTATCTGCGACGTGGGTCAACTGTGACGCACTGCCCGTTATGCGATGGTTTCACTGCCGGGTGGCGGCCCTTCCAGCGGCGTGCGCGGGTGGGCTGAAGGGCTGCCGGAGAGCGAGTTGTCAAAATCCTCGACAGATTTGCGGCCGCAGCGCAGACCCCGGGGACGAGGCGGATGCTCAAACCGTTGAATTAAAGTCGAAATATCGAACAGTTGGGGTGTAAATGAACTCGACACGGGGTGCCAGGGGGTGGCTGCCGGGACTTCTCCTGGCTCTGTGCGCTGCGGTGCGCGCTCATGCGGCCGACACGGTCATGCCGCGTCCGGCGGAGCTGGAGCGGGATGTCCAGTTCTGGATCCGTGTGTACACGCAGGTGGACACCAACCGCGGCTTGCTGCACGACGAGCACAATCTGGCGGTCATCTACCAGAGCCTGCACTTCGAGTCGAACGCCTCCCCGCGCGAGCGGCAGAAGGTGGTGGAGCAGGGCAAGGACCGCATTGCCGCGGCGCTGCGCCGCATCGCCGGTGCGAACGGGGCCGCCCTGTCCGAGGAGGATCAGAAGATCCGCGACCTCTGGGGCGATGAAGGCACGCCGGCCCGGCTGCGCGACGCCGCGGACGAGGTTCGTTTCCAGCTCGGACAGTCCGACCGCTTCCGCGAGGGCCTGGTCCGCTCCGGGGCGTGGGAGACGCACATCGCCGAAACGCTCGCCAACCTGGGGCTGCCGGCCGAGCTCGCCGTCCTTCCCCACGTGGAGTCATCGTTCAACCCGGCCGCCTATTCCAAGGTCGGCGCGGCGGGACTGTGGCAGTTCATGCGCTCCACGGGGCGCCGCTACATGCGAATCGACAGCTCCGTGGACGACCGGCTGGACCCTTTCCGCTCGACGGAGGCCGCTGCCCAGTTGCTCGCCTACAACTATCGCCTCCTGGGCACGTGGCCCCTGGCGCTCACGGCCTACAACCACGGCGCTGAAGGAGTCCGGCGGGCCAAGGAGTCGCTCGGGACGGACGACATCGTGCGCATCGTTCGCAACTACAAGGGGCGGACGTTCGGCTTCGCGTCGCGCAACTTCTACGTCTCCTTCCTTGCCGCGCTGGAGGTCGACCGCAATCCCGACAAGTACTTCGGAGCGCTCGAGCGCCTGGGCGAGGCGAAATTCCAGGAAGTCGTGATCCCGGCCTACGTGAACATCGGGCCGCTGTCGCGCGCGCTGAAGATCGATGCGCAGCGTCTGCGCTCCCTCAACCCGGCCTTGCTGCGCTCCGTCTGGGACGGCCAGCGGCACGTGCCGAAGGCCTACCATCTGCGCTTGCCGATCGATGCGGACAAATGGACGAGCGAGCTGCTCGCGCAGCGACTCTCACCGGGAGAGATCTTCGCGGGACAACCTGAGCCGCGCCGCTACCGCGTTCGCACCGGGGACACGATGGTGAGCGTCGCCCAGCAGAATGGCATCACTCCCTCGGCTCTCGCCCTGGCCAACCGCATCAGGACCAGCGCAAAGCTGCGCCCCGGGCGAACGCTCACAGTTCCTGAGCCGGTACCGGGCATCCTGGTCGCCGCGGCGACCAGGATGCCCGGTACCGGCTCAGGAACTGTGAGCGTTCGCCCGGGGCGCAGCTTTGCGCTGGTCCTGATGCGGTTGGCCAGGGCGAGAGCCGAGGGAGTGATGCCATTCTGCTGGGCGACGCTCACCATCGTGTCCCCGGTGCGAACGCGGTAGCGGCGCGGCTCAGGTTGTCCCGCGAAGATCTCTCCCGGTGAGAGTCGCTGCGCGAGCAGCTCGCTCGTCCATTTGTCCGCATCGATCGGCAAGCGCAGATGGTAGGCCTTCGGCACGTGCCGCTGGCCGTCCCAGACGGAGCGCAGCAAGGCCGGGTTGAGGGAGCGCAGACGCTGCGCATCGATCTTCAGCGCGCGCGACAGCGGCCCGATGTTCACGTAGGCCGGGATCACGACTTCCTGGAATTTCGCCTCGCCCAGGCGCTCGAGCGCTCCGAAGTACTTGTCGGGATTGCGGTCGACCTCCAGCGCGGCAAGGAAGGAGACGTAGAAGTTGCGCGACGCGAAGCCGAACGTCCGCCCCTTGTAGTTGCGAACGATGCGCACGATGTCGTCCGTCCCGAGCGACTCCTTGGCCCGCCGGACTCCTTCAGCGCCGTGGTTGTAGGCCGTGAGCGCCAGGGGCCACGTGCCCAGGAGGCGATAGTTGTAGGCGAGCAACTGGGCAGCGGCCTCCGTCGAGCGGAAAGGGTCCAGCCGGTCGTCCACGGAGCTGTCGATTCGCATGTAGCGGCGCCCCGTGGAGCGCATGAACTGCCACAGTCCCGCCGCGCCGACCTTGGAATAGGCGGCCGGGTTGAACGATGACTCCACGTGGGGAAGGACGGCGAGCTCGGCCGGCAGCCCCAGGTTGGCGAGCGTTTCGGCGATGTGCGTCTCCCACGCCCCGGAGCGGACCAGGCCCTCGCGGAAGCGGTCGGACTGTCCGAGCTGGAAACGAACCTCGTCCGCGGCGTCGCGCAGCCGGGCCGGCGTGCCTTCATCGCCCCAGAGGTCGCGGATCTTCTGATCCTCCTCGGACAGGGCGGCCCCGTTCGCACCGGCGATGCGGCGCAGCGCCGCGGCAATGCGGTCCTTGCCCTGCTCCACCACCTTCTGCCGCTCGCGCGGGGAGGCGTTCGACTCGAAGTGCAGGCTCTGGTAGATGACCGCCAGATTGTGCTCGTCGTGCAGCAAGCCGCGGTTGGTGTCCACCTGCGTGTACACACGGATCCAGAACTGGACATCCCGCTCCAGCTCCGCCGGACGCGGCATGACCGTGTCGGCCGCATGAGCGCGCACCGCAGCGCACAGAGCCAGGAGAAGTCCCGGCAGCCACCCCCTGGCACCCCGTGTCGAGTTCATTTACACCCCAACTGTTCGATATTTCGACTTTAATTCAACGGTTTGAGCATCCGCCTCGTCCCCGGGGTCTGCGCTGCGGCCGCAAATCTGTCGAGGATTTTGACAACTCGCTCTCCGGCAGCCCTTCAGCCCACCCGCGCACGCCGCTGGAAGGGCCGCCACCCGGCAGTGAAACCATCGCATAACGGGCAGTGCGTCACAGTTGACCCACGTCGCAGATACAACATGTCACATCGGAGGCGGCCGGGGCTGGTCTGGCACGCGCGTTGCTTTATCCCTACTCATCGAAGGCCGGCAACGGCCGCAAAGGAAGCCAAGAGCTAGCGGGATACGAACAAGACGTGGAAGCGGACAAGAGGAGAAAAGCCCATCCGCTCTCCATGCTTCACCGGACAACAAGAAGAAGAGCACTCCTCCACACACAAGCAAGCGACCATAAACCCCGCGCAAGCGGGGTTTTTTTGGCCCCGGGGCGCAGCTTCGCGCGCGCCACGCCGTGCGAAAAAAAGGCAGCCTGCGGGAGGCTGCCTCTTTAATGCCGGCCCTGCCAGCCGGTCGGCGCTAAGAAACTAGCCGCATTTCGAGTCGCCGCAGTTCAGGCACGTCATGCACCCGTCCATCATCACGACGGCCGCGGTGCTGCACTTGGTGCACAGCTGCGCCCCTTCCGGAAAGTGCGACTTCGAGAATGCATCGGTCTGCTTCGCGCGCGCCTCAAACTCCGCGCGCTTCTCGTCCACCATCTTCTTCTGGTGCTCATCGAGCTGCGGCTTGCGCATCAGCCCGATGGTCTGCAGGTGCTTCTCGATCACGTAGCCGAGCTCCGCGATGATCGAGGGCATGAATTTCCCGCCCGGCTGCCAGTAGCCCCCGCGCGGGTCGAACACCGCCTTCAGCTCATCCACCAGGAAGGTGACGTCGCCACCCTTCCTGAACACCGCGGAAATGATCCGGGTGAGGGCCACGATCCACTGGAAGTGATCGAGGTTCTTCGAGTTGATGAACACCTCGAAGGGCCGCCGCTGCTCGTACTCGGTGCCCTCGTTCAGCACGATGTCGTTGATCGTCACGTACATCGCATGATCGGACACGGGAGTCTTGATCTTGTAGGTCGACCCGATCAGGACCTCGGGACGCTCGACCTTCTCGTGCATCCGGATGACCTTGGCGGTCTTGCCGTTCTTGTCGCGAAACACCTCGGGCTGCTCGCCCCCCGCGGCCGCAGCCCGGGCCTCCGGCGCCTTCTCGTCGGGTTTCTTGACACGGTACTTGATGATCTTCCTGTCGATTTTCATGGCGCTCACCTTTGGCGTCACTCCTGCTGTGCCCCTTGCCGGCCCTTGACGGGGCGGCCGGCCCGAGGCACCCCGTCAGAATTTTCCGTAGTAGCCTTCTTTCATGGCGTCGTAGAGATTCGCGGCGCTGTGCTTCTCGCCGTCGTACTCGATTTCCTCATCGCCCTTGACCTCGACCTCGGAGCCATCCTCCAGGGTGAACACGTACGTGGTGTTCTTCAGGTCGTCTTCCTTCACCAGCACGCCCTGGAAGGCTTCCGGGTTGAAGCGGAACGTGGTGCAGCCCTTCAGCCCCATCTCGTGCGCGTAGAGATAGATGTCCTTGAAGTTCTCGTACTTGTAGTCGGTCGGCACGTTGGCGGTCTTGGAGATCGAGGAGTCGATCCACTTCTGCGAGGCGGCCTGGATATCCACGTGCTGCCGGGGCGTCACCTCGTCCGCGGCCGTGAAGTAGTCCGGCAGCCTTTCCGCCGCCCCCGTCGCCCCCGGCTCGGCCTTGGGGTTCACGAGCTCGCGGTACGCCAGCAGCTCGAAGGAGAACACATCCACCTTCTCCTTGGTCTTGCGGCCCGTGCGGATCACGTTGCGGAAGTAGTGATGCGCGAACGAGGGCTCGATGCCGTTCGATGCATTGTTCGCCAGCGACAGCGAGATCGTGCCGGTGGGCGCGATCGAGGTGTGATGGGTGAAGCGGGCGCCGATTTCCGCGAGCTCGTGCACGAGCTGCGGGGCGGCCTCCGCCACGCGCTGCATGTAACGGCTGTACTTCGCGTGCAGCAGGCGTCCCGGGATTCTCGCGCCGGGGCGCCAGCCATCGCGCGCCATTTCCGGACGCTTTCTCAGCATCTCCTTCGTGACCGCGAATTCCTCCTTCATGATCGGCGCAGGACCCTTCTCACGCGCCAGCTCGAGCGCCGCTTCCCAGCCGGCCACGGCCATCTCGCGCGACACGTCCTCGGTGAACGTGACCGACTCGGGCGACCCGTATTTCATCCCCAGCAGCGTGATCGTGCTCCCCAACCCGAGGAAGCCCATGCCGTGGCGACGCTTGCGCACGATCTCCTCGCGCTGCTTTTCGAGCGGCAGCCCGTTGATTTCCACGACATTGTCGAGCATGCGCGTGAAGGTCCGCACCACCTCGCGGTATTCCTTCCAGTCGAACTCCGCAAACTCCGTGAACGGCTGACGCACGAAGCGCGTCAGATTCACCGAGCCCAGCAGGCACGAGCCGTACGGCGGCAGCGGCTGCTCACCGCAGGGGTTGGTGGCGCGGATGTTCTCGCACCACCAGTTGTTGTTCATCTCGTTGACGCGGTCGATGAGGATGAACCCCGGCTCCGCGAAATCGTAGGTGGACGTCATGATCACGTCCCACATGCGCCGCGCCGGCACCGACTTGTAGATCTTGCAGGCGACCAGGCCCTCATCGTTCACGACGTAGTTGTCGTGGACGGGCCATTCGCGCCACACGTACCGGGCCGGATCCGTGACGTCGGGCCGCTCGGTCTCGTATTCCTTGATCGACAGCGGGAAGGCGAGCTTCCACTCCCGGTCCTCGCGCACCGCCTTCATGAACTCATCGGTGACGAGGAGCGACAGGTTGAACTGCCGCAGCCGGCCGTTCTCGCGCTTGGCGCGAACGAACTCCATCGCATCCGGATGGCCCACGTCGAACGTGCCCATCTGCGCGCCTCGCCGTCCCCCGGCCGAGGACACGGTGAAACACATCTTGTCGTAGATATCCATGAACGACAGCGGTCCGGAGGTGTACGCGCCTGCGCCGGACACGTAGGCACCGCGGGGACGCAGCGTCGAGAACTCGTAGCCGATGCCGCAGCCGCTCTTGAGCGTGAGCCCCGCCTCGTGGACCTTCTTGAGAATGTCGTCCATCGAGTCGCGGATGGTGCCCGAGACCGTGCAGTTGATCGTCGAGGTGGCGGGCTTGTGCTCGAGCGCCCCTGCATTCGAGGTCACGCGGCCGGCCGGAATGGCTCCACGGCGCAGCGCCCACAAAAAGCGCTCATACCAATGCTCGCGCAGCTCTTCACTCTCGACATCCGCCAGCGCACGGGCGACGCGCTTGTACGTATCGTCCATCGTCTTGTCGATGGGCGAGCCGTCTTTGGCCGTCAGCCGGTATTTCTTGTCCCAGATATCGAGCGAGGCTTCCTGGAAGGAAATCGCGTCGATGTCCTTGGGTTCGATCTTCACTACGGTATTCATGAATCCGCGGCGCTCCGAATGTTTTTACGCCTGTTCAACGGATCACAGGGAATAC
>FTEN01000151.1_pt1 | contig 9971 bp, 7 predicted proteins | sample 1640221 | NCBI WGS metagenome assembly FTEN01 (sample SAMEA3914816, study PRJEB12502) | metagenome | biome: forest; material: soil | place: USA | collected 2011-09-16 | depth 0.3 m | reverse complement strand
GTCCGCTCGCGGCTCTTCGGTCAGGGCCTGCCGCTGGCGGAGATCGAGCGGTTTACCAATACCGGGTTTTACGCAGTTTTGTCGGACAGACTCTACCTCACGGGTCGCGAGTACTCCGAAGTGGAAGGGCTCGCGGCGATTCCCGACAAGGCCGGCACGGTGCAGGTGGTGGTCAAAGGACGGCAGCCTCGGGAGCGGGGCAAGGTGCTGGTCGTCAATGTCGTGACCGTCAAGCCGTACGGTAAGGACTGGAAGGCGGCGCTCCCGAGCGAGATCCAGGCCCAGATCGAGGATCTGATCGAAGGCCGCCGAATGCAGGCGGTGAGCGCGAAGGCGACGCTCGCTCCGGGCACCGGCGGCGGGGCCCGGCCGGGGAGCGGAACCGCGCCGGCGCAGCCCGGAATCCTCGAGCTGCTGTCCACCGCGGAGAAGGGACTTTCGGCCGGCAAGTGCGATGACTACTACGGGAAGCAGATGAGCCCGAATTTCCGGGCGGTGACGAGCAAGAAGGCTCTCGAGGCGCTGATCACGGCGTGCCAGAACAGCCTGGGGACGCGCACGCTGCTCATCTCGACGCTGCACATCGTGAAGACAATGGAGCCGCACTACGAGTACGAGGGACAGAGGGCGGTGTACGACCTCTCCGGTCAGGGCCTGCCCTTTGCGGAGTTCGCGCTGGAGCTCGTCGACAAGCGCTGGTACGTGGCGGAATAGCTACTCGCGCGGCAGCAGGAACCGGGATCCATGATGTGAAAGGATGACGCCGTCGGGGGTGATGGTCTCGACCTTGACGCCTTCCGGGAGCGAGTCCCCCTCCCGCAGCTTCTTCATGTTGATCAGGACAAAGCGCTCTTGCGGCTTCACGGCGTAGGCATGCAGATCGAGCCGCAGCTCCGGCACTCCGGAGCCTGGGGCGGTGGCCGCCTCGGAGTACAGGGGCACGCCACTGTCCGTTCCCCGCCGCACGTGAAATGCGACGCTCGAGGACGGGCTGGGCTCGGTTGCGGGGGCGTAATCCTCCGGATTGCCGAGTGCGGGGTCCCTTTCCGGCCCCTGCGGCCCGGCCGAGGTCGGCGCCCGCGTGCCTGCGGGAGGAGTCGTGGCCGGTGGCAGGGCCTGAGCGGTCACCGGCGGGACTGAGGGGCTGGCTGCGGGCACCGCTGGAGCCGGCGCAGGGGCCGACGCAGGGGGCGCGGGAGCCGTAACGGAGGGGGTTGCTGCCGTATCGGCGGGTCCGTGAGAAGGCCGCCTGAGCAGGGCCCAGGCGACGATGACCAGGTTGACCCCCAGGAGCACGGCGAGACCGATGGCCCAGTAGGGCAGCTGACTGCGGGGAGCGGCCACCTTGGCCTCATAGAGCCCCGGACCGTTCTGCCGTTGCCGGTCGCTCTCGGATTTCTTCAGTGCATCGAGGATGAACGACATCGTTCAGCTGCCGTGTGTGCTTGCAACATACAGGAGGGGCGAATCGGGCGGTGCGACCGCCGTCGCGAGTACGATCTGTGTCTGAACCCCCGCGATGCCGTCCACCGCCAGCCGATGCTCGCGCTGGAAATCGCGCACGAGCCTGCCGAGGTCCGAGTCGAATACGTCGCTGACGGGGGCGTCGCCGTGGGCGCCCTGCAGCTGCTGCAGACTCTGCCTGAGCCATTTGACCTCGTCTCCGCGCATGCCCTGCGACAGCGCTTTGACCTGCGTCGTCGCGGGATGCCAGAGCATCACGAAATCCCCGAGCCAGTACCGGGACAGATCGGCGATCCCGACGTCGGTGCCGGCGCCGGCGATCTGCAGATGCGCGTGCTCGTCATCGAGGCCTTGCAGAACGACCTGGTGCGAGCCGCCGGAGTCGTCGCTCAGCATGAGGATCGCAGGCCGGTTATACAGCCTGAGCTGTCCGAACGAGCCGCGCTGGACCAGACACTCCAGATGCTGCTGCGTGGCTTGAGTGCACGGATCGACTCCGCCGCGCACGTATTGGATCCCCCAGATCTTGAAAAGCGCACCGAACGCGCTGTCCGTGTCGGTCTCGCCTGAGTTCTTCGCGAGCAGCTCCTTCACGGTCGGCGGCGAAGGAGACGCAACTGCTACCGTGGACGCCTCGGGGGCGTGCGCGTCGGTCGGGCTCGATTTCGTCCGTGCGGCCAGACTTGCCGCAATCGCCGGCGCTGCATCGTGAGCTGCGGCGGAGCCCGCCGCGTCGGACTTCCACGGCTCGAACTCCCACAGAGCCACGGCCGCGAGCGTCAGCACGACCGCAGTCGCCGCGGTCGCCGCCCAGGGCAGCCAGTACGGCGCGAAGCGGCGTCCGAATACTTCCGCGGCGGCATGGCGCACCAGCCGCGACGTGACGCGATGCTGATCCATCGAATAGGCGCCCAGCAGCGCCCGGTCGCAGATGATGTTGATGACCCGTGGGACGCCGACCGAGAGACGATACACCTCGCGCAGCGCCGGGCCGCTGAACACATCGTTGGTCGCGCCGGCAACGCGCAAGCGGTGGCGCACGTACGCCGAAGTCTCGTCGTTCGACAGAGGGTGCAGGTGATAGCGGCCCGTGACCCGCTGGGCGAGCTGGCGCAGCTCGTTGCGTCCGAGCAGCTCGCGCAGCTCCGGCTGGCCGATCAGAATGATCTGCAGCAGTTTCTGGGTGTTGGTTTCAAGGTTGGTCAGAAGCCGCACCTGCTCCAGCACTTCCGGTGCAAGGTTCTGCGCCTCATCCACCACCACGACGACTCTGCGGCCGCCGGCGTGGGCGCGCAGCAGGTATTGATTGAGGATGTCGACGAGGTCCTTGCGGCTCTCCATCGCGGAGTCCGGAACCCCGATGCCCACTTCCTCGCAGATGGTCAGCAGGAACTCGGGAGCGGTCATCCGCGGATTGAGGATGAGCGCGATCTCGGCGTTCTTCGGAGTCTGCGCCAGCAGCGAGCGCACCACCGTCGTCTTGCCCGTGCCGACCTCGCCCGTGAGCTGCACGAAGCCGCCGGCCTCGTTGATCCCGTACAGCAGGTGAGCGAGAGCTTCGGCGTGGCGCTCGCTCAAATACAGATACCGCGGATCCGGAGTGATCGCGAACGGCTTTTCGTTGAGGCCGAAAAACGAGGTATACATCGAGGCTTTAAGGCTACTTGATCGTATTGGCTCGGCGTAGCGCCCCGCTTCCGAAGCGCGCGCGTGCTTCATCGAGGGCTGCATCGAGCCGCGTCGTATGGGGCGGCGTGTCCTCGAACAGTCCGAGCTGCGAGGCTGGACTCAGGTCAGTCAAGACCACCCCCAGGAGCCGAAGTTTCGCTCCCTTGTTCTCCTCGAGCCAGCGGGCGAGCAGGCTCTGCGCGACATGCGCGATAGTACGCCCATCGTGTGTCGCCGGCGCGACGGTCCGCTGCCGGGTAAAGGTAGCAAAGTCATGGCGCCGGATCTTGACCCCGACGCACCCGGTCATGAGCTTGCGGGCGCGCAGCCGACCGCAGGCGAGATCGGCAATCCGGGCCAGTTGCGCCTCGAGCTGGCGCGCATCGCCCAGGTCGCGCGCAAACGTGTCTTCCGCGCTCAGGGATTTCTCATCGAGCTCCGGCAGCACCGGGCGCTCGTCGATGCCGGCCGCCCGCTCCCGGATCCGGTCGGTGTATCGCCCGAACAACGGTCGCAGCAGCGCATCCGGCGCCTGCCGCAGCTGTGCGAAGGTGCCGATTCCGAGCTCTTCGACCCTGGCACCCAACTTGCGGCCGAGTCCCGGCAGGCGTCGGATCGGGAGCGGGTCGAGGACCTGCAGCAGGTTCTCGGAGGTCACGACCGTGAGACCATCGGGCTTGTCGAGGTCCGAGGCAATCTTGGCGACCAGCTTGTTGGGTGCCACGCCGACGGAGGCGGTGAGGCCGGTGATCTCCAGGATGCGTGACTTGATGCGCCGTGCGATCGTCACCGCATCGCCCAGGAGCACCAGGCTACCGGTGACATCGAGAAAGGCCTCATCCAGAGACAGGCCCTGGACCAGGGGGGTCATTTCATGGAAGAGCCCGAAGATCTGCGCCGAGACCTCCTTGTAGCGCTGCATCCGCGGGTGGATGCAGACGGCGTGAGGGCAGAGCCGCAGCGCCGTTCCCATCGGCATCGCCGAATGGACCCCGAACTTGCGAACCTCATAGTTGGCCGCGGCGACGACGCCACGGCCGCCGGTGCCGCCCACGATGACCGGCCTGCCTGCCAACGTGGGGTCATCACGTTGCTCCACGGATGCGTAGAACGCATCCATGTCGACGTGCAGAACGGCGCGACTCATGACACGGAAGGAACCGGCCGGCTGTGCGAGCGCCTCCTGGGGAGGTTGCGCGGGTTCGGCCCGGCTCGATCTACTTCGTGACGGTGACGGTGACCTTCTTCGAGATCACCGGCGGATTGTGCGGCGTGTGGTTCTGGTCTCCGAGCACGAGTTGCAGGGTGTGTTTGCCCGGGGACAGGGTCACGGTGGTCTCCGTCTGTCCCTTGCCGAAATGCACCACCTTGTCGGGTACCACCGGCAGAGGCGCGCTCAGGTCGGCCGGCACTTCGGTGTCGATGAGCAGGTGATGATGCCCGCTGTTGTCGAATTTGACGCCCGCCGGAGCCACCCCCATGCCCTTGAGGCCGAAGCGCACGGTGACCGGTCCCGAGACTTTGGCGCCATCTTTCGGGCTGATGATGTAAACCTCGGCGCCGGGCGGCGAGGGAGTGCGCTCCTGGGCCCAGGCGAGGGACGTTGCCAGGGCGAGGCAGGCAAAAACCACGCTTCTTGCGTGCCGGGCAGACAGGGCGGTAGGCCGCGTCCTCAAGTGAACGAGCGCTCCGACGGCAATCATACGCATGGCGGCTGTCTCCGTTGTTTGTCGGCCGAGCGGTGGCCGCGCGACCAGCTTAAGTCACACCGCCCCAGTGGGCGAACCTTTTGCGAGACCGTCTATTTTACAGCCGACAGCACGCTGTACAGGGAGGTGAACGCCAGCACGAAGACGGCGCTGACCAGGTACGTGAGCGACATTGCTGCAAGCTTCGTCGCGGTCAGGAGGCGGCTCTGGCCATACACGGTGCGCATGGAGCGATATACGTATGCGGGGACGTACAGGAGCGCTGCGATCGTCAGGATCGTCCCCAGCGCCGCGACCGGTACGAGCCTTAGCAGCAGCCAGCAGAGCGTCACCAGCAGAAATATGAATGCATGGTTGTGCACGAGCAGCAGCAACTGCTCGAGGTAATAGCGGCGCGGACGCCAGTACATGAGCGTCATGACCAGCGCCAGGACGGGCAGGAACAGGAACATGGCACGCGGTACGGCGTGCAGGAACGCTTCCTGGAGAGAGCGGCCGTTGTCGGCAACCGACTGGCGGCAGGCCGTCCGAAAAGCGTTCTCGACCCTGGATTTCCACGGACCGTCGTACCGGATCTGTTTGCAGGCGCGTTCCTGCCGCTGCTCGAGGGTCTCGCCCGGCCGCGCCGCCGCCTGCTCTGCGAGCGTCGGGGAGATGAACAGACGGGTCTGGCCGCCATCGCTCTGCTGCAGTCCCACGACCCTGACCGGCGCCGGCGACGCCGCGGCAAGCAGGAAGAACACGAAACTCAGGACGAGATACAACCGCAGGGGCGGCAGGTAGCGGACGCGGCGGCCATCGAGAAACTCTCGCGTCAGGAATCCTGGCCGGAACAACAAGGCGATGAGGGTGCGCCACAATCGGGAATCGGCGTGCGTCAGGTCCTCGAGCGCTTCCGCCCGGAAGTGGCGGAGAGAGTGGACCGGATCGGCGAGCTTCTGACCGCAGTGCCCACAGAAATGACCGCGCACCGGCGTCCCGCAGTTGGCGCACTGGGGCGCAGCCTTGGCTTCTGGCGAGGAGACCTCACTGGCCATTGCAGCGGTCTGCGGGGGCGCAGCGGCTGGCGCTGCAGCGAGGCTTCGAGCCGGCGGCTCCTCAGGCAACGTGAGCGCTCGGCCGCACGGCGGCCTCCTCTTCCGGTTGCGCCAGCGTGCCGAGCTCATGTGGCGCGAAATCGTCGACGTGGATCAACTGCATGCACTTGCGATCGTACTCGCGCAGGGCGGCCGCCTCCGTCTCCGAGACGATGCCGGCCGCGAGCGCCTGCTGGATCTGCCCAGGAAGATCCAGAGCGCTGACCTTGCCCGTCTTCACTCCGTCGACGCGGATGCGCTTCTCGATCGCCTCGGCGCCTTCGGCGAGCAGCAATGCTTCCTGCAGCAGGCCCAGCGGATTGCTCGGCTCGAGCGTCCAGTAGATGTACTGGCAGAGGCGCTCGCGCGCTTCGGTCGGTGTCGTCACGAGTTTCGCAACGGTGCGTGCCAAGCGGTCTCCCGGTGCCGAGTACGCGCGCCCGCGCGTGAAGATGAGCGCGCGCATCGTCCCGGCAAGGAAGCGGTTGGGGAAGTTCCTGAGGAAGCCGTGCATCTGCTCCTGGGCGTGATAGAGGAGATTGCGGCACGCCCACTCGACGATCGGCAGATCCTCCTCGGGCCGGCCCTGATTCTCGTGATGCTTGAGCACCATCGAGGCGAGGTACATGCACGACAGCACATCTCCCAGGCGCGCCGAGAGATTTTCCTTCTTCTTGAGATAGCCGCCGAGCGTGAGCATTGCGACGTCCACGGCGAAGGCGAACGATGCGCTGAACCGGACGATGTGCTGGTAGTACCTTGCGGTCGGACCGTCCACGGGCACGGCCGTGAAGCGGGCGTGTGTGAGCGCCATGATCAGCGAGCGCACGGAATTCGAGATCGTGAAGCCGATATGGCCGAACAGCGCGCGGTCGAAATCGTCGACCCCCTGCGCACGGTCGGGATTGCGGGCCGCCGTCATCTCGCGCAGCACGAACGGATGGCAGCGCACAGCACCCTGCCCGAAAATGATCAGGCTGCGCGTGAGGAGATTGGCGCCCTCGACGGTGATGGCCACCGGCAGCGCCTGGTAGCCGCGGGCCAGATAGTTCTTCGGTCCGAGGCAGATGCCTTTGCCGCCATGCACGTCCATCGCATCGTTCGCGACCTGCCGTCCCATTTCCGTGACGTGATACTTGAGCATCGCGGAGGGCACGGAAGGCTTCTCACCGCCGTCGATCGCGCCCGCGGTCACCGAGCGGGCCGCATCCATCGTGTAGGTCAGGCCGACCATGCGGGCGATGACCGTTTCAACTCCCTCGAAGCGGCCGACGGGCATGTTGAATTGACGCCGGATGCGGGCATAGGCGCCCGTCGACCAGCTCGCCGCCTTCGCGCCGCCGGTCGCGTTCGAGGGCAGCGAGATGCAGCGCCCCACCGACAGCTGCTCGACCAGCATGCGCCAGCCGGCGCCTGCCATCTTCGTGCCGCCGATGATCGCGTCGAGCGGCACGAATACGTCCTTGCCATGGACGGGACCGTTCTGGAACGGAACGTTGATCGGGAAGTGGCGCCGCCCGATCGTCACGCCGGGGGTGTTGCGCGGGATCAGGGCGCAGGTGATGCCGATGTCCGCCTTGCCGCCGAGCAGCCGGTCCGGATCGAACATGCGGAACGCGAGTCCCACGACGGTCGCGACCGGCGCGAGTGTGATGTAGCGCTTGTTGAAATTCAGCTTCAGTCCGAGCACTTCCCGGCCCTGCCACATCCCGCGGCACACGATTCCCGTGTCCGGAATGGATGCGGCATCGGAGCCTGCCCGGGGACTCGTCAGCGCGAAGCAGGGGATCTCCTCGCCGCGCGCAAGGCGCGGCAGGTAGTAGTCCTTCTGCTCCGGCGTCCCGTAGTGGTTGAGCAGCTCCGCGGGACCCAGCGAGTTGGGCACCGCCACCGTGGAGGAGGCGGTTGCGCTGCGGCTGGCGATCTTGGACAGCACGCAGGAGTGGGCGTATGCCGAGAACTCCAGACCCCCGTACTTCTTCGGAATGATCATCGCGAAGAAGCCCTTGGATTTCATGACCTCCCACACGTGCGGCGGCAGATCCCCGAGCTCATGGGTGATGTGCCAGTCGTCGAGCATCCGGCACAGCTCCTCGCACGGCCCATCGAGAAACGCCTGCTCCTCAGCGGACAGACGCGGCGGCTTGGCGGCGAGGAGTTTCGACCACTGCGGCGCGCCAGTGAACAGCTCCCCATCCCACCAGACCGTGCCTGCCTCCAACGCCTCCCGCTCGGTCTGCGACATCGTGGGCAGGAGCCTCAGATAGGCCCGCATGAACGGGCGGGTGATGAGTGCCTTGCGCAGGGGGCGCAGGTTCAGCAGCCAAAGCGCTGCCAACAGTACCCACAGGAATCCCATCCAGACTTCCGCGGGCGTGCTGTGTGCTCCCAGGACGGTGTAGGCGGCGAGGAGGACGGTAAACGTGGCGGTGAAAGCGAGCAGTGACAGACGTCGGTACGCGAGGAATAGAACCGCAGCAATGAACAACAGCGTGATGAGACCGCCGACCTGAGTGACGGCGTAGACAGCGGTTGCGACCAGTAGAAAGGTAACGATCGCGCCGAGCATGGACCCTCCTTCGATTGCGCGGGCTCTCGCCCGCCGCGTCGGGCGTACACGCAGCGGCTGTGACTATAACCGTGCGGACGGCGCAGTCCAGCGCCCACCTGCAGAGAAGTGAGCTGGTGCGCGAAATCAGGCTTGTGCGGGCAGGGCTCAGCCGAGCAGCGTTTTGACGCCCTCGCGCTCCTCGCGCAGCTCCGCGTCGGTGGCATCCATGCGCTTGCGGCTGAACTCGTCGACGGAGAGGCCCTGAACGATCTGATACTCGCCGTTCGCGATCGTGACCGGATACGAATAGATGACGCCATCCTTGATTCCGTAGCTGCCATCGGAAGGCACGCCCATGCTGACCCAGTCACCCGCAGGTGTGCCGTGGACCCAGGTGTGGATGTGATCGAGTGCCGCGGAACCTGCGGAAGCTGCGGATGACGAGCCGCGCGCCTTGATCACCGCCGCGCCGCGTTGCTGTACAACAGGAATGAACGTTTCTTCGATCCACTTCTGCTCGACGAGCGACTTGGCGGGCTTACCGTCGACGGTCGCATGGCTGATGTCCGGATACTGCGTTGCCGAGTGATTTCCCCAGATGGTCATGCGGCGGATGGCCGTCACATGGGTTCCCGTTTTTGTAGCGAGCTGCGCGATCGCGCGATTGTGATCGAGTCGCGTCATTGCGGTGAAATTGCGCGGATTCAGATCGCGTGCATTGGCGCGCGCGATGAGGGCGTTGGTGTTGGCTGGGTTGCCAACAACCAGCACCTTCACATTGCGGTCGGCGGCTTCATTCAGCGCCTTGCCCTGCGCCGAGAAGATCTGGGCGTTGGCCAACAGCAGATCCTTGCGCTCCATTCCCGGGCCGCGGGGCCGGGCACCCACGAGCATCGCTGCGTGGCAGTCGCGGAATGCAACCTTCGCATCGTCCGTCGCCACAATTCTGTTGAGGGTTGGAAATGCGCAGTCGTTGAGCTCCATCACGACGCCCTGCAGGCCCGCGAGCGCCGCAGTGATCTCGAGGAGATGGAGATTCACCGGTTGGTCGGCGCCCAGCATCTGGCCCGAGGCGACACGGAAGGCGAGGGCATATCCGATCTGGCCGGCGGCACCGGTGATTGCGACGTTCAGGGCTGGTTTCATGGCGTGCGCGGTTCCCAAAGGCGAAAAGGGCCGAAATTGTAGCCTCCCCGGCCCCCTGTGGCCGCCTCGAGTCCTCAGCCTGCCTGCCGAGCCGCCATGGGCGCCGGGCGCCGTATCCGTCCGTTCCGCCGCTGTGCCCGGCATTCGCACCCCCGAGGGCGGCAACCGCAGGCCCGGATGCCCTCCCCTGGCCGAGTAAACTTTCTTTGGTGATATGGCTTGACACTCATGTAGTGTTGTAGTTATATATAACACCAACGGAAGGGGCATCGCATGGGGCGGTACCCCAGCCCGAACTGAAGGAGAGCCAAGATGAACGCGTTGAACGGCACTGTGAAGTCCCTGGTGTGCGGCATT
>FTEN01000217.1_pt1 | contig 10046 bp, 8 predicted proteins | sample 1640221 | NCBI WGS metagenome assembly FTEN01 (sample SAMEA3914816, study PRJEB12502) | metagenome | biome: forest; material: soil | place: USA | collected 2011-09-16 | depth 0.3 m | reverse complement strand
GCCTACAACAAGGCCAACCCCCCCAAACCCCCTACAAAGCCCCTCGATGGGTACAGCGATTGCTTTCGCTTCCTGGTAACTCCAGCTGGCCTGGCGTCAAAGTGAGTCTGACCATGAAGCAAGTTGCAACGTTCGCTGCGTTGGGTGTGTTGGCCTTCGGAGTGTTGGCCGGCGGGTGCTATACGCAGGAGGCTCGGCAGAACACTGCCGCCTCTCGCGATGAGGACCGTCGCGTTCAGTTTGATCGCTGCAGGGCCGCGGGCCGGACCGACTGCGACGCGATTCTGAACGCTCCCGTGAATTCGACGCCTCCTGCGACGGACGCCCCGAGGAGCGGTGATGCCGTGCGCGAGCATGAGCGCCGCGTCGCGTATGACCGCTGCGTCAACGAAGGCGGTCGTGACTGCGACGACTTGCTGAAGCACTACTAGACGGTCGGCGGGATCTGCGTTCAGCGTGCGTGCCGGTGGGGCGTGATACCCCTGCCGGCTGCACGCTGACGTCGATTTTGTGATCGTTGGCCGCCCTAGGCGGCGTGGCGCTTCGCGTCCTGCATCGCGTGCAGTGCTTGCGCACATTTCTGCAGCAGCTCGCAGAGTCGGTCTGCATCCCTGTCCGTCAAAGGTACGAGCATCTTGCGCATCACCTCGTCGGCGACACCCTTGCCCTGCTGCAGGTGCAGCAGGCCTGCCTGTGTGAGGAACCAGCGATCCGCCCGCCGATTCTCAGGATTGGGCTCACGTACGGCGTAGCCGCCCGTCTCAAGGTTGCGCAACAGGCCGTTCATGGTCTGCGCGGTAACCTGGGCGCGCCGCGCGGCCTGAGCGCCGGACACCCCGGGCTCCCGGGCCAGCGTCATCATCAACATGGCGTGGGCGTAAGAGAGGGCCTCGCCGCGCGAGCGCATCCTGCCTTCCATGATGGTGCGGAAGGAATGCATGACCTCCTTCAGGGCGCGTGCAACGTCATGAGCCGGCTCGGGAATCTGCACTGGTTCACGAATCGGCCGCGTGGCCGAGCGAAGCGGTCGGGGCATGCTGGTCCTTTTATCAGGCGGCTGATATTATATCAGGGACCTGATCATTCGCCAGCCCCTTCGTAAAGATTTCTATAGGGCCAAGTCATGCGCTTCCCGTTCGTACCGCTGCTCGCGGCAACAGTCCTCCTTCCGGCGCTGCTGGGCGTTTCGCCCCCGGCACGGCCTCAGTCGCGATCGCCGGCGGGCGAGGCCCAGAAGAGCGCACAGGCCGTCAGTGTCACGACGCCGCACACGGCCCCTCTGATTCGCACCCTGGTCGCCACCGGCAGCGTGTTCGCGTGGCAGGAGGCCGTGATCGCACCCGAGGTCGGCGGCTATCGCGTGGCCGCGGTGAACGTCGATGTAGGCGACAGAGTGAAGCGCGGCCAGGAGCTCGTGCGGCTGGCCGACGACCTCCTCGCGGCGGATGTGAATTCCAAGCGCGCCTCGAAGATGCAGGCGGACGCGCAGCTCGTGACGGCCAGCTCCGACCGCCGCCGCGGCGACTCGTTGAAGGACTCCGGCGCGCTGTCCTCATCGGAGCTGGAGAAGCTGCACAACGATGAGCAGGCTGCGCAGGCGAAAGTCCAGCAGGCCACCGCCGACCTGGAGTCGGCCCAGTTGAAGTTGCGTTATGCCCGCGTTCTATCGCCGGACGATGGCGTCATCACCTCCCGCACGGTCGTGGTGGGGCAGATCGCGCAGGCGGGCAACGAAATGCTCCGCCTCCTTCGCAACGAGAGAGTGGAATGGCGGGCCGAGATCCCCGAAGGCCGATTGCGCGAGGTTCAGGCCGGCCAGACGGTCAAGATCACGACGGCTGACGGATCCCAGCTGACGGGACGGGTGCGCACCGTTGCGCCGACAGTGCAGAGTGGCACGCGAACGGGCCTCGTCTATGTCGATCTTCCCAAACCCGACGGCGCGCGCCCTGGAATGTTTGCCCGCGGTGAGATCGAGATCTCGCACGGGACGGCCGCGACGCTGCCGTTGGCAAGCGTCGTGGTTCGCGACGGGTACAGCTATGTGTTCGTCGTGACCACCGATCAGAAGGTGGAGCGACGCCGCGTCGAGACGGGCGGCGTGCGCGAGGGCCGGGTCGAAATCACAGCCGGCCTCAATCCAGGGGAGCGCGTGGTGGAGCGCGGCGCCGGATTTCTGCAGGATGGCGACAAGATCAACGTCGTCCGCGAGCTGGCGGGTCCCACATGAACTTCGCCACGTGGTCGATCGGCCGGCCCGTCCCGGTCATCGTGCTGTTCGTCGCGATGACCGTGGCCGGCATCGTCGGGCTCAACAAGCTCGGCATCCAGGATCGCCCCGACCTGGATATTCCGACTGTCACGGTGAGCGTGAACTACCCCGGTGTCCCGCCGACTCAGCTCGAGACCGAGGTGACCCGCAAGATCGAGGACTCGATCGCCTCGGTGACCGGGATCGACCATATCCGCTCCACCGTCACCGACGGGAGCTCGGTGACCACCATCGAATTCGAGCTCGAGCGGGACACGCAGCAGGCGGTCGATGACGTGCGTGACGCCGTGAGCCGCATCCGCACCAATCTGCCGACCGAGATGGAAGATCCGATCATCTCGCGCATCACCACTGCGGGCAGCCCCGTACTGACGTATGGCGTGTACTCCTCCGCGATGAGTGAGGAGGAGCTGTCCTGGTTCGTCGACCTGACCGTGAGTCGCGAGCTAAGCTCCATCGAGGGCATGGGCTCAGTGAAGCGCGTTGGCGGTGTCGACAGAGAGATTCGCGTCGACCTCGATCCTGATTCACTCAATGCGCTCGGCACCACCGCCGGTGACATCTCCCGCCAGCTGAAGCGGATTCAGGTGGAGCTGCCGGGCGGTGAGGCGCGCGTCGGCAACCAGGAGCAGAACGTCCGCACGGTCGCGACGTCCTCTTCGATCCAGGACCTCGCGGCGCTCCCGATTCTGTTGCCCGACAACCGGACTGTGCGCCTGGACGCGATTGCGAACGTGAAGGATCAGGCGGCGGAGCAACGCTCGCTTGCGCTGCTCGACGGCAAGCCGATCGTCGGCTTCAGCGTCACGCGTGCCGTGGGCGCCAGCGCGGTGGGCGTGGCCGATGCTACGCAAAAAGCCATTGCGAGCCTGAGTGACCGGTATCCGAAGATCCAGTTCAAGGAAGTCAGCAACACCGTCAACTATGTGCGCGAGTCCTACAAGGACTCCATGCTGATGCTCTTCGAGGGTGCCATCCTCGCCATCATCGTGGTGTGGGCGTTCCTGCGCGACTGGCGTGCGACGTTTGTGTCTGCAATCGCGCTGCCTCTATCGGTGATCCCGACTTTCTGGGCATTGAACTACCTCGTCGGCTACTCGCTGAACATCATGACGATGCTCGCGTTGTCGCTGGTCGTCGGCATTCTCGTCGACGATGCGATCGTCGAGGTGGAGAACATCGTTCGGCATCTGCGCATGGGGAAGCCGCCTCTCAAGGCCGCCGCCGATGCGGTGACCGAGATCGGCCTGGCCGTAGTCGCCACGTCGATGACTCTGTGCGCAGTGTTCGTGCCGGTGGCCTTCATGCCCGGTATCCCCGGGAAGTTCTTCAAGCAGTTTGCGTTTACGGCCACGGTGGCCGTGCTGTGCTCATTGCTGGTCGCGCGGTTGCTGACACCGATGATGGCCGCGTACATGATGAAACCGCATGGTTCCGAGGAGCAGACCGGGCGCTTCAAGGTGCTTTACCTGCAAGGCGTCCAATGGTGTCTGCAGCATCGGATCAAAGTGCTGGCCGCCGCGACGGTGTTCTTTCTCGCCTCCGGCGCGCTGGTGTTCTTCATGTCGACGGGGCTGGCTCCTGCGGGCGACTACGGATTCTCGGTCGTGAACGTCGAGCTCCCGCCCGGATCCACGATAGACCAGACACGCAGCGTGGCGGAGGCGGTGCGTGAGCGGATGAGAGCTTTCCCGGATGTGGTCAGCACCTTCACGACGGTGGGTGCGGGTCAGTCGAACGGCTTCGGGCCGGCCGCCAGCGGCGATGTTCGCAAGGCGAGCCTGACCATGCAGCTGCGGCCGCATTCCAAGCGCAAGCTCGCGCAGACGGAGCTGGAGCGGCGGGCCCTGCTCATGATGCGCGATATTCCCGGCGTGCGGCTGTCGTTCGGTTCCGGTGGGTTCGGCGAGAAGCTGCAGGTGAGCCTGGCGGGCGACGACGCCGATCGGCTGGACGCCGTGTCGCAGAGCGTGGCGCGCGAGATGCGCGACGCGGGCCTGGTCAACGTGACCTCCAATGCGAGTCTCGTGCAGCCCGAGATCATGATCGAGCCCATTCCGGAGAGAGCCGCCGAGCTGGGCGTGCCGACGGAGATCCTGAGCTCGGCCACCCGGATCGCGACCAGCGGCGACATCGCCGCGAGCCTTGCGAAATTCAACCTTCCGGACCGCCAGGTTCCCATTCGCGTGCGTCTCAACGACAAGGCGCGCGGGGACATCGAGAGCATCCGCTCCATGCTCGTGCCCGGCCGGGCGGGACTGGTGCCGCTGGCGAACATTGCGAAGGTGTCGTTCGGAGCGGGCCCCCAGAGCATTCAGCGCTACGACCGCAGCCGCAACGTGACCATCACCGCGGACCTCAACGGTAAACCGCTGGGCGACATGCTCGCCAAGGTCAACAAGCTTCCGACGCTCGCGCATCTGCCCGATGACGTGCAACGGGCGACGACCGGAGATGCCGACATCATGAAGAAGCTGTTCGGCGGGTTCATCGCCGCAATGGCCATCGGCATCCTGTCGATCTATGCCGTGCTCGTGCTGCTGTTCCACGATTTCCTGCAGCCGTTGACGATCCTGGGCGCTCTCCCACAGTCCATCGGAGGAGCCTTCATTGCGCTCATGCTCTGCGGGCATGGCCTCGAGCTGCCCTCGCTCATCGGCATTCTGATGCTCATGGGCATCGTGACGAAGAACTCCATCCTCCTCGTCGAGTACGCCGTGATGGCGCGCGAGAAGGGCATGTCGCGCACGGAAGCGTTGCTGGATGCCTGTGCGAAGCGGTCGCGTCCGATTGTCATGACGACGATCGCGATGATCGCCGGGATGTTTCCGATCGCCGCGGGATTCTCGGCGGACCCGAGCTTCCGGGCACCGATGGGCATCGCCGTGATTGGCGGCCTCATCACCTCGACCGCATTGAGTCTGTTCGTGGTGCCGACGGTCTACACGGTGCTGGATGACTGCCACGCGTGGCTTGCGCGCAAGCTGAAGCGGCCGGCCCACGAGCCCCACCCCTCGCCAGAGCAGGCGCCCGAGCAAGCGCCTGAGCCCGCGCACGAGCCGGTCCTGCGCTGATACGGGCAACGCGGCCGCGGCTGCGCTGGCGGTTCCCCCGGAGCGGAGCTATTCTTTTTCGACGCTCATGCTAGCAGCGCGGGGGATGGCGCAATGAAACACAGCGGCCCTGAGTGGCTGACGGCGCTGTGGCTTGCGATCCCGGCGCTTGCAGCTGCTGCGACTCCGACGGATCGCCAGCTGGCCTGCTATGTCTCGTTCACTGACACGGCGGCGATGGCGCGGCTGGCTTCCGTCATGGCGACAGGCCGCTTCGTTGCCTACCAACCCACATCCCTCCAGGCAATTGGCGGGCAGATCACTCAGGCCGAACCGTCCAGCATCCGCGCCGATCTGAAGGTGCTGCGAACGCGGTTCGACGGCCTCATCACCTACACCGCGATTCACGGTGCGGAAGCCATCCCTGGCATCGCCGCCTCACTGGGCTATCGCGCCGTCATAGTCGGCATCTGGGACCCTTTTGACGAATCGGAGATCACAGCGGCTCTGGAGGCAGCGAAGCGTTATCCGCAGCTGGTGTCGGGAGTCTCCCTGGGAAACGAAGTCGTCTTCGCCAAGCGGCACGGGTTCCCCGAGCTGACCGCCGCCGCGGTGTTGCTGCACCGGCGGGCTCCCCAGCTCCCGATCTCCAGCACCGAGCCGTTTCATCTGCTGTACGACGACTCCGCGGTGCCGCTGCTCGATCAGCTCGACTTCCTCCTGGTGAACGTCCACCCGATTTTCCAGCCCTGGTTTCGCGACGCTCCTGACAGCAATGCCGCGCAGTTCGTCGTCAACGTCGTCTCGAAGCTGACCGAGCACTATTGCGGACCGATTCTGGTGAAGGAGACGGGCGTGCCGACCGCGCCGGCCAGCTCAGGTTTCACCGAGGAGCGGCAGGCGTCGTTCTTTCTCGAGCTGCGGCAGGCCTTTCCGCCGACCCGCCGGCGCGCATTCGCTTATTTCGCAGCTTTCGACGCCCCCTGGCGGGCAGCCGATGCACAACCGGTACCCGGTGAGCATCCGGAAGAAGCACACTGGGGGCTGTACGACGGCAAGCGCAACCCGAAGCCCGTGGAGGCGCGGATTCCGCTGCTCAAACCTTCAGAGTGACGTAATGGGTCGCGACGCACTGCGTATCGGTATTCTCGGGACGGCAAATATCGCGCGGGCCTTCGTGACGGCGGTCGCGCCGTCCGCGGCCGTCAAAGTGACCGCGATCGCGAGCCGCGACCCGGCGAAATCCCAGAGCTTTGCGGGCGAGCTCGGTATCGAGCGCGCTCATGCGTCCTATGAGGCCCTGCTCGCCGACCCGGACATCGATGCTGTCTACAATCCGCTGCCCAACAGTCTGCACGCGCAGTGGTGCATTCGCGCCGCGCGGGCAGGCAAGCATGTGTTGTGCGAGAAGCCGCTGGCCGCCACTGCCAACGAGGCGCTCGCGATGTTCGCGGCCGCCGCGGACAACGGCGTGCATCTGGTGGAGGCCTACCCCTACCGCGCGCAGCCGCACTCGTTGAAACTGCAGGAGTTGCTCGCGGGAGGAGCGATCGGGCGGGTGCAGCTGATCCAGGCGAGTTTCGGATTTCCCCTGTCGGATCCACTCAACATCCGGCTGGACCCGATGTTGGCAGGCGGGGCGTTGATGGATGCGGGAGCGTATCCGGTGAGTCTCGTGCGGATGGTGGCAAGACGCAGGCCCACTCGCGTGCACGCCGTCGCCCGCTGGGCCGACAGCGGAGTGGACCGGACGCTCGTCGCGACCGCGGAGTTCGATGGCGAGCTGCTGGCGCAGATCAGCTGCAGTTTCGCGACGGACGTGCACCGGCACGCTCTCATCGCCGGTACCGAGGGGTCGATCCAGGCCACCTATCTCAATCACACGTTTCCGAACCGTGCTCCCGGATTGTTTCTCAAGCGCGGTGGCGGATGGGATACCGATTACGAGGCGATCGAGGTAACCCCCGCCAACGGCTTTCTCGCTGAAGCAGAATCGTTTGCGCGCTTGGTTCAGCAAGGTCCCGAGCACTGGACCGGCGCCTCGCCCGGCGAGTCGATCGACATCATGATGACCCTGGAGGCGATGCGCCTCAGCGCGCGCTCCGGCAAGGCAGTGGAGCTGGCGTCGCTCGAGGCATTCGGGTAACCGACTTGTCGCCTGCTGGGCGCAGGCGATCTGGCAATCCCTTCTACGCAGCCGCTGAATCGGCGAACTGTACGCGGTTTCGTCCGGCACGCTTTGCGACGTACACGGCAGCATCGGCGCGCGCGATCAGGTGTTGTCCCCACACACCCAGCGTGTCGCTGGTGGCTATCCCGATGCTGCAGGTCAGGCTGATCGTCTCGCCGTAGCCGCCGACGCGGATATCTGCGACTCGCTGCAGGATGCGCTCCGCGATGGGACGAGCTGCGGCCGCATCCGCGCTACTCAAGATCACGATGAACTCTTCGCCGCCGTAGCGACCGATCACGTCCGACTGCCGCAGCTCCGACTGGATCGGGCCGACGATCGCCGCCAGGCATGCGTCTCCCGCCTGATGGCCGAAGGTGTCGTTGATCTCCTTGAAGTGATCGAGGTCGATGAAGAGCAGAGAGATCGGCAGGCCGCGTGCGCGGGCCCGGGCGCACGCAGCATCCAGTCGCTCGATGAGGGAGCGTCGGTTCAGGACTCCGGTGAGCGGATCGGTCTGTGCGCGGCGCTCGGCCTCCGTGAGCGCGATGCGCTGGCCGCGCAAACGATCCGCCACACCCAGAGCGGTAAGCACTGCAGCCGCCACCATCGACATGGGCAAGCCGGAATAGAACAGCACGTCGCCCCGCAATCCATCCGAAAACAGCAACTGCACGCTGGTGGCAATGGTGAACGCCTCGAGCAGGCACCAGGCCAGCAGGAACCAGCCGGCCGCCCGGCTCCCATGTCTCCAGGCAATGAACGAGACGACCAGCGTGAACGCGGCGGAGCTGATGAACAGGATGTTGCCGACGGCGTTGACCAGGCTCTCGAATCCGACGAGCTTCGCCAGGTTCGCGACCGTCAGAACGACGAATGCCACGGCGAAACCGCCGAATATCGAATACGCGCGCGGGGAGAACACGCGGACGTCGGAGATCTCCCGCACGAACAGGTTGGCCGCCGCGCCGCTCAGGGCCACCGGCACGTTCCAGGCGTAGGAGTTCAGGGGGTACGCCCAGGACAGCGCCGGCCAGTCGAACCCCTGCCCCGACAGGAAGGCGATGTACAGCGCCTGTAGAGAAAATAGCGCCGCATACAGCACGAACACCTTGTCCGACAGCACGAACCAGATCAGCAGCGATCCGAGGGATAGCGCGGCCAGGGCGCCGACGGCCAGGGCGATCGTGCGCGCGTGCGCCGCGCCCAGGGTCAAAGTGGCCCCCAGGGCGGAGGTGCTGAAGCGGATCGCATGAATCCCCTCATCCGGCGCCGTCACCCGCGCATAAAGAGGCTGGTCGGGCTTCAGTCCCCTGGGAAGGATGAATATGGCCTGGTGTGCGCCGCCGAATTCCGGCAGCCGCGCGGCACGCGGCAGCTCGACATAAGTGCTGCCGAAGGGGGCGAAGACCTGCACTCGGGGGTCATGGCCTTCCCGGGCGACCAGGACCGGCGTTCCCGGCTGGTCGGCGGTGTCCGGCGTACGCAGCTTCAGCCAGAAAGTGCCGCCCCGCCGCCGCAGCTGAGTGAGGTCTATGGGCGAGAACCGCGACTCGAGCGCGCCGGAAGTGACGAGATCGGGGGTCGGGCTTGGAAAGGAGGGGGCCAGAACCTGCACTGCGAGGTCGGCGGGGACCCCGGACCCGCCGGGAGAGTCCGCGGCAAGGACCGCGGTCACAGCGCCAAGCGTAGTCAACCCCGCGAGCCAAGCCGCCAGAAAACAACGCACATGAGCCTCCATACTGCAGCCCGGCATCGTAAACAGTCGCTCCAGCTCAAGGCAATCGCGTCAGCCTCGGTTCGCCGCAAGACCTCTGGTTGACACCCTGCCGGGGCGTACCTAGAATCGCCGGCCTTTGTCGGTCCGGCCCTTACTGCATACCGGTACCGAAAGCAGCGACTTCAAAGCACCGGGCCGCCTCACGCAGGCGGCCCGGTCTTCTTCGAGCCGCAACTTTGGCCTCCGATGGGGTCACAATGGGGGCCGCAAACCGGTCCCCAGTGCGCGCGCGGACGCTCAATCGTTCTGTTGCGGGCACACGACGCAAGATCTTGTAAGACGAGGCGAATCATGGCGACCACGGGTCAGCTCATCCGGCAGCCGCGAGGCACGAAGGCGGAAAAAACCAAGGTGCCGGCGCTCGGGGCCTCACCCCAGAAGCGCGGCGTCTGTACGCGCGTTTACACGACGACGCCGAAGAAGCCCAATTCCGCGTTGCGCAAGGTCTGCCGCGTGCGTCTCACGAACGGCTACGAAGTGACCAGCTACATCGGCGGCGAAGGCCACAACCTGCAGGAGCACTCGGTAGTGCTCATCCGCGGTGGCCGCGTCAAAGATCTTCCTGGTGTGCGTTATCACACCGTTCGCGGCACGCTGGATTGCGCCGGTGTCGGCGAGCGTAAACAAGGCCGCTCGAAGTACGGCGCCAAGCGCCCGAAGAAGTAAGGGGTCCCACACCATGTCCCGTCGAGCTCAAGCTCCCGTCCGGACCATTCTTCCGGACCCGAAATTCAACAACGAGATGCTTGCCAAGTTCATGAACGTCATCAT
>FTEN01000394.1_pt1 | contig 10067 bp, 7 predicted proteins | sample 1640221 | NCBI WGS metagenome assembly FTEN01 (sample SAMEA3914816, study PRJEB12502) | metagenome | biome: forest; material: soil | place: USA | collected 2011-09-16 | depth 0.3 m | reverse complement strand
GGCACGAGCTGCTGCTTCCCGGATCCGATGAGATCCGCGCGCCCCATGCGCCTGAGCGCCTCGCGCAGCACCGGCCAGTTGTTGGGATCGTGATAGCGCAGAAAGGCCTTGTGAAGGCGGCGCACCTTCAGGCCCTTTGGGATGAGCACTTCCTCGCTCTCACGCGTGACGCGCCTGAGCGGATTCTTGCCCGAGTGGTACATCGCAGTGGCCGTGGCCATGGGCGACGGCAGGAACGCCTGCACCTGGTCCGCACGGAAGCCGTTCTTCTTCAGCCACACTGCAAGCTCGAGCATGTCCGTGTCGCTCGTGCCCGGATGCGCGGCGATGAAATAGGGAATCAGGTACTGCTCCTTGCCCGCCTCTTTCGAGTAACGGTCGAAGAGCTCCTTGAAACGATGGTACGCGCCGACTCCCGGCTTCATCATCTTCGAGAGCGGCCCTTCGGCGAGCGCTTCCGGCGCGATCTTGAGGTAGCCGCCAGTATGGTGCTGCGCGAGCTCCTTCACGTAGTCCGGCGACTCGACCGCAAGGTCGTAGCGCACGCCGGAAGCCACCAGCACCTTCTTGATTCCGGGAACCTCACGCGCACGGCGGTACAGCCGGATGAGCGGTGCGTGATCGGTATTCAGATTCGGACAGATGCCCGGATAGACGCACGACGGCCGGCGGCACGCGCTCTCGATCTCGCGGCTCTTGCAGGCCAGCCGATACATGTTGGCCGTAGGGCCGCCGAGGTCCGAGATGACTCCGGTGAACCCGGGCACGTTGTCCCGGACCTCCTGGATCTCACGGATGACCGAATCCTCGGAGCGGCTCTGAATGATGCGGCCTTCGTGCTCGGTGATCGAGCAGAAGGTGCAGCCGCCGAAGCAGCCGCGCTGGATCGAGACCGAGAAACGGATCATCTTGTACGCGGGAATGTTGGCGCTGCCGTAGAGCGGATGCGGCTGCCGCCGGTATGGCCGCTCGTACACCCAGTCCATTTCCTTCGTGCTCAGAGGAACGGGCGGCGGATTGAGCCAGACGTCGGTGTCGCCGTGCCGCTGCACGAGCGCACGGGCGTTACCGGGGTTCGACTCCAGATGCAGGATGCGCGACGCGTGCGCATACAACACCGGATCGGCGCTGACCTGCTCGTAGGACGGCATGCGGATCACGCTGCGCTCGCGATTCGCGTTCTTCACGCGCCGCACGAACCGCACGACCTTTTCCTGCGCCGCCGCCGACGGTTGCGAAGCGGCGCATGTGTCGGCCGGCGTGCCAGCCGCCAGCGTCGCTGCCGCCGTCTCCATCGCATACGGATCGATGGGCAGGTTCAGCGGCCCCGGCGCATCGAGGTGCGCGGAATCGATCTCGATCCAGCTCTCGGTTGGCCCCTTGCGGACGAAGGCGGTTCCGCGCAGATCGGTGATCGCATCGATTCCCTCGCCGCCGGCGAGCCGGTGGGCGATCTCGCAGATCTGCCGCTCACCGTTGCCATACACCAGCAGATCCGCTTTCGCGTCGAGCAGGATCGAGCGGCGCACTTTCTCGGACCAGTAGTCGAAATGCGCGATGCGGCGGAGCGAGGCTTCGATGCCGCCGATGACGATCGGTACGTCCTTGAAGGCCTCACGCGCGCGCTGTGCATAGACGATGACAGAGCGGTCGGGGCGCTTGCCGCCCTCGCCTCCTGGCGTGTAGGCATCGTCGCTGCGGACGCGGCGGTCGGAGGTGTAGCGGTTGACCATTGAATCCATGTTTCCGGCGGTGATGCCGAAGAACAGGTTGGGCCGGCCCAGCGCGCCAAATGGCTCCGCACTGCGCCAATCCGGCTGGGCGAGGATCCCGACGCGGAATCCGTGTGCCTCCAGCACCCGCCCGACAATGGCCATGCCGAAGCTCGGGTGGTCCACGTAGGCGTCCCCGGTCACGAGGACGACGTCGCAGCTATCCCACCCCAGTGCCTCCATCTCCTCCCGGGACATGGGCAAGAACGGGGCCGTACCGAAGCGCTCGGCCCAGTATTTGCGGTATCCCGTGATGTCGCGTGCGGTTTGCATTGGGGCGCGGATTAGATCAGAACCGCCGCACGCGGGCAAAGCCACCACCCTCAGTGGCGTTTGTCCTGCTCGGCCGTTTCGGGGTGCTGGCGGGCGGCGGGGGAAGCTTCCAGCTTCTGCAGCGACTCCGCGAGCCCCGGCACATGGTCCGCGCCGGCCAGTACCCGCAGGCTGGAGCCGGCAAAATCCTCCCCCGGCGGCTGGTACTGGCCGCCCAGGCACCCGGCCAGGAAGCCCTCGGACACCGCATAGAAGGCGATGCGGTTCTGAGGCCTGGCAAACCCATGCCCCTCGTCCGGGTACAGCACGTACGTGACGGGTAGCTGCTTCGCCTGCATCGCAGCGACGATCTGGTCGGATTCCGCCTGTTTCACCCGCGGATCGTTGGCGCCCTGGGCGATCAGCAGGGGTTTTAAGATGCGCTCGACATGGGTCAGGGGCGAGCGCTCCTTGAGCAGCTCGCGTCCGCGTTCGGTGCGTGGATCGGCGATGCGCCGCGCCATGTCCTCGAGAAAGGACTTCCAGTACGGCGGGATCGAATTCAGCAGGGTCAACAGGTTGGAAGGTCCGACGATGTCGACGCCACACGCAAACCGGTCCGGCGTGAACGTCAGCCCCACGAGCGCCGCGTAGCCGCCGTAGGATCCTCCGTAAATCGCAATCCTGTCGGCAAGCGTTATCTTCTCGCGCACGGCCCAGTCGACGGCATCGAGAAGATCGTCGTGCATCTTCCCCGCCCACTCATGATCGCCGGCGTTGAGGAACTTCTTGCCGAACCCGGTCGAGCCGCGGTAGTTGACGGACAACACCGCGTAGCCGCGATTCGCCAGCCACTGGTGCTCTGCATTGAAGCCATAGCTGTCGCGCGCCCACGGTCCGCCGTGCACATCCAACACCAGGGGAACCGGCCGGCCGGCGACCGCAGGCAAGGTGAGATAGGAGACGAGCGGCAGGCCATCCCGCGAACGGATCTCGACTGGCCGCATGGGTCGCAACGGCGCACTCGCCAGTTCCGGCCGGCTGTCGAAGAGTTTGGTGACCTTGCCGCCAGCGCGGTCGTAGAGGTAGCTGGCGACCACATGCACCGGATCGTCGACGACGACCACCCACTTGCTGTCGTCCAGAGTGCGGCTGACCAGCTGGAATTGCGGGCCCAGCGCAGCTGTCAGCCGCTCGATGTCGTGGCCCACCGCCGGAATGAGCGGTTGCAGCTCGTTGGTCAGGTACTCGACCCCGTATGCCTGCGGAGTGCGCGCGCGCGGGTCCAGCCAGACATCGGAAATGTCGGCCTTGTCGCTTTCCGCGAGCACGGTCTGGCGCGCATTGCGCAGATCCACTCGCAGCAGCGCCGCTTTGTCCCGCCCCACCGAGCTCAACAGCAGAGCGGTGTTGCCGCCCTCCTCGACCACGAGCGGACGGAAGGTCAGGCTGTCGGCCTGGCCGTACTTCAGTAAGCTCTCCCAGCCCTTGTCCGTATGCCGGAAGAGCTCGCCGCCGCCGTCGGCAAGGGTCTTCACGGCGATGCGCGGATGCAGCTGCAGGTCCTCGAGGTAGCCGGCGAACTGCTGATCGTTGCGCTCGGTGAGCCTGCGCTCGCCCGTGGAGATGTCGATCTCGTAGAGATCGTGCCACTCCGGCGTGCGATCGTTCAGCGCGATGAGCGCGACGCCGGGCCTCTCATGCGAGAGTCCGACGATTTCGGCGTGGACCTTGTCAAATGGAGTGAGGTTGATCTCCTTGCCGCTGTGGAGGTCGACGCTGTGCACGCGCCAATTCTCGTCACCGCCCTCATCTTGCAGAAACAGAATGTGCCGGCTGTCGTCGGCCCAGAGGTGTTGGCGGATGCCACGCTTGCGGTCGTGGGTGACGGCCTGAGCCGCATCCAGCTTGCCGAGAGGCGCCAGCCAGACGTTCAGCACGCCATCCTCCGGGGCGAGGAACGAGATGTATTTCCCGTCCGGACTGAGCCGCGCCTGCGCCCGCACTGGATTGCCGAACAACGCGGAGCGTGGGATGAGGGAGACCTGCGAATCGGTTGCAGCCACCGCCTTTCCTCCAGTGATTGCCAGTGCCGCGAGCAGGACGGGGAGCAGTTTGGCGGCCATCCGGGCTCCTCGCTCCTTCAGTAGAGCACTACGGCTTCGCGTTCTTCCGCCCACGAGGTCTCATCCTGCAGGGCGAGCGCATCGAGATCCGACGGGGCCGCGTCCTCATCGACCCAGCGGCGCAACAGGTCGCTGCCATTGATGACGTCGATCGCGAGCCGATCCTGCTCGTACTCGTAGGGGAAGTCGCGCCAGATCTCATAGTCGGGCCGCAGCCTGCGCAGGGCCTTGAAAGCGAGTGCATACAGACGCCATGGCCGGAAGCCCTCATGGTCGTAGTACGCGGCATCCTCCACATGTACCTGGAAGCCCGCGCACAGCTTGCCGACGTGCTTGTGAAACGTAGGCTCGAACCAGCAGGGTCGGACGCGGCAACCGCGCATCCAGGCAGGCGCGAGCGCCCGCATTTGCGCCATCAGTGCCGCGACGTCCAGGTCCGGCGCACCCAGCACCTCCAGCGGCCGCGTCGTGCCGCGTCCCTCGGAGAGGGTGGTGCCTTCGAGCATGACCGAGCCGGGATAGCAGCGCGCCATCCACAGGTTCGGCGCGTTGGGACTGGGGTTCACCCAGGTGCGCTGGCCTACGGGCCAGCCGTAGCCGAACGGATTGGCGGGTTCCCACCCTTCCATGGGAATCACGTGGCAATCCACGTCGAGGTGCAGTGTTCTCACGAACCAGTGAGCGAGCTCACCGAGCGTCAACCCATGACGCATCGGCATGGCGCCCGCGCCGACGAAACTTTCGCAACCCGGCCGCAGCTTCAGTCCCTCGATCGGGCGGCCGACGGGATTGGGTCGATCCAACACCCAGACTGACTTGCGCTTCGCGGCGGCCTCCTCCAGCACGTAACGCAGCGTGGTCACGAATGTATAGATGCGGCAGCCGACATCCTGGAGGTCGACGAGCAGAACGTCGAACGTATCCATCATTGCCGCCGTGGGGCGGCGGACCTGTCCGTACAAGCTGAAGACCGGGATGCCGTGGACGGGGTCATTGAAGTCCCCCGACTCGACCATGTTGTCCTGTTTGTCGCCTCGTAGTCCGTGCTGCGGTCCGAACGCAGCCGTGAGGCGAACGTCCCCGAGCGCGGCCAGTGCGTCGAGCGAATGGACGAGGTTGCGTGTGACCGATGCGGGGTGGGCAAGGAGCGCGACGCGACGGCCCGCCAGCGGCTTGCGCAGCTCGGGCTCCTCGACGAGGCGGTCGATGCCGAACTTCATGGGACGATCTCTAAGGCAAAGGCGTGAGCGTGGTGGAAATCGGGCTTGCCGGGGGCGTGCCGGAGCGCCCAGTACGAGAGCCTACCATCCTCTTCCTCGATGACGGCGGCGAGCGCCACCCGTAGCACCGGCTTGCGCTGCGGCGTCACGACGTCGACCGCGAAATTCACCAGCGCGGTCGCCGATTCCAGCTGCAGCCGGGTAGGCGCGCGTTGCACGGAGATTTCCGGAGTTCCGAGACCGGAGGCTAGCTGCATGCCGGCTCGATAGCCGCTGAAGCGGTAAGCGGCCCACTCGCCGGAGGGGGAGAAATTGAGCTCGTCGTAGCCGGGGGACTCGCCGGCGGCCACGAATGCCTCGAAGCAAGTGTGCTTCCAGAGCTCGTTCGCACGCCGCGAGCGACGCTCGGGCGCGATGCGCAATCGGCTCAGGTCCGCTTCGAGGACATAGTCGACCAGCAGGATGCCGGCCTTCGTCACGCCGACGTGAGCCTCGAGCGCGTGCACGGGAGCGCACGGGGTGGAAGGATGGGCACTGAGCGGAGCCCTTTGCATGTCGGCGAGCGGCATGGCGCATTCTACTTGCGAAAACTCGGTCGGCGTCACGCCGTATGTCATATTCGGAGTCGGGAATATGACTTGCGGGGACGCGTTAGTGGCAGGCGACACGTGGGATGTCCTGGTCATCGGCGCCGGCGTGGCAGGACTGACCGCCGCTGCGCATCTCGCTGCCCACGGCCGTTCGGTGCTGCTCGTCGAGGCGCGCGACCGCATCGGGGGACGCGTGTGGACGCGGCACGAGCCCGGTCTGCCGGCTCCTGTCGAGCTCGGGGCGGAGTTCATTCACGGCAGCGTCGCCGAGACTTTCTCTCTGCTGAATGAAGTAGGCAAGGCCGCTCTCGACACCTCGGGCGCACACTGGACGCTCCTGGACGGCAAGTTGGAGCAGCGAACCGAGGATCTGTTCGGGCAGGTCCAGCACGCCCTCGACGAACAGGCCGCCGCGCTCAAGCAGCACGACGTCACCTTCGAGAGATTTCTCGCGAATGCGGAGCGCTACGGCGTGTCGAAACACGCACAGCGGCTCGCCCGCTCGTTCGTCGAAGGTTTCGACGCCGCCGACGCATCACTGGTGAGCACGCTCTCCATTGCCGAGGAATGGCGCTCGGGCGGCATGCTGGACGCGCCGCAATTCCGGCCGCTGGGCGGCTACGGCTCGCTCCTCAGCGCACTGGCGGGAGCGCTCGACCGAAAGCAGGTCCAGTTGCAGTTGCAGACCCCGGTGACCGAGTTGCGCTGGGGGCCCGGGTCCGTGGAAATCGAGGGCCGGTTCCTGTCGCAACTCTTTCACGCCCGGGCGCGCAAGGCGATAGTCACCCTGCCGCTCGGGATACTGCAAGCCACGCCGCTCGCTGACGGGTCAGTGCGGTTCGCGCCGGGGCTCGACGCGAAACGCCGCGCCCTCGAAGGACTCGCCTCCGGTCCGGTCGTCAAGGTAGTGCTGCAATTCCGCTCGGCGTTCTGGGAGGAGTGGGACGGCGGTCGCTACCAGGAGGCCGCGTTCTTTCATGCTCCGGGCGCCGAGTTCCCAACCTTCTGGACGTGCCGGCCGCTGCGTGCGCCGTTGTTGAATGCATGGGTGGGCGGCCCCAAAGCCGCCCGGCTGTGCGCGAAGTCGCTCGCAGACATCGTCGCTACCGCGATGCACAGCCTCGAGTCGATCTTCAGCGGGCGCTTGCGCGGACTCGAGCTCGAAGCCGCCTACGTCCACAACTGGACGGCGGATCCCTACGCCCGCGGGGCATACAGTTATGTGACCGTCGGTGGAGGTGAAGCGCGCCGAACGCTGGCTGCCCCGCTGCAAGACACGCTGTTTTTCGCTGGTGAGGCGACTGACTGCGCGGGCGAAGCAGCGACGGTCACGGGTGCACTTCGCAGCGGGGCTCGCGCTGCGCGGGAAGCCATCGCATGATGCGTCGGGGCATGACGCGTCGGGACCTCGTGCTGGGTGCTGTTTGCCTGGGGCTTGCGAGTACATCTCTCGCTGACGAGATTGCGCCAGGCATCTTCGTACGCCGCGGCCTCGATGAGGATGCGACTGCAGCGAACCAAGATGCCATCGCCAACATCGGCTTCATCGTCGGCCGCGATGCCGTTGCGGTTGTCGACCCGGGCGGAAGTCTCGAGGATGGCGAGCGTCTGCGAGCGAGCATCCGAAAAGTGACGCCGCGGCCGATCCGTCATGTGATCATCACGCATGTTCATCCCGATCATATTTTCGGCGCCGGTGCGTTCCAGCAGGACAACCCTGAATTCCTCGGACACAGCCGGCTCCCGCAGGCGCTCGCTGCCCGCGGTGAGTACTACCGCAAACGTCTCGAGGAGATATTGGGAGTCGGACGGGCCGGCCCGGTCGTCATGCCGACCCGGCTCGTGCGCGACTCCGTACAGATAGACCTGGGCGGCAGGATGCTGCACATCACGGCGCACGACATTGCCCATTCCGACTGCGATCTCACGGTGCTCGAGCGTGAAACAGCCACGCTGTTCGCCGGCGATCTGCTGTTCGTGCAGCGGGTTCCCTCGCTGGATGGGAGCCTGAAGGGCTGGTTGAACGAGCTTAACTCACTGAAAACAGTGGCTGCCCGTCGTGCCGTACCCGGTCACGGTCCAACGAGCGTAAACTGGCCGGCGGGCTCGCTCGATCTGGCTCGCTACCTGGACATCCTGCTGCGGGAGACGCGACAAGCCATTGCCAGGGGCGTGGACATCGAGACGGCGGTCGGAATCGTCGGCCAGTCGGAACGCGGACGATGGAAACTCTTCGACGCCTACCACGGACACAATGTCACGCAGGCGTTCAAGGAGGTCGAATGGGAATGACGCGAGTGTTGCTGCAGGTAGCGGTCGTCGCCCTGTCGATGGCGTGCGTGCTGCCTGCCTCTGCCGGTGACGAAGACGACGTCACACGCGTCGCTCGTTGGAAAGCCCTGCAGCAGGCGATCTTCCCCGGCCGCCAGGTTCAGGACGGTGGCGGCGTCGTGCAGCTCGACGCCCCGCCGCGAGCATTGGACGCCGCGCTCGTGCCGGTGAGCCTGGACTTCCCCGGCGGCAAGCCGATCAAGAGCGTCTACCTCATCATCGACGAGAATCCGTCACCCCTGGCGGCGCATTTCACTTTCGGGCCCAAGGCGGACGCGCACAGCCTGAAGCTGCGCGTTCGTGTCGATGCCTACACGAATCTGCATGCCGTCGCCGAGGCGCGCGACGGCACGCTGTACTCGACAACGAAGTTCATCAAGGCCGCGGGTGGTTGCTCCGCACCGGCCGGCCCCGACGATGCCACGGCCTTGCAGAGCGTGGGCCTGATGAAACTGCACCTGCTCGGACCGTTCGCGGCCGGCAAGCCCGTGCAGGCGCAGCTGATGATCCGCCATCCCAACTTCAACGGGATGCAGATGAATCAGATCACCCGCTTTTACACGCCCGCGCGCTTTATCAGGACGATCGACGCAACCTATGAAGGCGGCTCGGTGTTTCACCTCGATTCCGACATCTCGCTCAGCACCGATCCGGTGATCACCTTCGGTTTCGTCCCGCAGCAGAAAGGTCAGATAAAAATAGTGGCCCGCGACAGCTCGAACGCGACTTTCGATCGCAGCTTCGACGTACCGGGTGCCGGCGGTTGACGTGAGCCGCCACCAGCTTGCAGGTGGCGTACGGGGGTTGGCATGATGCGGTTCATACCGAGTGTCGTCGTTTCCCTGGCATTTTCGCTGTCAGCCGCGCTGGCGGCAGTGCCCGCCGCCGGGCCTGCGACGCACCCGGCGCACGCGGCGGCACACCCGGCCGCAGGCGCTCCTGAGCCAGAGGGCTACTGGACCGGTGACATCAACGCGCCTGTGCCTGCGAGCATCCATGGGGGCAAGGTCATTCACTCCGATCAGCTGGGCAAACTGGTCCTGGCCGGAAACCTGGTGGTTGTGGACGTCTCGAACGCTCCGGTACGCCCTGCGGATCTCGCTCCCGAGGCTCCGTGGATGCCGCCGTTTCACCGCGGAATCCCGGGCGCGGTGTGGATCCCCGGTGTCGGCCTCGGCGCGGTTCCGGACGCCGTCGACGCCTATTTCCGCGCACGCCTCACGGCGCTCACCGGAAGCGACTTGTCGAAACCCGTCGTGATCTACTGCCACGAGCGCTGTTGGCTGAGCTGGAACGCTGCCAAGCGCGCGATCAGCTACGGCTATCGAAGCGTAGCGTGGTTTCCGGAAGGCATCGAAGGCTGGCGCGCAACCGGCATGGCGACATCCGAGGTTCAACCCGAGAAGGTTCCGCACGAATCCCCGCCGCCACAGGAGCCGGCTGCGGGGACGGGCTAGCTGACCGGATTCACGCCGCGCGTTGTGGCAGCGTCCTGCGATCCAGGGTGAACAGGGAGCCGATGACGAAGAGCAGTACCGCTGCACTCAACGCCATCGACCAGTGAATGCCGATGAGGCCTCCCAGCAGGCCGACGGTGATGCCGGCGAAGGTCCGCATGCCGCTCGCAGCCATCGAAAAGACGCCGATCACCCGTCCGCGCATCTCGACCGGCGCGTTGATCTGCACGAGTGCCTGCGCCATGGAGTAGAACGAGAGCTCGAGAAAGCCCGCCGCGAACAGCAGTGCAAGTGCAATCGGGTAGCTCCGGCATAGAGC
>FTEN01000341.1_pt1 | contig 10088 bp, 6 predicted proteins | sample 1640221 | NCBI WGS metagenome assembly FTEN01 (sample SAMEA3914816, study PRJEB12502) | metagenome | biome: forest; material: soil | place: USA | collected 2011-09-16 | depth 0.3 m | reverse complement strand
GTGGAGCAGACCTACGGGGCAGGGGCCGTCATCATCCGGCCGACCTACATCGTGGGGCCGGGCGACACGACGGATCGTTTCACGTACTGGCCGGTCCGGGTGGCACGGGGCGGCGAGATGCTGGCGCCGGGCGCGCCGCAGGACCCGATTCAGTTCATCGATGCGCGCGACCTCGCGGACTTCGTGCGAATCTGCGTCGAGCGGCGCCTGCAGGGTCGCTACAACCTCTGCAACCCTCCACGTGCCGTCACGATGGGGAGGCTGCTCGACACGAGCAAGCGCGTTGCGCACGCAGACACGCAGATCACCTGGGCCAGTGCCGGTTTCCTCGAGGCGCAGAGAGTCATCGGCAAGGACATCGACAACAATGACATTCCCATCTGGAGCTCACCCTCCGGTGAGGACGCCGGCGCCGCGCTCGTGAGCTGCGCGCGAGCCGTAGCCAAGGGGTTGCGCTTCCGGCCCCTGGAGCACACGGTCCGGGACACGCTCGACTGGCAGAAGCAGCGGCCCGCGGGGAAGCAGACGTTGCGCGCGGGACTGACGCCGGAACGCGAGACCGAGCTGCTGAAAAAACTTCGTGCCGGCTGAGGGACGCAGGAACTGAAAGGGCTGTTGGCATGAATCATCCATTGCAGTGTCGGTGCGGAACCGTCCGCGGACTCGTCGCGGATCCGCGCTCTGCCAACCATGTAGTTTGCTACTGTGAGGACTGTCAGGCTTTCGCGCACTTCCTGGGGCGGCAAGCCGATGTTCTGGATGAGCGGGGAGGTTCGGAAGTCATCCAGACTCTCCCCAGGAACGTGTCGTTTTCCCAGGGCATCGAAGCGCTGGCGTGCATCCGGCTCACGCACAAGGGGCTGCTTCGATGGTATACCGCGTGCTGCAACACGCCGATCGGCAACACGCTGGCAAACCCCAAGCTCTCCTTCGTCGGGTTGCTGCACAGTTGCCTGGAGAGTCCCGGTGGACGGCTGCAGGATGCCTTCGGACCGGTCCGCGGGCGGATTTACACGAAGCGCGCGAAGGCAGACCCCAAGCCCAGGACTGAAGGCTTGGGAGCAGCGGTCCTCTGGTTCATCACCAACACGCTCAAAGTCCGTATCAACGGCGACTACCGGCGCACTCCGTTTTTTCGCGCCGATGCCGCCACACCCGTCGCCTCCCCACGAGTGCTGAGCAGTGCAGAACACGAGCGACTGATGAACGCCGTGCGAGCCGGCGCACGCTGAGCGCTCGGTAGGCAGGGTAATTCCGCTTTCCAGCCAATGGGATGCGGCCCCCGGCCCATTGGTGTAGAGTCCACGGTAGCGTGAGCTTGAGCTCACAAGTTACGTCGACTGGCCCAGTGGCAACCGACACTGCCGTGCCAAAGCCCGATCACAACAACAGCGGGCATATACGGCGGAGCCCATCCCTTGCGATGACTGCCAGACTCCAGCAAATCTGCGCTGCGGCGTATGTCCGTAACGCCTCGGCGTGCCTGAATGTCCGCAGCAGGAAGGCTCGGGCAGCTCTTGCGGCGGTCGCCACCCTGATATTGTTAAATGCATGCGGCGGCGAGGTCTCCACGGTTGCCTCAGACAACCCTGCTGCAGCGCCGACAGTGTCATTGACCTCATCTGCAGGCTCAGTGGCATCCGGAACGAGCGCGACCCTCTCATGGTCCTCAACCGATGCCACTGCTTGTGTGGCGTCCGGCGCATGGTCGGGCAGCATGCCGCTGTCCGGGAGCGAGGGCACTGCCGCTTTGAGCTCGACGAGCACTTTCACGCTGACCTGCTCGGGAGCCGGCGGCGAAGCACGCTCGAGCGTCACCATAGATATCGCGTCGACTCCGATTGCGCCCACAGTAACGCTCAGCGCCAATCCAACCAGCATTGCTTCCGGGACGGCGTCGACCCCCACCTGGTCTTCGACCGACGCGACGTCCTGTACCGCCTCAGGTGGCTGGACCGGCACCCAGGCGACCAGCGGCACTCAGACCACCGGCACGCTGACCGCCAGTACGACTTACACGCTCAGTTGCACGGGCGCAGGCGGCACGGCGCAGCAGAGTGCGGCGGTGACCGTGAACGGCGCGCCTCCACCGCCCCCGCCCACAGTAACGATCAGCGCCAACCCAACCAGCATCGCGTCCGGGGCGGCATCGACGCTCACCTGGTCCTCCACCAACGCGACGTCCTGTACCGCATCCGGTGGCTGGACCGGCACCCAGACGACCAGCGGCAGCCAGAGTACGGGGGCACTGACGGCTACGACGGCTTACACGCTCAGTTGCACGGGTGGCGGAGGCACCATTGCGCAGAGTGCCAACGTCACTGTAGTGCCAGTCCCAACGGTGACGTTCAGCGCCAATCCAACGAGCATCGCGTCCGGGGCGGCATCGACGCTCACCTGGTCCTCCACCAACGCGACTTCTTGTATCGCATCCGGCGGCTGGAGCGGCAGCAAGGCGACCGGCGGCAGCCAGAGTACGGGGGCACTGACTGCGAGCACGACTTATACCCTCAGCTGCACGGGCGTCGGCGGCACCGGTCAGCGAAGCGCGTCGGTGACGGTGAATGCCGTGCCTCCACCGCCTGCGCCCACGGTGACGATCAGCGCCAATCCAACCAGCATTGCGTCCGGGGCGACGTCGACGCTGACATGGTCCTCCACCAACGCGACGTCCTGTACGGCCTCAGGTGGATGGAGCGGTACGAAGGCGCTGAGCGGCACTCAGACCACCGGTGCGCTGGCCACCAGTACGACTTACACGCTCAGTTGCACAGGCGTGGGAGGCACGATTGCGCAAAGTGCCACCGTCACGGTCGTGCCCGCCCCCACCGTGACGATCGGCGCCAACCCAACGAGCATTGCTTCCGGCGCCTCCTCGCTGCTCACCTGGTCTTCCACGAACGCGACCTCCTGCACTGCATCCGGTGGCTGGAGCGGTGCGAAGGCGCTGAGCGGTACTCAGACCACCGGCGCACTATCCAGCAGTACGACTTACACGCTGAGTTGCACCGGGGTCGGAGGCACCCTCGCACAAAGTGCCACCGTCACGGTCGTGCCCGCCCCCACCGTGACGATCAGCGCCAATCCAACGAGCGTTGCGTCCGGCAGCTCCTCGATGCTGACCTGGTCCTCCACCAACGCGACGTCCTGTACGGCCTCAGGTGGCTGGAGCGGTGCCAAGGCAACCAGCGGTACTCAGACCACCGGTGCGCTGACCACCAGTACGACTTACACCCTCAGTTGCACGGGCTCGGGCGGCACCCTTGCGCAAAGTGCCACTGTCACGGTCTTACCCGCCCCCACCGTGACCATCAGCGCCAATCCAACGAGCGTTGCGTCCGGCGCGGCATCCACACTCACCTGGTCCTCCACCAACGCAATGTCCTGTACCGCATCCGGTGGTTGGAGCGGCACGGTGGCGACGGCTGGCACTCAGAGTACAGGCGCACTCACCACCAGTACGACTTTTACTCTGAGTTGCACCGGCGCAGGCGGCACTGCGAGCAACTCCGTGCTCGTGTCGATCTCGACGACGAGCAGCATCTTTCCGCTGCACACGGAAGCCGGCAAACGCTACCTCATCGATGTGTCCGGCCATCCGTTCCTCATTCACGGTGACACTCCCTGGGACCTGATCTCGACGCCCACCAATGCGCAAGCCGACCAGTACCTGGAAGACAGGCGCCTGAAGGGTTTCAACACCGTGCTGGTCGAGCTGATGGAGCATCAATTCTCGCCAACTCCACCGTATGACGCCTACGGAGACGCGCCTTTTCTCACGCCCGGGGATTTCTCGACGCCGAACGAGGCTTATTTCGCGCATGCGGACTGGGTGATCAACGATGCCCTGCAGAAGGGAATACTCGTGGAAATCACTCCCGCCTACATGGGCTATGCCGGGGGCAGCGAAGGCTGGTATCAGGAAATGAGCGCCAACGGCGCGACGAAACTGCAGGCGTTCGGCCGCTATCTCGCCAACCGCTTCGCCGCCTATCCGAACATCCTGTGGGTCGAGGGCGGCGACTACAACCCGCCGGATCTGTCGCTCCTGAACGCCATTCCGAACGGCATCCGCCAGGTCAACACGGTCTGGCTGCACACGTTCCACGGCGCCCGCTACACCTCGGCGCTGGGTTTTCTCGGAGCGGGCAATCCATGGCTCGGCCTCAACGACATCTACACTGACGAGACGGACGTCGTCGACAGTGCATTCACTGAATACAACCGCTCGACGATGCCGTTCTTCCTGGTCGAAGCAAGATACGAGGGTGAGCAGGGCGCGGGTGACTTGATCGTGCGGCAACAGGCCTATCAGACGGATCTGTCGGGAGGAGCCGGCCAGCTGATGGGCAACTCTCCCCTGTGGTACTTCGGCTCCGGCTGGCAGACCGCATTGAACAGCGCCGGAGCCGCGAGTCTGAGTTATCTGCGCAGTCTGTTCGAAGCGCATCAATGGTGGCTGCTGCAGCCGGACACAAACGGCACGTTCCTGACCGGAGGTGCGCAATCGGGAAGCAACCAGGCTGTGGGCGCCGTGGCAAGCGACGGATCATTCGCCATGATCTATACGCCGAGCGTACGTGGCCTCACGGTCAACTTCGGTCGACTCGCCGGCCCCAACGTCAACGCCCGCTGGTACAACCCGATCTCCGGCGTGTACGGCAGCATAAGCGGCTCGCCCTTCCCCGCCAGCGGCTCGCGGACCCTCACACCGAGCGGCTCGAACGATTGGGTGCTCGTGCTCGAATCGACGCCGTGAGAGCCAGGCGACCGTCAGGTCGGAATGGGTCGCCGATCCCCGATCGAATATAGAAGGTATGCTAGCGCTGCAAGCCGCAATTCAATGACCGGCGGCGCGAGGCGGTGGCGAACGGTGAGCGAGTGCATTCGCTTTCACGACTATCCGGTCTGCGGAATCGACCCGATGACCGCGTCCACGGCGCGTTCGTTTCCGCGACACGTCCACGATCAGTACGGGATTGGCGTCGTCGATTCCGGGGCGCATGCCTCGTGGAGCGACCGGGGGCAAGTCGAAGCCGGGCCAGGGGATCTGATCTGCGTCAACCCCGGGGAAGTTCACGATGGCCGCGCGCTCCACGGGCGGTCCCGCTCCTGGCGGCTCCTCTACCTCGATCCTAATCTGATGGCGGAAGCGTCCGCGGATATCCTCGAGGGTGGGCATGGATTCTTTACTTTCAGCGCGCCGGTGTTCGCGGACGATCAGGTGCGTCGGCTGTTTGACGCTGCGTTCGCCTACTCGGACGTGGCTGCGGCACGCACCGGCACAATGGCGTGTGAGACGGCTCTTGTGATGCTTCTGGCCCGCTTGCATCGGCATTCAACGGCGGCGCCGCGAAACAGGAATGCGCCGGCGCCGTGCATCCGGCGGGCGTGCCGCAGAATCGACGACGACCCTGCCGCAAAGCTGACTCTCGTGGAGCTCGCCAATGAGGCCGGCCTCAGCCGCTACCAGTTGATCCGCGTATTCGCGCGCGAGCTGGGATTGACGCCCCACGCCTATATCCTGCAAAGGCGCATCGCATTGGCGCGTCGGCTCATTCGAGCCGGCTACGATCTGGCGGAAGTCGCGCTGGCCGCGGGCTTCTGCGATCAGAGTCATTTGACCCGTTGCTTCGTGAAGCAAGTCGGTGTGAGCCCGCGCCGCTACGTTTCCCGCTGCGAGTGACCTTGCTGCACTTTTGTCCAAGACGGCGCCATCTGCCGGCGGCATGCTGAGCTTGCCGGGCCAAAGCGCAAGACGAGTTGTCCATGCAGGTCATCCGCCGCTGCCATGATAAGGACATCACGACGATTCTGACCATCGTGAATGCCGCCGCGGAAGCCTACCGCGGCGTCATCCCTCCAGACCGCTGGCACGATCCCTACATACCGCTGGCGGAGCTGCAGCGCGATATGCGCGCCGGTGTCGCATTCTGGGGTCTCGAGAGCGACGGAGATTTGACCGGTGTGATGGGTATTCAGGCTGTCCAGGACGTTGATCTGCTACGCCACGCCTATGTTCGACCTGATCGCCAGCGGCACGGCGTGGGCGCCGCACTGATCCAACATCTCCTGCGTCAGCGCACGCGACAGATGCTGGTCGGCACCTGGGCTGCGGCAAGCTGGGCGATCGACTTCTATCGCCGCCACGACTTTGCGCTGGTGTCCCCCGACCGGACCCGGGTACTGCTCAAGACCTACTGGAGCATCCCCGATCGCCAGATCGAGACTTCCGTGGTGCTGGCGAATCCGCCGTTCCCAGGCGACGCCCTCAATCGCCCGGGGCCGGGGTGACGTGACGTCTCTCCCGCGAGACAGCCGGCCGCTTCGGCTGCGCATCCGGTTCGTTACATAATCCGGGCGCTCGGCCGCGACTTCCTGAATCTGCGACGCGGTTGCCGCTCCCAGGCCGACGCAGGTCGCCCTCCCCGGGTCCGACTTTCGACAAAATACGGGTGCATCCCGCGCCGAAAAAAGGTACGCCGGTTTTGGCCAAAGCAGACAAAGCGCCCGCGTCCGAGGACATCTGGCACCTCAGCATCGACGATCTGCTGGCGTCGCCGGACGAGGCGCGACAGCTCGCCGGCCCAGGACCCTTTGTCATCAACCTGAGCACGTCGACGGCCAGCATCGGTGCGGCGCCCCATGGCTTGCGAGGATTCGACGGCCTGCACCTGTATCAGGTGCGGCGTGAAGCGGCGGGCGGGCCCCAGTTCCTGCTGCGACTCGGAATCATCGCGACCGAAGTCGAGGCCGACGCGATTCTCTCAGAGGTGCTCGAGTATTATCCGGGCGCGACGAAGGATTGCGCGGAGGGCGACGACAGACACGCCGTCAACGCGAAGATCCTCCCTTCCGAGCCACTGACGCCAGTGCCACCGCCGGCCGAGGAGCCCGCTGAGGCGACGCGACCGCCGCCGCGCACGGCACGTTCTGCTGCCGAGGTCACGGGGAAATCACCAGAGCCGTTCAGCTGGGACATCGATGAGCTGCTGCCGGAGCTGGGAGCGGCGCGGCCCGCCAAGTCTTTCACTGCACCGAAGCCCGCAGCTCTCGCGAACCCTCCAGCGCAGACCAGCTCGGACTACGACCCTCTGGCGACTACTCAGGAAGTCGAAGCACCCACGTTCGTATTCGAGCGGCTGCAATCGGGAGTCGCTACGGCGCTGACACCTGGGGAGGCGGGCAGCGGCCCGACGACGCCTGTCGAATCGCAGGCGCTGGAGCCAGCCGGCTTCGAGGTGGCGGCAGTCGAGGCTCACGATGCTGCTGCCTTCACGTTCGAGTTGTCGACGACCGAGACGACAGCAGCGATGCCGATCGAGTCGCCCGACACCCAGTCAGGGGGACTTGAGTCGCAGGCCGCAGAAGCTCACGCCAGCCAGGCAGTGCGCAGCCCCGCAAGCATCGCCACATCAGTCCAACAGCAGGATGCGGATTCCGGAACGCTCGAGCAGTTGGTGGCGAAGATCGACGCGCTGGTCGACTCCGCGGACGCACATGACAAGCATGCGGTTTCGCAGCAGCCCTTCGCAGGCGACGTCGCCGCGCCGACACCGCCGTCCGATCCGGTCAAGGCAATCGGTGCCGTGGTCCTTGGACGCCCTGCAGATCGGCCCGCGCCTCGGTATCAGGTGCCTCAGGCGGAGCCCGCTCCGACAGAGGCCCCGACGATCGATAGCACGCGCACCGTGCGCGCGCTCACGCCTCTCGAGCTCGCCGATGATCAGGCTTCGCAGTGGTTCTCGATCCAGCTCGTCCTCTCGGAAGAGAGCATCGATCCTGAGCATGTGCCGAGTCTGGATATCTTCAACGAGTACCGGCTCTACTCGGTCACCGGGCTCGACAACGAACACATCATGCACGCGCTGCGCCTCGGCTTCTTCTCGAGCGAACTTGCAGCGGATTCAGTTGCAGGCTATCTGCGCGGCTACTTCGACGCGCCGTGCATCAAGCGCGTCAGCGCCGCAGAGCGCGAACGCTTCGCGGAGGAAACCGTCACAGCACGCAAGGACGTCGGCGCAACGGGTCTGCACGCAGTCATTGAATTGACCAGCCCGACGCCGCTTCCGGAGCGTCAGGCCGACGTCAGCGCCAGCGGCAAACGCCGTGTTCCGCAGTCCGTCTGGTCTCGCATCGTTGCGCCGCTAAAACGCTGAAGAGCGCTCATGTGCGGGTTTTCCGCAGGTGCTTGGGCCAGATGCCGTAGCGCCCGGCAGAGAGTATCCCCTTGGGATCCACGGCGTCCTTGAGCGTCTCGTGCAGCCGCCGCAGGGCACCGTTGTTGAAGGAATAGGTGTCCGCGACGTCATCCATGAAGCTCGGCGCGGTACGGTACTCTCCCCAGCCGCGCGCACCCGCAAGCTTCACCCACCGGCGGAAGGCGTCCCGGATCTTCCGGTTCTGGTTCGGATCCCGGCTGATCGGGAACATGATCATGAGGACCAGCGCGCGCTCCCAGTTGGTCAGCGCGATCGGGCCGAGAAAGCCCAGATTCTCGCCTCCCGTGATCTCGCGGAGATTTTCGGCATAGAAGCGCTGGAACTCGAGAATCGCCTCGCCGGTGCGCGGCACGATCGGCGAGAACCACAGATGTCCGCTGGTGGGGTTCGGGTTGAACGCGCTGCGTGCGCCGATGGAGAACGTCGAGAGGTTCGGCACGCCGAAATCAACCTTGTGGGCGCGCTCGAGCTGCTCCGGGGTGAGCGGCAGGCGCAGCAGGTCGGTCTGCGTGAACGTCGAGCCCGCAATGGCGGCGAACTTCTCCTGCGCGTACTCCAACTTGGCGCGCACGACCTTCTCGGGGCCGTAAATCGGGAGGGTGCAGGTCCAGTAAGGGATTTTCCGGGCAACGGCAATCGCCTCGAGCGCTTCGGGTGTGGCGCCTCCCGGGCGGCGCTGCAATGCCAGCACCTCGGCATCCGGCGGCCCGGCTCCGCCGAAGATCGGATTGCCTACGGCCGTGGACCCATTGACGACCTGCTCATTCTCCAGCAGGTTCAGCGTGTCGATGACCGCGACGATATCCCGATTGCGGTAGACGCTCGCCGTGCCGGAAACGTACGCCTGCGGGCGCGGCATGAGCCAGAAGCCCATCTTCGTCACGACCCCCATGTTCGACTGGCGGAACAGCCCGTCGACCCACGGGCCATAGCCCCATTTGTGGTGCTGCCAGGACTTTGCATTCGGCATCGCACCCATGCCCGTGCGCACCAGCTCGCCGTTGGCGAGCACTACCTCCATGCCGCAGTGGGAACCGAAGTGGTCGCGGAAGGGAGAGGTTGTCCAGCCTCCACCCCCGTCGAGGGCGTTGCCGATGACACTGCCCCACCCCGGATCGGGAGTGTCGATCCAGACCTTCAGACCGCGCTCCTCGATGTAGCGGTAGAGGTCGAAATAGCTGACACCGGGCTCGACGAGGGCGAACGCGTTGGTCTCACTGACCTCGAGTACCCGGTTCATCCGCTTCAGATCGAGTACGACCGACCCCGAAAGCACCGGCGCCGATCCGCCGTAGCCCAGATTCTTGCCTGTCGAGATGGGATAAAGCGGAATGCCATGCTCGTTGGCAGTGCGCACGACCGCCTGCACCTCTTCCACCGTCGCGGGCGCGACCGCAGCAGAGGCCACGCGCTCCTCCTTCTCATCCCAGGATGGAGAGTAGGCGTCTCGGTAGAGAGCAACATCTTCCGCGGTGGTGAATACCCATTGTGCGCCTACGGCGGATTTCCACCGGTCCACGGCATTGTCGAAGTCGGCCTTGCTCACGCCTGATGGAAGGCTCATGGATTTCTTCCTGGTGTTGTCTGCGCGACGCGCGGGACCGATGCCATCACGGTAGCGGCTTGCAGCAATTACGTCGAGGGGTCATCGGTTGTCTCCGGTCATGCGATTCGTCGCGGTGCCGAGCGCGCTGTCGCGACCCTTGCGCACCCTAACCCAATGTTTCCATGCAGGAAACCGCTCGCGCGCCCGTTGCCCGCGGGTTGGCCGGATTCAATTCTCCTGCTTGCGCAGCTCGGCCTCAAACGCTCTCTCGCGCTCGGCTACGGCCGCCTGGTAGCCCTGCGAATCAATCCATACGGACT
>FTEN01000256.1_pt1 | contig 10120 bp, 9 predicted proteins | sample 1640221 | NCBI WGS metagenome assembly FTEN01 (sample SAMEA3914816, study PRJEB12502) | metagenome | biome: forest; material: soil | place: USA | collected 2011-09-16 | depth 0.3 m | reverse complement strand
CTATCCGGCCGTTCCGCTGGCCGAATTCGTCATTGCCTACGGCTGGCTGGCCGCCATTCTGCCGGTGTGGCTGCTGCTCGCGCCGCGCGATTACCTGTCGACGTTTCTGAAGCTCGGAGTCGTCGCGCTGCTCGCCGTCGCGATCCTCATCATGCATCCCGATCTGAAGATGCCCGCTTTCACGCGCTTCGTCGACGGGACCGGACCGCTGTTCAGCGGCAAGATCTTCCCCTTCGTGTTCATCACGATCGCCTGCGGCGCGGTCTCCGGCTTTCACGCGCTCGTCTCGAGCGGCACGACGCCCAAGCTGATCTCCAACGAGGCGGATGTACGCCTCATCGGTTACGGCAGCATGGCGCTCGAATCGTTCGTCGCGATCATGGCGATCATCGCGGCCACGCTGCTCGATCCGGGCGTCTACTTCGCGATCAACACCGGGTCCGGCATCGTTGGCGCCACCGCGGACGCGGCCGTCAGCACGATCACGAGCTGGGGCTTTCCAGTCACGGTGGAGCAGATGCACGAGCTCGCGAGGCAGATGGGCGAGAGCAGTCTCTTTGCCCGCACCGGTGGGGCTCCCTCGCTCGCGGTAGGCATGGCCAGCATCTTCGGCTCATCCTTCGGGCGCGGACTGATGGCGGTCTGGTACCACTTCGCGATCATGTTCGAAGCCGTGTTCATCCTCACGACCATCGATGCGGGCACGCGGGTCGGACGGTTCATGGTGCAGGATTTCCTCGGCAACCTGTGGCAGCCCCTCGGCCGCACGTCCTCCTATCCCTCGAACGTGCTCGCGAGCACGCTGATCGTTGCAGCGTGGGGTTACTTCCTGTACGTCGGCGTGATCGACCCGAACGGCGGCATCAACATCCTCTGGCCGTTGTTCGGCATCTCCAACCAGATGCTGGCGGCCATCGCGCTCGCGGTCGCAACGGCCATGATCATCAAGGCGGGCAGGAAGCGCTATGCGCTGGTGACGCTCGGGCCGCTCGCGTGGCTGGCCTTGATCACGACCGTGGGCGCCTGGCAGAAGGTCGTGAGCGAGGATCCGCAGCTCGGCTTCTTTGCAGCCGCGAATCAGATGGCCGCCAAGCTGGCTGCCGGGACGCTCACGCCCGAGCGCGCCGCCGTGGCGCCGCAGTTGATTTTCAATCAGCGGCTCGATGGCTGGCTCACAGTGTTCTTTACCGTGGTCCTGTGGCTGGTGATCGTCGACATGCTGCGTGTCTGTGTGCGTCGGATGCGTGGTTTGCCTGTCACGCTCAGCTCCGAAGCGCCCTACCAGCCCTCGCGGTTGCAGCCGGCGTTGGTCAGCGGCGTGAATTTGCGGACCGCTCCGCAGGAAGGTGCAATGTGAGCTACTCGGAGATCCGGAGTCTGATCGCCAGACTGTGGGCGGGCGTGCGCACCGCTACTGGCGACGACGCGTATGACCGCTACCTCGCGCATCACCTGCTCGAACACGCAGGGACAGCACCGTTGTCGCGTCGCGCGTACTACGACGAATACCAACGCCAGAAATGGAGCGGAATCAACCGCTGCTGTTAGGCGGGGACGCGCATGTTCCGGATGAGCCTGCGGTCGATATAGGACCGGGCGTCCAGCACGAGCCGGTCCTGCGCCTGCTGCAGCTGATGCAGGCAGAACATCACGATGATGCAGGACACCAGGGCGGTGAGCGTTGCATTGAACGTCACTCCCAGCCCGAGCGTCACGCCTGAGATGTCGCCGTGCAGGGCGCCCTGCGCCTCCTGCAGGGCTCTGCCGATGCCGCGCACCGTCCCGACGAACCCCACAGCAGGAATCGCCCAGGCGGTGAAGCGAACCATGGACAGCTGCGCATCGAGCCGGTCGATCTCGTTCTCGCACTCCGCCCGCACCGCCTCGGCGGCGTCCTGCACGCTGCGCGTGGCCCCGAAGCGGTTCAAGGCAACCATCAACGCCCGCGGCAGGAGCATGTCCTGCTCCTCCTTCGGCAGACGCTCGATGGGCCGTCCGTAGGCGCGCGCGTCATCGGGCAGCACGACGTGGCCGTCCTCCAGCTCGATGTAACGCTTCTCGAGCAGGCGGCGGTTGTTGGCGACCGCGCGGGCCTGGTAACCGATCAGGCACAGCGCCCAGGTGGCCAGGATCAGCGCCGTCTCCTGCTCGTAGTCCTTGAGAATGACGTACACGGAGCGCAGGTTGTGGGTCACGGGGCGGCCGGGCTGCTGAGCCTCCTGCGGTGTCGGTGGCTCGGCGAGGATCGCCTCCGCCCGGGGCCGGATCACCGTCGCATAGATCGCCTGCACGAGGAGGGCGCTGAGGAGCAAGGCGCCGAGACTGAACAGCACCTCACGGCCGAACACGGAACGCATCTTCGATCAGCTCCTCATGCGCTTGCGAAAATGGGCCGGCGACTGGCCCGCGTGCTTGCTGAAGAAGCGCGAGAAGTACGCCGGGTCGCCGAAACCGAGGTAGTACGCAGTTTGCGCTACCGTCATGTTGGTGTACATGAGGCTGCGCTTCGCTTCGAGCACCAGGCGTTCCTCCAGCACGCGCACCGGGGGCTTGCCGGCCACTTCGAGACAGGCGGCGCGCAGGCGGCCTGGTGTGACGCTGAGCGCTTTGGCGTACTGCGCGATCGACTGTCCGCTGCGCAGGTGCGACTCGATCTGTTCCCTGAAATGAGCCACGAGGGCCGCGCGCGAGCTGTTGGCAGCCGATAGCGCCCCTGGGGGCTCGTGCAGCGCCCGCACGGCGTACGCAAGCAGCGTGAGAACCAGTCCGGTGACGGCGGCTCCGCTGGCGGGAGCACGCCAAACCAGCTCGCGCTTGAGACGTTGCAAGGTGCCGGTGATCTCCTCCAATGCGGCCGGGTCGGCGGCAAGCTGCGCACAGGCGGGCGTCTCGAAGAGCCTGCCGAAGGCCCGCTCCTCGCGGGCGAGATCGCGCAGCAGGCGGTCGGCCAGCGTCACGACGTAGCCTGCCGTTTCCGGCTGAAAAGCAAAGCCGTGTACGGAGCCGGCGGGCACGATGCAGACGGACGGAGCATCGAACGGCGACTGCTGAGTCTCCGCGAGCATCGAACCGCCACCGGTGAAGATCAGCAGCAGTTGATGCAGGTCGCGGTGCGCATGAGGGCGTATTCGCCAAGCGTACATCCGGCTGCGGTCGGCAATCGTCTCGACGTGCACGAAGCGCTCGTCCGCATCCCGCGGCGGCTCACCGTAGAGAAAGAAGCGGGGTATCCGTCGCACGCGCAATCGCTCACTCCCAGCGCGCATTTAGTCCAAGACGATCGCGTTTGCGTCCATGTCGCGAGGCGCGGCTGTGACTACAGTTTAGCCTCCTCGCGCCACATGTGGATCCTCATGCGCACCCAGGTCGCCATCGTCGGCGCCGGCCCGGCCGGACTGCTGCTTGCGCATCTTCTGCACCTGCGCGGCATCGATTCCGTGGTGCTGGAATCCAGGAGTCGCGAGTACGTCGAGAGCCGCGTGCGTGCCGGAGTTCTCGAGCACCAGAGCGTTGCGATCCTGAATGAGTGCGGCGCAGGCGGGCGCATGATGAGCGAGGGCCTGCTCCACCGCGGCATCTTCCTGCACTTCGGCGACACGAGTCATCGGATCGACTTCGAGGATCTCACCGGTCGCGCGGTGATGATCTACGGTCAGCAGGAGGTCGTCCGGGACCTCATTGCGGCCAGGCTCGCCGCCCGCGAGCCGCTGCTCTTCGAGGTGGACAGCGTCTCGGTGCATGATTTCGATCAGGAGCGGCCCTATGTCCGCTATCGCAGCGGGGCGACGGAGCAGCGCCTGGACTGCGACTTCATCGCCGGTTGCGACGGCTTTCACGGCGTGTGCCGGGACAGCATTCCGGCGGCCGCGCTCGAGCGGTTCGAGCGCATCTACCCGTTCGCATGGCTCGGCATACTCGCGCAGGCATCGCCGGCCTCGCACGAGCTCGTGTACGCCAGCCACGATGACGGTTTTGCGCTGCTGAGCATGCGCTCTGCCAACGTCAGCCGCCTGTACCTGCAATGTGCGCCGGATGAGGATCTCGGGCAGTGGAGCGACGAGCGGATCTGGAGCGAGCTGCAGAAGCGTCTCGGGTCCTCGCTGACGACGGGGCCGGTGCTGCAGAAGTCGGTCACGCCCATGCGTAGCTTCGTCGTCGAGCCCATGAGCCGCGGCCGCCTGTTCCTGGCCGGGGACGCCGCCCACATCGTGCCGCCGACGGGCGCCAAGGGCATGAACCAGGCGATCGCCGACGTGCAGGTCCTGTCGCGGGCGCTGGGGAGCTTCTACGCATCGGGGCAGCTTGATGCACTGCACGGTTACTCACGGACCTGCCTGCGGCGCGTGTGGAAGGTACAGCGCTTCTCCTGGTGGATGACCACGCTCCTGCACCGATTCGACACGGACAATGCGTTCGATCGGCGCCGCCAGCTGGCCGAGCTCGAGTACCTCGTTTCGTCGCGCGCAGCGGCGCAGACGCTGGCAGAAAACTACGTCGGACTGCCGCTAGAGGTCTAGGTGCCCAAAAAAGGAGCCGCGGTCGGCCGACCCCAAAGTGGGTCCGGCGGGCATACCTCTGTTAAAATTGATTTTTTCCAGGTGCGCCGTCCAACGACTGGGGTAACCCTCGAGGCAGGGGGCGGGCATCGACTACCGCATTCCCCCTCGCACGAGGGGCGGACGAAGGACGGCAATGGCACTGAAAGTGATGATTCTGGGTGCGAATGGCTTCATCGGCAGCGCGCTCACCAATTCGATTCTGCGCACGCGCGACTGGGAGGTCTACGGCATGGACCTCTCGGATCACAAGCTGACCGGACTTCCCCAGACGCCCCGGTTCCACTTCGTCGAGGGCGACATCACGATCAACCGGGAATGGGTGGAGTATCACGTCAAGAAGTGCGATGCCATCCTTCCGCTGGTCGCCATCGCCAACCCTGCGCAGTACGTGACGCATCCGCTGCGGGTGTTCGAGCTGGATTTCGAGGCCAATCTCGAGGTCGTGCGCCAGTGCGTCAAGTATCGCAAGCATCTCATCTTTCCCTCCACGTCCGAGGTCTACGGCATGTGCCCGGACGGCGTGCTCGATGAGGAAAGCAGCAACCTCGTGTATGGCCCCGTGAACAAGCAGCGCTGGATCTATGCGAATTCCAAGCAGCTGCTGGACCGCGTCATCTACGCGTACGGCGTGCGGGACGAGCTCAACTACACGCTGTTCCGCCCGTTCAACTTCATCGGCCCGAACCTCGATGACATCGAGGAGCCGAAAGAGGGCAGCTCGCGCGTCTTCACGCAGTTTCTTTCGAACATCCTCTATCGGCGCCCCATCAAGCTCGTCGACGGCGGACGGCAGAAGCGCTCGTTCACCTTCATCGACGATGCGATCACGGCCCTGCTCACGATCATCGAGAACTCCAACGCGCGCGCCACGCGGCGGATTTTCAATATCGGCAATCCGGACAATTGCGTCTCGATCCGCGAGCTCGCGCAGCGCATGATCGCCATCGCGCAGGAATTCCCGGTGCTGCGCGAGAACGCGCAGGCTACTGAGATCGTCGACATCTCGGCGGGCGAGTACTACGGCAAGTACTACCAGGACATCCAGGTTCGCGTGCCGGCGATCGGCGCCGCCAAACGCGACCTGGGATGGGCCCCGACGACCGACCTCGACACGGCCATCCGGCGCACGATCGAGTACTACGTGAACCAGGAAGGGTTCGGCACGCGCGCGGGATTCAGCGTCTGAGCCGGTCCGCCTGAGCATGGCCAGCGGAGCGGCCCCGCAAGCAGCTCCAGAGGGGGCTCGGAACGCGGCGCCGCAGAGGGCCCCGGACCGGGGTCCCCAGCGCTCGCAGGAGTGGCTCGGGCGCCCGCGGGACGGTGGACCGGGGTGGGTACTGTGGGTGGCGCTCGCGGCAACCTGGTTTGCGACCCTGCAGCTGCGACCGCTCCTGGATCCCGATGAAGGGCGGTACGCGGAGATTCCGCGCGAGATGCTCGCCGCCGGCGACTGGGTGACGCCGCGACTCGACGGACTGAAATATTTCGAAAAGCCTCCGCTGCAGTACTGGACGACGGCGGCGGCGTACTCGGCATTCGGGCTATCGGAGTGGACGGCGCGCCTGTGGACGGTCGGACTCGCATTTCTGTGCTTGCCCATGGTCTTCGCCTGGGGCTGCCGGCTCTATGGCGTGCGGGCGGGTCTGGTGGCGCTCGCCGCCCTGGCAACGAGCCCGTATTTCGTCCTCGTCGGCCACCTCAATCTGCTCGATCCGGGATTTACCCTGTGGCTCACGGCTGCCGTATTCGCGTTCACGATTGCGCAGAACGCGCCGACCGGCTCGCCCGGGCAGCGCCGCTGGATGATCGCATCCTGGGTCGCGGCCGCTCTCGCAGTGCTGAGCAAGGGAATCGTCGTGGGGGTGCTGGGACTGCTCACGCTGATTCTCTACTCGCTGCTCGAGCGGGACTGGCGCCCCTGGCGCCGCCTGCACCTCGCCCTGGGGGTGCCGCTGTTCCTGCTCATCACGGCGCCGTGGTTCGTAGCGGTCTCCCGGCGCAATCCGGAGTTTCCGCAGTTCTTCTTCATTCACGAGCATTTCGCGCGCTTCCTGACGACCGTGCACCAGCGTGCGGAGCCGTGGTGGTATTTCCTTCCGCTGGTGCTTTTTGGCGTGCTCCCCTGGGTCCGGTTCGTCCCCGGCCTGGCACGCCGCGCTTGGTTCGATCCCGGGCTGAGCGTGCAGTTCAGGCCGCAGAAGTTCCTGCTGATCTTCGCTGCCGTGACGCTGGTGTTCTTCTCGCTTTCCGGCTCGAAGCTGGCGCCGTACGTTCTGCCGATGATGCCCGTGCTCGCAGCGCTCGCCGGAGTGCACTGTGCTTCCAGACCGCAATTGCTGCGGCACGCAGGTTGGTTCACGGCAAGCGTCCTGATGGGCATGGCGGTGGCCTTGTGCGTCTTCTCAGTGCTGCACGCGGGAACTCTCACCCGGGAAACGGTTGTGTGGACGAGCGGCGCCGCGTTCGCAGGGCTGTTGACGACGGCCGGCGTGATGAGCTGGCCGGCTGCCGTGCAAGCCCGGCCCGTCGTCATTCTGGGCGCGCTGAGCGTGCTCGGTTGGCAATGCCTGCTGAGCGCCTACACGGCGACTCCGCCGCTGCGCACCGCCAAGGAGCTCGTGAGTGTGGCGAGCGAGGCGATCAGGCCCGAGACTGCGCTGTACAGCGTCGGTCAGTATCGCCATTCAGTGTCGGTGTATCTGCGCCGGACGATGATCCTCGTCGGCTACACGGGAGAGCTGGAGTTCGGTGTGCAACGCGAGCCGGGAAAGCAGTCTGCGACGCCGGAGGAGTTTCTGGCCCGCTGGCGGGCGAGCTCCGACGCGGTGGCGTTCTTCGCCCCCCCGGTGTACGACGGCTACCGCATGAAGGGGTTGCCCGGGCGAGTCATCGCGGCAGATTCGACGACGGTGGTCGTGAGCCGGAGCGAATTTCCGCAGGCCGCCGGCTCGCCGGAATCATGACGGCTGCCTGCATGAACCTAAGGAGCGCCATGAAACTCACCGACTTCGCCGTGCTCGGATGCGGGGTGCTGCTGAACGCGCTCGCCCAACTCGGGCTCAAGTCCGCCACGCAGGTGACCGGGCCGCTCACTGCGGGCTCCGCGGCCTGGGGTCACGCGCTCGACCTGTTGCGGGTTCCGTCGCTATGGTATGCGCTGGCGGCGTATGGACTGAGCGTCGTGGTGTGGCTCGTCGGCTTGTCGCGGGTGCCGGTCAGCCAGGCCTATCCGCTGCTGTCGATGGGTTACGTGATCAACATCGGGCTCGCCTGGTGGCTGCTCGGCGAAGTGCCCAATGTACAGCGGGTCGCGGGGATCGGCGTCATCGTGGTAGGAGTCGTGCTGGTGGCGCGCTCCTGAAAGAGGACAGTAGATCGCAATGAAGACAATGCTTCCCTTCACCCGGCCCGAGATCGATGCTGAGACCATCGAGGGGGTGGCCGAAGTGCTGCGCTCCGGCTGGCTCGCGAGCGGACCCAAGGTGGCGGAATTCGAGGCCGCGCTGTCGCGGTACTTCGGCGGACGGCCCGTGAGAACCCAGACTTCCGCCACCGCGGGACTGGAGATGGCGCTGCTCGCCTGCGGCATCGGACCGGGCGATGAGGTGATCACTCCTGCATTGAGCTTCGTCGCGACCGCCAACGTCATCGTGCGTGTGGGCGCACACCCGGTGTTCGTCGATGTGGGTCTGGATTCGCGCAACCTCAATCTCGAGCAGGTCGAGACGGCGATAACGCCCCGCACGCGTGCGATTCTGCCCGTGCACTTTGCCGGCTTGCCGGTCGATATGGACAGGCTCTACGACATCGCGAAACGGCACAGGCTGCGCGTGGTCGAGGATGCGGCGCATGCGATCGGGTCCGCCTGGCGCGGCCGGCGCATCGGCAGTTTCGGCGATCTCGTCTGCTTCAGCTTCCACCCGAACAAGAACATCACGACCATCGAGGGGGGTGCGATCTCGGGAGGCACGCCGGAGGAGATCAAGACGCTCGAGCTGCACCGTTGGCACGGGCAAGTGAAGTTGAGCCGCGACACCGTCGATGTGCTGCTGGCTGGAGGGAAATCCAACCTTTCGGACGTGGCCGCGCGGGTCGGTCTCGGACAGTTGCCCCACCTCGAGCGCTTCAATGCGCGCCGCCGGGAGCTGGTGGGACGGTATTTCACGCTGTGGAGCGAGAATCCGCCGGTGCGGCTGCCGGAGCGGGGCGATGAGGGGCACAGCTGGCACGTGTTTGCTCCGCTGCTGCCACTCGAGCACCTGAAGATCAGCCGCGCACAATTCATGGACGCCATGGCCGAACGCGGCATTGCCGTAGGCGTTCACTATCCGGCCATTCATACCCTGACGGCCTATCGCAAGCTGGGATATCGCGAGGGGCAGTTCCCCAACGCAGAGCGCATCGGGCGCGAGACGGTGACCCTGCCGCTGTTCCCGGCGATGCAGCTGGCGGATGTCGACTCGGTGGTCGCGGCGACGAACGACATCGTTCGGGGAGCCCGCCGGTGAGCGCCAGCATCTCGATCGTGATCCCCGTTTACAACGAAGAGGCGGGTCTGGCTGCGCTCTTCGACCGGCTGTATCCCGCGCTGGACGGGCTGAACCGTCCTTACGAGGCGATTTTCGTCGACGACGGCAGCAACGACCGTTCGGTCGCGGTCCTCAGGGAGCAGTTCGAGCGGCGACCGGATACCACCCGCGTCATCGTCCTCGCGCGCAATGCCGGGCAGCACATGGCAATCCTCGCGGGATTCGAGCATTCGCGCGGGGACTACGTGATCACGTTGGACGCCGATCTGCAGAACCCGCCGGAGGAGATCGTCAAGCTCGCAGCCGCGATGGATGCGGGCGCCGACTACGTCGGCACGGTTCGGGTGAACCGCCACGATGTGTTATGGCGCAAAGCCGCCTCGCGCATGATGAACCGGATTCGCGAGCGGACCACGCAGGTCAGAATCACGGATCAGGGGTGCATGCTGCGCGGTTATCACCGCTCGGTCGTCGATGCCATCAACCGCTGCGTCGAGGTGAGCACGTTCGTGCCGGCGCTGGGCTATACGTTCGCCCGGCATCCGACGGAGATCGAAGTGGCGCATGCGGAACGGGCGATCGGGCAGTCGAAGTACTCGATCTATCGCCTGATTCGGCTGAACTTCGATCTGATGACCGGATTTTCGGTGGCGCCGCTGCAGTTCTTCTCGATGGCCGGGATGGCGATCGCACTGCTGTCCCTCATCGGCGTGGTGCTGCTCGTCATCCGGCGGATCGTTCACGGTCCGGAAGCCGAGGGACTGTTCACCCTGTTTGCCATCGCCTTCTTCCTGATCGGGGTGACGCTCATGGGTGTCGGTGTAGTCGGGGAATACGTCGGCCGCATCTATGAGCAGGTGCGTCAGCGGCCCCGGTACACCGTCGCCGCCGTACTGCAGGACGATTCCGGCGTGCCACAGAGAGCGCCGCACGCCGAGCTGAGCCGGAGAGTCGCGGAGTGAGTGTGCCGCGCGCCGTCGTGTTCGCGTATCACGACGTCGGAGTGCGGTGCCTCAGGACGTTGCTTTCGGG
>FTEN01000347.1_pt1 | contig 10136 bp, 5 predicted proteins | sample 1640221 | NCBI WGS metagenome assembly FTEN01 (sample SAMEA3914816, study PRJEB12502) | metagenome | biome: forest; material: soil | place: USA | collected 2011-09-16 | depth 0.3 m | reverse complement strand
GTGTGGAAATATTCGCTCTCGGATGCGAGCTGCTCGATGAGCCGCTTCAGCTCCGCCATGCGCCCTTCCGCAGTGCTGATGGGCATGCAGTCCTGGCAGCGGGGGTCGCCGCAGGGCTGCCGGGAATACAGCCAATACTGCAGGGCGCCGGCCAGCAGGCCGTCGGCGATATCCCACAAGTCAGCGTCCTTGTCCTTGTCCGCGAGCCGATTCCCCAGGTCGACGGCTTTGGTGAAGGCCGAGTCGAACGTGTCGGCGATCTCGGTCATGAGCTCTGTGTCTCCGCCATAGTCCCCAGTATAAGGCAAACAGCGCTGGAACCGGGGCAAAACACCCCCTCACCCCCCGCCGCAGGCCCGACGTTCCTTGCACTTATGCGATCTCCGCCTCGGAACCGGACCGCTCGGACGCGCATCATCGAGCGCACTGTTGCGGCTGCTTGACAGATCGGATGCGTGCCCCCGAGTGGCTTATGTCGTATGCACGAATCCTCCACTGACTTGACACACGGCGCCCTCGCGCACCGTGCCCAACCCCCGGAGGCACCCAGCCACCGGACGGCAGGCTTACGCCTCGGAATCGGCGCCCGCCTCGCACTGGGGCTCGCCGCCATCACCGCCGTCATCCTCGTCGGCCATGTACTGGTCGAGCGCTCGACTCTCAACGCCGTCCGGGCGGTCGACAGCATGCAGACGGAGCACGAACCGCTCGCCCGCAGCGCCAGCGCCGTAGTGGCGAAGCTCGTGGCCTACGACCGTGCGGTTACCGAATACCTGCAATCCTCCAAGTCCATCGGCTTCGACTCCATCACCACCGCCGGCAGCGAGCTCGACGCCGCCGTGGCCGGGTATTTCGGCCGCCACACGGCCTCGAACCGCCTGACTGCCGACATCGAGCTGCGCTCGCAGATCTCCAATCACATCGACCACGGCCAGGAGATCGCGCGCAATGCCTCCCAGCGCGCGCAATGGGTCGAGCAACGCCGCGCCGCGCTCGAACGCGTGCAGCAACGGATCCAATCCGCGGGCGGTACCGGGCTTGCGATCAACGACAACCAGGTCGTCGCCATGCGCTCCCTGTCGGAGCTGGCAGTCGCAATCAACGCGGTGCGCGGCGATCTCGAGGTGCCTGCCGTCATCGCGCAGCGTGAGCAGGAATTCGATTCGACCCTGAGCGCGCACGCGGCGGAGCTGCAACGCGCACCGGGCCGCAACTGGCTCGATCTGCTCCAGAAGGACTTTCAGCAGGCCGTGCGCGCCCGGCGGGCAATCGAGCGGTTCGACGCGACGACGGGCCCGGCGCGCCGCGAGTTTCTCGAGGAGAGCGTGCCGCTGGTCGCTGGAGTCGAAGAGCAGTTTCAGGAGCCCGCCCGCCGCGAGCTATTGAATGCCGCTGCCCGCGCCGCCACCGCTGCGCAGGTCGCGCAACACACGCTGACGCTGACCGGCGCCACGGTCATCGGCGTCGCCCTGTTGGTATCCGTGTTGCTTGCGTTCAGCATCAGCCTTCCGGTTCGTCGCCTGATCAAGACCACCCGCCAGCTCGCGACCGGCAACCGCATGGCGCGGGCGCCTCGCGGCGGCGTCGCCGAGCTGGACGTGTTGGCCGGGGCGTTCAATGCCATGGCGGACCAGATCTCGCACGCCGAGTCGGAGCTGCGCGCCCACCAGGCACAACTCGAGCGCCACGTCGCCGAGCGTACGCGCCAGCTGCACCACCTGGCGCACCATGACCCGCTGACGCAGCTGCCGAATCGGCGGCAGCTCTCTGCGCGCCTCGGCGGCGCACTGACCCGGGCGCACGCAACCGAGCAGCGCCTGGCGCTGCTGTTCCTGGACGTGGACAACTTCAAATCCATCAACGACACGCTCGGTCACAACTTCGGCGACCGGGTGCTCCAGGGCATTGCGGAGCGGCTGCACGAGACCGTCGGCAGCAACGGGATGCTTGCCCGCCTCGGCGGCGATGAATTCACGATCGTGCTCGAAGACGTGAAGTCCGTGGAGGAAGTCGAGGCGAAGTCCGCCGAGATCGTCGCCGCGTTCCAGCAACCTCTGTCCATCGACGGCCGCGACCTCGCCACGAGCGCGAGCGTCGGTGCGAGCCTCTTCCCGGATCATGCCGACAGCGCCGAAGGGCTGTTGCGCGCAGCGGATGTCGCGTTGTTTCGCGCGAAGGAGCTGGGCCGCAACCGCTTCGCCCTGTATCGGCCGGCTCTGTACGACGCCGCCGCGCAGCGCTTCCGGCTCGAGCAGTCGCTGCGGCAGGCGGTCGAAGCAGGTGACCTGCTGCTCATGTTCCAACCGCAGGTGGCGCTGCACACCTTCGAGGTGACGGGACTCGAGGCGCTGCTGCGCTGGCGCAAGCCCGACGGACGCATCGCAACGGCCACCGAATTCATTCACATCGCCGAGAAGACCGGTCTCATCCACGAGCTCACGGACTGGGTGCTGCGCTCGGCCACCTCCACTGCCGCCGCCTGGCGCGCCGCAGGCTGGCATCGCGCCTGCGTCGCGATCAACGTGTCCCCGCCCCAGTTCTTCGAAAGCGATTTCGTCGATCACATCGCGAAGGCGCTGGAAGTGACGGGGTTGCCGGCCAGCGCCCTCGAGCTCGAGCTGACGGAGACCGTGTTCCAGACCGGCCCGAACACGATCGAGTCCCTGCGGCGGCTACGCGAGATGGGCGTGTCGATTGCGCTCGATGATTTCGGCATTGGCTACTCCTCGCTGACCTCGCTCGAGCAGTTGCCGATCTCGCGGGTCAAGCTCGACCGGCTGCTCGTCGAGGGGGTGGATTCCAATCCCCGCTCCGCGGCGATCGTGCGCTCGATCATCGCCCTGTGTCACGGCCTCGGGTTGCAGGTCGTCGCCGAGGGCGTCGAGCGTCCGGCGCAGCTTGAATTCCTGTCCCACTGCGGGCCCGTGGGCGTGCAGGGTTATCTCCTCGCCTACCCCGTCGAGGCCGACAAGGCGGCCGAGGAAGCGCATTCGGCCAGCGCCCGGGCCAAGAGCCTCCTCGAGGCGGCTGCCAAGCACCCGGACGCCGATCTGGCCGGCGGCGGCTCTCTCGTCTTCGTCGGCGGCTCAGCCGGCCGCAGGCGCACGAGCTGACATTTACGCCCGCTCGGTGGTAGCGTTACCATGCTGCCATGAACACCTCCGCGCAGTCGTCCGTCACTCTAGCCCTTACCCTGTCCCTGTGCCTGTTGGCAGGCCGCATGCAACCGGCTCGAGCCGAGGATGGCTACGAGCTGTGGCTGCGGTATCACCCAGTGGATTCCCAGTGGGCCGGCGTCTACAAGGCGGCCGCTACACAACTCGTGTCCACGGCGACGCCTGCGACGGCCTCGTCGGCGATCTCTCCCACGCTACGCGCGACACAGTCGGAGCTGCAGCGCGGACTGGCGGGTCTGTTGGGGTCGGCGCCGGCCGTCGTGGCCGACGTCACGCAGGACGGCGCGATCGTCTTCGGGACACCCAGATCATCGCACTTCGTCTCCGATCTTCACCTCGACCTGCGTGGCACCGGCACTGAAGGCTATGTCATCCGCTCCGTTTCCGTCGGCGGCCACCGCGCGACGGTGATTGCGGCGAACGAAGATGTCGGGGTGCTGTACGGAGCGTTCCACTTGTTGCGCCTGATGCAGACGCGCCAGTCGCTGGATCGTCTGCATGTCTCATCGGTGCCGCACGTACAGCATCGGGTTCTCGATCACTGGGACAACCTCGATGGGACGGTGGAGCGCGGCTATGCAGGGGCCTCGCTGTGGGATTGGTTCTCGTTACCGGAATTCCTCGACCCCCGTTATACGGATTACGCCCGCGCCTGCGCGTCCATCGGGATCAACGGCACCGTACTCACGAACGTGAACGCCAATGCCCAGGTGCTCACGCCGAGGTATCTGAAGAAGATGGCCGCGCTGGCCAGGGTCTTCAGACCTTACGGCATCCGCATCTACATCAGCGCCCGCTTCAGCGCGCCGATCGAGATCGGCGGCCTGACGACGGCCGACCCGCTCGACCCTGCGGTGAGAGCGTGGTGGCACGCCAAGGCCGACGAGATTTATCGCTCCATTCCCGACTTCGGCGGATTCCTCGTCAAGGCCAACTCCGAGGGTCAGCCCGGCCCGCAGGACTACCACCGCTCGCATGCGGATGGCGCCAACATGCTCGCCGATGCCGTGGCTTCCCACGGCGGGATCGTGATGTGGCGGGCGTTCGTGTACTCGCAGGATCAACCCGATGACCGGGCGAAGCAGGCCTTCAGCGAGTTCAAGCCGCTCGACGGCCAGTTTCGTGCCAACGTGCTGCTGCAGGTCAAGAACGGGGCGATCGACTTCCAGCCGCGCGAGCCGTTCCATCCGCTGTTCGGCGCAATGCCGAAAACGCCCCTCGTGCTCGAAGTGCAGCTCACCAAGGAATACCTGGGACTCAACACCAACCTCGCCTACCTCGGCACGATGTGGGAAGAGACGCTGTCTGCCGACACCTACGCGCGGGGCAAGGGGTCGACGGTCCGCAAGGTGATCGACGGCACGCTGCAGGGCTACAGGCAAACCGGCATGGCCGGTGTGGCCAACGTCGGCGCCGACCGCAACTGGAGCGGCTCGCACTTCGACCAGGCCAACTGGTACGTGTTCGGCCGCATGGCCTGGGATCCTGCGCTGACCGCCGGCGCGAGCGCCGAAGAATGGGTGCGCATGACGTTTTCCAACGAGCCCGCCTTCGTCAAGCCGGTCGTCGCGATGATGCTGGGCTCCCGCGAGGCGGTCGTGGATTACATGGAGCCGTTGGGCCTTCATCATCTCATGGCGCACGACCACCACTACGGCCCCGCGCCGTGGGATGCCAGTGGCAGCCGCGCCGACCAGACACCGGTGTACTACCACCGCGCCGATGCGAAAGGTATCGGCTTCGATCGGACCGCGACTGGCAGCAACGCTGTCGCGCAGTATTCGCCCGAGGTGGCCACCACCTTCGCCAGCATCGAACGGACGCCGGAGAAGTTCCTGTTATGGTTCCACCACGTTCCCTGGGACTACAGGATGGCTTCAGGTCGAACGCTGTGGGACGAGATGATCGTTCACTACAACCGCGGCGTGGACGCGGTGGCCGCGATGCGCAGGACCTGGGCAGGCCTGTCGGCGTATGTCGACGCGGAACGCTACGCGCAGGTCGCCGCGTTCCTCGAGATGCAGCAGAACGATGCGAAGTGGTGGCGGGATGCCAGCATCGCTTACTTTCAGACCTTCTCGAAGCGACCGGTGCCCAGGGGATTCCCGGCTCCGGAGCACACGTTGGACGAATACGAGTCGCTGTGTATCCCCTTCGTGCCCGGCCATCCGGACAAGCCCGACGCGTGCCATTGAAGCTACCAGTCCCACATGGAGCCGTCGGTCAGGCGTGCAATGGGAAGCTGCTTGGGTGAGTAGGGGAATCGGGCGGCCAGCGTCTCGTTCAGCGTCACGCCGTGCCCGGGAGTCTCGCCGCAATGCAGGCGCCCGTCCCGGAACGAATAGTCCCCTGGGAACACCTCCAGGGTCTCTTGCGAGTGATGCATGTATTCCTGGATGCCGAAGTTGGGGACCCACGTATCGAAGTGCAGTGCCGCTCCCATGCACACCGGCGACAGATCCGTCGCGCCGTGGAATCCGGTCCTCACCTGGTAAAGCGCGGCAAAGTCCGCGATCCGCCGCACGTGCGTGATGCCCCCCGCGTGCACGATCGTCGTGCGGATATAGTCGATGAGTTGCGCTTCGATCAGATGCTTGGCGTCCCAGATGGAGTTGAACACTTCCCCGACCGCGAGCGGCGTGACGGAGTGTCTGCGGATCACCTCGAAGGACTGCTGGTTCTCGGCAGGGGTCGCATCTTCCAGCCAGAAAAGACGGTACGGCTCCAGATCCCGCGCCAGGCGTGCCGCTTCGGTCGGCGTCAGCCTGTGGTGCACATCGTGCAGCAGCTCGATGTCCGGGCCGTGGTCCGCACGGAGGCGCTCGAACAGTTTCGGGACGGTCAGCAGGTACTGCGGTGTGGACCACATCGTCTCTGCAGGCAGAGCGCTTTCCGCCGGCTCGTAGGCGTTCTTCGTGTTGGAGATGCCATAAGGCTTTTTCAGCCCTGGCACTCCGCTCTGCGCCCGCACGGCCCGGTACCCCATCTGAATGAAGCGCCCGACCTCGGCGCTCGTCTCGTCGATGTCCTTGCCGTTGGCATGGCCGTATACCAGCGCGCCATCGCGCGAGCGGCCACCCAACAGCTGATACAGCGGCAGTCCCGCGAGCTTCGCCAGGATGTCCCACAGTGCCACGTCGACGGCCGCGATCGCCGTCATGGTGACCGGCCCGCGGCGCCAATAAGCGCCCCGGTAGAGAAACTGCCAGGTATCCTCGATCCTGCCGGCGTCCCGCCCGATCAGGTTCGGAATCACGTGCTCCTGAAGATAGGCCGCGACGGCCAGCTCTCGTCCGTTCAGCGTGGCATCGCCCAGGCCGACTACACCGGAACGGGTCTCGATCCTCAGTGTCACGAAGTTGCGGCCCGGACAGGTGACGATCACCCTGGCCGCGACAATCGTGCGGTCGCGCTTCGAGCCCTCGGCTGCAATCTCCACCTTCACCTCGCTCATCCAACATGCTCCTGAGATCCGGCCTTGCGCTCATCCTGTTCCCGCTCGCCGCTCTCGCGCAAGCGCCGGTGGCCTTCGACTGGTTCGAGTACACCGGCCACGACGCCGTGTTCGCCGGGCCGCTCCCACCCGGCAGCTATCGCAACCCCATTCTGGCGGGTTTCCATCCGGATCCCAGCATCACCCGCGCGGGCGATCGCTTCTACCTCGTCAACTCGACGTTCGGTTACTTTCCCGGCATTCCCGTGCTCGAGAGCACCGACCTCGTGCATTGGCATCAAATCGGCAACGTGATCGAGCGCCCGTCGCAGCTCAAGCTCGATGGACTGGGAATCTCCCGCGGCGTGTTTGCTCCCGCGATCGCCTTCCACGGCGGCCTGTTCTACGTCGTGAGCACCGCCGTGGACGCGGGCGGCAGTTTCCTCTCGATCGCCCGCAATCCGGCCGGACCCTGGTCGGACCCGATCTGGCTGCCGCAGCTCGACGGAATCGACCCTGCCCTGTTCTTCGACGCCGACGGCAGGACCTACCTGCTCAACAACGGGCCGCCGCCGGGCAAGCCTCAGTACGAGGGGCATCGCGCCATCTGGATCCAGGAATTCGACCTGGCGGAGTACCAGCTGGTCGGGCCACGCAAGGTGCTGCTCGACGGCGGTGTGGACTTCGCGCAGAAACCGGTCTGGATCGAAGGCCCGCATCTGTACAGGCGCGGCGGATGGTATTACCTGATGTGTGCGCAAGGCGGCACGGGCAGTGAGCATTCGGAAGTCGTCCTGCGAAGCCATTCGCCGTGGGGGCCGTACACGCCGTTCGTGGGAAACCCCATCCTGACGCAGCGCGATCTGCCCGCCGGGCGCGCCGATCCTGTCGCGAATGCGGGGCACGCGGACCTGGTGGAGGCGCCCGACGGAGCCTGGTGGGCCGCCTTCCTTGCGTCCCGCCCCTATGAGCGGATTCATTACAACACCGGACGGGAGACGTTTCTCCTGCCGGTCGAATGGCGAAACGGCTGGCCCGTGATTCTCGGCCACGGCAAGGCGATTCCCTACATCGTCGCTGCGCCGAAGCTGCCCGACGCCGCGGCCGCGGCGGCGCCGACGACGGGCAATTTCACGTGGCGGGATGACTTCGGCGCCGCAACACTCGGAGTCGAATGGCTGCAGCTGCGCGTGCCGAACGTCGCCTGGGCCGACCTGCACAGCCGTCCGGGCTGGCTCACGATCCATCCGCTGCCGGCGCCTCTCGACACGCTCGCCAACCCCTCTTTTCTGGCCAGACGGCAGCAGCACCTCGCCTTCGATGCAAGCACGGAGCTCGAGACGCCTACGGCGCCCGGCGTCGCGGCGGGTCTCGCGGCGTTTCAGAGCGAGAACTACTGGTACTTTCTCGGCGTCCACCGCACCGGCACAGCCGCACTGCTGTTTCTCGAGAAGAGGAGCGGCGCGGGCACGGAAACCGTCGCGCAGATGACGCTCAAGGCGCGCAATACCCTGAAGCTCAGAATCAACGGCGATGCCGGGCACTACTCGTTTTTCTACGATGCCGACAGAGCCGGCTGGAAGCCTCTGCGCGAAAACGACGACGGCTCCATTCTCAGCACGGATGTGGCCGGGGGCTTCGTCGGGGCCATGGTGGGCCCGTATGCCCATACGGAATGACGCCTGCCAAGCGGCGTGGACACACTCCGCACAGGAATCGATCAGATCGCAGAGCGCAGGCTCGCGGGCTCCAGGCGAGGTGTGATGCCGTGGACCACGGCAAGCGCCAGCAGGTAGGCAGAGCCGGCCATGATGAAAACAGGGATATAGCTGCCGGTGGTTTGCAACAGGAAACCCGTGAACGTGGAGATGGCCATCCCCCCCACGGCTCCCGCAAACCCGCCCAGCCCCACGACAGAGCCGACTGCCCTCTGCGGAAACAGGTCGGACGGCAGGGTGAAAACGTTTGCCGACCACCCCTGGTGTCCTGCGGTCGCGAGCCCGATCAGACCGACGGCGACCCACAGATTGTGGGCACTGGCAGCGAAGACGATCGGCACGACGGCGAGCGCGCAGATGAGCATCGCGCCCTTGCGTGCGCGATTGACCGTCCAGCCGCGCTTGATGAAGCGCGCCGCCAGCCAACCGCCGACGATGCTGCCGACATCCGCCATCAGATAGATGGCAATCAGTGGCGGCCCGAGCGCGGTCAGCGTCAGGCCGTACTCGCTGTTGAGAAACTTCGGCAGCCAGAACAGGAAGAACCACCAGATGGGATCGGTCATGAGCTTGGCGGCCACGAAGGCCCAGGTCTGCCGGTACTCGAACAGGCGCACCCAGGGAATCTTGCGGGCAGGCTCGGCCGGGTCGCTGCGGATGTAGGCCAGCTCCCCGGACGAGACGCCGGGGTGCTGCGCGGGCGATCGGTAGACTCTCAACCAGGTCGCGAGCCACAGCGCGCTCAACACACCGGTGAACAGAAATGCGTACTGCCATCCCCAGGCGGATGCGACGAGTGGGACCATGAGCGGCGCAAGAATGGCCCCGATGTTGGAGCCGGCGTTGAACACTCCGGTCGCCAGCGCGCGCTCGCGCCGCGGGAACCACTCCGCCACGGTCTTGATGGCAGCGGGAAAGTTGCCGGCCTCTCCCAGGCCGAGCGCGAAGCGAGCGATCGCAAAGCCCAGGGCCGTGCGCACCAGCGCGTGGCTCATCGCAGCCACACTCCAGATGCAGATGGCGAGCGCGTAGCCGAGACGGGTCCCGAGACGGTCGATCACCGCCCCCGCACAGACGAGCCCGATCGCATAGGCGGCCTGAAAGGCCGTCACGATGTAGCCGTACTGGATCTCGTTCCAACCGATGAGCCGGCCCAGGTCGGGCGCGAGCACGCCCAGTACCTGGCGGTCGACGTAGTTGATGGTCGTCGCTGCGAACAGGAGCGCGCAGATCCGCCATCGGTAGCTGCTCATGTCCGGTAAAGAGGGCCATCCATGGCCCCGGTTATATCAATCCCTGTCAGAAGCTGCCTTAGAACCTGCCGCGCACGCCGAGCATGAGCGTCCGTCCGGGCGAGTACTCGGTGAAGGTGGCATTGGGGAACTGGAAGTAGGTGCGCAGCTTCGCATTGAACAGGTTCAGGCCGTCGGCCGTGACCTCCACCTGGTGATTCCAGCCGAACAGCTTGGAGAGGTCCAGGCTCGATGAGAAGTCCCACTGCCGGTAATCCGCGCTGAACAGCGCGGCGGCGGCGATGCCGTTCTGGTTGGGTGTGGAGATCTGCGAGCCCTTGTTGAATACCTGCGAAAGTCGCGCACTCACGGGGCCGTGCTCGTAGTACATCGTGACGTTGTACGTGTGAGGAGCCACGCCCAGGGCGACGGCCGGCGCGGCACCGGTGCCGAACTGATCGATCAGGGTGAAGTTGGCCGAGAAGCCGAGGCCATCGATGCCGATCCGGTCCAGCAGGAAGTCCAACGGCTGGACCCAGTTGAATTCCAAGCCATTGATGGTCAGCGCGCCGCTGGC
>FTEN01000232.1_pt1 | contig 10175 bp, 10 predicted proteins | sample 1640221 | NCBI WGS metagenome assembly FTEN01 (sample SAMEA3914816, study PRJEB12502) | metagenome | biome: forest; material: soil | place: USA | collected 2011-09-16 | depth 0.3 m | reverse complement strand
GGCGCGACCCATCTCCTGGGAGGAGACGTAGCTGTCCGGATCGTAGATCGCCGGCAGGCGTGCGCGCAGCCCGCGGATGTCGTGAAACTTTGCAGCGACGTCGGCCAGATAGGTTCGCATCTCGAGCTCGATCGGCGGCTGCCGTGTAGCGCGCAGGAATTTCTCGCGGTGAAAGCGTGTCTCGGCGATGGACGTCGCGAGACTCGCAGCAGCGTAGAACACGCCGAAGGTGCTATCGGCGAACCGGCTGCCCGCAGGATTGAGATGGGTAAAGGGCGCCATGATCACCGAGGCGCCCGGGCCGAATACCCGATCCTCCTGCGGTACGAGGTCGATCTCCCCTGCCTGCTCGCGGAGGCGGGGATTCGTCAGGGACTCGAGCCAGTAAAGCGCCTCCCAATCGGCCGCGTCGGCCACGCGCTCGAACAGATGGATGGTTGGGAAGCGGCTCGGGATGACCCGATGGCAGGGCTGCCACCGGACCTCTGTGAGACCCGGATCGATTGCCGACGCAACCATCCGGTCAGCCGCGCTGGGAGTCCAGGTACTGCCGCACCAGATACAGGTCGGCGACATTGCCCGAAAGCATGCGCTCGAGCGCCGAGCGGCCGCCGAAGATCCCTTCGCTATTCGGGCGGCGGATCCATTCGTCTGCCGCCTGGGTCGAGGGCAGCAGCAGCTGCAGCGCCTTATAGATACCCAGCAGGTAGGACAGGCGCTCCAGCGTATCGCGAGGCAGGCGGGCCTGGGGGTCCTTGCGCCACTTGAAGTAAGTCGATCGCGAGGCGCTGCCGAGCAGTTGTAGCTGCTCGGCGACCGACAGATGCCAGAGCTCCGCAATACGAGCGAACGCCCGTAATCCGGCCGACCCGGCCACGGCGGGATCGATGCGCCTGGATGGGGCGCCGTCATTGACGGAGTACGGGTTGCTCATGCTCGTTGGCTCTGGAGTCCACCAATGGACTAATCATACTCTCAATCTATTTATGGACGCCAGCGCGCACCATTATCAGGCGGCCCTCCTCCGCGGGCGCATTCGATCGCCATTTTTCGTTCCACGCGCCGCTGTGTTGTGGTGCAATTACCCGCCCGCCCGCACGCTTATGGTGCAGACGGTCGCCATAACTCCGCTAAGCTTTTGATTTCTCGATGCCCTCCACCTGGCATACGGCCTGCACTATCAGGCCGCTCTACCACGCTGAAGGCCGTGCACGGGTGGTCCCCCCCTGTAGCGGGCGCGGGTGGCTTCGAGGCCTTGCAGACGCGGCGAGCAATACCCTTTCCCGGAGGCGATATGACACCCACTGAAGTTCTGAAGCTGATAAAAGAAAAAGAGGTCAAGTTCGCAGACCTTCGATTTACGGACACGCGCGGCAAGGAACAGCACGTCACGATCCCCGCGAAGCTCGTGGACGAAGAGCTGTTTCGCGAGGGCAAGATGTTCGACGGCTCTTCGATCGCCGGATGGAAGGGCATCAACGAGTCCGACATGATCCTGATGCCCGAAGCGGGCACCACGGTCATCGATCCGTTCTTCGAGCAGACAACGGTCAACATCCGTTGCGACGTGATCGAGCCGGCCACGATGCAAGGCTATGAGCGCGATCCGCGCTCGCTCGCCAAACGGGCGGAGTCCTATCTCAGGTCGACCGGCATCGCCGACGGCGCGCTGTTCGGGCCCGAGAACGAATTCTTCATTTTCGACAGCGTGCGTTTCGGCAACGAAATGAACGGCAGCTTCTACTCGATCGACTCCGTGCAGGGCGCGTGGAACTCCTCCACCGAGCTGCAGGACGGCAACAAGGGACATCGCCCGGGCGTCAAGGGCGGCTACTTCCCCGTTCCCCCGGTCGATGCCTTTCAGGATGTGCGCTCGGCGATGTGTCTGGCGCTCGAGGAGATGGGACTCAAAGTGGAGGTCCATCATCACGAAGTCGCCACGGCTGGCCAGAGCGAGATCGGCGTCGGCGCCGGCTCCCTTACGCAGAAAGCCGACCAGGTGCAGATCCTCAAGTACGTGGTGCTGAACGTCGCGCACAGCTACGGCAAGACGGCGACGTTCATGCCCAAGCCGCTCGTCGGCGACAACGGCAGCGGCATGCACGTGCACCAGTCGTTGCAGAAGGAAGGCCGTGCCCTGTTCGCCGGCGACAAGTACGGCGGACTGTCGGACACCGCGCTCTACTACATCGGCGGTATCATCAAACACGCCAAGGCGCTCAACGCGTTCACCAACGCAGGAACCAACAGCTACAAGCGTCTGGTGCCGGGCTTCGAGGCACCGGTCATGCTCGCGTACTCCGCGCGCAACCGCTCCGCGTCGATCCGCATTCCGTGGGTGTCGAATCCGAAGGCGCGCCGCATCGAAGTGCGCTTCCCGGATTCCAGCGCCAACCCGTACTTCGCCTTCGCGGCCATGATGATGGCCGGACTGGACGGCATCCAGAACAAGATTCACCCCGGCGATCCGGCCGACAAGGATCTGTATGACCTGGAGCCCGAGGAAGCGAAGCACATCCCGACGGTGTGCCATTCGCTCGACATGGCGCTGGAGCATCTCGACAAGGATCGCGAGTTCCTGACTCGCGGCGGTGTGTTCACCAACGATGTCATCGACGCCTACACGGGTTTGAAGATGCAGGAGATCACCCGCTTCCGCATGTCGACCCATCCGGTGGAGCTCGACATGTACTACAGCGTCTGACGGAGATGGGATGACATCAAAAGCTTCCTCGCCGGCACTCGAAGCCACCTGCCCGCGCACCGGGCAGCGAGTGGAGGTGAGGGGGAAAAGGCAAAGAGCGCCGCAGGCGGCTGGCAATGCCGCGGCGTTGGCGATCCGAGCAAGGGCGGCTCGCCGGCAAACAGCGCCGCGGGCGACTTTTTGCAATGGGAAAGGCGCGCGGGTGGCGGCATTTCACGAATGTCGTCACCCGCTTTTGTCCGGCGCCCCGGTTGGGGCTATGCTCGTTCCCTATGCGCGCCATGCTGTTTACCTTAATCTGGGTTGCGTGCTCGGTCGCGTTCGCAGCGACCCAGGTGTACAAATGGGTCGACGAGGACGGCGTGACCCACTACAGCGATCAGCCGCACGAGAATGCTGCCAAGGTGGATCTGCACCAGCCGCAGACTTTTTCGGCTCAGCACGCACCGTCGGTGCCCGCCGCCGCGCAACCGGGAGAGACAGAGGGCGGAGCCTACGAGAGCTGTTCCGTCGCGCAGCCGCTACCCGACCAGGTCTATCTCGCCACCTATTCCGTGACAGTGACGGTGAATGCTCAGCCGGAACTGCGTCCGGGCGATCGCGTTATCGTGACGCTCGATGGCCGGCCGCGCACGGACCTGGCAAGCGCGGGCACTTCCGTCACTATTTCGCCGATCGATCGGGGTACGCACTCGGTCGAAGCAACGATTCAGGACCCCAGTGGCCGTACGGTCTGTCAGACCGCCAGCACGACGTTCCACGTGCGCCAGACTTCGGTAAACCGCGCGACGAAGAACTGACGCCGCGTGTAACGCGGGAGGTGCGCTGTGGCAATTGAGCACAGCCTGCCTTCGGCGCTGTCGCATTTCGACCCGACCGATTTGCTCGACGCGCTGTCCACGGGGATAGTCATGCTGGATGCCCAGCTGTGCGCCATCTACGCCAATGTCGCGGCGCAGGATCTGCTCGCATTCAGTCTGAAAAAAGCCCGCGGCCGGCCGTTCAGCGATTTTCTACAGGACACCAACGGATTCACGGCGCTGTTGCGCCGCGCTCTGGATACCGGCGAAGGGATCGCAGATCGTGAGCTGACCGTACGGCCGCTCGGCGCCCCGCGGGATTCATCGCGCACGCTCGATGTCACGATCACCCCGCTGGAAGGGCAGATCACCGGCACGCATCTTTTGCTCGAGCTGGCGGACACCACGCAGAGGCAGCGCATCTCCCGCGAGAACGATTTGCTCGCGCGACTGGACGGCAGCCGACTCATGGTTCGGCAGCTCGCGCACGAGATCAAAAATCCCTTGGGCGGACTGCGCGGCGCGGCGCAATTGCTGGAGCGCGAGCTGCAGGAGGCAGAGCTGCGTGAATACACGCGCGTGATCATCGGTGAGGCCGACAGATTGGCCACGCTGGTGGACTCCATCGCAGGTCCCAGCCGCGCGCCGCAGAAGACGCTCATCAACGTTCACGAGGTCTGCGAGCACGTCTACCATCTGCTGCGGGCCGAAGCGCGCGCCGCGGTGATCGTCGAGCGCGACTACGACCCCAGCCTGCCCAACGGGATGCTGGATCGCCATCAGATGATCCAGGCACTTTTGAATGTAGCGCGCAATGCGTTGCAGGCGCTCGGCGAGGCCGGGCGCATCATGCTGCGTACCCGAGCTCTGTCCAATGTCAGTATCGGCCCGGCACGCCATCGTCTGGTGGCCAGCCTGCAGGTCGAAGACAACGGCCCGGGCGTGCCGGAAGCGCTGCGCTCGAGCATTTTCTATCCCCTGGTCACGGGCCGTCCCAACGGTACCGGACTGGGACTTGCCGTGGCTCAGGAGCTGGTGACCCGCAATGGCGGTCTGATCGAGTTCGAAAGCCAGCCCGGCCGCACGGTATTCACTCTGCTGCTGCCACTCGGAGATGCCACATGAACGGCCAGTCACTGCGCGTCTGGCTCGTCGACGACGATGCCTCCATCCGCTGGGTATTGGAGCGCGCTCTGCGCAACGGCGGCATGGCTCCGCGTGCTTTCGAAGCCGCCGAGCCCGCTCTCGATGCCCTGCGTCGCGAATCCCCCGACGTCCTGATCACCGATATCCGCATGCCCGGCCAATCGGGACTCGATCTCCTGAAGAAGATCCGGGACGCGCGGCCCGCATTGCCGGTCATTGTCATGACGGCGCACTCGGATCTGGGGAGCGCCGTCGGCGCCTATGAGGGCGGCGCATTCGAATATCTGCCCAAGCCCTTCGATATCGACCAGGCCGTGGCGCTGGTGCGTCGAGCGGCCGTCGCCAATCCTCAGGTCGGCACCGACCCCGCAGCCACGCCGAAGATCCCGGAGCTGCTCGGTCGCGCGCCCGCGATGCAGCAGGTCTTCCGCGCCATCGGTCGACTCGCGCGCTCCAGTGTGACGGTTCTGATCACAGGCGAGTCGGGCACCGGCAAGGAATTGGTGGCCCGGGCGCTGCACGACCACAGTCCGCGCGCCGGCAAGCCCTTCATCGCTCTCAACACCTCGGCGATTCCGGCCGACCTGCTCGAATCGGAACTGTTCGGGCACGAGAAGGGAGCGTTCACCGGCGCGGACGCGCAGCGCCGCGGACGTTTCGAGCAGTCCGACGGCGGCACGTTGTTCCTCGATGAGATCGGCGACATGTCGACGCCGCTGCAGACACGCCTGCTGCGCGTACTGGCCGAGGGCGAGTTCTACCGCATCGGAGGCCAGACTCCGATCCGAGTCGACGTGCGGGTGATCGCGGCCACCCACCAGAACCTGCAGGACCGCGTCTCGCGCGGCCTGTTCCGCGAAGACCTCTATCACCGCCTCAACGTGATCCGTATCGAGCTGCCGCCACTGCGCTCGCGCGCCGAAGACATTCCGGATCTGCTGCATCACTACATGAGCGTCGCGGCTCGCGAGCTGGGCGTGGACTCGAAGGCACTGGCGCCGGAGGCCGAAGCGAAGCTGGCGGCCTACGGTTGGCCGGGAAACGTGCGTGAGCTCGTCAATCTGTGTCGGCGGCTCTCGGTGTTGGCCCCTGGCAGCGAGGTTCGCGTCGAGGATCTCCCGCAGGAGCTCGGTGCCGACCCCTCCTCCACCCCGACGGAGGCGGACTGGGCCAAGGCGCTCGCCAGCTGGGCCGACCGGCAAGCGATGAGCGGCAAGCGCCCGCTGCTGGATGACGCCCAGCCCGAATTCGAGCGGGTGCTCATCCGCTCCGCGCTCAAGCGCACGCAGGGGCACCGCCAGGAAGCGGCGAAGCTGCTGGGCTGGGGGCGCAACACCCTGACGCGCAAGCTGAAGGAGCTGGGGATGGAAGGGATGGAGTAGTCGGCCAGGCGCCCCCGCCGATACACTGCCGCAGTCGCCGCACCGGCGATCTCAACGGCGCACCTGGGCGCGACGCATGACATCTCACGAGCTGTGGAGCTCCGAGTTCCTCGGAAACAGTGTCGGCCAGTGGACGCTCGCGCTGGCCACGTTCCTGGTCACGTTCACCGTCCTGCCGATCGTCAAGGGATTCATCGGCTCGCGCCGCCGCAAATGGGCCGAATCCGGGCGCGGACCGCTGCCGGACGCCGTGGCGCTGGTCGGGCTGCTGATCGAGCGCACCAACGGCTGGTTTCTGTGGGCGGTCGCGGTCTGGCTCGCCTCCCGCAATCTGAGCCTCGCCGCGCGCGTCGAGCACATGCTGACGATCCTGATCGTCGCCCTGTTCTGGATGCAGGTCGGTCTGTGGGCCATGGCTGCGGTGCGCTTCGGCATCGAGCGCCGCCGGCAACGCTCGCAGGCGCTCGATGTAGTGCTCACCAGCTCGATCGACATCATTCTGTTCGTCGCGGCGCTGGTCGTCTGGGCGATGGTGCTGCTGCTGGCGCTCGACAACCTCGGGATCGAGATCAAGCCGCTGCTCGCCGGGCTCGGCATCGGCGGCATTGCAATAGCGCTCGCCGTGCAGACGGTGCTCGGGGACCTGCTGGCCTCGCTGTCCATCGCGCTCGACAAGCCGTTCACGATCGGCGACTTCCTCAGCGTGGATGACTTGCAGGGCTCGGTCGAGCACATCGGCGTCAAGAGCACGCGGCTGCGCAGCATTTCCGGCGAGCAGATCGTCATTTCGAACACGGACATCCTCAAGGCGCGCGTCCGCAATTTCGGCCGCATGCGCGAGCGGCGCGCCGTCTTTCAGATCGGTGTGCACTACGAGACCTCCGCCGAATCGCTCGCCGCGATTCCGGCCGCCATTCGCGAGATCGTCGAGGCCCAGCCGGAGGTGCGCTTCGATCGGTGTCACTTCCTGACGTATGGCGACACGGCACTGCAGTTCGAGACCGTGTACATCGTCAAGCGCCCGGACTTCAACTCCTACGCCGACATCCAGCAGAGGATCAATCTCGCGCTTCTCACGAAGCTGCGCTCGATGTCCGTACAGTTCGCCGCACCGACGCGCAATGTGTTTTATATCGAGAATCCCGCGCCGCTGGCGCAGACGAGTACGGACGGGAAGTGAATCAGACCGCGGCCGTGCGTTTGGGCCTGCCACGCGGCCGATAACGGCGCGCGACGACCGGGGTTGCGGGGTACTCCGCCAACCCTTCCGACACGCCAAGCGTGAATGGATTGCGCACCGTTACGCCACCGTAAACCGCGCGCTCCTGGAGGTCTTCGCTCAGCAATAGGGAGCAGTTCTGAGCTTGCGCTGCGGCGACGATGAGGGAATCCCACCAGCTCAGACGATAGCGCCGTTCCATGTCGTGCGCCCGTGTTACAACGCCGATGTCGATCGGCTGCGGATTCCAGTTGAACAGCCGCTCGACCCGCGTCCAGGCGTCATCGGGTGAGAGTGCCGGCCTGATCTTGCGCGTGAGATTCCAGTAATACTCATTCAGCACCTGCAGGCTGGTGCGTCCCGTCCGCTCGGTCCACAAACCATCGAGCCATTGCGCGGCCAATGGCTGCTTGACGGGCTCGTTCGCGTCACGTGCGTAGACGAACACGTTCGTGTCGACGAAAACGCGGGTGGTCACTTCTCACCCTCCCGTGCGAAATCCTCTCGCGCACGGCCGCGGTCGTATATCTCCTCCCGAGTCGGACGACGGCCATCGACCCATTCGAAGTGAAAGGGCTTCTCGGCAAAGAACCGCCGCATCGCCTCCTCGTACTCCCGCCCCTGGTGCATATGCTCGTAGACCAGGTCGCCGACGAAGCGCGACACGCTCACGCCGCGCTTGGCCGCGTTCTGCCGCAACCAATTCGCAAGTTCGGCCTCGAGCGTGATGGTGATGTTTTTCATGGGGAAATAATACACGAAGTCCGTGTATTTTCCTACGCCTAGCGGTGCCTTATGGGAGCGATAGTAGAATCCAGTGTTGAGGGGCTTGATGCCGGACCGCTGTACGAGGGGACTCTTGAGGTGAAGCTGGCTACGTCGGAGGGGCGTTTAGCCAAAGTCTCAGGACGGGCGACTGAGGAATCTCGGGCCGAGACGCGGTTTCTGTTTTTCTTTCGTGTGATCTCTATTGCCGCGTTTGCATTGACGTGTCTAATCGGGTTCCTAGTTCACAGAACTGGGGTCGAATTCCTTCAAGGGTTCTAATCGAACGGGAAATTTTTTTGCCGCAAGAGGACCTATCCGAGATAGTTGTTCATGCCGATCGAGCCGGGGGTTATTTTTTGACGCGGCTATGGTGCAACAAGCAACGGGTTTCAGTTGCGCGGGGAGGTTCGGGATTGGCAATGCGCGACATCGACTTTGGGACGTCCGTGCCATGGATCAGTTAGACAGCGCCGGGCAGCAGTTTTATCGCTGGCTGAACAGTCCCGAATGGTTGCCGGAAACGGCCTACCGGCGTAACACCGGCCTCTACCCATTGGTTTGCTATGTCAACACGATTATCGGAACGTGCTTGAGCAAGAACTACGAGATGGCCGCGCTATTCATCGCTCGCGCGGTCGATCATATGAAGAGCGTTCCGCCGTCAGCACAGGAAGAGCGATACTACATTTTGGCGGCCAGCTATTTTGCTCACGTCGTCGATCATATTCGCCGCGCGGCGCCCGAAGTGACCCTCGACGCCGACCGTATACCCGCTGCGATACTTGCGCCACACGCGCTGCGGCGACCCGATACGTTGACGCAATCGGGCGATCACGACCTTTACTTCTGGCGATCATCTCCTGCAAGCTCAATCGGTCGGTGCAACACATGGACGAAGTCGATCAGCAGGAGTCTGGAAGCCTAGCGTTTCTCGAGGTCGCTGGTTCAATCGAAGGGCGACCTTGTCCAGTTGTGATTGCGTGTAGCCTGACAAATCCGTTCCCCTGGGGAAGTACTGTCGTAGCAAGCCATTGGTGTTCTCGTTGGTGCCTCGCTGCCACGGGCTGTGCGGATCACAGAAGTAAACCTTAACGTCGGTGGCCACGGAGAAGCTCGCATGCTTAGACATCTCTTTGCCTCGATCCCAGGTTAGGGAGCGGCACAACGACTTGGGTAAGCTACGCACGTGGCGCGAGAGCGCACTGACCACGCTGTCTGTCGTGCTGTCTCGCACTTTGATCAAGGAAGTGAAGCGTGAGTGGCGCTCTACGAGCGTTATGATCTGGCTTTTCTTTGAGCCGCAGAGCAAATCGCCCTCCCAGTGACCCGGAATGGCTCTGTCATCGGCCTCTGCGGGACGCTCTCGAATGGAAATCGTACCGGGGATCTTTCCGCGCAGCTCCCCGTCGATGCCCTTCTTGCGCGAATAGCGCAAGTGACGCCGGGTGCGCAGATGCCTGATCAGCTCTTTTTTCAGAACCCCACGCGCCTGGATAAACAGGCTCTTGTAGATCGTTTCGTGGGACACCTGCATGCTGTCATTGTCCGCGTATTCACTTCTGAGCCATCCTGAAATCTGTTCAGGGGACCACTGCAGAGCCAGTTTACTCGCCACCAGTCGGCGCAGCTTGCCGTTGAGTGCGAGCCGGCAGAGCTTCGGTCGAAGCCCCGACAAGGAGGCCTCGTAGTCAGCGTGATTGGCCCGATAGTGCAAGCGACCACTGTGTCGTGTGACCTCCCGGCACACGGTCGAGGGCGCGCGTCCCAGGCGCTCGGCTATCGATCGCAGCGATGCGCCCGAACACACCCGCGGGAGATCTCCTCCCTTTCGGCCAACGTCAGCGCCGTGGCAGCCCGCATACGGATGGGCGGTGCAATTCCACCGTGCTCCCCCAAATGCACCCGAACTCCGGAAGGGACACGCTTCAGTACGCGACAAATCCCGCGCAGCGAATATCCCGCCTTCCACAAGCGCCACATCTCCGCCTTCTGCTCGTCAGAGAGCCCAGGTCGACCTTCCTTCAGCATAGACACCACCTCTCATGCCCACGTTAGATGGTGTTGCGTCGATCCGTTGAGCCCGCCCTTGAGAAGCGGCAGGAATGTGTGTACGCCGTATATCACTGCAGAGGCCACCAGAAGCTGCGGTACAGGTG
>FTEN01000439.1_pt1 | contig 10312 bp, 10 predicted proteins | sample 1640221 | NCBI WGS metagenome assembly FTEN01 (sample SAMEA3914816, study PRJEB12502) | metagenome | biome: forest; material: soil | place: USA | collected 2011-09-16 | depth 0.3 m | reverse complement strand
TCAGCTCGCCATTGCCGCGCGCGAGCAAGCCGAGCAAGGCGGTTCCGTCGTCGGCAAGGCCGTGAGCGCGATGGCTGGAATCGACGAAGCCGCCAAGAAGATCGCCGACATCATCGGCGTCATCGACGAGATCGCTTTCCAGACCAACCTGCTCGCGTTGAACGCCGCCGTCGAGGCTGCACGGGCCGGAGAGCAGGGCCGCGGCTTCGCCGTGGTCGCATCCGAAGTCCGCAGCCTCGCGGGCCGCTCGGCCAGCGCGGCGAAGGAGATCAAGGACCTCATACAGGACAGTGTCCGCAAGGTCAGCGACGGCTCGTCCCTGGTCACGCAGTCCGGTCGCACGCTGGAGCAGATCGTCACCTCCGTGAAGAAGGTGTCCGACATCGTGGCGGAGATTGCGGCCGCCTCGCGCGAGCAGTCCTCGGGCATCGAGCAGGTCGGACGCGCGGTCATGCAGATGGACGAGCTCACGCAGCAGAACGCGGCGCTCGTGGAAGAAGCGACGGCTGCCTCGCAATCGCTTGCGGAACAGTCGCGCGACCTGAATCAGCTGATGGCGCGATTCGACATTGGCGCCGCGGAGCGGGCACCCGCCAAGGCTGCCGCGCACAGCCCCGCAGCGGCGGCTGACGAGAGACGCAAGGCCCCGGCTGCGAAGACGCGTGCCGGCACCCGCCGCAGCTCAGCCGTGAAAGCCGCTGCCGGCGCGAAAACGTCTCGACAGGCGACGGTGAACGTCGCAGCCGCGCCTGCCGTCCGCAAGGCCTCCGGCGACGATGGCGAGTGGCAGGAATTCTGATCGGATTGGGAAGCGTACGCGAACGAGGATCGAAGGACATGAATTCTCTCAGTCGAATGAAGCTGTGGCAGAAGCTCGCAGTGCTGGTCGTGGCGATGGCCGTGCCGACCGTGCTGCTGGGTGTCTTCTACCTGAGCGGAGCCAACACCCAGGTCGCCCTGGCTCGGGATGAGATCGAGGGCGCGCGGTACGTGCAGAGCGTCGGCGCGGTGCTCGCGCAGGTTGCGGATCACCGCAGCCGGCTATTCGCCCAGTTGACCGGCGATGCCAGCGGCCACGACGCCGTGGCGAGCGCCGAAGCGCAGATCGAGAAGCTGATCGGCGAAGTCGATGCGAGCGATGCGAAGGTCGGCACGCAGCTGAAGGTCACCGCGGCCTGGCAGGCAATCAAGTCGGACTGGCAAAAGCTGAAGTCCGAGGAGTCCAAGCTCACGGCCGACGATGCGGTGGCGCGCCACAATGAGCTCATCGACCACATCGAGAAGCTCGGCTCGACGGTCGCGGCGCACTCCGGAATGAACATCGATCCGTCGCCCGAAACGGCGGTGCTCATCCAGATTGCCACACGCAATGTGCCGGGAGCCCTGATCGCCTCGGGCGACGTTCGCTGGTACGCGGGCCGCGCAGCCATCAAGGGCTATCTCGGCGGCGACGACCGAATGGCCATCCAGCTGTATCACGACCAGTTCCAGGATCAGTTCGACACGGCCGCGAGAGACCTCGATCGCGCTTCCGACGAGGCCAAGCGCCGGGTACAGCCGGTGTTGGAGTCGGCGCGCAACGCGTTCACAACCTTCTACGGCGTCGTCAAGGAGAAGATTCTCGACGCGCAGAAGATGGAGATCACGACCACCGAGGTGTTCGCGGCGGCGCGCGACGTCGGCTCCACTCTCCAGCAGCTCTCCGATGTCAGCTATTCCACGATGAACCTGGCCGTCCAACAGCGCCTGTCCGAGGTGACCAACCGGCGCGACCTCACGGCCGGCATTACGGCCCTCGCCCTAGCCTTCGCGCTCGGTCTGTCGTGGCTGATCAGGCATTCGCTCGAGAAGCCTCTGGCGCGGGCCGTAGCCGTGTTCGGCGACATCTCCGCGGGCAAATACGACAATGAAGTCGACCTCACGGGCACGGACGAGGCCGGCCAGGTGCTGCGCGCCCTGCACGAGATGCAGGACAAATTACGCACGCAGATCCAGACCGAGCGGGCGATGGCCGCGGAGAACACGCGCATCCGCCAGGCGCTCGACAAGGTCTCCACGAGTGTCGTGCTCGCGGACGCCCATCACCAGATCATCTATCTCAACGAGACGGCACAGGCGACCTTCGCCCGCAACTGCCAGGAGATGCGCAAGTCGCTGCCGACCTTCGACCCCCAGCATCTGCGCGGCGCCAGCCTGGATTCTCTCAGCGTCGACCCCGGACAGCAGCGGCGGGTGCTCGACACATTGAGCGGCTCGGATATTCAGGAGCGCGCCCTCGGTGCGTGCACCTTCCGCACCGTGGCGAATCCGGTGATCAATGAAACCGGCGAGCGCATCGGCACGGTCATGGAATGGACCGACCGCACCCAGGAGGTGGGGGTCGAGAAGGAAATGCAGAGCATGCTCACGGGCGTGCTGGCGGGCGACCTGTCGCAGCGTATCGTCCTCGCCGGCAAGGTGGGCTTCTTCGAGGCGATGAGCCGAGGCGTAAACCACCTCGCCGACAACATGGCCGAGGTCGTCTCCAAGGTGAAGGGAGTGGCCTCGGAGGTGCGGCGGGGAGCTGAGGAGATCTCCGCGGGCAACGCCAACCTGTCGCAGCGCACGGAGCAGCAGTCGTCCTCGCTCGAGGAGACTGCCTCGTCGATGGAAGAGATGACCACCACCGTCAAGCAGAATGCCGACAACGCAGGGCAGGCCAATCAGCTGGCGATGGCCGCACGGGATCAGGCCGAAAAAGGCGGAGCCGTGGTCAGCCAGGCCGTGAAGGCGATGGCGGACATCAACGACTCCTCCAAGAGGATCGCCGACATCATCGGCGTCATCGACGATATCGCTTTCCAGACCAATCTGCTGGCCTTGAACGCGGCGGTGGAAGCCGCGCGTGCCGGCGAGCAGGGACGTGGATTCGCCGTCGTCGCGAGCGAGGTCCGCAGCCTCGCCGGCAGGTCCGCAACCGCGGCCAAGGAGATCAAGGCGCTCATCCAGGACTCGGTCAGAAAGGTCGAGGACGGCTCGGTGCTGGTGACGCAGTCGGGACAGACGCTCGAGAAGATCGTCGCTTCGGTCAAGAAGGTCAGCGACATCGTGGCCGAGATTGCCGCCGCTTCACGCGAACAATCATCGGGTATCGAGCAGGTGAACCGCGCGGTCATGCAAATGGACGAGCTCACTCAGCAGAACGCCGCTTTGGTGGAGGAAGCCACCGCCGCGTCCCAGGCGATGGCGCAACAGGTGCGCGGCTTGAACGACATGTTGGAGCGCTACCGAATCGCGGAACAGATGACGTCCGCTGTGTCGGCGGCCGCAACCGGAGCGCTGCGGAAGGAGCCGTCGGCCCGGGCTACGCATGCTGCTCGCGAAGAACGGCGCAGTAACGCACGCCCGTGGTCGAGCCCGACGCGCGGCGCCACAGACGGCAAAGGCTCATCGGACGGAGCGGCGGCGACGCGCCCCATCCTGCCGAGGCCCGGGCGCACCGATGGCAACGTCGTCCCGGACCCCCAGGCCGACAGCGACTGGCGGGAATTCTGAGCATGCAGCCCTTAGCGAGGCCAAGCATGTCTACCTCAATCATTGGAGAACGGCGATGGCCCGGATACTAGCGGTAGATGACTCGGCGGCGATGCGCCAGATGGTGGGCATCACGCTCACGGGTGCGGGTCACCACGTGGAGCAAGCCATCGACGGGCGCGAGGCGTTGCAGATCGCGGAACGACAGAAGTTCGATCTCGTGATCACCGACGTGAACATGCCCAACATGGATGGCATCACGCTCGTGCGCGAGCTGCGCGGGCTCGCGAACTACAAATTCGTGCCGATGCTGGTGCTCACCACGGAGGCGACCGCGGAGCGCAAGCAGCAAGGCAAGGCCGCCGGCGCCACCGGCTGGCTCGTGAAGCCGTTCAATCCCGAGAGACTGCTGGCAACCATCGCCAAAGTACTCGGCTAAAGAGCAGCGGACCGTTTCTCTTCAATTCATCCAGCTTGTGTGAGGACGAGGATCATGATTAGACCGAAGCGAATCCTGGCGGCCCTGGCAGTCGCATATGCCGCGAGCGTGCCGGTGTACGCCGACTGCGTATTGCCGCCGGCACCGAGCAAGATTCCTGACGGGTCCACCGCCAGTCAGCAGGAGATGGTCACGGCGATGCAGACGTTGAAGCAGTACAACGGCGATGTGGACACGTACCTGAAGTGTCTGGAATTCGAGGCGAAGCAGAATCGCCTGAGCAAGACGGAAGAGGAGAAGAAGCACAACGACGCCGTCGACACGATGACCAAGATCGCCGCCAAGTTCAACGAGCAGGTGCGCACGTTCAAGGCGAAGTCGGGCTGAGCGCGGATGAGTGCGGTGACCGAATCCCTCCGGGGTGCGCCCGTGCGTGGGCCGGAAGGATTCCTCTGAAACCCATGAATCGCAACACAGACCTCACCCGGCAAACCCCGTCCCACGCTCAGTCGGACGTCAGCTCCGCACTGCAGGCGGCGGCTGCGCTGATCGCGCTCGCCATGCATGAGTCGCATCCGCCGATCGAGGAGCTCAGCGGCGCGCTCGCGCGCCTGGCAGAGTTCGCGAGCGCGCGCCCGGAGGCGTCCGCGTCTGCGGCGGACCGGAACGCTCTCGCCCGCGAGCTCGCGATCTGCATCGAGCATCTGCAGTTTCACGACCGGCTCATGCAACAGCTGACGCAGGTGCGCGATCTGTTGGCGAGCCTCGCTGCCGAGACGTTGCCGGGGGTTTCCGACGTCGAAGCATGGAACGTGCTGGTCGAGAACATCCGCTCGCGCTTCACGTCCGATTCGCACCGCATCCTGTTCAACCTGCTGCTGCCGGTGTCGAGCGCGCATGTGGCCGTACCGGCGCTGCATGCCAACGAAGGCAGCATCGAGCTCTTCTGAGGAGGCCTGGCGTTGACACTCAACCTCCTCCGTGACACCTCCACGGCGAACCGGCTGCGCGAATTCGCGTTCGCCGATGAGGATTTCGAGGCGCTCCGCAAGCTGGTCAAGCAGCTCACCGGCATCAACCTCTCCGATCAGAAGCGGGAGCTGGTGTACGGCCGGCTTGCGCGGCGTCTGCGGGCGCTGCAGCTGAAGAGCTTCAGCCAGTATCGCGAGCTGCTGTCGCGGGACGGAGGCAAGGAGATCTCCGAGCTGTGCAACGCGATCACTACCAACCTGACCGCCTTCTTCCGCGAGCCGCATCATTTCGACTACCTGCGCGAGCACGTCCTGCTGCCGCTGGCCGCGGAGCCGCGCGGGACGCGGCGGTTGCGCATCTGGTCTGCGGGCTGCTCGACCGGCGAGGAGGCCTATTCCCTGGCGATCGCGGTGCTCGAGGCCATCCCGGATCTAAGCCACTGGGACATCCGCATCCTTGCGACCGACCTGGATTCGGAGGTATTGGAGCGCGCGCGGCGGGGAATCTATGCGGCCGAACGCATCCGGGGCTTGAGTCCGGAGCGGCTCAGCCGTTTCTTCATGCGACACCAGGAGCGCGACGCTCTGTACTACCAGGTGACTCCGGAGCTGGCTTCCCTGATCACCTTCAAGCGCCTCAATCTCATGCATTCGCTGCCCATGAAAGGGCCGCTGCACGCGATCTTCTGCCGCAACGTCATCATCTACTTCGACAAGGATACGCAGCGCGACCTGTTCGCGCGCCTCTGCCAGCTGCAGCGCCCCGGGGATGTGCTGTTCCTCGGCCACTCCGAGAGTCTCTTCAAGGTCTCCGAGGCGTACACGCTCATCGGTCGGACCGTGCACAAGCGCAACTGACATGAGCCTCCCTCCTCTGCGGGCCGTCCGCGGCGAACCGCCGCCCATCCTGCCCGGCTTCGGGCACATCCAGCGCTTCTGGGATCCGGAGCACGAGCGCTGGACCGTCAAGATTCTGCCCGGCGAGTACTACGTGACGCGCAGCGACGAGGCGGTCTCAACCGTGCTCGGCTCCTGCGTCTCGGCCTGTGTGCGCGATCCGGGCCGGCAGGTCGGCGGGATGAACCATTTCATGCTGCCGGAAGATGCGACCGTGGGGCCCAACAACTGGCTGGACCCTGCCGTGGGGCTGGCCACCCGCTACGGCTCGTATGCGATGGAAAGCCTGATCAACGATCTGCTGAAGCTGGGCGCCGCGCGCGAGCGGCTGGAAATCAAGCTGTTCGGCGGCGGCCGTATCCTCGCCGGCATGACGGACGTGGGCGGCCGCAACGTCGATTTCATCCGCAACTTCATCCTGCTCGAAGGCTATCGGATCTGCGCGGAGGATCTGGGCGGCACGCAGCCGCGCAAGATCGTCTATTTTCCGGCAAGCGGGCGGGTACGCATGCGCCGCCTGCGCCCGGTCGAGAATCGCATCATCAGCCACCACGAGCAGTTGTATCTCGCCAGCATCGGCACGAAGGCGGCCGGCGGCGGCGAGGTCGAGCTGTTCGAGTGATGGGGGAGAGTCCCATGTCAGTCCACCACGATCACAAGCCCGCCTCGAGACGCCGCATACGCGTGCTCATCGTGGACGACTCGGCACTCGTGCGCAGTCTCCTTTCGGACATCCTCTCGGCAGATCCCGCGATCGAGGTGGTGGGCGTGGCCGGGGACGCGCACGTCGCACGCGACAAGATCAAGATGCTCAATCCTGACGTGCTCACGCTCGATGTCGAGATGCCCAAGATGGACGGCATCACCTTCCTGCGCAATCTGATGCGCCTCAGGCCCATGCCGGTGGTGATGGTCTCCTCGCTGACGGAGCGCGGCGCCGACGTCACGCTGGACGCTCTGGCAATAGGCGCAGTCGACTATCTGGCGAAGCCCAGGATCGATCTGGCTGCCACTCTCAAGGATTACAGCGAGGAGTTGATCGAGAAGATCAAGACCGCCGCCAAGGCCAGCGTGCGGGCACTCGATCCGAGGCGCGTCGCGGCGCTTGCGGTGCGGCCAGCACACTCCACCGACGCTGTGCTGCCCAGATCCGCAGCTCCCCGCCACCTGCGAACGACCGACCGGATCATCGCAATCGGCGCTTCGACGGGCGGCACGGAGGCCATCAAGGATGTGCTGGTGCGGCTGCCGCCGGATTCTCCGGGCGTCGTGATCGCCCAGCACATTCCGAAGGCATTCAGTACGCCGTTCGCGCGGCGCATGAATGACTGCAGCCAGGTCACGGTCTGCGAGGCCGAGGACGGTCAACAGGTGCTGGCGGGTCATGCGTACATCGCCCCCGGAGACCGGCACCTGCTGGTCGTCCGCGACGGGACCCGCTACGTCTGCCGGCTGGATGATGGAGTACCGGTAAACCGTCACAAACCCTCGGTGGACGTGCTGTTCCGTTCCGTCGCGCAGAACGCCGGGGGTAACGCCATCGGGGTTCTCCTGACGGGGATGGGCAAGGACGGCGCGCGAGGCCTGAGGGAGATGCTCGACGCCGGCAGCCGCACGATCGCCCAGGATGAGGCCACGAGCGTGGTCTGGGGCATGCCGGGGGAAGCCGTGTCGCTGGGAGCGGCGCAGCATGTCCTGCCCCTGGAGAGTGTGGCGGGCAGGATTCTCTCGCTGGCGGATGCGATGGACATCACGCGCGATGCCCGCGAGCCATGAAACACTAGACAACTGGGCAGGCAAGCTGCCCGCACCGTGTCAGCGGGCAAGTGTCCAGCGCGGAAAATGTCCGCACGAGCCCAGTACGACGAAGATACCGATGCCGAGGAATTTTCCATGAACACCGCCGCCGCACCGAGCCAGCAGTCCGGCAACGCCCAGGCGTTCGCCTTTGTCCAGGCGCTCGCCGCGGAACTGTCCAAGGGCAAGGTCGACCTGCCCAGCTTCCCGGACATCGCCCTGCGCGTGCGCAAAGTGCTCGCAGATGAGAACGTATCGCAGGAGATGGTCGTGCGCGTCGTAGGCTCCGAGCCCGCACTGGCCGCCCGTCTGATGCAGATTGCGAATTCCGCCGCGCTGAATTTCAGCGGCAAGCCGATCACCGAGTTGCGCACCGCAATCGCCCGCATGGGATTCAACATGGTGCGTAGCGCCGCGATCGCATTCGCCATGTCGCAGCTGAAGAAGGTCGACGCGCTCAAAGGCCTGGAGAAGCCGCTGGACGAGCTGTGGAAGCGCAGCGCCGCGGTGGCCGCCATGTCGCACGCCGTCGCCAGAACTTACAGCCGCGTCAATCCCGATACCGCAATGCTCGCCGGCCTGGTGCACGGCATCGGGCAGCTCTACATCCTCACGCGCTCCAGTCAGCATCCCGGGTTGTTCGCGGACCAGGCGACATACAACTCGATCGTGCGCGACTGGCACAGCTCGGTTGCGAGGGCGCTGCTCGAGAACTGGGACATGACCGAGGAGATCGTGGTTGCCGTGAGCGAGTACGAGGACTTCGAACGCGAGAACAACGGAGTCGTCGACCTCACGGACGTGCTCACGGTGGGCTATCTGCTCGCCTCGTTCAAGGAGCACCCGGAGACCATCGAGCTGAACATGCACGACGTCGCCGCCTGCAAGCGCATGAACATCGACCGGGCGAGCTACGAGAAGCTGATCGACGAGTCCGACCACGAGATCGAGACCCTGCGTCAGGCCCTCGGCGTCTGAGGGCTGCCGCATGAGCTCCGCCAAGCCCAGCGCGCAGCCAGGCGACGACGTCGCGTTCACCTTCGTCCAGGCCCTCGCTTCGGAGCTGTCGGGCGGCAAGGTCGAGCTGCCGGGCTTTCCCCACATCGTGCTGCGAGTGCAGCGCGTTCTCTCCGACATCAGTGCCGATGCGACCCGCATCGTTCGCGTCATCGGCGGCGAGCCGACGCTCGCAGCGCAACTGATGCGGATGGCCAACTCCGCGGCGCTCAATCCGGCAAACGCTCCTGTGACGGATCTGCGTGCCGCAGTGGCGCGAGTCGGCCTCGATACCGTACGGTCCGCGACCATCGCGTGCGCCGTTCAACAGCTGCGTGCGGCGCCCATCCTCAGAGGCCTGGAAAAGCAACTCGATGCGCAGTGGCAGCGAAGCATTCTCATCGCGAGCCTGTGCCACGTCATTGCACGCCGGCTGACCCGCGTCAATCCGGATACGGGCCTGCTCGCAGGCATGCTCCAGGGAATCGGCCGGCTCTACATCCTCACACGCGCCAGCGGCCACCGGGCCCTGTTCGCTGACGAGGCCAGTTATCAGACCATCGAGCAGGACTGGCACCTGAGCATCGCGGCCGCGCTGCTGGAGAATTGGGGCTTCACCGAGGAGATCGTCCAATCGGTGCACGAGTCGGAGAACCATGCGCGCGACTCACGCGGGACCGCCGGGTTGGCTGACGTGGTCGCAGTGGGAGTGCTGCTCGCAGAGCACCATCAGCAGCCGCACATCATCCGGGCGCAGGTGAATTGCGCGAAGTTGTTGCAGAGGCTGCAGCTCGATCAGGCGGCGTGCGAGTCCTTCATCGCCGAGTCGGCCCAGGAAGTCACGGCGCTGCGGGAAGCCCTGAGCTGAAGAGCGTGTCGGATTTGAAGGAGCGCCGGAAGCCGGCGGCTTTTGAGCCTCTAGCCGGCTCGCGCCAACTCTAGGCGGCGCCGAGAACCCGGCCCGCGCGGCTCGAAGCGTAGGCACCCTTGGGGCCGTACGTATTTCCAGGCTCTGCGCTGCCGGTCAGCACTCCCAGCAGACCTTCGACACGCTTCAGGCGTGCGTTCACGAGTGTTCCATTGCGGTCGTTGAGGTCACGGCACCGCGCGGCGCCATCGGCGCACACGCGCAACCGCGAGATCAGCGAACCGGCAGGGTCGCACCAGGCCATGAGCTGTTCCAGGCCGGCGAGATCCGGAGAGTGTCCATGCATGCGGCATAGAGAGCGGCGCTGTTCCTCGAGGCGCGCCAGGGCTCCGATGCGCTCCTGCCGCTCCAGCGCCGTCGCATTCAGCGCGCCCACATCGTTGCCCTGCAGCACCTCGTGCTCGCGTTCCAGCAGGGCCTCGAGCTTACCGAGGAGACCGGCCTCTTCGGATAACAGCGTGGTGAGATGCTCGCGGCAAACGCTCGGATCCATTCACTCAATCCCTCTGCTGGCTACCCGGCTGTTCCCGGTCTGGGAGCTGCGCGAGGGAGTGCTCGAGCGATATGAGCTTTTCGGCGATGTGTTCGGGCTGCACGGTATAGGTGCCATCCGCCAAGGCATTGCGGACCTGCGCTACGCGCGCCTCGTCCACGGCGGGCAGGTCGCGCAAGGCCTGCTCGAGTGACGCCAGTTTGTTGGCGGAATCGGTAATGTGCACCTCTCCGGTGCTCGCCGCGGGCTGGGTGTTGGTGCCCCCCACAGCGGTGTCC
>FTEN01000417.1_pt1 | contig 10398 bp, 9 predicted proteins | sample 1640221 | NCBI WGS metagenome assembly FTEN01 (sample SAMEA3914816, study PRJEB12502) | metagenome | biome: forest; material: soil | place: USA | collected 2011-09-16 | depth 0.3 m | reverse complement strand
TGGGCGCGGCGTTCTACTTTTTGTAGCGCCGACGATACAGCTTTGTAAGTAACTCAATGATTTTGTAAGAAAATATTCTTGAAGATTTATCGGAACTTCGACCCGGGTGACCCGTCTAATTTTTCGAGTGCCTAGCACTCCCCGCTTCCCTCCCTGAGCGGGTCAACCCGGTTCACGAGACCTGTGCCGGGTTAGTCTGCCCCGGTGACGTCACCCGATGTCGCCGGGGTTTTTTGTTTCCGCGCCGACTTCCGCGAGCCAGCCTGCCAGTACGTTCTGGGCTTCCTCGACTCCAGTTTTCGAGTGGGCGGAAAACAGCTGCACGCTGGCGCCGCGGTTGCGGAGCGCCGCAGAGGCTTCGCGCAGTACCTTCAGAGCGTCGCTACGGTTGAGCTTGTCCGCCTTCGACAGGAGCACGTGAACGTGGTGCTCGGGCGAGGTCCAGTCCAGGAGCCCCTCATCGCCTGCAGTGACACCTCTGCGCGCATCCACGATGACAAACAGACCTCGCAGCGAACGGCGGCCCTTGAGGGCCTCGATCATCGGTCGCCAGGTGCGGCGCTCGGCTTCAGGCGCGCTGGCATATCCGTACCCCGGAAGGTCGACTATCCGGCGCTGCGCCCCGAGCTCGAAGAAGTTCAGCAGCCGCGTGCGACCGGGCATTTTGCTCGTACGGGCCAGCCCCTGCCGCTGCGTAATTGCGTTGATCGCGCTCGACTTGCCGGCGTTCGATCGTCCTACGAAGGCAACCTCCGCCCCGTGGTCGGCCGGAAATTGGACCGGCGCGGCAGCGCTGATCAGAAACTGAGCGTGTGGAAATCGGCTCACGACAGGCCGCCTGCGGGGGGATGCGGGGCGGTAGTGTACAATTCGCAGCCGTTTACGACGGGCGGAAAACCGGAAAAGAAGACAATGCCGAAGACGATGAGAACGGGCTGGATGAGTCTGGCCGTGTTGGCGACTGCACTGGTGAACGCGCAGGCCCCGAACGCCCCGAATACCCCGCCTGCGGGAGCGGACCAGGCAGCGAGCGCCGCTGCGGCTGCAAGCGCGGCGACGGCGGCGGCCCCCGCCGCCCCCACCGAACCGGCAAGCGCGTTTCCGTTCACCAAGGGCTCCGCCCAGGAAGGAGCGACCAAGGCTGCACTGTGCGCGGCATGCCACGGCCCGAACGGCAACAGCATCAATCCGGAGTGGCCGCGCTTGGCGGGCCAGAACGCCGTCTACATCGCAGAGCAGCTGCGGCTGTTCCGATCGGGGGTACGCGACAACCCGGTCATGAAGCCGCTGGTCTCAAACCTGAGCGACCAGGACATCAGCGACCTCTCCGTTTACTTCGAAGCCCAGACCCCTGTCGGACTCGAAGCCGATCCCTCCTACTGGAAGTCGGGGCAGGCACTGTATGTGCGTGGCGATACGACGCACGACATCCCTGCATGCGTCGCATGCCATGGGCCGGCCGGGCGCGGCAACCTGGCGGCTGGCTATCCTGCTTTGCGCGCACAGCAATCCGTGTACGTGGTGAAGCAACTCAACGACTACGCCACCGGGGCCCGGTACAAGGGGGCGCCCAATGCGGCTACGGCAAGCCGCAACGGGGTCATGATGCTGACCGTTGCCAGGCGTCTGTCGGCGACCCAGATGCGTGACCTTGCGTCGTACGTGCAGGGACTGCGGTGAATTCGACGCTCAAGAACTGCGCATGAGGTATCCGATGATCCGTTCTCTCGCTTTGACTGGATTGCTGTCGCTGTGCGTGTGCGCTTGCGCCCGCAGCACCCCGACGCCGCAGAAGGCACCCGCTGCAGGCGCAACAACCGCAGCGCAGCCGGCCGCTCCCAAGAGCCAGGTGTCGGCAGAGAGTGCCGCGACTCAACAGAGCGAGGCCGAGCAGGCGACTGCCGCTCAGGAATCCGGCACGGACGATGCGCAGCAGACGCGCGGCGACACCTCCCTGGAAAGAATCGCAGCGCTGTCTCCCGAGCAGCAGCTGCCGGGCGGACGCTGGAAGGCCGGCGTCAACTATGACCCCATCGTGCCGTCACAGCCCACGGCAGCCGGACCGGGGAAGGTCGAGGTCGTCGAGGTGTTCTGGCTCGGGTGCCCGCATTGTTACGCGCTCGAGCCTTACATCCAGAAGTGGCTCAAGAGCAAGCCTGACTACATCACCTTCGTGCGCATACCGGTGATGTGGGGCCCGGTGCATCAGGCGCATGCGCGCCTGTACTACACGCTGCAGGCAGTCGGCCGCTCGGATCTGTTCTCGAAGGCCTTCGACACGATTCAGCAGGAGCACAATCCGCTCGTGGCGAATACGGACGAGGACACTCTCAAGCTGCAGCTCGCATTCGCAACGGCCAACGGCATCAAGGCGGACGACTTCACGAAGACCTACAGGTCCATGGCCGTCGACGTGAACCTGCAGCGCGCGCAGCAGCTGACGGAGCGCTACAACGTTACGGGTGTACCGCTCGTCGTCGTGGACGGGAAATACTCCACGGACGTCGGCAAGGCCGGCTCTCAGGACGCGCTGTTTGCCCTGGTCGACGACCTGGCGGCCGCCGAGCACCGTCACTAGCTCATGTGCTGAGCGCATTCGCCCAAGGACCGAACGGGCTCGTCCGCCTGGCGTACGTGCCCGGCGCGCCGCTGCCGACCGAGGCGCTGTGGATCGATCTCCTCGAGCCCACCGCCGAGGAGGAAAAGCTCGTCGAAGAGACCCTGAAGATCGACGTCCCCACGCGCGAGGAGATGCGGGAGATCGAGGCCTCGAGCCGGCTCTACGAGGAACAGGGTGCGCTGTTCATGACGGCGACGATCGTCACGAAGCTCGATACCAACCTGCCGCAGAACGCCCAGGTCACGTTCATTCTCGTCGGACCGCGCCTCGTCACCAATCGCTACGCAGATCCATTGCCGATACGCCGCTTCATCAGTTATTCGGAGACGCATCCGGGTGCCTGCGGCTCCGCTGCGACCCTGCTCGCGGGGTTGCTCGAGGCGATCGTCAACCGCATCGCCGACGTGCTGGAAAGGGTTGGCAGCGAGATCGATGCGATTTCATCGGACATCTTCTCGCGCTCGCATCGGCATCGCCCCGCCGCATCCAATTTCGGCTCCATGCTCGAGCGCGTCGGCCAGTGCGGCGAGCTCGTGTCGAAGGCTCGCGAGAGCCTCGCCAGCCTCGCGCGGCTGCTGGTGTTCGTCCAGCAGAGCGCGAACGACCAGGTGAGCCAGGAATCGCGCACGCGCTTGCGCACGCTGTCGCGCGACGTCATTCCCATGAGCGAGTACGCGACCTTTCTCGGCGACAAGGTTCAGTTTCTGCTGGACGCGACGCTCGGGATGGTGTCGATCGATCAGAACAACATCCTCAAGATCTTCTCCGTCGTCACCCTGTTCCTGCTGCCTCCGTCGGTGGTGGTTGGTTTCTACGGAATGAACTTCGAGCACATCCCCTGGCTCCACGAAGCGTGGGGGCCCTGGTTCGCACTGGTCGTGATGATCGTGTCGGCGGTCGCGCCGTACATCTATTTCAAGCGGCGCGGGTGGCTGTAGGAGTGGCGCGCCCGACTGGATTCGAACCAGCGACCTGCAGCTTCGGAGGCTGCCACTCTATCCAACTGAGCTACGGGCGCACGAATTTGATTTTACAAGAGATTCCCCACGATGGGTAATCATCCGGTGGCGCCCCCGTACTCTTGCTAAGTCGCAGCGATGTGAATGGATCCATTGCTCGTGTGGATGACCAATGAGGGGCCCCCACCGTTCACGGGCCCGTGAGCCTGGGATTCGCTGCGGGTACCCTGCAGCTCGGCCGGTAAATCCAGCGTGATCCGCCCGTTGCTCGTGCTGGCATCGAGGTTGGCCTTGAAGCCCGTAGGAAGAGCCAGACTCACTCCTGCGTTGGTCGTGCGAATGCTCCAGGCGGAGGACATCGTGGACCCGGATTCTGCGCGTGCCACCACGGCGCCATTGCCGGAAGTGATGTCGAGCCACTCGAATCGTCCCGTGACGTGAATGCCGCCGTTGCTGGTGGCCAGCTCACATTTGCCGTCGAGGCCGGTAGCCCTGATCCCACCGTTGGAGGTCTGGACCTTCACAGACCCCTGCAGCGCATCCAGGATGATTCCGCCGTTGGTGGAACTGATATCGATCGTCCCCGCCAACAGCGCGGCCCTGACTGCGCCATTGGTGGTGCGAATCGTGATGTGACCGTTCAGGGACGAGACAGCGACGGAACCATTGCTGGTCTCGAGCTGCAGATCCGCGTCCTTCGGCATGTGAACTTCGATGCCGAGCCGCCTGCTGCCGTGGCCCAGCCACGTATGTTCCGGCGTGACCGCAGTGAGCTCCACGACGTTGCCGTCCTGTCGGGAATCGATTTGCGGTCCGTCGCCCGACCCGCCTCCCCACTCCGACTTCTCATACTTCACGTCGAATTCCACCTTGCTGCCGTCCGCAGTGATGAAATTCACACTGCCGTTATCGGCGTGCACGTGGACATCTGCGCGACCGGAAACAGCGTACGACTTGAAGTACTCGTCGGCGTCTACACGACAGGCGAACGCCGCCGTCACCAGGATTGCGCAGCAGACACCGAGCTTTGTCACTGTGTAGGAAGGGCTGGTCATGGGCGAGCCTTGGGTCAGGGTTTGCCGATGCGACAATTTAGCACCGCACGCTCGGTGCGCTGCACGGTTCGGCGCAGTTATTGGGCGGTTCGCCCACTAGTCGCCCACCGTTGTGCGCAAGGTGACTTCGTACGTACGCCCAAGGGCCGAGCCGCCGCGGAAACCCGTGATCGTGTTTGCGAACGGCGGATCCCTGTCGAAGAGATTCTGGATGCCCACTCCGATTCGCAGCATCCTGCCCAACCAGCCATGGACGGGCTTGTCGATCTGATAGGCCACGCGCGCATCGAGTGTGGCGAACGAGGAGTACGGCAGGCCCGCATAGCGGCCCTTGCCGGCATAGTTGAAGGTGCCGCCGACACTCCATTGATGCAGCTGCCAGAAAACCTGCGATGAGAAATTCCATGCGGGAGGCGCTTCCTCATCGCTCGTGCTCACGACGGGTATGCCGGCAATGAGCTCGTTGCTGGAACGTAGCAGGTGTTGGCCGCTGCCGCGGAATGTCAGGGTGCCGAGTCGCGGGCTCGTGCCGGAGAATTGCGCAAGCAGGCCGACGTTCCGGTCCTCCCGCCGGCCGCCACTGAACGCAGTAGTGTCCACCTGCACGATTTCACCCGGCAGCCCGTTGGCGATATCGTCCTCAGTCGGCGGGAGCCTCGTTACCCGCCCCCCGAGCGCACTCTCGTTGTCCAGAATGTCCTGCGCCGAGAAGGTTCTCTGTTGGCCCTCCTGGGTCACGTCCGAGTACGTCAACATGAGCCGCAGCTTTTCGAGCGCCGGCGGAATCCATTGCATCGACAGGAGCAGCTGCGCGACGAGCGGGGGAGCCGTTGCATCCGGCTGGCGGCTGATCACCTGCACGTTGTCGGCAAGAGCGTTCTGCCGCTGCCGGTCGATGAGCGTTTGATTGTAGTCCACGGTGAGCGGATACAGCGCAGCGGGACTCGGCGTCTGCTGCCGCGAATAACGTGCTCGCAGCGCGAACGGCTTCACAGGAGACCAGAGTGCACCGACGTCCGCAGTGAAGTTGGACTGTCCCGCCGCGGTCGAAACGCCCATCCCCAACTGCGTCTGCAGCTCATAGGCACCCCAGCGTGCGTCCGCTGGCGCGGTCCACGGAATGTCCAGAAGACCGTTCAGCGCGACCGTCCTGACGTCGACACTCAGCGACGGTGAAACGCCGCTCGATTGTTGGTTCAATCGCTGCTGGTCGCGTGTGACGTAGCTCGTCAGGGTCAGCACTGCCGGAGACCCGAGCTCACGGAGCTTGAACGCAGGGATATCGAGATTCGCCTCGAGACGCACGGAGTCGAGGTGACTGCGCGTATCCACGCCGGGTCCGGTCGATGGGCCGGGATCGACGTGCTGCCGGCTGTCGTCGCTGCTCCGGTCCACTCCGACACGCAGTAGCACGGGCGCGACCCAGCCTTGATTCACTTGGCCGCGTGCTTCCGCCCGCAGCTTCGTATCTTCAGACGTCCCTTCGCTGTGGCGCACGGTCGTGAGGCTCGGATACAAGGCTGCGTTGGCCGAGCCCGGTCCCGCATCCGCAAACGGCGCGAATCGCTCGGCAACATCGGTTGCCGCAAGCGCGGCTGCGAACCGCGTGGGATCCAGATCGTGCGAGTCACTGGTGGAATCGCGGTGGTTGCTGTCGAGTCGCCCGCTCCAGGTCCAGGTGGAGGCAAGGTGTCCGTCGACGGAAAGATATCCTGAGCGCCGCCCGGCCAGCGTTTCCCGGTGCACGGCGCCGAAGCCCGCCTGCACGAGCCCGATTTCGACATCCTGCCCGAATGGGCTGTAGGCCGCGGGTACGACGCTGGCGTTGCTCGTCGGTGTGATGGGAGGCGGGCTCGCCTGCTGAGAATCGGTTCGCGTGAAGGTGTATCCCGCGTGCAGATTCATATTCGGCGTCACGGCATAGTTCAAACCCCCGTTGACGATGTCTGCTCTGGAAGGCGCCGCAAGGTAGAGAAACTCCGCGGTATTGAAGTGTCTGAGCCCGGCAGCGCTGGTCGTGCCCGCCGGGGCGGCAAGAAAATCGCCCGGCGTGATTGGGTGGTTCGGCGGCGTCAGCGGCGCGAGAGCAATGGATGCCGGCGCGCCGTTCGCATCCGTGATGCCACTCAAGGGACCAGTCACCGCTTGCACGACCGCCGACGTGCCGTACGGCGCACGGTAGTCCGCCCCGCCCTCCGCCGTGTAGTTCTGCATCCGTGAAAAATCGCGCTGGCTCGCCAGAAGTGAGTCTTGTCCACGGTGAATGGCATTGACGAACAAGCCGAGCTTGCCGTGAGTGACGCCTCCCGCCGCATTCACCTGGTCCTGCCCGCCGCCGCCCGCGAAACTGTTCCTGCGGCGTGCACCGAGGGTTGCTCCGTTGTATCTCTTCTTGAGAATGATGTTGATGACGTTCCCAACGATGCGTGGCCGGCCGTCGGGCATCACCCCCGTCGTACTCACCTCGATGCGCTCGATCCGATCCGCAGGGATGGTCGAGATGTCCTCGAGCGTCTCGTGCCCATCGATGAGCACGACCTGGCGCGTCCCCGGCAGGCTCGCCGACAGCTGCGTGACGACCTCATCAGCGGTGAATGCGTCGGTCCGCGCTATGAAGTCCGTGTCGAAGAACTCTATCGGGTCGATCTCCCCGGGGGCCGCGGGTCGCGAGCCTGTGACCCGGATCTCGGCGGGTGTCCCTGCGGGGCTGGCAGAGGGCGGTTGCTCCGCCGCAGCCGGGGGTCGTGCCTGGCCGAAAGCGGCGGCGGACACTGCGAGTATTCCCGGCGCCAAAACCCATCCCGCCGCCCCTGCCCGTCTCATACGGCTGACATGCCTTTGTCCGCAAAAAAGTGCCCGACCGGGCGCGCCGAATGGGGCGGGGATGCTACGCGCAGACGGCGCGGAGCGTCCATTGCGGCCCGCAGCAACGCCAGAATCGTTCGGCTACGGATCCACGGCCCGAACGGATATACTTCCGGGTCGCTTTTCGCCCCCTCCCACGCGGATGACATCGTGAGCAAGCAGGACACCCACTTCTTCAACACTTTCAGTCTCGTCATCGGCCTCCTGGTCGCCATCGCCATCGCCATTTTCGCGTTTGCGAGGGTCGTCGCCAGCGAGACTCAGGACAAGCAGGTTCTCGCGGAAGCCCAGTACCTGAAGACCGTCAGGCAGCACCTGGAGCCGATCGCGCACGAGGCCGTGGCCGGCCAGGACAATGCGGCTCTGCAGATCAAACCGGACGCCACCGCTGCAGCGGGTAGCGCCGGCGCGGCTCCCGCCATGCCCAAGACGGGCGAAGCACTCTTCCAGCAGACATGCACCGCGTGTCATGGCCCAGGTCTGGCAGGTGCGCCCAAGGCGGGTGACAAGGCTGCGTGGGCCCCGCGCATTGCGAAGGGCAAGGACGTTCTTTACCACCACGCGATGGAAGGCTTCCAGGGCACCGCTGGCGTGATGCCCGCCAAGGGTGGCCGGATGGATGCGCCCGACGCCCTCGTGAAACAGGCCGTTGACTACATGGTCGGCATGGGAAAATAGACCTTCGCGCGCGACACCTGCTCAAGCTCGCTCAGCATTCAGCGGTTGCTCGAGCGTCCGCATCGCAACAGCCTCCGCGACGTGCGTCTCCAAGAGGCGCTCCTCGCCTGCCAGATCTGCGATCGTGCGGGCCAGCTTCAACACGCGGTGATAGCCGCGAGCTGAATAGCCGTGCTGCTCGGCTGCGGACTCGATCAGCCCTCGCGCTGTTTGATTGGGTACGCAGTACCTGGTGACGGTGGGCGCGGTCAGGCGAGCGTTGCAGACCCCCTGCCGGCGGATCTGGATGTCGCGCGCGCGCTTCACCGCTGCGGCGACGGTCGACGTGCCATCGCCCTCGCCCGTGCCCAGTGCGTCCATCAGCGCCCACGTTGCCACTCGCGGCACCTGGATCTGCAGATCCAGGCGATCCAGCAGCGGACCTGAAATCCTCCGCATGTACCTTTCCACGACTTCCGGCGTGCAATGACACAGGCCGCGCTCGTCACCCCTGTATCCGCACGGGCACGGATTCATGGCCGCGATGAGCTGAAACGCGGCCGGATACTGCGCCTGTCGAGCTGCCCGGGACACGGCGACCTCTCCCGTCTCCAGCGGCTCACGCAGCGCTTCGAGCACACGTCGCTCGAATTCAGGCAACTCATCGAGAAACAGGACGCCGTGGTGCGCAAGACTGATCTCGCCGGGGCGAGCGTGGCTCCCGCCGCCGACGATTGAAACTGCGGAGGCCGTGTGGTGCGGAGCCCTGAACGGGCGTACGCCGAAGCGTCGCGCGTCGAACCCGTCGACGCTTGCCGAGGCGACGGCCGCCACTTCCAGTGCTTCGGCCTCGGTCAGCGGGGGCAACAGGCTGGGTAGTCGACGCGCCAGGGTGCTTTTGCCGGAACCCGGTACACCGACATACAGAAGGCTGTGCCCGCCAGCCGCTGCGACCGCCAGTGCCCGCTTTGCGTGCTCTTGGCCGCGAATGTCGCAAAGATCGAGCACGTCCTGCGACCACGGCTGCGCTACAGGGACGTCGGCGGCAAGCTGGGGAAGACTTTCGAGCTCCTTCTTCCCGCTCAGATGCGCACAAACCTCGAGCAGATGGGCGGCTCCGCGAACGGCAACGCCCCGCGCTCTGCGGACCTCATCGACATTCACGCGCGGAACGACTATCTCGTGACCCGCCTGTGCGGCATGTGCCGCCGCAATCAGGAGCCCGCGGGTTGCGGTGAGCTCACCACTCAGCGCGAGCTCACCGTAGAGCTCGCAATGAGCCAGGCGCCCACGCCCGGCTCGCGCGGACAGCTTGAGCTGCCCGGAGGCGAGAAGAATACCGATTGCGATGGGCAGGTCGAACCAGCCGCCATCTTTCGGGAGATCGGCCGGCGAGAGGTTGACAGTGATGCGGCCGGCGGGAAATTCGAAGTGCGAGTTGAGAATCGCAGCCCGCACCCGCTCCTTGCTCTCCTTCACCACCGTGGCGGGGAGCCCCACAAGAGCAAAGGTCGGTAGCCCGGCACCCACGCTCACCTCGACCCGTACCAGAGGGGCACTGAGTCCGAGCTGCGTCCGGCAAGTGACGCTGGCAAGGGCCAAGGGCTGCAGCATCCGTGCTGGCGTGAGCGGGACGGGCTCTAGCGCACGTCGGGTCTTGCCCGCTCGCCCTCCAGCTCACTCAGACGGGCTTCCATCTGCTCCAGTTTCTCGCGGGTACGCTGCAGAACCTTCGTCTGCGTATCGAACTCGTCGCGGGTCACGACGTCGAGCTTGCCCAGACTCGCACGTAGCACGGAGCGGAAATTGGTCTCCAGATCCTTCTGCACAGTGCGCAACGCCGGCGGCACGCTCTCCAGCAGCCGCCTGGCGATCTCATCGATGCGAAACGAATCCATTTTCATACCCTCACTACCCGCTGCGCGAGCCTGCCCCGATTTGACGCAGGCGCCGATCCTGGGGCTCCAAAACGGTGCAGCCGGGGGGTGCGGATGAGCGCAACCTCCGGAAACTGCACTGATATTTCCTGTGGCACGGAATCTGCACCTCGAATGCGCGCTTCACAAGCTTACCCAACACCCCCTGCAGGTGCAGTGGGTATTCGTTGCGCGAACGACTCAATTTGCAGACCCAGAGCCTGAATAAGATTGTCCGGGAGATAACATGCGCACCGCTCCAAAGTCACTTCGAACGATCCGTCTATTGACGGGCGTCGCGCTCGCGGCGCTCGGACCCACGTTGG
>FTEN01000432.1_pt1 | contig 10539 bp, 7 predicted proteins | sample 1640221 | NCBI WGS metagenome assembly FTEN01 (sample SAMEA3914816, study PRJEB12502) | metagenome | biome: forest; material: soil | place: USA | collected 2011-09-16 | depth 0.3 m | reverse complement strand
CTTCAAGTAGCGGTCCACTTCGCTGTAGCTGTCGTCGGCGCCCGCGTACTTCACGAGGTTGCGGGCGGTACGCAGCCAATCGAGAGTCGAAGCTCGCATCTCCTTGGTGGCGCGCAGCAGGTCCTGTTGCGTGATCCCCCGCTCCGTGTTTCCGGTTACGTGCTCCTCGAGAACATAGTCCTTTGCGAGCTCGACCAGCCCCTCGATGTCGGCCCCCGAGAAGTGTGCCGTGAGGGTCGCTATCGCACGGCCGTCGATGCTCTCGTGGGGTACGCCGGCGAGCGTCAGTTCCACGATCCTGGCGCGGGCCTCCTCATCGGGAGGTGGAACGAACACCGTCCTGCTGAAGCGTCCGGGGCGCTTCATGGCCGAATCGACGTCCCACGGCATGTTGGTCGCGGCCAGGATCAGCACGCCCTGATTGTCCGCGCCGAAGCCATCGAGCTGCGCAAGGAATTCGTTGACCACCTGGCGCGTGTGCTCGGAGTGCGCCTTGGAGCGAGCGAAGGCGAGCGCGTCGATTTCGTCGAAGAACAGCACGCACGGCCGGCTGTGCCGCGCCTTGTCGAAAAGTGCCGCGAGATTGCGCTCGCTCTCGCCGATGTACATGTTCAACACATCGGCGATACCGACCGAGATGAACTCGGCCTGGCATTCGGTGGCGACCGCTCGGGCGAGCATCGTCTTGCCGCATCCTGGCGGTCCGTAGAGCAGCACCCCGCCGCCGGCGCGCTTCTTGAATTTAGCGAACAGGCCGGGATTGAGGAAAGGCTCGACGATCTGCAGCCGTACGGTCCGCTTGAGATCCTCGAGCCCCGCGATGTCGGCAAAGCGGATGCGCTCGCGTGCCGGGGCCGGAAGATCGACTACCGTATCCGTGCGCCCGCCCTGGACTATCGACAGCCGCACCGGCCCGACCGGCTTGGCCTTCTCGACGCGCGCCTCCAGCGTCGCATCAGGAGTGAATCCAACCGCCATGCGCGCTGCGGCATAACGTTGCAGCGCATCGCCGTCGCGCCCCAGTCCCAGCAATGCGAGCGCCGAGCCGACCTGCGCGGCCGCATGGGCAGGTGTCTGTTTCAGGACGAGATCGAACTGCGCCAGGGCAGCCTGGTGTTCGCCGAGCTCGAGCAGTGCCCGCCCGTATTGCGCACGCATCTCCGAATTGAAGGGATCGGCAAGCAGCGCGCGTTCCAGCTCTTCCCGCGACAACGACATGAGTCACCCAACCTTGAGCAGCTTGCGCAGAATGCCCGGCCACACCCAGCTGTACACGGCGTAGCCGACCCACACCAGGGTGATCACTGCAGCAACCGATGCCGGCAGCTGTGAGTCTGCAATGCGGATGCCGATGAGTCCAATGACCGTCAGGATTGCGGCGCCGCCCCAGCCCCATCTCTGCATGGGGTACAGAGGCAACAGGCTCCAGTGGGTCCGCATCTTGAGCTGCCGCACGAGGCGCGCCAGGGGTTCCGAATCCGGTCTCGTGCGCAGCAGTTGCTGTGCGACCCGCAATGCGCTGCGCGACTCACCGCGGTCGTCCAGTGCCACCACCAGAGCGATCAGCGTGCGCGCTCGCTCTGGATGCTCCTGCAGCAGCTTCTGCAGGTACGGATTGACCTTGTCACGCCCGGAGCCCTGGATCACGTCGGCGAGACTCGCCACATACAAACAGCCGTCGTGATCGGGGGAGTGACGCATGCCCTCCTGCGCGAGGCGCCTCGCCTTGTCGACGTGCAGTGTTTTCAGCATCAGCTCCGCGTACGCGGCATAACAGCTCGGGTTTTCAGGATACTCGCGCAGCAGGTCTATCCACGTCGCTTCCGCCTGCTGCAGCTCCCCCGCACTCTCGTGCAAGTGTGCGCTCAGGGAGCGGGCGCCGAAATGCTGAGGGGCGTGCAGCAGCACAGCGCCAATCGCACGTCTGGCATCGTCGAGCCGGTCTTCCGAGTAGTCGACGAACGCCCCCAGATACTGCAGATCCGCGCTGTCCGGAAATTCCTTCAACCCCTGTGCCAACACGCGGCGCGCCTGTCCGAACCGTTGCCGCTCGAGCAGAGCCTCCGCCTGGAACACCAGGTTCGGCAGCGTCGGCTTCTGCGAGTCCGTGTCGCTCACGGTGCGAGGGCGACGTCGATGGCTGCAGTCGCAAGGATCCCGGCAACGGCGGCCCCGACACCGAGCACCCATCCTGAGGGCGCCTTGACTCCCATGACCGCCATGCCGCGGTAGTACATCCTGTGCATGAGATAGACGACTCCGAAAATGGCGAGCCCGGTGATCCTCAGGACGAAAGCCGACCCGCCGCGTCCCAGCCGGCCGTCGAGCCAGGAGCGTCCCCCGGCGCGGATCTCCCACCACGCCAGGCCCAGCGACGCCAGGACCGCAAGCACGGCCACCGGCCAATCCGTGCCCAGTCGCTTGAGACGATGGGCATTCACCAGCGCAACGGCCGCGGCCGCGAGGGGCCCGCCGATGAACGCCGAGAGGTAGCCGGTTCGAACCGAGTAGATCGCGGTGGCCGGACTGTCGTGGCTGCCGAGAGAAGGTCTCAGAAGCTCGCTGTTGGGGTCCATCTGCAGAAACTTCGTCCGCCCTGCGGAAAACTGCCGATTCGATGTCCGGGATGATACCAGAGGGTTCGCAGCGCCGAGGGGGGCGCGGTATGCTCAATTCGATCGCATCCACGCGGACCGCAAGGCCTGCGCAAGGGGGGAACACAGTGAGCGCTCTATTGCATGGGCAGATCGCCCTGGTCACCGGCGCAGGGCGCGGGTTCGGCAGGGCCATCGCCAAGCGACTGGCAGCAGAAGGCGCCGCGGTCGTAGTGACGTCCCGCACACAATCGCAGCTCGACGGAGTGGTAGCCGAAATCACTGCGAACGGAGGCAAGGCGCTCGCGGTCGCAGCGGATGTCACCGATCGCGGCGACGTGAGGCACGTCGTTGCCGAAACGCGTGCGCGGCTCGGAGAGATCTCGCTGTTCATCAACAATGCCGGCGTGCCGGGACCGTTCGGCCCGATGTGGGAATTGGACCCCGACGTCTGGTGGCAGTCGCAGGCCGTGCACATCCGCGCCCCGCTGCTGTTTCTGCGGGAAGTGCTGCCGCCGATGATCGAACGGGGAGCGGGCCGGGTCATCATCGTGTCGGCGATCGCGAGCCGCCTGGTGGCTCCGTACCTTTCCGCTTACTGCGTTGGCAAGATCGCGCAGACGCGCATCGTAGAAGAGCTCGCCGCGGAAGTCCGGGGTCGGGGCGTCAGCGCCTTCGCGATCGACCCGGGGTTCGTATTCACCGGCATCGCCGAGGAGACGATGAATTCCCCCGAAGCGCAGCGCTGGCTGCCCCAGATGGTGGGGCGGCTGCGGGCGAAGAAGGAGGAGAAAGGCTCGGACACCGACCTGTTCCGCTGCGCCCAACGCTGTGTCGATCTGGCCTCGGGACGCTATGACGCACTGTCGGGCAGATACACCGAGCTCACGGACGATCTGGATACGCTGCTCAAGGCGGCCAAAGCGGACTGAACCGGACTTCGACCGGCAGAGCGCGCATCGAGCCTCGCGCGCCGGATGGCACGCACACCGCGGCGCCCGCTTCCGCTCACGCCTTGAGCGAGAACGGCGTGAAGTTGGTGTCGCGGTCGTAGTAGTCCTCGTGCTCGATGCGCTTCAGGAAGCCGACCACCCAGTACGTCAGCGGAGTCGCCACGATTTCCCAGCCCGACTTCAACACGTACTGCGTGGCGGTGACGGCTACGAGCTGGCCGGTTTCCCACCTGCCGCCGAACGCGATCGTGTAAAACAGCGCCGAATCCACGAGCTCGCCGCACAGCGTCGAGCCGACCGTGCGAGTCCAGAGCCAGCGTCCACTCGTCCAGATCTTCATCTTCGCCAGCACGTAGCTGTTCACGAAGGAGCCGCACCAGAAAGCTGTGATGGAGGCCAGGACGATGCGCGGCGTGTTACCGAAGATCGTCTCGACGGCCGACTGATCCTTCCAGCCCTCCGCGGGCGGCAGGTGCACGACCACTGTGGTCATGAACGCCGCGAAGACCAGGGCGCCAAAACCGGCCCAGACGACGCGGCGGTCGCGTGCGTAGCCGTACACCTCGGTGAGGATGTCGCCGAAGAGATAGGAGATGGGGAAGAACAACACTCCTGCCAGAAACGTGACCGACCCGAAGATCGGCACGTGCACCGTGGTGAGCTTTGCAGGACCGATCAGGTTCGCGCACAGGAGAATGCACACATACGCGCCGAGGATCAGGTCGTAGTACTTGAAGTTCTTCATTGAGGAGGTCTTGGCCGCAGGTCCGCCATCCTAGCTGTCCGCCCGCGCGGTGGCCAACGCAGAACCGGGCTGGCCGGAGCGTTCGTGAGTGCGCATACTGCGCGGGCACTTCGAGGGGGGATTCGAATGCCCGAAGCCACTTCCACCGGGCAGCAGAACGCTGCGACAGTTGGCGCACCCGCTGTAGCGAGAGACAGGCCGCGCCCGGCAAGCCCATTGGGGCAGCTCTCCTGGGCCCTGTTCGATGCGGGACGCGGTCCTTACAGCGTGCTGGTGAACACGTTCGTCTTCTCGGCCTATTTCAGCACGGTCGTGATCGCAGATCCGATCCGGGGCCAGGCCACCTGGAGCTTCCTCACTTCGATCGCGGCTCTGATCGTTGCGATCGGCGCCCCCATATTGGGCGCGATCGCCGACGCCGGCGGCAGGCGCAAGCCGTGGATGCTCGCATGCCTGGTGATTGGAGTGCCGAGCATGGCAGCGCTCTGGTACGCCGCGCCCGGCATGGCGCCCGGGTTCCAGTGGGTGCTGCTGGCGCCGATCGGCGGCACGCTGGCCTTCGAATACTCGGCGATATTCTGCAACGCCATGCTCCCCAACGTGGCCCCACCCGGGCGCATCGGGTTTCTGAGCGGACTCGGGTGGGGCCTCGCGAATCTCCTCGGGATCGCGCTATTCCTGTTCTTTCTCCTCGCCTGGACCTGGAATCCGCAGCCGTTGTTCGGCGTGAACGTGGCCGCTCACGAGCCGGAACGGCTCGTCGGCCTGATGGCGGGCTTGTGCTTTGCGGTCTTTGCCGTGCCGCTGTTCCTGTTCACTCCGGACTCGCCCGGCACCTCGCGCTCGATCCCGGAGGCGGTGAGTCACGGCCTGCGCAGCCTCATCGACACGCTCACCCGGCTGGGCCAGTATCGCAACGTAGTCGTTTTCATCGTCGCCAGGATGATCTTCAACGAGGGGTTCATCATCCTGATCCTGTTCACCGGAGTCTTCGCGGCCGGCATCATGCACTGGACGCCGGAGATGCTGCTGATCCAGGGACTCATCAACAGCGTCGTCGCATCGCTGGCGGGGTTCTTCGCGGGCTGGCTGGATACGCGCATCGGCTCCCGGAGGGCGACGATGATATTCGTCGCCGGCTGCGTCGTTACCAACCTCATCCTGTGCTCCGTGACGCCGCACAGCATCCTGTTCGTCGAAATTGCGCCTTCGGCTGGCGGGACGCACAGCCTGTTCTCGTCGTTTCCGGACCAGGTGTTCGCCGTGACGCAGGCCTTCGTGGCACTGTTGGTCACGGGCGGATTGGTCACCAGCCGCTCGCTCATGGCGAAGGTGTCGCCTCCCGCGATGCTGAATGAGTTCTTCGGTATCTACGCGATGTCGGGCACCGCCACTTCGTTCTTCGGGCCGCTGTCGATCGGACTATTGACTACGGCATTCCACAGTCAACGCGCGGGCGTTGCAGTCGGCGTAGTGTTCCTGCTCGGCGGTCTGCTCGTGCTGACGCGGGTGCGCGAAGACCGAGCGGGCTGATCTCACACGCACGCCGTCCGGCCGCTTCTGCTTCTGCGCTGCAGCCAATGTTCCCCGCAGCGTTCCCGGGTGTGCAAACCCATCAATCGTTCCAGCGGGCTTGAACCCGCGGCGCGACCCCCGGCACTCACACCTGCAGGTCTCGAGTCATCCTCTTTGCAAGGACGGGACACCGGCCGCCGACGAGACCCGCGCCGGTCAGTCGTGAACGAAAACAAGATAGGGGAAACGCCAAAATGAACGTGCTCCAGCGCCATCTGCTCACGCCGCTGATCGTCGCGGCGGCAAGCTGTGCCGCGAACGCGGCATACGCGGACAACGACGACATCGCTTACAAACAGACCAATCTCGTCTCGGACGGCGCGGTTTCGGCGCTGGTCACGGACGGGCACCTCAAGAACCCCTGGGGCATTGCAGCAATTCCAGGGGCGCCGTTCTGGATTGCCGACAACGGCACGGGTCTCTCGACTCTCTATGACGGTCACGGGAACATCGTGCCGCTAGTGGTGAAGATCCCGGCACCCAAGGGTTCCGCGGCGGATGTCATGGCGACCCCGACGGGGCTCGTGTGGAATCCGAACGGCCAGCAGTTCCTCGTCGCGCCGCAACTTGGCGCACTCTTCATCTTTGCGACCGAGGACGGAACGATCTCCGCCTGGAATCCGAACGTCGACCTGCACAACGCGGTTCTGGAGGTCGACAACTCTGCAGGCGGAAACGGAGCGGTGTACAAGGGACTCGCGCTGGCGACGAATTCCTCGGGAGTGTTCCTGTACGCGACGAATTTCAGGTCCGGGACCGTCGATGTGTTCGACTCGAAGTTTCAACCCGCCGCGCTCTCCGGCTCCTTCATGGATCGCAGGATCCCCCCCGGCTACGCGCCGTTCGGAATTTCCCTCGTCGACGGCAACCTTTTCGTGACCTACGCGTTGCAGAACGCAGCGAAACACGACGATGAGAAGGGTCCTGGGCGGGGGTTCGTGAACGTGTTCGACACGGACGGCCACCTGGTCACCCGCTTCGCATCGCGCGGCGTTCTCAACTCCCCCTGGGGCGTCGCCCGCGCCCCGTTGAGCTTCGGTCCGTCCAGCTCCCGCATTCTGATCGGCAACTTCGGGGATGGGCGGATCAGCGGCTTTTCCTCCTTCGGTGACTTCCGCGGCCAGCTCCGTGATCCCCACGGTCATGCCATCAGCATCGATGGGCTGTGGTCGATCACGTTCGGGACCGCACTCGGATCAGATCCCAACACGCTGTACTTCACCGCCGGGACGAACGGTGAGGCGGATGGCCTGTTCGGATCGCTGCAGGCAGTCGACGCACCCGATCACGATCGCGACGATCACTGATATGCCTGACAGGCTACTGCTCGGCTCCCCTCCTGCGTGCGCGAGAGGGAAGCCGAGAGTGCGCAGCACTACTCAGTCGCAGACATGTGTTGCCCGTGCGCGAGCTTGATGCGTTCGCTGGCCTGGATGTCTTCCGAAGAACGGCCCAGCTCGATGAGATACTCACCCGCGTCCGCGCGCCATTGAGAGCTCTTCACGTCGAAGTAGGCGAATGAGCGGGTGTCGAGGTCGAGCTGCACAGACTTGGTCTCACCGGCGCGCAGCTCGAGTCGCGCGAACTCCTTCAGCTCCCGCGACGGCCGAGGTACCCGAGGCGATTTCGCGCCAATGTAGATCTGCGCAACGTCAGCTCCAGCGCGCGTTCCGGTGTTCGTGACATCGAATGTCACGGTGTACAGGGGCTTGCGTGTGCTCACGTTCCCGGACATCGGGCGGGAGCTTTGCGGCGTCACCCTGAAATGCGAGTACTTGAATGAGGTGTACGACAGGCCGAAGCCGAAGGGATACAGCGGCTTCACGCCGGCGTGCTGGAATCCCCGGTAGCCGAGGAATACCCCTTCCCGGTAGACCACCCTGTCTGGATGCCCCGTGTCGTTGTAGTAGTAGTTGGGGAAGCTGGGATTGTCCGCGAAGGCGCGCTCCCACGAAATGGGCAGCCGGCCTGAAGGGTCGGCATCTCCGGTCAGGAGATCGGCCAGAGCGGCGCCCCCTTCCTGACCCGGATACCAGGTCTCGATGACGGCCTTTACCGAATCGATCCACGGCACGACGTCGACGGCCCCGCCGGAATTGAGCACGACGAGCGTGTTGGGATTGACGGAGGCGATCGCGCGAATCAAGGCTTCCTGGCCCGGCGGCAACGCGAATTCCCGATCGCCTCCTTCAGTCTCGATGTCCGGGTCGAATCCCACACACAGAACAACGGCATCTGCGCGTGCGGCCAGCTCCCTTGCGAAGGGTTCGACGAAGCCGTCCTGCTGCACGATCGCGACTCTCAGGAAGGTGCGCCCAACATCCGGCCCTGCGATCTGCTCGAGCACCACCTTGTGAGGTCCGGCGCTCAGATCCCGTGTCGTCTGGCGCAGGATGGCCTTCGGGATATGCGCGGAGTCGATCACGACCTCATCGTCAATGAGTAGCCGGTAGCTTCCCGTGTTCTGAACGAAGACCGTGTAGGGAGCACCGGCGGTCGTAGTTGATGTGTACCAGGCAGTCCATCTCTCGAATGACGGCGCTGGAGCTGGCCCGGGCGGCGGTGCGAACAAGGCGCGCGCGCGATCCGGCGGCAGCGAGTCGGCAAGCGTGATCAAAGGAGAATCGCCCCCGAATCCATCGACTCCCGAGGAAAATTGGCGCTCTACCCGCGAGCTCTTGGGAGATCCCGTGAATGTCGCATCCGCAAACGAGTCGACGACAGCACCCGCCTCACCGCCTTGCGGAGCTGTTGAGAACGGCGTCATCAGTCCCAGAATCCGCAGTGGCTGAACGCCGCGCGCATAGGTCACGCTGACATTGGGAGCCAGTCTGTCGCTGAGGCCCTGCAGTGCACTCGAAGCGGCGAAGGCAGTGACGTGCCCGCTGCCGCCCCCCGTGGTCACGGCCGGATAGGCATTCGGACCGATCACCGCAATCGTGTGGATCTTGCGGACGTCCCACGGCAGGAAATGTCCATCGTTCTTGAGCAGCACCGCGCTCTCGAGGGCGCCCTTGCGGGCCACTGCCTTTCCCGCCTCGTTGTCGCGTGAGATCGAAAGATCGGGTCCGTCATTGTCCAGCCAACCGAAGCGGACGGCGAGAGCGAGCAGCCGCCTCACCTTGTCATCGATGACGGCCTCGCTCACCGTGCCGTTGCGCACGGCCGGCTCGAGAGTCTGCAGGTTCATGAAACGGCCGCTCGGCATTTCCAGATCCAGGCCCGCATTGGCTGCGGCGACCCCCTCGTACGTTGCCGTCCAGTCGGACATGTACAGGCCGCCAAATCCCCAGTCGCCCTTCAGAATCCCCCGGACCAGCTGCGTATTCGCGGTCGTGCGCTGGCCGTTGAGGAAGTTGTACGAGCTCATCACCGCACCGACGTGGGCCCGCTTCACTGCGTCTTCGAACACCGGCAGATAGAGCTCACGCAGAGTTCTTTCGTCGATCGTGGAATCCGCTGTGTGGCGTGCATATTCGGACTCGTTTCCGGCGAAGTGCTTGATCGTCGCGCTGACGTTCTGACTCTGGATGCCTTCGATGTAGCCGACTGCAAGCCGAGCGGCAAGCAAGGGATCCTCGCCCAGGTATTCAAAGTTGCGGCCGTTCATCGGCGCGCGATACAGGTTCGCTCCGGGTCCGAGCATGAAGCGAACACCGCGTGAGCGGGCATCGCGGCCGATCTGTGTTCCGACCGCATTCGCAAGGCTCGGGTCCCAAGTGGCCGCCAGCGCGACCCCCGCCGCGAACGCGGTCGAGGGGCCGGGTGAGCGCACGCCAGAGGGTCCATCGGCCATCCTGAACGCGGGGATGCCGAGACGTGGAACGGCCTTCGTGCCGAATCCCGTACCGCCGAGCAAGTCGATCTTTTCCGTCAGGGTGAGCAAGTGCAGGAGCTTATCGACGCGCTCATTTCCGGCGGCCGCTGAGACGGTCCCGGCCCCGTCGGTGTCTGCAGCAACGCTGACTGCGTGCGCCGCGACAATCGCCGCAACGAGGACGCGGAACGCTGTGACTCTCGGTTGCATTCAGGGCCCCGGCGCAGTGCCGCGCTGTTCGTTGCGCTCGTTGACCGACTCAGCGAGATCGAGGCGAGCCTTCCAGGGATCCGGACCCGCTACGGGACCTGAGGTCGTGAAATCCATGATTCGGTCGCTCTTCGCATCATACGCCGGCCATTCCGGTTCCCCGGCAACGCTGGGCTTGCCTGTCCTGGCAAAGGCCACCCAGTACTCGTGGATCACTTTCGCGGCTGCCTCGTCCGCGTCGGTGAGGTCTTTGCCGTAACGCGCTGACACCGTATCGAACACGAATGGAATCTCGGTCGCGTGCGGCGCGCCGGGAGTCGTGGCGCGCAACGACTCAGCGACGTAGGAGAATCGATACTCGTAAACAGGCTGGCCACGCGCCGAGAGCAGGCGAGCGATCTTGCGAGCCGGCTCGCCCATGGTTTGATCGCCTCCGATCTTGAGCGCCAGAGCCTTGATATCAGTGCCGCGGTCCGGGTTGTATACGGCCTTGGCTTTTTCCGCGTCGGGGCCGAACGTCGCGAGCAGCGCATCCACAGTGGCGCCTCGAGCGAAACCGATGTCCGCGCTGTTCGCACCGACCATGACCGGCAAGGGCGCGCATGTGCCGGTCATGGTCGGTGCGAACAGCGCGGACATCGGTTT
>FTEN01000176.1_pt1 | contig 10578 bp, 9 predicted proteins | sample 1640221 | NCBI WGS metagenome assembly FTEN01 (sample SAMEA3914816, study PRJEB12502) | metagenome | biome: forest; material: soil | place: USA | collected 2011-09-16 | depth 0.3 m | reverse complement strand
TCCCCGCACCGTGTTGCGGCGTGGGTTGCAAGGGGCGCGCAGTATAGCCGCAGGTGGAGGCTTGTCAAACGGTTGTCACACTTAAATTTCCAGGCAGCGGGTCGCCCGCGCCGAGCGGTGCCCGGCGCCTTATTTTTCAAAGCTCTAGGCTCAGGATCAGGCGCTTGGGACGCTAGGCTTTCTTCTCGAGCTTGAGCCGCGCGAATCGCTTGGATCCCACCTGGAAGACATGGTCCGCGCCCGCCAGGAGCACCAGTGCCCGGTCCGTGACCCTGGCCCCGTCGATCCTGACCGCCCCCTCATCGATCTTGCGGTTGGCCTCCGAGGTACTGGCCGCCAGCCCCCCCTCCTTGAGGAGATTGGCCAGGCGGATGCCGGTGGCCTCCACGGTCACCCCCCTGGGGGGCAGGTCGGTCGGAACCGCCTTGTCGCTGACCCGGGCTACGAAGTCCCGCTGCGCCCGGTCCGCCGCCGCACTGTCGTGGAAGCGGGTCACCAGCTCCCCGGCCAGCTCGAACTTGATGTCCCGGGGGTTGCGACCCTCCGCGGCGGCCCGCTTGAGGGCTGCTATGTCCGCCAGCGGGCGCAAGCTGAGCAGCTCGAACCAGCGCCACATCAACAGGTCCGAGATCGACATGACCTTGCCGAACATCGACTCCGGCGACTCGGCGATCCCTATGTAGTTGCCGAGCGACTTGGACATCTTGTTGGTGCCGTCGGTCCCTTCGAGCAACGGCATCGTGATCACGATCTGGGGCTCCTGTCCGAAGGATTCCTGCAGTTGCCGCCCGACCAGCAGGTTGAACTTCTGGTCCGTCCCTCCCAGCTCGACGTCGGCCTCGAGCGCTACCGAGTCATATCCCTGCACCAGGGGGTACAGGAACTCGTGCACGGCGATGGACCGCCCGTCCGCATAGCGCTTGGCGAAATCGTCACGCTCCAGCATGCGCGCGACCGTGTGCCGCGCGGCGATTTCGATCAGACGCGACGCGGGCATCTGCCCGAACCAACGCGAGTTGAAATCCACCCGCGTGCGCTCGCGGTCGAGAATCTTGAACACCTGTTGCTCATACGTGCGGGCGTTGGCCTGTACCTGCTCGGGTGTGAGTGCCGGCCGGGTGGTGTTGCGTCCGGAAGGGTCGCCGATCAGGCCCGTGAAATCGCCGATGAGGAAGATGACCTCATGGCCGAGCTGCTGGAACTGGCGCATCTTGTTGAGCAGCACCGTGTGGCCCAGATGCAGATCCGGCGCCGTGGGATCGAAACCCGCCTTGATCCGCAGCGGTTTGCCACGCCGGAGCTTTCGCACGAGCTCCTCGACGACCAGGACGTCCTGCGTTCCGCGAGTCAGTTCTGCCAGCGCGTCCTCGAAATTCGTCATGCGAATGTGTACCCGTACATTGACCCGGCCTTTGCTGCTCGGGTAGCGTTTGCCCCTGCCCGCTGCCAAGTGTAGTCGATGCCCCTCCCATTCAGACCTGGAATCCCGGGCCTCGCCCCCTCGCGAACACGCTGGCTGCAGGTGGCCGCTCTCGGCGTCCTGGCCTACTGCTGGATACGGGGCGTATCTCCAGCTTCATTGCCGGAGGAACGATCAGACGGCGCCCCCGTCTGGACTCCCACGGCGGGTACCGCGCCGACTGCGCAAAGCGCCGCTGCGACGGGAACCGACCCTTCGAGCGCCGCCGGGCCTGCCGCAGGAGGACTCGATCCTGCCTCCCGGCCCGAGTCAACTTCCGCAGCATCGCTGCGGCAGCCCGGGAGCGGCGCCGCGACGATCGATGTCATCGTCAGGACCAACGACACCCTCGATGGCATCTTTCGTCGGCTGAAACTGGATCTGACGGACCTGGCCTCGCTGCGCAGTCTGCCCGGACTGAAGGCGCGGCTCGACAGCCTCCGCCCGGGCGAGTCGCTGCGTCTTATCCACCGCGACGGCGCGCTGTATGGACTCGAGCGCCGCCTGAACGACACCCAGACGCTGCAGGTCGTGCGCGAAAACGACGAGTTGCACGCCAACGTGCTCGACAACCCTCTGCAGTCGCGGCTGCGGACCGTGCGTGCCGTGATCGACAGCTCGCTGTTCGAAGCGGTCGAGAGCGCGGGCGCGCACGATCAGACTGCTCTCACGCTCGCCGACATCTTCGGTTGGGACATCGACTTCGTGCTCGACATCCAGCCGGGCGACTCCTTCGTCGTCACCTATGAAGAGCTGTACCGCAACGGTGCCTACGTGAAGGACGGCGCAGTACTGGCCGCCTCCTTCGTCAACCAGGGACGCGAGTTCGTCGCCGTCCGCTACGTCGATCCCGAGGGCGCCGCGCATTACTACACTCCCGACGGGAGGAGCATGCACAAGGCCTTCCTGCGCACGCCCGTCGAGTTCACCCGGGTCAGCTCCCGGTTCAACACGGCGCGCCACCATCCCATCCTGAATCTCATCCGCGCCCACAAGGGCGTCGACTACGCCGCCCCGATCGGAACGCCGGTGCGGGCCGCGGGCGACGGCCGCATCCGCTTCGCCGGGGTGAAGGGCGGATATGGCAACCTGGTGGAGATCGATCACTCGCGCGGCATCGTGACCGTGTACGGCCACCTGTCCCGGTTTGCCAAGGGGACGCGCGTCGGCGAGCATGTCACGCAGGGGGCGGTCATCGCCTTCGTCGGCATGACGGGACTGGCGACCGGACCTCACCTGCACTACGAGTACCGGGTGAACGGCACGTTCAAGAATCCCCAGACCGTCGTGTTGCCCGAAGCCGGACCCATCGATGCCCGCTGGCGCGATGACTTCAACACACGCACGGCGCTGCTGCTCGGCTCGCTCGTGGCTCCGCTGGGACCGGCGCTGGTGGCACGCTAGAACAGCTGTCATCGGCCTGTCATGTCACCCATGGTCAGATGAGGTTTCAAGGCGCAACAAGAACGATGGACGCACCGGATTTCAAGGCCCCGCACCACTACATCAACCGGGAACTGTCGTTCCTCGAGTTCAATCAACGCGTGCTGGCGCAGGCTTTCGATGACTCCATTCCGCTGCTCGAGCGGCTGCGGTTCCTGTGCATCTCCTCGAGCAATCTCGATGAGTTCTTCGAGATCCGCGTGGCGGGACTCAAGCAACTGCACGAGCTGGGCTCGGCGCAGTTCGCCGCCGATGCGATGTCGATCCCCGATCAGCTGACGGCCATCCACGAGCGAGCGCTGCGCCTGGTCGGCGAGCAGTACCGCTGCCTCAACGACATCCTGCTTCCCGCGCTGGAGCAAGAGGGGGTCTCGCTGCTCGGACGCAGCGCCTGGACACCGGAAGCCACCACCTGGCTCGAGACCTATTTCGAGCGCGAGGTCGAGCCGGTCTTGAGTCCGCTCGGCCTGGACCCGGCCCGGCCCTTCCCGCGCATCCAGAACAAGAGTCTGAACTTCATCGTGCGCCTGAGCGGCAAGGACGCGTTCGGGCGCGACAGCGAGCTGGCGATCGTGCAGGCCCCGCGGTCGCTGCCGCGAGTGGTGCCGGTCCCGGTGGAGGGAACGCAACGCACCTTCGTGCTGCTCACGGGAATCGTGCAGGCGTTCGTGCAGAAGTTGTTCACGGGCATCGAAGTGCTCGGCTGCTACCAGTTCCGCGTCACGCGCAACAGCGACCTGTTCGTCGACGAGGAAGAGATCGATGACCTGCGCCGGGCGCTCGAGGGCGAGCTCGCCCACCGCCGCTACGGCGCTGCCGTGAGACTCGAAGCCTCGCGCGACTGTCCGGACGACATGGTGCAGTTCCTGCAGCGGCAATTCGCGCTGCACGAGGTCGACGCCTACCGCATGCCCGGCCCCGTCAATCTCAACCGCCTGACCGCCATCTACGATCTGCTGCAGCGCCCGGACTTGAAGTACCCCATCTTCACGCCCGGCCTGCCGAAGCGGCTGAGTACCACGACGGACCTGTTCGCGGCCATCCGCCAGAACGACATGCTGCTGCACCATCCCTACCAGAGCTTCGCGCCGGTGATGGACTTCGTGCGCCAGGCGGCCGCCGATCCGCAGGTGCTGGCGATCAAGCAGACGTTGTATCGCGCCGGTAACGACTCACCGGTCGTCGACGCGCTGGTTGCTGCCGCCAACGCAGGCAAGGACGTCACCGTCATCGTCGAGCTGCGCGCCCGCTTCGATGAGGAGGCCAACATCGAGCTGTCGAACCGCCTGCAGGAAGCCGGAGCGCACGTCATGTATGGCGTCGTGGGATACAAGACGCACGCCAAGCTGGCCATGGTGGTGAGACGCGAGCCGGGGGGCATCCGCCGCTATTGCCATCTCGGAACCGGCAACTACCATCCCCGGACTGCGCGCGCCTACACCGACTACGGTCTGTTCACCTGCAGCGACGAGATCGGCCAGGACGTGCACGAGCTGTTCCTGCAGCTCACCAGCCTCACGCAAACCCCGAAACTCAACAAGCTCGTGCAGTCCCCGTTCGGCATGCATGAGGCGGTGATTTCGAAGATCGGCCGCGAGGCCGACCACGCCCGCGCCGGACGTCCGGCGCGGCTGCTCGCGAAGATGAACGCCCTGGTGGACCCGCAGGCGATCGAAGCGCTGTACCGCGCATCATCCGCCGGCGTCCAGATCGATCTCGTGATCCGAGGCGTGTGTGCGCTGCGCCCGGGCCTGCCCGGCGTATCGGAGAACATCCGCGTCCGCTCCATCGTCGGCCGATTTCTCGAGCATTCGCGCGTGTTTTATTTCGAGAACGGCGGCGAGCCGGAGATGTATTGCGCGAGCGCGGACTGGATGGAGCGCAACTTCTTCCGGCGCGTGGAAGTGGCCTTTCCCATCGAACGCCCGATTCATCGCGAACGCATTCTTCGCGATCTGGACACCTGTCTGCGCGACAACGCCCAGGCGTGGATCCTCAATTCGGAGGGCAACTATGAGCGAACGGTTGCGCCGGCCCACGAGCGTGCGGTGAGCGCGCAGGCAGAGCTGCTGGCCAGGTACGGAATCGGACTCGCGTTCACGCCCTAGCGGCGCTACTTGCCACTCTTGCTGAACACCCGCAGCCGGAAGCCGGCGGCGTTCAGGTGCTCGGTCTCCTGCTGCAGATCGGCGGACGTGAGCGGGTGGTCCTTCAGCCAGCGCCCGGGGAACTCGAGCTCCAGCGAGCGATAGGTCGCCTTCAGGACGATGGGCGGCAATGCAACCGGGCTGCGGCCCCGGTGCAGCAGCACCGCCAGCCGCAGCAGCACGATCAGATACAACGCGCTGCGATCCCACGGCGGAATGAGATCCTCCAGGCCCTCGAGCGCGAACTTGCGGCGGTGACTGCCGACCAGCCGCGCCAGGAGCCTTTGCTCTCCGCGCGGGAACCCGGGCATGTCCGCGTTCTCGAGCAGATACGCACCATGCCGGTGATAGCCGCTGTGCGACACATCCAGGCCCACCTCGTGCAGCAGCGCCGCCCACTTCAGAGCGAGATCGGCGAGCGGATCCGCCAGGCGCCAGGTGTCACGTGTCTGCGCCAGGAAATCCATGACGGTCGCTTCGACACGCTCGCCCTGAGTCTGGTCGACGTGATAGCGCTGTTGCGTCGCCCGGACCGTGCGATCGCGCGCGTCCTCGTCCGTGAACCGTCCCAACATGTCGTAAAGCAGACCTTCGCGCATCGCGCCTTCCGCGATCTGCATTCCATCGAGTCCCAACACGTCGAAGATGGCCGTGAGGATCACAGCGCCGCCCGGGAATACGGGGCGTCGATCTTCCGTGATGGGGGCGAGCCGCAGCTCGCGCACGTGCCCGGCTTCAATGATGTACTTGAGCGTGTTTTCCAGGCCCGCGGGGGTGATGAGGCGCACCTGTGGATCGAGCTCGTGGATGGCCTCGCCGATGGCCCGCACCGTGCCGGAGCTGCCGGCGACCTGATCCCATCCGCGGCGTCGGAATGCCGCCTGCACGGGCTCCAGCTCCAGCCTTGCCGCCACGCGCGCCCGGTCGACTCGCTTGGCCGAGATCTTGCCGTCCCGGAAGAACCGCTCGCTCAAGGAGACGCAGCCCATCTGCAGACTCTCGAGCTCCAGGGGTGTCAGGCCCTCGCCGATGATCAGCTCGGTGCTGCCGCCACCGATGTCCACGACGAAACGCTTTCCCGGCTCGCTGGGCATCGTGTGCGCGACGCCCGAGTAGATGAGGCGGGCCTCTTCCATGCCGGAAATGATTTCGATGGGATGGCCGAGAGCTTCCCGTGCGCGCTCGAGGAACGCTTGTTTGCGGTGCGCCACGCGCAACGCGTTGGTTCCGACGACGCGTACGCTTTCGGCCCGCATGTCGCGCAGGCGCTGGCCGAACCGTTCCAGACACCCCAGGGCCCGTGCGGCCACTTCCTTGTCGATGCGGCCGTTCTCCTCGACACCCGCGGCCAGCCGCACCATCTCGCGCAGCCGGTCGATGATGACGAGCTGGCCGTGCGAGTAGCGCGCGACGACCATGTGGAAGCTGTTCGACCCGAGGTCGACGGCTGCCAGGACATCAGGGATGGGTTGGACCGCGGCGCGGGCTTGAGACGACCGGGCCGTTGCACCCGAGCTCACGCGCGGAGCCGGAGCATCAGGCCGAGAAGGACGATCCGCAACCGCATGTCGTGGTCGCTTGGGGATTGCGGATCACGAACTGCGCACCGTCGAGGCCCTCGCGGTAATCGATCTCGGCACCGGTCAGGTACTGCACGCTCATGGGGTCGACAAGAAGCTTCACGCCCAGATTCTCGACGCAGGTGTCGCCGTCCTGCATCTGCTCGTCGAACTCGAAACCGTACTGCAGGCCGGAGCACCCGCCGCCCTGGACGAAAACGCGCAGCATCAGGTTGGGATTGCCTTCGCCGCGAATGAGGTCGCCCACTTTGCGGGCGGCCGCTTCAGTGAACAGCAGCGCCGGTGCCTCGGCTCCTGCCTCGGCGGGCGACTGGATCAGTGCTTCCGCTTCCTGGGTGCTCATCTTTCAACCTCGGTCAATCCAAACTCAGTCTAGAAGCGTGCGCCCGGCGGGTCAAAAAACCCTCTCGACCGCCCCGGGGACGCCCGTCCGGAGGGTCCAGCCGGAGCTTTAGCTACGCTTCGCGGTGCCCGTGCGTCCTGTCGCAGCAGCCGCGGCGATCACCACGGCGGCAACCGGGACGGCAGCAGCAGCGGGCGGAGCGGTCACCGCCGGAACCACCTGCTTGGCGACTTCGGGGAGCACCTGGGTCAGCTTTCCCATGATCTCCGCGCCGAGCGTCATCTCTATCACGCCATAGTGGACGTTACCCTGAATGCGGGCGGTAGCGCCCAGAACCAACCGCTCCGGGGCATAAATGTCACCCTTCACGGTGCCGTTTAACATAATGCTGGGGACCGTCACCACCCCTTCAACAACGCCCGTCTCGCTGATGGAGAGGCTGGAGGCCGTGCCGGGCTGGGCAGTCACATTCCCGGTGATGCGGCCATCGAGGTGCAGGCCCCCGGCGAACTGCAGGTCGCCCTGAAGGGATGCCGCCTTGCCGATGAGGGTGTCTATGCGCGCTTGCCTGGGGTCTTTGCCGAACATGATTCTCGCTGCGGGCTGGGCCCGCACTCCTGCAAGGGGGTCTTCTGAACTGTAGCGGCCCTGGAGCGGGAAGATTAAGTCGCCGCGTCCACGTTCCACATGAAAGTCTGGGTGACCGGGGCGACGTCCTTGTGGCTGGAGCGCACCTCGATCGAGACGTGATCGGGCTTCAGGCCCGCCGGCACGGTCACTTCCTGGTCGAAATTCTGAAAATAGCGAAAGCTGTAGGGGAGCTCGTGCAGCTTCCCGGCCGTCAGCTGCGCGAGATCCGCGGTCGTGGCGGACCCTGCGGAGTCCCCCTCTACGGTCACGCCGATCGAGCCCGCGGCAATATTGTCGGGGCGGACGGAACGGACCAGCGCCATGTGCAGCACGAACTGGCCGGCCTTCGCACCGTGCGAGATCCGCACCTGCTGGATCTTCGCTCCCACGGCCGGGGCGCCCTGCGCCACGATGCCCTTGTAGAAGGCCAGCTCCTGGGTCTGGCGCCCCACTTGCGCCTGCAGGTCGCCGATGGTCCGCGACACCTCGGCCTGCTCGCGCGCGCGCCCTATTCTGATCGTGTCGAGCTCCGCCAGGCGCGTACGCAGGTCGCGGTTCGATTTCTCGAGCCGCTCGATCGAGACTTCGAGCTCGGTGCGGGCCTGCGCTACGGCCAGGCGGTCATAGCCGGCGTCGTAACGGCCGAGCTCATAGACGATATAGAGCGCGAACAGCCCGAGGAGCGGAACCGCGCCCAGGACGATCAGGCGCCGAACCGGCGCGTGTGTCCGGATGACGACGCTGGGCTTTCCGTCTGTGGCTCGCATGCATCGAGAGTGTCGTCCGCCCGGCGGCGTCAGTCGACAGACACGCGCGCCGACTGTGACCCGCTCGGCGGTGCCGTGACTTCCTGCCACCACTCGGGGTAGGGGGGCCGGCCCTTGGGGAACGCGAATTCGGCCAGCTCGGTCAGGGCCCGGGTGTACACCGGGCGCTTGAAATAGATGACCTCGCGCACCGGGTCCCAGTAGCCGGCCCAGCGCCACTGGTCGAATTCCGGCTCGTTCGTGCTGCCGAAGTCGAATTGCGCCTCCTCGCGTTTGAGGCGGAGCAGGAACCAGCGCTGTTTCTGCCCGATGCACACGGGCTGCTGGCTGCGACGGACGTAGCGGGAGGGGAGCCGGTATCGCAGCCAGCGCCGGGTCTGGGCAACCAGCTCCACGTCGGGACGCAAAAGGCCGATTTCCTCGTGCAGCTCCCGGAAGACCGCCTCCTCGAGGGACTCGCCTCTGCGCACGCCGCCCTGCGGAAACTGCCAGCCCCGGCCACCCGTGCGGCGGCCCAGGAATACCTCACCCTCGCCGTGCATCAGAACGATGCCGACGTTGGCGCGAAATCCGTCCGAGTCGATGACGTCACTCATGGGCTGCGGGGAGTCTGCCACCGCAGCCCCCGCGAAATCGAGCGATTCACACGTTGAGCCCGATTTCGCGGGGTGGTTTACCCTACGGCGCTTGTCCACGCATCACCCGATATTCCCGGCGGCAGCCTGGCGGCGCTTCGCCGTGCTGCTCGTCCTCGCCGCCGCGGTTGCCATCGCGTCTCTCGCCATTGGCGGCGCCGGCATCGGTTTTCGCAGTGCGCTGGAGGCTCTGGGCGGCGGGGCTGATGAGACTGCCCGGACCATCATGTTCGAAGTCAGGTTGCCACGGCTGCTCGCCGGGTTTGGCGTGGGCAGTCTGCTCGCATTGTCCGGCGTGCTCCTGCAGGCACTCTTTCGCAACCCCCTCGCCGACCCGTTCGTCCTCGGAGTGTCCGGAGGCGCGGCGGTAGGTGCCCTGTTGGCGATGATCGCCGGAGCCGCTGCAGTCGTCGTTCAATCAACCGCTGTGGTCGGAGCACTGGGTGCGGTTGGGATCGTGTACATGCTGGCGCGGGGCGGCGGAACGCCACGCCTTCTGCTGACGGGTGTGGTGCTCGCGAGTGCATGCGGCGCGCTCGTGAGCGTCATGCTTGCGGTGGCCGATGCGTCCCAGGTGCGAGGAATGGTGTTCTGGCTGGCTGGCGATCTGGGCTGGGCGCTGAGTCCGTGGGCCAGCGCCCTGGCGGCTCTCCTCGCGCTCGCTTTTTCCTTCAGCGTAGCCCGCCCACTCAATGTGTTGGCTGCCGGTGAGCTTCGTGCCCGCAGTGTCGGGTTGCACGTCGAAGCCTGGCGCCTGGTCGTGTTCGTAGCGTGCGCAACGCTGACGGCCGTCGCTGTGGTGAGCGCCGGAACCGTCGGCTTCGTCGGTCTGATCACGCCGCATGCCGCGCGGCTCGCCTTTCGGACGAGCGATCACCGCATCGTGGCGCCGGCTTCAGCCCTGCTTGGCGGCACTGTCCTCGCGGCGGCCGACCTGGTCGCGCGCACGATCGCGAGTCCGCGACAACTACCTGTTGGCGCGGTCATGGCGCTGGTCGGGGCTCCTCTGTTCATCGCGTTGCTCCGCAGTCGGGGCGTGACCTCCGCGCGAACGTGAGGTGAACGCGAACGTGCGCGCCCAACGACTGTGAGGCCCACCACTGTGAGGCCAAACGCGAACCGGTGAAATTCCGGCGAACCGGCGTGCACGCGAACGCGGGCACTACATGATGAGGTTCTGCGACGATGCGACTCTGTTGCGACCCGCACTCTTGGCGCGATACAGCGCCGCGTCGGCCTCTGCGATCAGCCGCTCGGCGAGCACCTTGTAGTCGCGCGTACCCTGCGCAGGCGCAGCCGCCGCGACTCCGATCGACAGCGTAACGAACTCGCTGAGATCGGCGCCCATGGCGATGGGCTTCGTGCGCACGGCATCCAGAACGCGCGTAGCGACCTTCTCGCCATCGACGACGTTGCCTTGTGGCAGCACGATGGCGAATTCGTCGCCTCCGAAGCGCGCCCCGGTGTCGCTCGTCCGCATCTCCGTATCGATGCGCTGCGCGATCTCGCGCAGGACGGCATCGCCGGCCAGGTGTCCGAACTGATCGTTGATGCGCTTGAAATGATCGACGTCG
>FTEN01000367.1_pt1 | contig 10712 bp, 7 predicted proteins | sample 1640221 | NCBI WGS metagenome assembly FTEN01 (sample SAMEA3914816, study PRJEB12502) | metagenome | biome: forest; material: soil | place: USA | collected 2011-09-16 | depth 0.3 m | reverse complement strand
ATGGTTTCGATCGGCTCGACTCCTATGCGCGGCGCGTTCCTGCAGGGCCGCCCCGCATCGGCGCGACGTTCCGCTTCGGTGTCCCTCGAGCGCAGCAGCTCACAGACCTGTCTTCGCAGGACGCGCGGCTGTTCGCCGACGCACTATTGCGCCTGAGCGCCGCGGGCGGAACCGCGGTCGAAGTCGACGTGACGCCTCTTCTGGAGGCGGCACACTTGCTGTATGGCGGACCGTGGGTCGCCGAGCGCACGGCGGCGCTGGAATCGCTCCTCACGACCCGGCCGACGGCGATTCACCCAGTAGTCCGCGCAATTGTGCAAGCCGGCAGGGGCGTGTCGGCTGTGGACGCGTTCCGCGGTTTCTATTCCCTGCAGGATCATGCACGTACCGCGGAGGAGCTTTGGGACACCATCGATGTGCTGGCGCTGCCGACCACTCCGACTATCTATCGACGCAGCGAAGTGCTCGCCGAGCCTGTTGCGCTGAATTCCCACATCGGTCTGTACACCAACTTCGTCAATCTTCTCGATATGACCGCGGTCTCCCTGCCGGCGGGTTTCAGGGCCAACCGAACCGGCTTCGGCCTGAGCCTCATCGCCCCGGCGTTCGCGGACCGCAGCCTCCTCGAGCTTGCGGCGCGCTACACCCGGGCGAGTTCCCTTCCGCCTGCTCCCGAACTCGATCTGACGCCACGAGACACGCGCGTCATGCTGGCGGTCGTCGGTGCGCATCTGTCCGGAATGCCCCTGAACTGGCAGCTCACTTCGCGGCACGCGCGGCTCGTACGAGCGACGCGCACCGCACCGCTGTACCGCCTGTATGCAATCGCGAATCAAAGTCCGCCGAAGCCGGCTCTGGTACACGCCGGACCGGGTGGCGGGCCCATCGAGCTCGAAGTGTATGAGCTCGAAGTGGGCGCCTTTGGCAGCTTCGTCGCGGAGGTGCCGCCGCCGCTCGCCATCGGCACGGTCGACCTCGAAGACGGTACGAGCGTACATGGTTTTGTCGCCGAGCCGCGCGCGCTGACCGGTGCCCTCGACATCACCGCGCACGGGGGATGGCGCGCCTATCTGGCCAGGCGCTGATCATCATCAAATGGCCACTCGCTCAACGTGGGTTGCATTCATGGTTTCCGCAATACGACTGCCGCGATCGTCTTCCCGGGCCGGCTGGCATGTGCTTGCCGCCGCGTTGCTCGCGTTCGCCACTGCGATGCTCCCGGCCCACGCCGCGATCAAAGTCGGCGTTTCCGACTGGACCGGCTGGGTCGCCTGGTACGTCGCGCAGGACCAGGGATACTTCAGGAAGTATGGCGCGGACGTAAAGCTGGTCTGGTTCGCCAACTACAGCGACTCGATCGCGGCGCTCTCGACCGGCCAGCTGGATGCGAACAGCCAGACCTGGTCGGATACGCTCGGCCCGCTCGCCAAAGGGCTGCCACTGAAGGCGGTGCTGGTCAACGATAACTCGGCCGGCAACGACGCGCTGATGGTCGGCCCGAATATCCAGACATTCGCGCAGCTGCGCGGCCACACGATCGCGCTCGAACAGTTCAGCGTATCGCACTTCGTCCTGTACACAGCGCTGGCTCGCAATGCACTGGCTCCCAAGGATGTGAAGATAGTCAATCTGTCGGCGGGCGATGCGGCGGCAGCGTTCATGAGCGCCAGGGTGGACGCAGCGGTCGTCTGGAACCCGTGGATCAGCCAGATCCAAAAGAGCGGCAAGGGCAAGCCGCTGTTTACCTCGGCGCAGATGCCAGGACTCATCCCGGACCTGCTGGTCGCGCAGGCCCAGGCGATCCGGGGCAAGCGCAAGGATCTGATCGGAATGATCCGGGCGTGGTTCGATACGGAAGCGTTCATCCGCAATCAACCTGAGCGTGCGGTGGCAATAATGTCGAAGGTCGTCGGCATGGACGCGACGCAGTACCGCGTGTTTCTGCCTGGCACACGCTTCTTCGACGCGGCGGCAAACCGAGATGCCTTCGACCCGAAAAGTGAGCGCAGCCTGGTGCGCGTAGCGCCAGCTATCGGCTCGTTCCTGCTGTCGAACAAGCTGATCGACGGCCAGCCCGACGCGGCCATGGGCGTCGACCGCTCGCTGCTCGATGCCGCACTGCAGCCATGAAGGGGGTGGCGTGAGTACGAACACTTTGGACCTCGGGCAGGACGCAGCGGGATCGGCATGGAAGATCCGCGGCTGGATCAGCCAACGCAGCTATTGGACTCTCGCAGCAGTGGGGCTCGCCCTGCCGCTCGCGGGCTGGACTCTTCTGACTGCGTTCGGATCGGTCAACCGGGTATTCCTGCCGGGCCCGTTGGATGTGGTCAATCGAATCGGCGTGTGGTTCCGGGACGACGCCCTGCTCTCGGACGTAGGCATCAGCTTCTTCCGCGTCGTCGCGGGCTGGGCGCTCTCGGCACTCGTGGCGCTCCCCCTCGGATTGTTGATCGGGACTTTCCGCGCGGTCCAGGCGCTGCTCGAGCCGCTGACCGACTTCATCCGCTACATGCCCGCCGTAGCCTTCATTCCGCTGGTGATGCTGTGGATCGGGATCGACGAGAGCGCCAAGGTGGCGATCATCTTCATCGGGACGTTCTTTCAGATGGTCCTGATGGTTGCGGAGGATGTGCGCCGGGTACCCATGGCGCAGATCGAGGCGGCTGAGACGATGGGGGCGACCCGCTGCGAGGTGATCGAGAAGGTCATCATCCAGTCCGCCAAGCCCGCACTGCTGGACACCTTGCGCATCACCATGGGCTGGGCGTGGACTTACCTCGTCGTCGCCGAGCTGGTCGCCGCGAACTCCGGCCTCGGTTACGCCATCATCAAGGCGCAGCGCTTCCTGCAGACCGACAAGATCTTCGCCGGCATTCTGCTCATCGGCGCCATCGGGCTCGCCATGGACCAGTCCTTCAGGCTGGTCCACCGGCTGGCGTTCCCCTGGCTGCACGCGCGGGCCTGACAATGGGAACCGCCGTTCGCTGCCGCTCGGTCGCCAAGGTGTTCGGCTCCGGTCGCACCCGCGTTGCGGCGCTCGAAAATGTGTCGCTCGACGTCGAGGACGGGGAATTCGTGACGCTCGTCGGCGCCTCCGGGTGCGGCAAGTCGACGCTGCTGCGGATCCTTGCCGGGCTCGAACGGCCCAGCGCCGGCGAGATCCAAGCGGCCGGCGCACCCATCCGGGGCCCCTGCCCCGACCTGGGCATGGTGTTCCAGAACTACAGCCTGTATCCCTGGCTCGATGTGATCTCGAACATCAAGTTTCCCCGCCAGCTGTCCATCCACACCCGCGACCGAACCAGCGCGGACGTCGAGGCGGCCGCCGGCCGCGCCGAAGCGCTGCTGAACCTCATGGGTCTCGCCGCAGTCGCCTCGGCTCACCCAGCTCAGCTTTCCGGCGGGATGCAGCAGCGTGTGGCGATAGCGCGCGCCCTGATGAGCCGGCCCAGGATCCTGCTCATGGACGAGCCCTTTGGCGCTTTGGACGCGCAGACCCGGGAGGTCATGCACGATCTGATTCTGCACGTCAGCGCACTCGAGCGCTGCACCGTGGTATTCGTCACGCACGACGTCGAAGAAGCCATCTATCTCGGGCGGCGCGTCGTCCTGATGGCACCGCATCCGGGGCGCATCGATTCCACCTACGACGTTCCGCTGCCCACACGCCGCAGTCAGGAAATGAAACATTCGGCGGCGTTCCTCGAGCTCAGGGCACAGATCCTCGAGCGGATCCGCGACACCTCCGGGATGCGCACCGACGTCGAATTGTTGCGCAGACTGTCGCAACAGATCGGCTGACCACGGAAGCTTCCGAATCGGGCATCAGGTGACCGACGCGCGCCACAACGGTGCGCGCATCGAGTGTTGCGCCACCCATACGCCAGTCACCGCCATCGGACGCAACGCGCAAGTGTTGGTATTTACAGGACATCCGACGAGTTGACGCGAATCACGCCGCCGCGGCACGCGATTTGCACCACTCCAGCCAACAATGTGCGTCTAGGGTTCCGGCTCGCGCGAGCGAGTGGCTGGTCCGAGAGAGGCAGTCCACGTCCAGTGAGCACGCTCACGGGCCGTGGATACACGGCGGGATAAAAGCCCGGGAGATCTGACGTCGAGGTGGTTTGGCCATCCTCGGGATGATCTTCCGTTCAGGGGATGATCCCGCAAATGGCCGAGGCTCTTCGACGGTGCGCATCGCTGCATCGGAAGTTGAGGAGACGCCCGCTGTGAAACCGAACAACCTGTCTACGATCCGTACGACGTCGGCGATCACGGCTGCGGTTCTCACCGCTCTATACGGAACGCCCTGTCGTGCGGACACCGATGCCGAGAGCGATGGGGGCGGCGGTCTGCAGCAGGTCGTCGTCACCGCGAGCCGTCGCGAGGCTTCGATTGAGGACCTGCCGATCAGCATCACCGCGATCACCGGCGCGGATCTGGAGAAAGAAGGGATTGAAGACGTCGCATCCCTTGCGAAGTCCGTGGCTGGCATCAGCTACACCGACAAGGGGCCGTTCAGCGGTGTCAATGGCGCCAACCTGATCATTCGCGGCCTCAATAGTGAGACCACATCGGGGTTGCCCGCCGCCGCCTCGCCGGTCGTACCCCCTGTGGCAACGTACGTCGATGACACTCCCCTGTTCTTCAATCTGCGCCTGCAGGACCTGGACCGAGTGGAGATTCTGCGCGGTCCGCAAGGCACGTTGTATGGCTCAGGCTCGCTCGGTGGAACCGTTCGCTTCGTCCAGAATCGACCCGATCCAAACGCGTTCGACGCCAAGGTCGAAGGGGGTCTGAGCGACACCCGCCATACGAGCTCACCCATTGGTGACATCAACGGCATGCTCAACATACCCTTGGGCGACAAATTTGCAGTGCGCCTGAACGCCGGCTGGTCTCGCGACGCAGGCTTCATCAATCAACCCAACCTGTACATACTGGATTCATCAGGCGCACCGGTTGCAGCGCAGCCCGGCAGCCTGTTCAGCCCGCCTGAGAAGTATTCGCGCCAGGGCGTCAATTCTTACGGCTATCAGTCGGCGCGAGTCGCCGCGCTGTGGCAACCGAACGAGGCTTTACGCGCACAGCTATCCTATTACTACCAACGGTCCACCGCGAACGGCTTCCCCTACGCCGCCACCAGCCTGGCCGCCTACAACCAGCCCATCAATCCGGCCGCGCAGCCGGCGGGCGACTTCACCAATCCGCCGCTTGCGACCCAACTCTACGACTCGCCGGTACCCGCAGGTGTCGACTCCCTGTCGAGCGCCGAATACAGCGCGGACATCACTCATGACAACGTAGACCTCGCAGCATTGACCGTGTCATACGACATGGGATTCGCCACCCTGACCTCAGCGACCGCCTGGGCGCACCACGTCAACAACACGCGTGCCGATGAAACTCAGGAATACATCAACTTCCCCTTCTTTCAAAGTCTGTACGGACAGGATCCACGTACCTACATCCTGGGTCTGGAGGCGCTGGACGACCGCCCGTTCACCCAGGAGCTGCGCCTGGCATCCAAGACCGGCAGCGTCGTCGACTGGGTGGCGGGTCTTTTCTACAATGACCAGAAAACGACGATCCAGGAGCATGACTTCTATCCCGGTTACCTGGATTTCTACAACGCCTGTGCCCCCCTCTACGGGCAGAGCGCCGGCGACGGCGTAACGCCCTCGTTCTGCGGACTCGGCGAGACCGCTTACACACCGGGTACGCTCACGTATATCGACGGCATCCCGATCGTCAAGGACCAGGCGTACATCGGCGACTTCGAGACGCACTTCAAGGACCTGGCGGTCTTCGGGGAGATCACCGGCCACATGACACCCGCCTGGAGCCTGACCGCGGGTACGCGCCTCTTCAAACAGACCCTGCAGCAGCAGCAGCAGACCGGGCTGCTGTTCGATGGGCCCGATTTCATCGCCAACTCATCCCTGAGCGATTCCTGGCGACGCGCGCTGTGGAAGCTCAACACGGCCTACCAGCTCGACAAGACCAATCTCGTCTATGCCACCTGGTCGGAAGGCTTTCGTCGCGGCGGCGTCAATGCCCTGCCGCAAAGCGAAATCGGCGGTACATATGCCACTCCGGACGGACTCACGCGTCTGCAGCCCGATAAGGCCGACAATTACGAGATCGGCATCAAGGGCACGGTGCAGAACCGGTTGCGCTACTCGGCGGCAGTCTTTGACATCCAGTGGCACAACATCCAGGAAGGCGTGCAGGTCACGCCCCTGGTGTTGCCCGCTGCAATCAACATCGGCGACGGCTACAGCCGCGGACTCGAAACCGAGATCGAGGCCTTGATCACGCGGCGTCTATCCGTTCAGCTCAACTACACCTACGACCAGACGAAGCTGACTTCGATCAATCCGCTGTTCGTATTTCCCAACGTGACGGCTCCTCCCCCGGCCTTGGGCACCTCGCTGCCGGGAACGCCGAAGTCCAGTGCGGCCATCACGCTCGAATATGGGCATGTGCAGCTGTTTGGCGGTGAGTGGCGCTATGGCGTGAGTGCTCACTACCAGAGCAGCGTCCTCCCGGCGCTGTCCGCGACCGTGCCCACCGTACCCGGGTACACCATGATCGATACGCGACTCAGCTTCGCGCGCTCACAGTGGATCACGACCCTCTACGTCAACAACCTGACTGACAATCTGGGCATCACTTCGTTTCAGGATCCTGCCATCTTTGGCAATCGCGCCCAGGCGATCGTGTCGCGGCCACGGACTTTCGGCATGACGTTCGAGTACTCGTTCGGCAGGGAGTGAGTGCAGGATAGAAACGCGGCGCAGCCGCGTCGGCCCATGAATGCAACCGTCAACGATTCGTATGCGCAGGCTCTGCGCCTGATTCAGGCGCAGCGGTGGCCCGATGCGCTGCGCAGCGTCGATCAGTCGCTGTTGCGCGCGAGCCGCGACTCACGGCTCTGGCTTCTCAGGGGGCAATGCCTGTTGACACTGGGCCGAAAGCCACAGGCTTGCGAGGCCGCTGCAGCCGCACAGCAGCACGCACAGGCGGATCCGATGATGCTCGACGCCGTAGGGACGCTGTTCAGCCGCGCGAACGACCAGCTGCGCGCCGCTGAAGCGTACGATCGGGCCGTCTGCCTCGCTCCGGACAACTCGCGTTTCATCTTCAATCGTGCGACCGTGCGGCGCTTCCTCGGCGATCTGGCGGGCGCGGAGCGCGACTATGATCGTGTTGTCGCTCTGCGTATCGACGACTATGAGGCTTACAGGAATCGCTCCGGGCTGCGGACCCAGACGCGCGAGAGCAACCACGTCGCCGAGCTCGAAGCACTCATTGCAGCGAAGGTGCCGGACTGGCACGGCGAAGTGCAGCTGCGCTACGCCCTGGCGAAGGAATGCGAGGATCTCGCAGAGCATGCGCGCTCGTTTCAGCATCTGCAGCACGGCGCACGCCTCAGACGGGCTCACTTGCAATACGACGTCGCGGTCGATGTGGCAACCGTCGAGTGGATCATCGAAGCCTTCCCCGGAGCAGCGTCTGCCGTGTTCCCAGAAGCGCCGCGAGCGGCCTGCGACGGCGGGCCGATTTTCATCGTCGGACTTCCGCGCAGCGGCTCGACGCTGGTCGAGCGGATTCTGGGCTGTCATTCACAGGTGATCTGTGCCGGCGAGCTGCGCGATTTCGCAAGTGCCACCGTCGCGGCGGCGCAGCGACGCAGCGCGGGCAGGCAACTGACGCGGCGCGAACTGGTGGCCCATTCGGCTCGGTTGGACTTCCCCGCGCTGGGTCGCGACTACCTGGAAAGAGTACGCGCCGCCGGTATCCACGCCGAGCGCTTCGTCGACAAGATGCCGCTGAACTATCTGTATTGCGGACTGATCCGACGGGCGCTGCCCGCGGCCCGGATCGTGCACGTGAGCCGCACACCGATGGCGGCCTGCTACGCGATCTACAAGACGCTGTTTCAGGATGGTTACCCATTCTCGTATGAGCTCGAGGAACTGGGACGGTATTACGTGGCTTACCGCCGGCTGATGCAGCATTGGCAAGCGACGCTGCCGGGTGCCCTTCTCGAACTGCGCTATGAGGAGCTGGTCATGGACCAGGGCGGCCAGAGCCGCCGCTTGCTGCAGTTCTGCGGTCTCGAATGGGAGGACGCCTGCGCCGAGTTCCAGCGCAATGCCGCCCCGACGACCACGGCCAGCGCTGCCCAGGTGCGGCGTCCGATGTACGACACCTCCCTCTTCCAATGGCGGCACTATGAACGACAGCTCGAGCCCTTGCGTGCCCAGTTGAACGCTGCAGGGATCAGCGCCGATGGCTGATCAGCGCAGGGCGAGACGCCGCATGAACACGCCGTTGGCGTGGATTCTGCGGTTAGCTTCTTCCGTCCCAATGCTCGCTTTGCCCGCGTTTGCGGACGGCGCCGCAAAGGTCAGCATGGGAGTCGTCAACTGGATCGGCTACGGCCCGATCTACTGCGCCGCGGCGAACGGCTACTACAGGAAGTACGGTCCGGATGTAAGGCTGGTCACCTTCAGCGACAACTCCCAGATGTCCGGCGCCCTGCAGGGCGCCGAGCTCGACGCCTCGACGCTCACCTACGACCAGGTGCTCACGGCCGATGCGAAGGGCTGGAAGCTCAAAGTCGTGATGCCGATCGACTACTCTGTCGGCGGCGACGCGGTGCTCGCCGGCAGCAGCGTGCGGACAGTCCAGGACCTCCGCGGTCGCAAGGTGGCCTTCCAGCCGCTGTCGCCGTCCGACTTCCTGCTCAGCTACACGCTCGCGCGCGCAGGCCTTTCCGAAAAGGACATCCGTCCGGTGAATTCGACGCCGGAAGGCGTCGTCGCCATCATGGCCACCGGCGCGGTCGACGCGGGTGTCACGTATGAGCCGAGCGTCACGGTCATCCGCAAGCTGGACGGTGGCAACCGCTATCACGTGCTGCTGTCGTCGCGAGATGCCCGGGGGATGATCACCGACGTGCTGGCGTTCAGGGAAAGCACCATCGTCGGGAATCCGCAGCTCGTGGAGGGTCTGATGCGGGGGACGATGGACGGACTGGCCTTCATGCAGAAGGAGCCCGCGAAAGCGGCTGCGATCATTGCCAAGGCGCTGGACATCAGCGTGGCCGACGTGCAGGCGCAGCTGCCTAACATCGAGAATCCGCCGCTGGCTCAACTCGCAGATGTGTTCAGTAAGACTGCCGTCCTGCCGTCCTTCCACGCCAGTGGGCGCATCATTGGGGACACGTTGCGCAAGGAGGGGCAGATCCAGGGGCTGCCTTCGATCGAGGACACGTACGACGCCCGCTTCGTGGCCGCCTTGCAATCCGACCAGGCAGTCCAGCCATGAGCCGTTTGCTGCGCACGGGGTTGCGCGATTGGCCGCAGCTGGCGGCGATCGGCTACACGCTGCTCGGATGGACCGCGGGTATATGGATGTTGACGGTGCAGACACCGGCCGTGAATGCGGCTGGTGTGCTCCTGACTGCGCATGCGCTCGTCTATTCGGCGTATCTGATCCACGAATGTGCGCACCACTGCATCTTTGCGAACGCCGCAGCCAACGACCGGCTTGGCATCCTGATGAGCTGGCTGAATGGCGCCTGCCTCGGGGACTACTCCAGACTGAAGAAAAAGCACCTGCGCCACCATTCGGACCGTCTCGATGTGGTGACGTTCGACTACCGCGCGGCGCTGGCGCAAGCGCCCGCCTGGCTGCGAGGGGGTGTCCTCGTGCTCGAATGGGCCTACGTTCCGGCCGTCGAGCTCGTGATGCGCGGCATGGTCGTGGCTGCGCCATTCTCATACGGTACGCTCCGTGAGCGCGCCCGCGTGGTGGGTGTCCTGGCGATACGGATTCTTGGTTTCGTCGGCCTCGCGTTGCTATCGTTCAAGGCGCTGCTGCTGTACGCCGTGGCTTATTTGCTGTTTCTGAGCGTACTGCGGTTCATGGATGCCTTTCAGCACACCTATGACGTATTCCCGTCACGCTCACTCGCTCCCGCGCCCGCGGATCCGCGCCGCAACCGCCGCTATGAATACGAGCATACGTATTCGAACCTTCTGGCGGTCCGGTGGGCGTGGCTCAATCTTCTCGTTCTGAACTTTGCCTATCACAACGCGCATCATGCGCGTTCCAGCACGCCCTGGTATCGCCTGCCCGCCCTGCATCGTGCGCTCTACGGCGCGAGTGATCCCCAGGTTCTCGGCTTTCGGGATCTCATCACCAGCTATCACCGGCATCGCGTCACTCGCGTCATGGCAGAGGATTACGGGTCGGTGACCGCTACGGGTACCCGAGCCAGTGGGTTCATAGGCGCAGTTGGAGTTTCATTCCTTACGGCGGTCTGACAACGCCGGGCATCGCAGTAGCATCGGCTCACCTTTCCGGAGCGCTTCGTATGACGAGTCAACCAGGCAAACGCGCGCGCGCCTTCATCGTTGGCAGACCTGCACTCGTGATGATCGATTTCCATCGCAGCATGTACGTTTCTGCAAGTGAGGGCGGAATCCCGCACATGGATGGAGCGCAAGAGCGGGTGCCGCGGGCGCGCAAACTCGTGGCTGCCGCGCGTGAGAACGGCGTTCCGGTGATCTTCATCCAGGAGGTCCACCGCTCCGATCTCGTCGATTTCGGCCGCGAGCTGGATGGTCAGGAGGACGTCCACTGCGTGGAGGGCCAGCGCCTGACCGAGATTGCCGCGGAGGACGTGGACT
>FTEN01000315.1_pt1 | contig 10774 bp, 10 predicted proteins | sample 1640221 | NCBI WGS metagenome assembly FTEN01 (sample SAMEA3914816, study PRJEB12502) | metagenome | biome: forest; material: soil | place: USA | collected 2011-09-16 | depth 0.3 m | reverse complement strand
GTTCCCTCTACCGGCGGCGGATCCGTCACCGTGTACCCGTTCTGACCGGCATCCCACGTGTAGTACACATCGTTTGCGTAGTAGTAAGGCACCCCGCCCCAGTAATAGGTGGCGTAGATCGCCGGCAGCAGCGGCAGGAACAGCGGGAAGCCCCACCCGTAGGACACACGGGGCCAGAACGTTCCGTGCCAGTACCCACCGCCCCAGAACCGGCCATAGCCCCCGTGAAACCCCGGACGGTACCCTGGGCGCCCATAGCCCGCGCCCGCATAACCGGGCCGCCCGTAGCCCGGGCGCCCGGCGCCGGAATAGGCAACGCCCGGACGGCTCACGTAGTGGCCCCCCCGCCCGGCGACGTAGTTTCCGCGGCCAGCCGCCCCGATGTGGCTGCTGACGGCCGAGTAGCTGGCATGCGGGGTGAAATTCGCTCGCGGCGCATATCCCACGTGCGGCGCATATCCACCGGCATGCGGTGCATATCCGTAAGACCCACCGGGCCGTCCCCCAGAGAATCCGCGCGCGCTGAAGTGGGCTGGGGCACCGCCCGGATGGCCTCCTCCGCCGGAATGCCCCCCGGCGGCCATTTCGGGGGCGGAGGGCATGCCGCCGGAGCCACCGTGACCTCCACCCTGGGCGAAGGCCGCACTCCCCGCCGCAAGCGTCGCGGCCAATGCCACAACGACCCATAAACGACGCCGGCTGCCTGATTCGATCATGACGGTTCTCCGCTGCCTGAGGGATTAGACGCCCGCGGGGCGATTCCGTTCAAGCATCGCGAGCGTCCGGTCGCGGCTGAACGGGGTTCAGGCAGCGTTAAGTCACGAGGACTTGTGCGCGTCGTGTCCGGTGCGCAGATAGCGGCGGCGCTCGTTCCATTGGTGGCGCGCGTGGAGCTTCTCCGATTGGTTGGTGGACTCTGGCGGCAATGCCTGCAGAGCCCTCAGGGCGCCCGCGTGGGCGATCGCGACCGCCGGATCCGCCTGCAGCAGCCCCCGATAGTGATCGAGAAATGCCTGTTCCGAAGGCGCGCCGCTTCCTGACAGCAGCTCCCGGGCATGCGCGCCGATCGCCGCTGTCTCGCTCGCCGGCAGGTCGTTGGCATACGCGAGCGCGTGATCGATGTCGGCGATCAATCGATACAGCGGTTGCAGCCACTCCCATTCAGGGCTCGTGGTGATCTGCCGCAGTCTCTCGACCGGGGGCAGCGGCGGCGCGAACCGCTTCTCCGCCTCGAGTACGGCGCCCAACACCGACTGCAGAGCGAAGCTGCTCTCGCGCAGACTGGCCAACCACGGATGTTCCGGGCTCATATGCTCTCCTGCGCTGTGTCGACGCTGCGGGATTTCGGGAACCTTAAGGGGAGCTGGACCGTATTACTCAGCGCCCGCTCAAGCGCAACGTCCGCCCCACGGCGGCTTCACCCGAGCTTCACTCGAAGGCAGCCAACATGACCGTGACCTTCTCGGCAGGACCGGTGATCGCCCTGATCGCCGGCATTCTGATCCTGATCATGCCCAGACTGCTCAACTACATTGTCGCAATCTACCTCATCGCGATTGGATTGCTCGGCTTGTTCGGCACGCACATCCACGTCTAGGGACGCGGCCGGCGTCCCGAAGAGCGTTGGCCACAGCCGTGGGCTCGTGGTCATTGCAAACCGTGCGCGACGGCCTAACGGGCCGCGGGCACGATGGTGCCGCTGACCTCGCCGAATCCGATCCGCGCATGGCCGCTTCTGTCGCACCAGGCATGGAAAGTGATCTGGTCGCCATCCTCGAGAAACGTGCGCGACTCGCCGGAGTCGAGTGCCAGCGGATGTTTGCCTCCGGAGGTGAGCTCGAGGATCGATCCCGCCTCCGTCGGTCCGGGTCCTGACTGCGTGCCCGTGCCCAGCAGATCCCCCGGCTCCAGATTGCATCCATTGATCGTGTGATGCGCGACCATCTGGCCGATCGTCCAATAGGCATCACGGAAATTCGAGCGCGACAGCCGCTGACGCGCGCGGCCGCGGTCGCGCATGCTCTGGGTCTCGAGAAAGACTTCCAGCTGGATGTCGAATGCCCCGCCGCTGCGCAGCGCCTCGTCGTCCAGATATGGCAGGGGTTGCGGATCTTCGGGCGCACGCGTCCAGGGTGCGCGAAAAGGCGCCAGGGCCTCAAGCGTCACGATCCACGGCGAGATCGTCGTTGCGAAATTCTTGGCCAGGAACGGTCCGAGCGGCTGATATTCCCATTGTTGGAGATCGCGGGCCGACCAGTCGTTCAACAGGCACAGTCCGAACACATGCGCCTCGGACTCGGCGAGCGGTACGGAGCGTCCCAGCGCGTTGCCTGACCCGATGAGCACACCGAGCTCCAGCTCGTAGTCCAATCTGCGGCTCGGGGACAGCGTCGGACAGGCGGCACCGGGCGGCAGCACCTGGCCCATCGGCCGCTGCACTGCCTGCCCGGACACCCGGATCGAAGAGGCTCGCCCGTGATAGGCGATCGGGACCCACTTGTAGTTGGGAAGCAATGGACTGTCCGGTCGGAACATGCGTCCGACGGCGGTCGCGTGGTGGATGGAAGAATAGAAATCCGTGTAGCCGCCGATCCGTGCGGGCAGCCCGAATTCGACTGCCGCCAAGGGCACAAGAGTACCGGAGACCCGATCCGCGCTCGCGCACCCCACCCGCAGCAAATCTGACAGCGCGCGACGCAGCGCCGACCATGCCTCGTTCCCCAGTTGCATGAGCTCGTTGAGCTGCGGCGCGCCGCACACCGCTCCCGCCGCGGCAGCCTTGCCCGACAGGATGCCCAACGAATGCAGCGCCGACAGGTCCAGTACCTGATCGCCGATCGCCACACCGCAGCGCAAGCTCTCGCGGCTGCCCGTACGGCGAAAGACCGCGAACGGGAGGTTCTGGATCGGAAAATCCCCGGGATGGTTGGCCGAATCCACCCAGCTCCTCAGGCCTGGATCGTGCGTGGAGTTGAGCTGGCTCATGGGCGGACTCTTCAGCGAGTGGCGGAGTTGAAATTCTTCGCCAGACCCTGCCAGCACTGTGTGTAGTCGCGCTGCAGATGGGGCGACTCCAGTGCAAAGCGCGTGGGACGGATGAGCGCACGGGTCTCGAACATGAACGCCATCGTGTCGGCCACGCGTTGCGGATGGGTCGTGTCGGCGCGACTTGCGCGCTCGAAGGTAGCAGCGTCGGGGCCGTGCCCACACATGCAATTGTGGAGCGACGCGCCGCCGGGGACGAAGCCGTTCGCCTTGGCATCGTAGGTCCCGTCGATCAGCCCCATGAACTCACTCGCGACGTTGCGATGAAACCAGGGCGGCCGGAAGGTGTCTTCCATGGCGAGCCAGCGCGGCGGAAAGACGACGAGAGCGACGTTGTCGACACCGGGTGTGTCGCTCAGCGACTGCAGCACGAGGTAAATCGATGGGTCCGGATGGTCGTAGCTGACTGAGCCGAGGGTATTGAAGCGCCTCAGGTCATACTTGTACGGCGCATGGTTTCCGTGCCAGCCGACCACGTCCAGCGGCGAGTGATCGATGTGGGCGGCCCAGAGACGTCCGTCCAGCTTTGCCACGAGCTCGAAGCGTCCGTCGCGATCCTCATAGCGGGCCGTCGGCGTGAGAAAGTCGCGCGGATTCGCGAGCCCATTCGAGCCGATGGGCCCGAGATCCGGCAGCCGCAGCGGCGCACCGAAGTTCTCGCAGACGTATCCGCGTGCCTGTGAATCCAGCAACTCGACGCGAAAGCGCAGACCGCGCGGCACGACTGCGATCTCCTGCGGCTCGAGCTCGATCCATCCCAGCTCCGTCTCGAGACGCACGCGTCCGAGCTGCGGGACGATCAGCAGCTCTCCATCCGCATCGTAGAAGAATCGCTCGCCCATCGAGCGATTGGCGACATACCAATGAATGGCACAACCGGTTTGCAGTTGCGGGGAGCCGTTGCCTCCCGCCGTGATCAGGCCCGACACGAAGTCAGTCGGCGCTGCGGGAACGGGAAGCGGGTCCCAGCGCAGGGGGTTCGGGGGAACCTCGAGGTCATCGAAGCGGCTGGTCAGCAGGCCGTCGGCCACACGTTTGAACTCGCCGTGTACGACTGCCGGGCGGATCCGGTAGAGCCAGCTGCGGCGGTTCGAATGTCGCGGCGCCGTGAACGCGGTTCCGGAGAATTGCTCGGCATACAGGCCGTATGCACAGCGCTGCGGTGAGTTACGTCCCTCCGGCAGCGCGCCCGCCAGCGCTTCGGTCGCAAAGTGGTTGCCGAACCCCGTCTGATACTGCAGCCCCATCCGTCCGCCTCCCGCTACGGCGCCCCGATTGACCGACGACCGTCCGTCAATGTAAATAGTTGCACGCGCAACTGTCAATGGAGGGCCCTTGAACGCCCGATCGGCGAATCCGACCGCCCTGCACCTGCCGGCCTTCGTACCCTTCCGCCTCAACAGGCTCGCGGTCGCGGTCAGTCACTATCTGTCCGTCATCTACCGCGAGCGCTTTGGCCTCGACATGCCGGCCTGGCGGGTCCTGGTGACAGTCGGGCCGGAACGCGGCTGCACCGCGCAGTACATCGCCGGAAGCACTCGAATGCACAAGACGCGGGTGAGCCGTGCGATCGCGCATCTCGAGGAGCGGGGGTTGGTTGAGCGCGCGGCCAATCCCGACGATCGGCGCGCGATGGAGTTGCGCCTGTCGAAAGCTGGCCGGCGCATATATCATGAGCTCGTGCCGCTGGCCTTGGAGCGCGAGCGCGCGCTGCTCGCCTGCATGAACAAGGACGAGTTGCGCGGATTTCAGATTGCGCTCGAGCATCTCGAGCGCTTTCTCGATCTATAATCGATGGCTTCGCGCCACGGTGCCTCAACACAGTGCTGAACTTGCGCCCCTCACGCGCCCTCGGGTCGGCGCTACTTGCGATTGCGGCCGCCCTGGCCGGCACGGCTGCCGCCCAGGCCGCGCAGCAGCCTCTTGCCCAGCTCGCACGTTCCGCTCAGGTGATCGTCGAGGGGGCCCGGTCGGGTAACACGCTGACGCTGCGGATCCGTCGCACCGGCGATCAGACTCTCGTCGGCAGCAAGGACATCACGGTGAGCGTCGACGGCCGCGGCCAGAGAATCACGCCCCAACCGGACGGCAGCTATGCAGTATCCCTGGACAATTCGCAGAGCAAGGATGAGCCGCCGCTGCAGATCGTCGTGGGCCACGATGGCATTCGGGAAGTACTGGACGGCAAGCTGCCGCGGGCCGGCAGCATTTCGGCCACGAACCTGCTCGGCGATCACAAGCAGCTCGCCTGGTGGATCCTCAACGTCGCCGTCGTCCTGGTGGGCGCCTGGGCCCTGTCGCGCCGCAAGCCGTTCTGAAGCCGGCTAGTCCGCTAGCGGGCAGGGGAGTCCGCCTCGAGGACCGGCACGAGCAGGTATGCATCGTAGCGTGCACCGCAACGCAGGATGTGCTCCCCGACGTTGCGCGTGCGCTGATGCCGGGCGAATGGCAGATTGGGCAGGGCGTCGGTGTAGATATCTGCCCCCTGCACAACGAGTCTGAGCGTCTCGCCGGCCCTGAACAGCGTCGCGGAGGGCCAGATTTCGATCTCGAGCGCGACGGCCTCCCCTTGCGGCAGGGGCTCCTCGCGATCGTGCGGGTGAACGGGTTGCCACTCGGTCGAGCGGCTCGCGTCCAGCGCACGGTGACTGGCCCGCAGCCATCCCAGCGCCACCGGTCCGTTCTCGTAGAATGCGTAGAACGTGAATCCGACGTAGGCCCCGTCGACATCCAGCTTTTGCACTGCGACGAACAGGTCGGCGTCGCGTGCGCCCCGTGCTTCGAGCCACAGTTTGAGCTTCATGTGCCCGGTGAGCTCGGTGTCCGCGGCGAAGCGGTAATCGAAGAGTGCCCGGCCCCTGTTTGCGTCATAGCACACTTCGGAGGCGCTCCGGACCGGAGAGTCCGTGAGCGCCGCCGCGCCTGCATCGAGCCAGAGTTTCCGGTATGCGGTGCGCGCGATCGGCCATTCGGATTCCGCACGCTCCACGGCAACGCCGGCGCGTTCACGCACTTCGACCCGCACGGCAGGCCACGTCGCGATCTGTGTCGCCCGCTGTTTGAGAAAGTGATCGAAGAACTCCACGCGGCGGCGGCGGCTCTCGGCGCGGTAGTAGTGCGCCCATTTCTTCTGACCGTGCACGTCCAGCCACTTCTCCCGGCTGGCAATGCGCTTGAACACCTCCAGCGTGCCGCGCGTATGCAGACCCTGGTCCGCCCAGCTCGCCACGACATACGCGGGCGTGCGGATCGATTCGAGATCGACTTCCTTCGAGCGCCAGTAGGCATCCCAGAGCGGATGAGCCTGCACGTTGGACCAGGTGTCCTCGGTACGAGTCAGAGAGAAGCGGATGTTGTCGGAGGCACGCGGGATGAAGCCCGTCTCGGGAATCCCTCCATGCGTGGCGAACTCCCGGTACCAGTCGCAGAAGCCTTCCCAGGGATTGATGGCCGCGAGCGACGGCGGCCGCACCGCTGCTGCGTAATACTGGATGGCAGCAAGGTAGGACACACCGGTCATGCCGACTTTGCCGTTCGACCAGGGCCGCGCCGCCAGCCATTCGATCGCGTCACGGCAGTCCTCGGCTTCGATCTGCCCGTTGTGATGCAGATCGCCTTGCGAAAGCCACGCGCCGCGCGGGTCGGCGAAGACGACGGCGTAGCCGCGTTGGCACCAGAACACGGGGTCCGGTGCCTCGAACGCAGTCAGCGGCGACAGCCACTTGGGATCGACCCCGGAGGCGGGCCAGAAGACACGGTTCGTCAGGCCATGCTTGCCGTAGGGGCTCCACCCTAGCAGGAGCGGCAAGTCCCGCTCGCCCGCCGCGCCGGGCGGCCGGTAGATGTCGACGAAGATGCGCACGCCGTCGCGCAGCGGCAGTGCAACGTTGCGCTCGATCAGCACGCCCAGCTCGACGCGCGAGTCGTACTCGGCCGGGGGCAGCGGCGGCTTGTTCGGAGCGCTGCGCGGGTCGACGCCGGGGCGCATGAGCAGCTCGAAGGAATCGTCAGGGGGCATCGCTTGCGGGCTCTCCAAAGATGGCGCGAGGCCGTCAATTCTGGCGGAGACCCATGCGAAAGGCGCCCCAGTGACGGCCGCGAACGTAGATCGGTGCCGAGAGATCCTTCAACAGCGCGAACGTTCCGCCGCCCATGTCGCGCCGATAGGTCTGCAGCAGAAAGGCCTTGGTGTTGCGGCCGACGCGTGCGACGGCGCGGTCATCGAAAATGCGCCGGTTGCGGCAGTTCGCGGCGTTCCACACCGGATCCGGACCCTGCGGCTTGCGGTAATCGGGGTTGTGGGTGGGCAGATAGCCGTTGCGGGCCCACGCCACGCAAAACACGATGCGCGGGTCGGACTTCTGCAGCGGATCCTGGATCGGTGGCAGCAGGCGGTCCGTGAGGCCGACATAGTCGGTGAGGAATTGCTTGGGGTTGGTGCCCGGAATCTCCCGGAACCGCTCGTCGAAAAGTTGCATCTCCGAGATCTCCCCGCGGGAGATCGCAGCCTCGAATTCGGCGCCGATGCGCTTCGCCGTCGCAATGACGGTCCGGATGAGCGGCGTGTCGTCCGTTTCGACGCCGCTCTCCGCGGTGAACTCGATCAGCGTCTCGCTCAGCGCGAGCAGCCCCTCGACGCGGCTGTCGGCCTGCTGCAGGTTCGACGACGACAGATCCACTCCCTCGGCGAGTCGCTCGAGCTGCTGCAGGGTGGTGTCGCAGCACTCGAGATTGCCCGCCGCGGAGCCGGCGATCGCGTCGATCTCGCGCCCGACAGTGGCGAAGGCTTCGTGTGCGCGCACGATCACGCCATTCACCTTTTGTGCCGCCTGCGTGGCCTGGGCGGCGTGGCGCGCCGCATCGCCGCTCTCGCCGATCAGTCCGTCGATCTGCGCACCGAGTGCCTGGACGATGCTGCCGATCCGTACCGTGGCCGCGCGTGTCTCTTCCGCAAGAGTCTTCACCTCGGCCGCGACGACCGCGAAGCCTCGCCCCGCCTCGCCTGCGCGCGCCGCCTCGATACCGGCATTGAGCGACAGCAGCCGCGTCTGCTTCGCGATGAGCTCGATCGCCGCGGAGACGCTGGCGATCTGCTTGAGCACCGGAGCGAAGGATGCGAGCCGCTCCTCGATACGTCCGACCGAGGCATTGAGCTGGGAGATGTTCTCGACCGCCCCGCCGATCAGCGTCCGGGATTCCGAAATCTCCGTGCCCGCCTCGGTAGCCGCGCCCTGCGCCTTACGCGAGGCCCGATCGATCGAATGGTTGCCGACCACCATCGTCTGCGCCGTTTCCTGCAGCTCCTTGAACTGCGCCGCCTGATCCGATACGCGGCTGGTCACTTCTTCCAGGTGCCCGGAGATGTCGGCAACTTCCACGCCGAGGGTTCCGATGCGATTGGCGAGCTCGGCTATCAGCCGGTCACTGTCAACCACCGCGGACCTGTTCTGTTCGTTGTGTTCCATTTCTGGCGCACCCGGTGGCCTGGACAATACCAACACCCCCGCGGCAGAGGCCCGTGCCTCCCCCGGCCACCCTGGACGACGTTCGCGGAACCGGCGTCAGTTGCTGGGCGTCGGCGCTGCCGGCGCCTGAGTCTGCGTCGAATCCTCGAAATTCGTACTCTGCCCGCCCGTCGGCCCTGCCGGCTGAGCGGCCGCGGCCGGCGCCGGGGGCGGCGGGGCGGCAGGTTGCTTGGCGCAGGACGCCATGAGAACACTTCCAAGCGCCAGTGCAAACACCGGCATTACGCGCAATGGCATGTGAACCCTCCTCGCTAGCAGCGGTCATCGCTCAAACTATGAGCGCACAGCCGCCGATCTTACGCAACTTCGCGTTCCGGTGCGTCCGCTCCGAGCGGCTGCGCTATAGTCGCCGCCGGATGCGTTTTGCCGCGAACGCTCGTCACCACCTGCGGCCCCAAGGGAGACAGGCAATGAACAAGACTCTGGCCCTGACACTGTTGGCATTGGGCGTGCCCTGCGTGGCCGCCGCGGATCCGCCGAAGACCCTGACGGTAGTCCAGACGATCACGATCAAGGCACCGCTGGAGAAAGTCTGGGCCGCCTCGAAGGACTTCGACGGGCTGGCCAAGTGGCACCCGGCGCTGGAGAAGGATGAGATCGTCAAGGGATCCAACAACGTGGTCGGGGCCGTGCGCTCGCTGTCGCTCAAGGGTGGCGGCACGATCCGGGAAGAGCTGCTGGCTTTCAGCGAGCCGGCGCATTCGTTCAAGTACCGGATCCTGGAGTCGCCGCTCCCCGTCTCCCACTACGTCTCGACGTTCACGCTGAAGGCGGGCGCCGGCGGTACGACCCTGATCCGCTGGTCCGGGACGTTCAAGCGCAAGAACGCCGCCGACAATCCGCCGGACGACCAGACCGATGCCGCCGCGAAGAAGGTCATCGCCGGAATCTATTCGAGCGGGCTCGCGAGCCTGAAGAAACAGATCGAGGGTTGAGACGCCCGCCAGAGTAAGCGGCGTGCCTCACGGATCGTGACGCGGCAGGGCGAAAGTCAACAGGCTGTGCCCTGCCGCGACGGTGACGAGCTGCTCGCCGCCCACCTCGTACGTGACGGGAGGCGCCATGATCTTGCCACCGGTCTCGACGGACCAGAGTGCCCGCCCCGTCTGGGAGTCGAGCGCGAAGAAGCGCGTCTGATCGCTGCCGAATACGACACCGCCGCGCGTGGACATGAGTCCGACCGCGTCGTTGTCGATGAGCCGCGCCGGCTGTCGATGCTCCCACACGAGCGAACCCGTACTGGCATCCAGTGCGCGGATCGCGGTGTAGAACGAGCGCCCCGCCGCGCTCGGCAGAGTCTGCGCGGTCGGGAAGAACACCATTCCCTGCTCGAGCACCGGCACGTACACGCGATCGAGCTCGGGGTCGTAGCTCGGAGGCCACCAGTTGGTCGCACCCTTGGCCCCTGGGAACATCGGGCGTCCCTGGGTCCGGTCCAGCGCTGCAGGCGGCGGGATCGGACGACCGTTGGCATCCAGCCCCTGAGCCCAGTTCTGACGGACGAAAGGCGCGCCGGTCACGAAGGCACCGGTCTCGCGGTCCAGCACGTAGTAGAAGCCATTGCGGTTGGCCCACAGCAGCCGCTTGTGTACGCCATCGGGTGCGGCGCGATCGGCGATCAGCGGTACCTGGTTGGAATCCCAATCGTGCACGTCGCCCGGCGTGAACTGAAAATGCCACAGCAACTTCCCGGTCTCCCCGCGCAGGGCCACCACCGAATCGGAGAACAGATTGTCCCCCTTGCGGCTGCTCGGATCGAAGTCGGGCTTGGGGTTGCCGACTCCCCAATACAGAGTGTCCGACTGTGGATCGTAGGAGCCGGTCATCCAGGTACCCGCGCCGCCGCGCTTCCACGAATCTCCCGCCCAGGTGTCGTTGCCGGGAATGCCCGGAGCGGGGATGGTGTCGAAGCGCCAACGCTGCTCCCCCGTGCGCGCGTCATAGGCCGCGATGAAACCGCGGCTGTCCTTGGACGCCGTTCCGACACCGGTCACGATGAGATCGCGCAGCGCCAGCGGCGCGGCGCTGATGTAGGAGCTGGGATAACCCGGATCGACGGTCGTCTCCCACACCACTTTGCCCGTTGCGGCATCGAGGGCGGTGAGCTTGGCGTCCCACGTGCCGACGTACACGCGGTCCTCGAGCAACGCGACGCCGCGGTTCTGACCGATCGGCCCCTCGCCACCCCCCTTGCGCTCATACGG
>FTEN01000284.1_pt1 | contig 10825 bp, 11 predicted proteins | sample 1640221 | NCBI WGS metagenome assembly FTEN01 (sample SAMEA3914816, study PRJEB12502) | metagenome | biome: forest; material: soil | place: USA | collected 2011-09-16 | depth 0.3 m | reverse complement strand
TTCCCCCGCGGTGAGCAATTTTTCCAGGGCCCATTCCCCGCCCCGGTGTCAACCACTGGTCCGGCCCTGGAAATCGTTCACATGCTGTGCTGCGCACTGATCGCCATCCTGCTGTTCAAATGGGCGTTGTCCCATGGCTGAGGTTGCCGCACCTTCGGGGCTACGCGACGCGGCCACGTTGCTGCTGTCGCTCGGCGAGCAGCCTGCCGCCGAAGTCCTCAAGCTTCTAAGCGCAAAGGATGTGCAGCGCATCGGAACGGCCATGTCCGAGCTGCGCTCGCTGTCGCGCACCGAGGTCGCGGAGACGCTGGGACGCTTTCTCGAGCAGGTCGACGAACAGGTGGCCATCGGTGTCGGCAGCGAAGACTACATCCGCTCGATGCTCACGAATGCACTGGGCGAAGGTCGCGCGTCCAGTCTCATCGACCGTATCCTTTTCGGCCGCTCCAGCAAGGGCCTGGAGACGCTCAAGTGGATGGATGCGCGCAGCGTCGCGGAGAGCATCCGCAACGAGCATCCGCAGACACTCGCGGTCATTCTCGCTTATCTCGAGCCGGATCAGTCCGCCGAGATCCTCATGCGCCTGGGCGCCTCGGTGCGCGCCGAAGTCCTGGCGCGAATCGCCACGCTCGACGGAGTGCAGCCGGATGCGCTGAGCCGGCTCGACGAGGTGATCGAGAAGCAGTTCTCCGGCAACACCGGGGCGCGCACGGCAAGCCTCGGTGGCGCGAAGGCAGCCGCCGGCATCCTCAACAACGTCGAGATCGCCCTCGAAGGCACGCTGCTGGATGAGATCCGCGTCATGGATGCGCCTCTCGCAGAGCGGATCGAGGAGCTCATCTTCACTTTCGAGGACCTGCTGGAGGTCGAAGACCGCGACATGCAGGAGCTGCTGCGCGTACTGCCTGCCGGCTCGCTGGTGCCGGCGCTGAAGGCGGCGGACCAGACGCTGCGGGCGAAGTTCTTCAAGAACATGTCGCAGCGCGCCGGGGAGATGCTCCGCGAGGATCTGGACTCGAGCTCCCCCATCAAGGTGTCCGAGGTCGAAGCCGCGCAGAAGGAAATTCTCACCACGGCCCGCAAGCTCGCCGAAGAGGGCCGAATCTCACTCGGCTCCAAGGGAGAAAGCTATGTCTAGCGAGCTCGCGTACACCAGCGAAGTCTCTCGTCGGCACCTGCGTCCCGGGGCGCCGCGATGAGCGCCGCCGCAGGCCAGCAGATTCTCGGTCAGGACGAGATCGACGCGCTGATCCATGGGGTCGACAACGGCGCGGTCGCGACCGAGGCGCCGTCCGCGCCCGATGAGGCGCGCAGTTACGACTTCAACCACAACGTCCGCATCGTACGCGGCCGCATGCCGACGCTCGAGATGATCAACGAGCGCTTCGGCCGGTTGCTGCGCACGAATCTCTACAACCTGTTGCGCCGCTCCGCCGCGATCTCCGTGGGTTCGGTGCAGGTCGTGAAGTTCGCCGAGTATGTCCGCTCCCTGCACCTGCCCACGAGCCTGAACCTGGTGAAGATCAGTCCCTGGCGCGGCACCGGGCTCGTCGTCCTCGATCCGAAGCTCGTGTTTGCCGTCGTCGACCTGTATTTCGGTGGCAAAGGACGGCACGCCAAGATCGAGGGTCGCGACTTCACCGCGGTCGAGAGCGAGATCATCGGCGCCCTGCTGACGAACGCATTCGAGAACCTGCGCGAAGCCTGGGCGCACGTGGCGGCGATCCGAGTCGAGAGCGTCGGCTCGGAGATGAATCCTCTGTTTGCCAACATCGTGAGCCCGACCGAGATCGTCGTGGTCAGCCGCTTCGGAGTCGAGCTCGACGGAGCAGGCGGGGAGCTGCACGTGACGCTGCCGTATTCGATGCTCGAGCCGCTGCGGGAAGTGCTCGAGGCCGGTGTCCAGAGCGATCGCGTTGAGCAGGACGACCGTTGGTCGCACGCTCTGCGCCAAGAGCTGGAGGACGCGCCGATCGAGCTGCGTGCGCTGCTCGGGCGCTCGACGATCACAGTGGCCGATCTGCTGCGTCTGAAGTCCGGCGACATCCTCTCGAGCGACTTCGCCGGCCAGGTCACTCTGCTCGCCGAGGACACGCCCGTGTTCCGCGGAACCTATGGAAGCTCGCGTGGCCAGCACGCCGTCAAGCTCGGCGAGCGGGCTTCCCAGACGGCGCGCTCAACGGTGAGGATCTCATGAGCACTCAGCTTAAGTTTCTGGTCGTCGATGATTTCTCGACGATGCGTCGGATCGTGAAGAACCTCTTGCAGGAGCTGGGCCACCGGCACATCGAGGAGGCGGACGACGGCAACACGGCTCTGCCGATGCTGAAATCGGGGAGCTTCGACTGCCTGATCACGGACTGGAACATGCCGGGCATGCCAGGCCTTGCGCTGCTGAAGGCCGTGCGAGCCGATCCGAAGCTCGCGAAGCTGCCGGTGCTCATGCTCACTGCGGAGGCCAAGCAGAGCCAGATCGTCGAGGCCGCGCAGGCAGGCGTGAACGGCTATGTCATCAAGCCGTTCACCGTGCAGACCCTGAGCGAGAAGCTCGCCAAGCTCTTTCCGGGCCGCGCGCCGGGACAGGGGTAGGCGGCCATGGAAAGCAACGAATTCGTCCGCAGGCTGCGGGTGGCGCTCGAGCGGTTCAATCTGGACTCGCGGCTCGCCAATCTGGCAGGCCGGGACGTACCCGACGCCCGCGTGCGCCTGGATCATGCACTGCGCCTCACCGAGGAAGCGGCACACCGCACCCTCGACCTGGTCGAGTGCTCTGGCCCGCTCGCGGAGCGGACCGCAAGGGAGGCCAACGCTCTCTCGCCTCTGTGGCAGCGCCTGCGGAACGTCCGACTGAACGACGTCGAGTTCGATGAGTTGTTTCTCAGGATGGACGCCTTCCTGACCGCCGCGCATAAGGATGGCGAGACCGTGCGCTCGAACCTCTCCGACGTACTGCTCGCGCAGAGCTACCAGGACCTCAGCGGCCAGATCATTCGCGGGGTCATCAATCTCGTCACGGAGCTCGAAAGTACGCTCACGGAGTTCGCGCAGCTTGCGGGTCACGGCATGAGCCTCTCCCCTCAGGCTCCCGCACCGTCCGATGCGGGCCGGGGACACGGGCCCGCCATTCCGGGGATCACCTCGGGAGCGCTCGGTGAGCAGGACGATGTCGATGCGCTGCTCGCTCGGATGGCCACGGATGGGTCCGCGCCATGAGACGAGCACGCAAAGTCAGAGTCGTGCGGCCGCCCGAGCTGCGATTGCGATCTGCCTCCATTCGAGACGCGGTTGCACTGCGCGCTGAGCTGATCAGGATTCTGGACGCTCCCGGCACCGTGCGAATCGACGCGAGCGCTGTTGAGAGCGTAGACACCACGATACTGCAGCTACTGGCGGCCTTCGTACACGATCTGACTGCTGCGTCACGCGCTGTCGAATGGTCTGGGCGAAGCGTCACGCTGGAGGACGCCGCGAAATCTCTTGGGCTGTGTGCGGCGATCGGCCTTCCCGCCACTGCAACCTGAACGGACGACCCTCATGGCATTGGATATCGCGCAATTCCACGACACGTTCTTCGAAGAGAGCTTCGAGGCCCTGGATTCCATGGAGGCCGCGCTTCTGAAGCTGGACATCGGCGCCCCGGACGCCGAGTCGATCAACACCATCTTCCGCGTCGCGCATTCGATCAAAGGCGGAGCGGGGATGTTCGGCTTTGCCGACGTCGCCTCGTTCACCCATACGCTCGAGACGCTACTGGATGAGCTGCGATCAGGGCGGATGCGGGTGACCCGACCCATCTCTGACAGCCTGCTGCACTCGGTCGACGTGCTGCGCGAAATGATGCGCGCCGTGCATCGCAAGGAGCCGATCGATTCGCAGCGTGTTGCCGATCTGCAGCTCGACCTCGAGATCATCGTCGCGGGCAAGGGCGCAGCAGAGCCCGCGCCCCCGTCCGGGGTCACGAGTCCGGTCGCCGCAAGCGAGCTGCCGGCGGCCGCTGCTGGGGCGGGCTGGCAGATCCGCTTTCGAGGGCTGCCGCAATTGCTGCTCCACGGGGTCGACCCGCTCACCATCTTCGCGAGTCTCGCCGAGCTCGCGCCGCTGCATCCCCGCGTAAACCTCGATGGCCTGCCGTCCCTGCGGGAAATCGAGGCGGAGCAGTGCTACCTCGGCTGGGAATTGACCCTGGGCGAGTGTCCTCGGGAGAAGATCGAAGAAGCGTTCGAATGGGCGGTCGGTGACTGCGAGCTTACGATCGAGCGCGTCGCGGCGGCGGGGAAAGCGCCTGCGGCACCCGAGCAACCAGCACCGACCGAGCCTTCGGCCACTGCGGCTGCGCCACCGTCTGCGGCCGAAGCACCCAAGCCGGCAGGCGGGGAAACCAGCTCCATTCGCGTGAGCATCGAGAAGATCGACGAGCTCATCAATACGGTAGGCGAGCTGGTCATCACGCAGGCCATGCTGAGCGAGCTCGGCCGCCGGGTCGAAGGCTCGTTCGCCGAGCAGTTTCGCAGCGGGCTCAGTCAGCTAGAGCGCAACATGCGCGAGCTGCAGGAAGGCGTGATGCGCGTGCGCATGCTTCCGATCAGCTTCGTGTTCAGCCGCTTTCCGCGCATGGTGAGAGATCTGGCGCAACGGCTCGACAAGCAGATCGAGCTGAAAATGAGCGGCGAGCAGACGGAGATCGACAAGACCGTCCTGGAGAAGATCGGCGATCCGCTCGTGCACCTCGTGCGCAACAGCATCGATCACGGGATCGAGACTCCCGAAGCGCGCCAGGCGGCGGGTAAGTCGCCCTTCGGTACGGTGCACCTCGAGGCGTGCCACCGTGGCGGCAACATTGCCGTGGAGGTGAGCGACGACGGCTGTGGCCTCGACAAGGATCGCATTCTGGCCAAAGCCCGCGCCCGGGGTCTCGTCGGCGCCACCGATGTGCTGAGCGATGACAAAATCCACGAGCTCATCTTCCTGCCCGGTTTCTCGACCGCGGAGAAGACGACGGACGTCTCCGGGCGAGGCGTCGGGATGGACGTCGTGCGCCGCAACGTCAAGGAGCTCGGCGGCAAGATCGAGATCAGCAGCGAGAGGGGCCGCGGTTCGCGCTTCGTCATCACGCTGCCGCTGACGCTCGCGATCGTCGACGGACAGACGGTAGCGGTGGGCAGCGAGACGTACATCGTGCCGCTGACCTCGATCATCGAGTCCCTGCAGGTCAAGACCCAGAAGGTCAGCCGGCTGTCCGGCTGCGGCGAGGTGTTCTCATTCCGCGGCGATTACCTGCCGATCGTGCGCCTGCATCGGGAGTTCGGCGTGCGGCCGCGCTCGGCTGCCCTCGAGGACGGACTCGTCGTCGTCGTCGAGGGCGACGGCCAGCGGGTCGGATTGTTCGTCGACGAGCTGCTCGGGCAGCAGCAGGTCGTCATCAAGTCGATGGAGACCAACTACGGACACGTCGAAGGCGTCTCCGGCGCGACGATCCGCGGCGACGGCTCCGTCGCGCTCATTCTCGATCTTCCGGGGCTCATCCGCGCGGCCGCGGCGCGCGCCGCGGCCTGATCTGCAGCAACCGTTTACCACGAGGATTCACATTCATGACCACCCTGGCAGCAGAGAAGACCGACGCAGGCGTTGCCGCCGGCTCGCATCAGGTGCTGACTTTCGTTCTGGGCAGCGAGACCTACGGCGTGGACATCCTGCGCGTGCAGGAGCTCCGCGGCTGGTCCGCCGTGACCAAGATTCCGCACGCGCCGCCGTACCTGCTGGGTGTCCTGAACCTGCGCGGCTCCATCGTGCCGATCGTCGATCTGCGCATGCAGTTCAATCTCGAACGTGCCGAATACACCGCCGTCACCGTCATCATCGTGCTCGCGGTCCACTCCCAGGCCGGACGGCGGGACTTCGGCGTCGTCGTCGACGGTGTCTCGGATGTCGTGGACGTGAAGGTCGCCGACGTAAAGCCGGCTCCGGACCTGAATTCGCGCTCCGCTACCGAGCACATCCGGGGGCTCGTGCCCCTGACCGACCGAATGATCGTACTGCTCGACATCGACCGTCTCATCGGTAGCGATGTGACCGTCCTGTCGGCAGGCCCCTCGAACGCAGACGCCGCTCCCGCGGCGGCCGCAGCCTGAATTTTGCGCATTTAAGGAGACTCATCGTGAGCTGGCTCAGAGACTTGAAGATTTCCGCGAAACTGTTTCTTTCATTCAGCCTGGTGCTGGCCGTGACGGCGACGCTCGCGGTCGTGTGCATGGGCCGCATGAAGATCACCGCCGACCATTTCGAGGAGATGGCGACGAACTGGATGCCCGGTGTGCAGCACCTGGGCACCATCAACACGGCCAAGTCAGAAGTGCGTCTGGCACAGATCCGCTTCCTGACTGCGGAGTCGAAAGAGCAGGCGGCCCAGTTCGAGAAGGACATTCACAGCAACCTCGAGCTGATCGAGCGCGAAACCAAGTTATATGTCTCGACGATCGATACGCCCGCAGAGCGGGCGCTCTGGGACAAGTTCGCGCAGCAGTGGCAGAGCTACGTGAACTCGTCGGCGAATATCGTTGCGCTCCAGCAGCAGGGCAAACCGCAGGAAGCGCGCCAGGTCTTTGAGAGCGTGCGTCCCCAGTACCACGGCCTCACCGATGCTCTCCAGGACGACATCCAGATCAACGTCAAGGGCGGCGAAGCGGAGGCCGCGGAGTCGCAGAAGTCCTATTCCGAGTCCCGCAACTTCGTCATCGGCGCCGTCACGGCGCTGCTGTTGTGCGGCGTGGGACTCGCGCTGCTCGTCGGCCGCGCCGTGAGTGCGCCGATCGGCCGCGCCGTAGGGTTCCTGAAGCGCATCTCCGATGGCCATCTGGACAATGCCATCGAGGCGAGCAGCCGCGATGAGGCGGGGCTGCTGCTCAGCGGGCTCGGCGAGATGCAGACCAAGATGCAGGCGCAGCTGAACCAGGTTGGAACGGTCGTCAAGACCGCCTGCGAAGGCAACCTCGTCGAGCGTCTCCCCACGGAGGGCAAATCCGGGTTCTTCGCCGCACTGGCGCGCGACTTGAACCAGCTGCTGGATAACACGTCGCAGATGGTTCAGCAGATCAAGCTGACCGCCTCCGAGGTGCACCGCGGAGCCGAGGAGATCTCCCAGGGCAACACGAATCTCTCGCAGCGCACCGAGGAGCAATCCTCATCGCTCGAGGAGACGGCGTCGTCGATGGAAGAGATGACCTCCACGGTGAAGCAGAACGCGGACAATGCCGGGCAGGCGAACCAGCTCGCCATGGCCGCACGCGATCAGGCGGAGAAGGGCGGCGCGGTGGTCGGCAATGCCGTCAAGGCGATGACCGGCATCAACGAGTCCTCGAAGAAGATTGCCGACATCATCAACGTGATCGACGAGATCGCTTTCCAGACCAACCTGCTGGCTCTGAACGCGGCGGTCGAGGCCGCGCGCGCCGGTGAGCAGGGCCGCGGCTTTGCCGTGGTGGCCACGGAAGTCCGCAGCCTCGCCGGCCGTTCGGCCACGGCCGCGAAGGAGATCAAGGATCTCATTCAGGACTCAGTGAAGAAGGTCGAGGGGGGGTCGCTGCTGGTGACGCAGTCGGGCCAGACGCTCGAGCAGATCGTGACCTCGGTCAAGAAGGTCTCGGACATCGTCGCCGAGATTGCCGCGGCCTCGCGCGAGCAGTCCTCCGGTATCGAGCAGGTCAACAAGGCTGTAATGCAGATGGACGAGATGACGCAGCAGAATGCAGCGCTCGTCGAGCAAGCCACTGCCGCCTCGCAGTCGATGGCCGATCAGGCGCGTGAGCTGAACACCATCATGGGTCGATACCGCGTGGGCGGAACCAGCGCAGACAGTGCACCTGTTGCGGCACCGCGCACGGCGCAGGCGGCTGCGTCCGTGAAGGGGGAGCGTCGCGGGCCGAACCGTCCTTTCTCGGGCAAGTCGAAGCCGGCTTCCAGGCCGGTGGCCGTGCACGCCGAGGTGCAAGCTTCCGCACGCGCTGCTGCCTCGAATGGCAACGGCGCCGACTGGCGCGAGTTCTAGGCCGACGAGGACGATACGGAGAACACCGATGGCAAGGATACTGGCAGTCGATGACTCACCCTCCATGCGGCAGATGGTCGGGGTGACTCTGGAGAGTGCGGGGCACGAAGTCTTGCAGGCTTCCGATGGACAGGAGGCTCTGGATCTTGCAAGAGATCGGCCTCCCGTCGATCTCGTCATCACGGACGTCAACATGCCACGCCTGGACGGCATTGCCCTGGTGCGGCAGCTGCGTCTGCTGCCGCACTACCGCGGCGTACCGCTGCTGGTGCTGACCACGGAGGCAAGCAGTGAGAAGAAGCTGGAAGGCAAGGCGGCCGGTGCCACCGGCTGGGTGGTGAAACCCTTCAGTCCCGAGAGTCTGCTGGCTACGGTCTCCAAAGTGATCGCAAGGCGATGAGCGCGGAATCCGGCCGGCAAGCTTCGCCGGCACAATCTGCGCACCAGGCGAGCGATTGCGCGCGTGCGCTGGGTGCTGCGATCACCCAGATCGAGCTTGCGTTGCGCGAAGCCCATCCGCCGGTGGGGACGCTGGGAACGCTCATCGACCGCATGGGGAAGACCCTCGGCGCGCTGCGCACGGCCCGGTACCGGGAGATGGCTACCGGGTCGACCATCGGGTTCTGCGACGAGATGGAGAGCTCCATCGAGCAGCTGCAGAAGGATCTCTCCGGGGGGATCCGGCAGCTGCAGTTCTACGACCGAATGGTGCAGCACCTGTCCCATGTCCAGGACTACCTGTTTTCCATGGCCAACCAGCTTGCAAGCGAGGCAGCGAGCGGCGGGGTGAAGGAAGAGGCCTGGGATACGCTGCGGGAGAGGTTGCACGCGCGCCTGATCTCGGATGCGCAGCGCGAGCTGCTCGATATCGTCCTCCCGCCTTCTCCAGCGGTGCGCGCTGCGCGGCGTGTGGAACGAGGCGAGCACTCGCCGCACGGCAGCGTCGAGCTGTTCTGACCGATTGGCGGTCGCTTTCGATGCGCAAGGCAGACACATCGATTGGCGAGCGCACCTCATTGCGGGAACGGGAGTTTCCGTTCGCAGAGCAGGATTTCAACGCGCTGCGCGTGCTCGTGCGCCAGCACACGGGCATCAGCCTCTCCGACTCCAAGCGGGAGCTGGTCTACGGCCGCCTGTCGCGGCGGTTGCGGGCGCTCGGCCTCAATTCCTTCCGCGAGTACCGGGAAGTCCTGACCAGCGACCCGGACGGCCGGGAGCTCGTCGAGTTCTGCAACGCCATCACGACCAACCTGACTTCGTTTTTTCGCGAGCCGCATCATTTCGACTATCTGCGCGACCACGTGCTGCCGCCGCTGTCGACGGGAACCGCGGGACGGCGGATGCGGATCTGGTCGGCTGGCTGCTCCAGTGGCGAAGAGCCTTACTCCATCGCGATGACCGTGTGCGAGGCCGTACCCGACCGCAATCGTCATGACATCCGCATCCTGGCGACGGACATCGATTCTGAAGTACTGGCACGCGGCCGCCGCGGTGTCTATGCGGAAGAGCGTCTGAAGGGCATGAACCCGAGGCGGGTCGGCGGATTTTTTCATGAGCGCCGCGAGCCAGAGGGACGCAAGTACGCAGTAAGCCCGGAGCTGGTGAAGCTGATCACCTTCAACCCGCTCAACCTGATGCACGAGCTGCCGATGCGCGGTCCGCTCGACGTCATCTTCTGCCGCAACGTCGTCATCTATTTCGACAAGGACACCCAACGCACGCTGTTCGAGCGCATGGCTCGGCTGCAGCGGCCTGGGGCGACCCTGTTCCTCGGACACTCCGAGAGCCTGTTCAAGGTCTCGGGCGCCTACACCCTGGTCGGCAGGACGATTTATCGGAGAAACGAGTCATGACAGAGGCGCTGCGCAGCCTCGACGTGCCTGAGCCCCGTCCCGAGACTCTCCCGGGCCTGCAGCACGTCCAGCGCAGCTGGGACCGCCACACCGGCAAATGGGCTGCGAGGATCCTGCCGGGCGAGTACTTCGTCACGCGCAGCGATGAGGTGATCACGACCGTGCTCGGCTCGTGCATTTCCGCCTGTGTGTGCGATTCGAGGCTGCGCATCGGCGGCATGAATCATTTCATGCTGCCGGAGGACACGTCGAACGGCTCGAGCACATGGCTCGATCCCAGGGTGGGGCTCGCGACGCGCTACGGCTCGTTCGCCATGGAGAGCCTGGTCAACGACCTGCTGAAGCTCGGCGCGCTGCGTGAGCGCCTCGAGGTCAAGCTCGTCGGCGGCGGTCGGGTGCTCGCGTCGATGACCGACGTCGGCGCACGCAACATCGAATTTGCGCGCAACTGGCTGCGTCTCGAGGGATTGAGCGTCACGGGTGAGGATGTCGGAGAAACCCATCCGCGCCGGGTTCTGTACTTTCCCGCGACCGGCAAGGTCCTGCTGCACCGCCTGCGAACCCTCGAGCGAGGCAACGTTGCGAGCCGCGAGCAACATTATCTTGCAACGCTGCGGGAATCCCAGCGGGGGAATGATGTGGAGCTGTTCGAATGAGCGGCGTACGTGTGCTCATCGTGGACGATTCGGCGCTCGTGCGCAGGATTCTCACGGAGCTGCTGTCTGCCGACCGCGCAATTGAAGTCGTCGGCACCGCAAGCGATGCGTACATGGCGCGTGAGAAGATCAAGCAGCTCAATCCGGATGTGATCACGCTCGACGTGGAAATGCCTAAAATGGACGGCGTCACGTTTCTGCGCAATCTCATGCGGCTGCGGCCCATGCCGGTGGTCATGGTGTCCTCGCTTACGGAGCATGGCGCGGAAATCACG
>FTEN01000521.1_pt1 | contig 11034 bp, 6 predicted proteins | sample 1640221 | NCBI WGS metagenome assembly FTEN01 (sample SAMEA3914816, study PRJEB12502) | metagenome | biome: forest; material: soil | place: USA | collected 2011-09-16 | depth 0.3 m | reverse complement strand
GAACATGAAGTAGGCGGGCCCCACCAGGGCGTACGTCGAGACATCCGCATGGCCCGCATCGAATTCCCCCTTGCTGACGGTCGGCTTCCGATCTTCCGCATTCAGCAGTCTGACTCTCTCGTGGGCTCCGTCGACTGACCCCACGATATAGGTCCCCGCGAGCGGCTCGCTCGACCCATCCGCCTTCACTACAGAAACGCCCGTTGTCCCGTCGAAGTCGATCTTCTGCCCCTCGACAATGGCGGATGCGTTTTGCAGGTGCAGCCAGGTCTCTGGTCCCACCTCGACGCTTGTGGCCGTGAGCGGCCGGACCATGTAGTGATTCACCGCAGCGGTGAACAGATTGCCCATGCTCACGGACAAATAGAACAGCGCCATGACGAAGCTCTTCATCGTGAGCGGCGCCTGTTTGTATGCAAACTCGAGGCCTGTGATCGAAACAAGCACTTCGCCCGCCGTCACGATGGCGTAGGCCAACACCTGCCACCAGATGCTCACCACGTGTCCCGTCTGGATCCGATCCTCGATCCACGCGATGACGAGGAATGAGCTCGCGGTGACGAAGAGGCCGATCGCGATCTTCCGCAGTGGCGTCACTTCGAAGAACTTCGACCACAGCGGATAGACGACGTAACTGAAGAACGGCGCGAGGATCAGGATGAACACGGCATTCACGGCCTGGATCTGCGCAGGCAGAAGGGTGATGCCGAAGCCGAGGTTCTTGTCCATCAGCACCGAGCGGGCCTGCAGCGACCAGCTGGTTCCGTTGCTCTGGTCCCAGAGGGACCAGAAGAAGGCGATGAACAGGTAGATCACGAACAGGTTGACGATCGTCTTCAGGCCGACCGGTCCGAACACTTCCTTGAGCCAGACTTTGCCTGCCGGCGGCACGACCGCGTAACGTTTGCGGCCTATCCAGAACACGATCGTGGCGAGAGCCATCATCGCTGCGGGTACACCGAACGCGACTCCTGGTCCGTACTTGGGCAGCAGCCAGGGGCACAAAAGGATAGAGATCGTGGAGCCTGCGTTGATCGCGAGGTAGAACCAGCTGAATGCCCGCTCGATGAGATGCTGATTGGCGTGGGTAAACTGATCACCGAGGTTGGTGGCAACGCAGGGCTTGATACCGCCGGTGCCGAAGGCGACCAGGAACAGCCCGATCGCTAGCATGTTCGCGGTGTGGCTCATCGCGAGGACGGCGCAGCCGATCATGTACACGACCGAGAACCACAAGACCGTTCGGAACTTGCCCCAGAACACGTCCGAAACGACAGCGCCCAGGAGTGGGAAGAAATAGGCGCCGGACTTGAACAGCGAGCCCCAGGTGGTCGCTCGGGCTTCGCCGAACTGCAGGAACTGCACCAGGAACAACGCGAGCATGGCGTTGATGCCGTAGAAGCAGAAGCGCTCTGCGAATTCGTTGACGACGATGAAGGGAATGCCGCTGGGCATCCGCGCTGATTTGTCGGCCGTTGCGGCCGCCGAGCCTTGATTCAAATGACCACCCCGCTTGCTCGAATCGCCGCGGCACCCTGGCGCGGCAGGCGGGCAGGAATCTACTCGTATTTGACCTTCGTAGACAGATGCAGCGCCATAGGGATGCGTTCCGTGAAGGCAGTGCTGGATGCACTCACAGGACTCTCGGACACCATGCGGGTGCCGAACTCGATCCACTGCGGGGTCTTGGTCCCGGCGTAGGCCAGGCTGATGGACGCAATGAGGGTCAGGGCGCCCCAGGCAAACGCCGGATGCAGACGGCGCTTCACGAGAGCATCCGCAGCCACGAACGCCACCACGGCGGCATTGAACAGAAGCAATATCGTCAAATTGGCCTGCGCGAAGGGCAGCCTGCTGATCGGAGACGGCAACAGGCACAGCGTGGCAAGCAGCATGAGTCGCTTGTGCGTGTCGCGGCGCTTGCGCCACCAGATGGCGGCGGCAACAAAGCCTGCGAACAGCATCATCTGCACGAGCTCCAGCCCCAGGACCACGACGCGCGGGATTGCGTCGCTGCTATGGGCATTCACCTCGCGCGCCGCCGCTTGAATGGTGGTCGTCGTGCCGAGAATCAGCACACCCACGGCGATCAGGACTCCGAACATTCCAAGCCGCTTGTGAATGTCGAGACGATGCGCACGGATGAGACAGGTCTGGGCGAAGAACGTCACGATCCACAGCGTCATCACTGCGCCGTGCACATGCAGCCTGACCGGCAGCACCGGAGAGTCGAAGAATCCCTTCAGGTAATACGTCCGCGCGAATCCCCACAGCACGAGCGCAATGGTGGCGATGCCCGCGCCCAGGAAGAATCGGTTGTCGAGCCGGGTCGACGGCATGGCCACGGCGTGCATCGGCAAATCCCCGCAAGGCCCCGTTTTCAGGCTGTTTGCCTGATACAACCGGAATCGCCTGCGATTCCCGCCGTCGGCCGTGTCGCGCCTGAGGGCATCTGGCTGTCACGCAAAGGCGCTGAAGCACGCGCTGTGCGCGGATAACTCGTTGTTCCTTCGACGTTTCCCTATACTGCTCTAGACTGCGCACTCAACCCTTTAGGGCACGCGAACAATGTTCGACTATTTCGGCGTATTGATCTCAGTGATCATGGGGCTGGCTCTCACGCACGTGCTGCGAGGGCTGGCCAAGCTCATCCAGATGCGGGCTGAGGTGAGCGTCTACTGGGTGCACATCGTGTGGACGATCAACATCGTCGTCTTCGTGCTCGGCGTCTGGTTCGGCATGTTCTGGTGGAAGGGCCTCGAGTCCTGGACGGCCGAATGGTTCTTCTTCCTCGCCGCCTACGCCATCGTCATCTTCATGTGGGCTTCCATGCTCTATCCGCCCGAATTCCCCGACAACCTGAAGTGCGACGAGTACTTCTTCGGCAATCGGCGTTGGTTCTTCGGGTTCGCGCTCGCCGCGATCCTCATGGACATCCCTGAAACCCTCGAGAAGCAGGTCGCGCATTTGCGCGCGGTGCCCCCGCAATACATCGTGTTCGCTCCGGCTCTGGTGATCATCAGTCTGGTGGGTCTGTTCTCCCGCAACCGACTGGTACATGCCGTGCTCTGCATCGCCTGGCTCGTCGGCACGCTGAGCTATGTTTTCTTCACCTCGCTCGAGCGCATCGCCATGCACGGGCCCGGCTGAGAATCACTTTGTTACGACTCTCGCCACATCCGAGGTGAGCTGCAGCGGCGACTGAAATCCCGCCAGGTACAGAAGGCTGGAAGGCGCCACCGCGTTCACCAGCGCCAGGTGCACGCTGGTCGGTGCCGCCCCCGTCGTAGGACCCTCGCCGATCAGCGCAGCGCCGCGATCGAACCCGGTAACGTTGATGTACTGCGCAGCCAGCACCGGTGTCCCGACCGGTTGCGTCGTACCGAACGAGCCACGTACGGTTGTTGCCAGTGCCGGATAAGACGGCGGTGAGCCACCTGACGCCAGGAATTGCTCCACGAGCACGATGTTGCCCGTGGAGTCGTACCACGCATTCCCGCCACTCCCGACGAGCTGATCCGTGGTCCCGGAATCGATGACGTCCTCGTAGATCTGCCCGGTTCGCGTGTAGAGCAGGGCCGCATCGTCTGGTCGGAAGCCGACCACGCGGGAACCGGAGGTGGCCACCAGGCGTGGGTTGGGTGTCGCGGACACCTCAGCGACGTAGGTGCTGAACGTGACGAGCGACTGCACCGTGTAGGCGACACGCGTTCCGGTCGCGCTGCCCCCTTTCCCCGGAACCAGCCCTATGGTGCTCTCGAGAATACTTTCACCCAGCGCGAGCGTCTCGCTCACCTGCACCTCCGTCGTCAGGTGCGCCGGGTCGATGAAGTAGAACCCGACTTTGCCGCCGCGATTCGCCTCCGCCAGGATCCGGGACTGATCCTGAGACACCGAATACTCCAGCACATCGTCGCTGCTGCCATTCACGGCTGCCGCCGACACGAGGACCGGCATGCCGGGACTGCTCAAGCTCGCAAAATACAGCGACCGATTGGCGCCGCCCGACACCGTCGACGCGAGGAAATAGATCGACTTGGAATCCTGGGAAAAGCGCGGCAGCGTCGCGTACACCGCTCCGGCCGGTGTGACCGGACTCACCGTCGGACTGGACACGCTCAGCACGTACAACGATGTGGTCGCTCCCTGGCCCGCAATGACCGCGATCCATTGTCCGTCCGGGCTGACCCGAAACTGATCCAGCCCATTCGCACCCAGGACAGGCGTGACGCCGTTCGGCAGCGTGATGCCGGTCTGCTGCGCGGGCGTCGCTGTCTTCACGAACGAGAGATTCATCGTCGTGGCCGCGGTGGTGTCCTGAGCTCGGTAAACGACGGTTGCGCCGTTGTCCGATGCAGCAAAGCCTCGCAATCTCAAATTGCCCTGGGTGGCTGCGCTGACGGCGGCCGGATCGTTGGCGAAATCCGTGAGATACACCTCAGGCGCGCCATTGCCTGACGCGTCGCCGACAAACAGGGCTCGAAACGGATCCGCTCCCACGAACACCGCTTCGGTTCCCACTGTCGAGGCTCCACTTGGATCGGTCGCGCGGTACTTGAACCGCGTCAGGCCCTTGAATCCGGAAGGCAACATCGTGATGCCGACGGTTCCGTCACTATTCACGTTCGCTGTCCCGGCGAGCGCTGCCTCCTCGATCGTGACGACGAGCGGATCGCCATCCGCATCCGTGACGTTGGCCAGTACATCGATACTGGTCAGAGCCGTCCCATCGGCGCGCAGGGCGGCGTTCTTCGCAACCGGCGCGTGGTTGGCGTGCACCGTGATCATGACGGTGCCCGTATTCGTCCTGCCCATGCCATCCATCGCCTGCACGGTGAACGTATCGGCCCCGACGAAATTCGCGTTCGGCGTGTAGACGAAGGCTCCGGCGGTGGTGAAGCTCGAGACGGCTCCGGATGCCGGATTGCCCGTCTTCGTGAAGGTGACGGTGCCGGAGCCCATGGCGGACAGCTGTGCCGAGAGAGCGACGTTTTCGTTCGTCGTGAAGGCCAGTGATCCGAGCACGGGCTGGTCGTTTGCGCCCGAGCCGCCTCCGCCTCCACCTCCGCCACAGGCGGCCGCTACCAGCAGAATTGCAGAGATGGACGCCGCACGAACGAAACCCTGCATCCAGCTTGGCCGCACGTCCCTCTCCCTCGATTCGATGAGAGAGATACTGCCACAGGATTCCGGGCATCCAGCGTTGCGTTGCACAACTACAACGCGGTGCTTGCCAAGCTCACGCCGTCGGAACTAACAGCAATGTCTTCGCTTCAGCTTGTCGCGCGTCGGGATCGCTTTGTGAGTGTTGGTTTGCGTGCACCAACAAGCGTCACTCGTACTTGTGCTCGCGAAACAGCTCGAAGGCCGTCTGGTAGTACGCAATCGCCAGCGCGTTGAGCTCGGGATTCAGCGGGGCGTCCTTGTACTTGTCCGTTACCGGATCGTACAGAACATTCTCAATCGTCTTCTGCAGTCCGAGAATCGCCAGCTCTCCGTCCCGGTAGATGGCGACGTCGTGGTTGTGACTGAGGAAGGCGACGCGATGGTCCGATGGCGTGTTGAGGACATCCGACCCGAAGAACGGTGCGGTGTAGGGCAGGCCGAGGAGGCCGAGCACGGTCGGCGCGACGTCCACCTGCGTCATCAGCGTGTCCACTTCGCGAGGCTGGATGTGCTTCGGGGAGTAGATGAGCATGGGGATCTCATAGGTCTTCAGCGGGATTTGCTGCTTGCCGTACACGCGGGCGCCGTGGTCGGCGACGACGATGAAGATCGTGTCGTCGAACCACGGATGCTTCGCTGCTTCCTTGAGGAAGTAGCCTTGAGCGAAGTCGGCGTAACGCACCCCTGATGCTCGCCCGCCACCGCTCGGCTTCACTCCCGGGACGCCATCGCGGAAGGTGAACGGCTTGTGGTTGGACGTGTTCATGATGTGCGAGAAGAATGGCTTGCCGTTCTTCGCCAGCTCGTCGTAGTACGTCAGCGCCATGTCGTACAGGTCTTCGTCCGCGACGCCCCAGATGTTCTCGAAGCGCACGGGCTTCGGGATCTGATTGCGGTCGCGCACTTCGAAGCCGTTGTTGGCGTAGAAGTAGTTCATGTTGTCGAAGTAGCCGTAGCCGCCGTAGAGGAAGCTCGTGCGGTAGCCGTTCTCCTTCATCACCCGGCCCCAGGTGGCGATGTTCTCATTGCCCGGACGCCGCACGATCGAGTCCGTCGGGATGGGAGGGAGCGATGTAGTCACGGCCTCGAGTCCACGCACCGTGCGCGTGCCGGAGGCGTACATGTTGCGAAACCAGATGCCCTTCTGCGCGTACTCGTCGAACACGGGTGTCAGGTCGCTCTCCGAGCCGTAAAGCCTGCTGAACTCCGCTCCGAACGACTCGCTCGTGATGATCACGACGTTGAGCTTGCCGAGGCCATTGGGTTTGGCCGGGAAGGTGCGGTCCAGGCGGCCTTCGCTCAGGCGCGTGAACGTGCCGCCTCCGCGCTGCAGCTCCTGCACGAGGATCCTCAGGTTCTGCTCTTTCGGCTGGGTGGCGTAGTAGGCGTGGTAGTCGATCTCGCTCGTTCGGGCCGCTTCCCAGAAGCTGCTGATGCCGTTGATGGCCAGCTCCTTCGCGACACGGTTCGGCGACCCGACGAATGTGCGGGTCGAGATCAGCACGGCCACCAGTCCCGTCAGCAGAACATAGCCGCTGATCAGGGACAGCTTTGCGCGCCAGGAGACAACGAGATTGGCGGAGACGGTGAGCTTGTTGCGGAGGGCGTAAGTGGTCAGCGCCGCAATGACGGCTGCGGCGATGAGGACCTGATTGACGGGGTACGCGTCCCAGATGTCTCCGATCACTTCCGTCGGATACATCAGGTAGTCGAATGCGACCAGGTTCAGCCGTGCGTCGAACTCCTCGAAGAAGAAGTACTCGATGGCGCACAGGTACAGGAGCCCGAACACCGCCAGCGCGAAGCCGACCCACAGCAGCCAGCGGCCGATGCGTCCGGCGTGCCATCGCGCCGGAACGAGGAGCAGGTACAGAGCGAAGGCCAGCAGCAGGTAAATGAGGACGACGAGATCATTGAGGAGCCCGGCGGGCACGATCCACAGCAGCGCTCCGGCGCCCACATCCGCCGCCCGCCCGTATTGCCACCACAGGAACACCCGCAGCAGGGCCCAGAGCACCAGCAGGGTAATGGCGACCGTGCGCAGCGGGCGCAGGAGCGCTCTTTCGTTAGGCCTCGTGATCATCAGATCCCCCGAATCAATCCACCCATGATAACGGCAAAAGACAGGTGACCGTCTGGCGGAAGCAGCCCGCCGCCCGTGGTGCTACGCTCACGGACTGGGGCTACGCTGGATTCGAACGGGCAACAGGTGCGACGCATGCGTGGCACCCTCTTGCCCGCGGGCAGAAGGGGCCGTCGGCCACTTGCTGCAATCGGAAAACGGTTTGAGGGGGATTACGCCTGTGAATACCGATCCGCGCGAGACGCTGGCCAACTCAGCCATGAGCGGCCTGCAGATCATGGCCGTCATCATCACCATCGGACTGAACGCGCTGGACGGGTTCGACGTCCTCTCGAGCAGTTTCGCCTCGCCCGGGATCGCAGCCGAATGGGGCGTGAAGCCGGGCGACCTGGGCCTCCTGCTCTCCATGGACCTCATCGGCATGGCGGTGGGCTCACTCGCCCTCGGTGGCGTGGCGGACAGGATCGGCCGCCGCAAGACCATGCTGGGCTGTCTCACGGTCATGACGATCGGGATGCTCCTGGCCACGACCTCGCACAACATCGTGGAACTCTCGATCTACCGCATCCTCACCGGGCTGGGCATCGGCGGCCTGCTGGCGGCGATCAACGCGGTGGCGGCGGAGTTCTCGAGTGCGAAGCGGCGCGACCTGGCGGTAGCCATCATGTCGATCGGTTATCCGATTGGCGGCGTTCTCGGCGGCCTCGCCGTACAGCATCTCCTGAAGGGACATGACTGGCGCTCGATCTTCTACTTCGGCGCCACCTGTACCTTCGTGTTCATCCCGCTGGTGATCTGGTTCGTGCCGGAGTCCGTCTACTGGCTGGTCCGCAAGCAGCCTGTCGGCGCGCTCGAGAAGATCAACCGGACGCTCGCCCGCATGGCCCACTCTGCCGTGGCGGCGCTGCCCTCGATCTCCGCAGACATACGCAAACGCTCGTTCTCCGACATTTTCGCGCCCGGCATGCTCGGCATCACCATCCTCGTATCGCTGGTGTATTTCTTCCACGTCACGACGTTCTATTACGTCATCAAGTGGGTGCCCAAGATCGTCGTCAACATGGGGTTCACGCAGTCGCAGGGTGCCGGCGTGCTCACCTGGGCGAACCTCGGCGGTGCCCTGGGCGGCCTCACGCTCGGCTTGCTGTCGATGCGCTACGCCCTGAAGTCCCTCACGATCGCGGTCATGCTGATCGGCACGGTGACGGTGATCGCCTTCGGCCGGACCACGGCCGACCTGCAGACGATTTCCCTCCTGGTCGCGATCTCGGGATTCTTCACCAACGGGGCGATTTCCGGCATGTATGCGATTTTCGCCAAGGCCTTCCCCACTCACGTGCGTGCCTCCGGCACCGGGGTGGCCATCGGCCTGGGCCGGGGCGGATCGGTGATCGGCCCCACGCTCGCCGGCTTCCTGTTCCAGGCCAACTTCTCGCTGCCCGCCGTGTCCGCCGTCATGGCGTGCGGCTCTCTGTTTGCGGCCATCGTGCTGTCATTCCTGAAGCTCAGGCCGGATCACGCCGAGCATCTGCCCGAGCGGGAAGCCGCGCTGAGCGGAGCGAAAGCGGTCTAGAGATCCTGAATCCCTGTCGTCCCCGCGCCTTCGAGGTGAAAGACATGCGCATCGCCAGCTTGCTGCAAAAGTTACTTCTGCCCGCGCTCTTCGCCATCGGTGCCATCGCCGCGGAAGGAACCTCTCTTGCGCAGGGTCAACACGCCGCCGCGGCTGCGAAATCGGCCTGTCCGAAGAGCGGGCTGAAGCTCACCCCCGGGTTCTGCGCGAGCGTCTTCGCGGACAAGCTGGGTCATCCGCGCCACATGGTGGTGGCCCAGAATGGCGTCGTCTACGTCAATACATGGAGCGGTGTCTACTACGGTAACGACAAGCCGCCCGACGGCGGGTTCGTGGTCGCCCTGCAGGATAAAGGCGGTACCGGCAAGGCGACGGTGACGGAGCGCTTCGGGGAAACCGTGCAGACGGGCGGCGCGGGCGGCACCGGGATCGGACTCTACAAGGGTGCGCTGTACGTCGAGATCAACGACAAGATCGTCCGCTTCGCGATTCCTTCAGGATCCATCGTCCCCAGCGGTCCCGCAGAAGTGATCGTCTCGGGCCTGCCACTGGGCGGCAACCATCCCATGCATCCGTTCGCGATCGACACGGACGGGTGGCTGTACGTCGACGTCGCAAGCGCGACCAACTCCTGTCAGCAGCAGGATCGCATGCCCATGTCTCCCGGCATCAAGCCGTGCACGGAGCTCGAGACACGCGGTGGCATCTGGCGCTACGACGCCAACAAGACGAATCAGAAGTTCTCTCCCGCCGAGCGCTTCGCGACGGGTATCCGCAATGCCGACGGCATCGTGATCGATTCGACGGGCCACGGGGTGTATGCGACCCAACACGGCCGCGACCAGCTCGCGGAAAACTGGTCGGATCTCTACAAGCCGGAGCAGGGCGCCACGTTGCCGGCGGAAGAGCTGGTGCACGTGGAGAAGGGCGGCGACTACGGCTGGCCGGAGTGCTACTACGATCCGGTGCAGAGGAAGCTCGTCCTGGCGCCCGAGTACGGCGGTGACGGCGGCAAGGCAGTAGGTGAGTGCGCGGGCAAGATTGCGCCCGTCGCCGCCTTCCAGGCGCACTGGGCGCCGGATGACGTGTTGCTCTACTACGGGAAGGAGTTTCCCGCCCGCTACAAAGGCGGCGCCTTCATTGCGTTCCACGGCTCGTGGAATCGTGCGCCGTTCCCACAGGCGGGATACAACCTGGCCTTCCAGCCGCTCTCCAATGGCGCCACCTCGGGCAAGTGCGAGGTCTTCGCCGACGGCTTTGCGGGATCCGAGGTCAACCGAAGCTCCGGGAAGGCCGCGCACCGCCCCACGGGACTTGCGCTGGGACCTGATGGCTCGCTGTATGTCTCGGACGATACGAAAGGCCGGGTCTATCGCATCTGGTACGTCGGCGGCGAGAGCGCCGAGGCGCACGGTGCGCCGTGCCCCGACGCGAACGCTTCACCCGGGAAGATGGGCGCAGCTCCCGTGGCTCCGCCCGGAGGACTGAAGAAGGACGAAGTCGCCGCCGCGAAACAGGGTGCCTCCAAAAAGGCGGCGCTGCCTGTTCCGCCCGGTTCCACGAAGGAAGCCGTCGCGCAGGGCAATCGCGTTTACCACGCTCAGTCGGGCAACGCCACGTGCATTGGCTGTCACGGCGCCGATGGCAGTGGCACGGCACTGGGCCCGAGCCTGATCGCCAACAAGTGGGTGTGGAGCGACGGCAGCTACGCCGGTATCGGGAAGACGATCACCGAGGGCGTGGCGATGCCGAAGAACTATCGCCAGCCGATGCCCCCGATGGGCGGTGCGCAGCTGACGCCTGACCAGGTCTCAGCCGTCGCCGCTTACGTGTGGGCCCTGGGGCACGCGAACAAGAAGTGAGCCTCGCGGAAACCGCGAGCGGACTTGAGCCACGTGAAGCCGCGAGGACGCGGCGAGCGAACCTGCGCTAACTGACCGCCTGCTGTTGGACCGAACTTTCAACAGCAGGTTCGTCCACGTCCGTAGTGGTCGTGCGCCGCAGATCGCGCGCCTCATTCATGTCCCAACGCCGCCCGCGGTGCAGAGTTGCGCGGTTGTCCCAGATGACGAGATCGCCGGGCTTCCACGTGTGCCGATACACGAACCGGGGTTGAGTCGCGTGCTCGAGGAGATCCATGAGCAGCATGCGGCCTTCCGCCACCGTCATTCCCAGAACGCTGCGCGCGTGCACGCCGATGTACAGCAGCTTG
>FTEN01000114.1_pt1 | contig 11069 bp, 9 predicted proteins | sample 1640221 | NCBI WGS metagenome assembly FTEN01 (sample SAMEA3914816, study PRJEB12502) | metagenome | biome: forest; material: soil | place: USA | collected 2011-09-16 | depth 0.3 m | reverse complement strand
GAGGCCCAGCGCGAAGCCGTCACGGCGCCGCTCGGCCCCGTGCTGGTGCTGGCCGGCGCCGGCAGCGGCAAGACGCGCGTGCTCACGCATCGGATCGTCTGGCTCATCCAGGCACAGAACGTCTCCCCCTACAGCATTCTCGCCGTGACGTTCACGAACAAGGCGGCAGGCGAGATGCGGGGGCGGATCGAGCAGCTGCTCGGCATGCCGGGCAGCTCGCTGTGGATCGGCACCTTCCACGGACTCGCTCACCGGTTGCTGCGGCTGCATTGGCGCGAGGCCGGACTCGTGCAGGGCTTTCAGATACTCGATGCGGAGGACCAGCAACGCCTGATCAAGAAGCTGATCAAGGCCCGCGAGCTGGACGAGTCGCGGTGGGTGCCGCGCGAGGTGCAGTGGTTCATCAACTCCAACAAGGACGAGGGCCGGCGGCCGAAGCAGCTCAAGGACAGCGACGATCCCACCCGCCGGCAGCTCATCCAGCTCTATGTGGGTTACGAAGAGGCCTGCGCGCGCGCCGGCGTGGTTGACTTCGCCGAGCTGCTGCTGCGTGCCTACGAGCTGTGGCGCGACAATCCCACACTGCTCTCACACTACCGCCGGCGCTTCCGCCACGTGCTCGTGGATGAGTTCCAGGACACGAACGCCATCCAGTATGCGTGGCTCACGCTCCTGGCGAGGAGCGCCCCGGCCGAGGGCACGGAGACTTTTCCATTCGTCGTCGGCGATGATGACCAGTCGATCTACCGGTGGCGCGGCGCCCGCGTCGAGAACCTGCACCAGTTTCGCCGCGACTATCCCGACGCGAAGCTGTTCAGGCTCGAGCAGAACTACCGCTCCACGGCGGCCATTCTCGCGGCGGCCAACGGCCTGATCGCGAACAACACGGGGCGGCTCGGCAAGAATCTGTGGACGAGCGGCGCGAAGGGCGATCCGATCCGCCTGTATGCCGCGTTCAACGAGCGCGACGAAGCTGAGTTCGTGACTCATCGCATCCGGGACTGGGTGCACCACGGCGGCAGCCGGCGCGAGATCGCAATCCTGTACCGCTCCAATGCCCAGTCCCGCGTGTTCGAGGAAGCGTTCATCGCCGGCCGCATCCCCTACAAGGTCTACGGCGGCCTGCGATTCTTCGAGCGGGCGGAGATCAAGGACGCGCTCGCCTATCTGCGCCTCGTTTCCAACCGCAAGGACGACGCCTCGTTCGAGCGCGTCGTGAACCTGCCCGTCCGGGGCATCGGGGCGAAGAGTCTCGATGTCATCCGGGAGAAAGCCAAAGGCGCAGGCGCCGCGCTCTGGGACGCCGCCGGCGCCAGCATCGGCGCGGCGCTCGGGCCGAAGGCTTCGACGGCGGTGCATTCTTTCATGTCATTGATCGAGCGCCTGGCGCGCGAAGTCGCCGGGTTGGCGCTGCATGAGCAGGTCGATCATGTCCTGCAGGGCAGCGGCTTGATCGAGCACTTCAAGCGCGAAAAGGCGGACCGCGGCGAGGCCAGGGTCGAGAACCTCGATGAGCTCGTGAGCGCGGCGCGTGGCTTCCAACAGCAAACGACCGAGACCGAGCTGCCTCCCCTGGAGGCATTTCTCGCGCACGCCGTTCTGGAGTCCGGAGAAGGGCAGGCCGAAGCCTGGGAGGATTGCGTGCAGATGATGACGCTGCACACGGCGAAGGGACTGGAGTTCCCGATGGTGTTCCTCTCAGGCATGGAGGACGGGCTGTTTCCGCACCAGCGTTCACTGACGGACATTGACGGTCTGGAAGAGGAGCGCCGCCTCTGCTACGTCGGCATGACACGGGCCATGAAGCAGCTGTTCCTGACTTACGCCGAGCAGCGGCGGCTGCACGGCGTGGACAGTTACGGCCAGCCTTCCCGGTTCATCAAGGAGGTCCCCGAAGAGCTCATCGAAGAGATCCGCCCGCGCATCCAGGTCTCGCGTCCCATCGCCGTGGGCCGCTTCCGTCCCGAGGAGCCCGCGGTGGCCGGCGTACGGCTGGGGGCCCGGGTGCGCCACGGCAAGTTCGGAGAAGGCGTCGTGCTCAACATCGAAGGCAACGGACCGAACGCGCGCGTGGAAGTGCGTTTCGAGCACCAGGGCACGAAGTGGCTCATGGCGCAGTACGTCAGTGCGGAGCCCATGTGAGAATCCTCATTCTCGGGGCGGGCCAGGTGGGCAGAACCGCGGCGTACCATCTCTCCCGCGAAGAGGCCAATGAGGTCACGATCGTCGACACCAATGAAGACATCCTGCGCGATCTGCAGGACCGTCTCGACGTACGCACCGTAGTCGGCAATGCTTCGCACCCTACGGTGCTCAAGGCCGCCGGTGCGCAGGAGGCAGACATCCTCGTCGCCCTCACCAACAGCGACGAAGTCAACATGATGGCGTGCGAGGTCGCCTTCACCCTCTATCGCACCCCGACCAAGATTGCCCGCATCCGCTCCTCGGAATACACGAGCAGGCCGGAGCTGTTCGGCGACGGATCGATTCCCGTCGACGTTTTCATCAGCCCGGAACAGCTCGTCACTGAGTACGTGGAGCGCCTGATCCGCTACCCCGGGGCGCTGCAGGTGCTCGATTTCGCCGACGGCAAGGTGCGTCTGGTCGGCGTCCGGGCGCTCAAGGGCGGCCTGCTCGTCGGCCACCGCCTCCTGGAGTTGCCGGACCATCTTCCGAAGACGGACGCGCGCGTCGTGGCCATCTATCGCGGCGGTAAGGCGATTCCTCCCACCGGCGAGACCATCATCGCGGACGGCGACGAGGTGTTCTTCCTGGCCGCCACGAGCGACATCAAGCGCGTGATGAGTGAGCTGCGGCGCAGCGATGAGCCGGTGCGGCGCGTCGTCATCGCCGGCGCTGGCAACATCGGCTATCGCCTCGCCAAGGCGCTCGAGAAGAACAATCAGGTCAAGCTGATAGAGCGGGACGCGCGCCGCGCCCGCAAGGTCTCCGAGCTGCTGGAGAACACCATCGTCCTCAGCGGCGACGCCGCGGACGAGGAGCTCCTCATCGAGGAGAACATCGACAGCGCCGATGTGTTCGCCGCCCTCACCAATTCGGAAGAGGCCAACATCCTGTCCGCGATGCTGGCCAAGCGCCTGGGCGCTCACAAGGTGATGGCGCTGATCAACAAGCCCTCGTACGCCGAGCTGATGGAAAGCGGCCCTATCGACGTTGCGATCTCTCCGCAGACGGTCACGATCGGGTCGCTGCTCGCCCACGTGCGCCGCGGCGACGTCGTGCGTGTTCACTCACTCAAGCGGGGAGCCGCCGAAGCGCTCGAAGCCATCGTCCACGGCGACGAGCGCACTTCGCGCGTCGTCGGCCGGAAGGTGGAGGAGATCCGGCTGCCCGAAGGCACTTCCATCGGCGCGATCGTGCGCGGCGAGGAGGTCATCATGGCCCATCACGATACGGTGGTGCAGTCGGACGATCACCTGATTCTCTTTCTCTCCGACCGGCGCCACACCGACGCGGTCGAAAAACTGTTCGTGCGCGCCGCGCGCTGAAGGATTCCCGCAAGTGCTGGCGGTTGCGCACGTTCTCGGACTGTTGCTGGCCGTCACCGGAGCGGCCTATGTGCTGCCGGTAGGCTGCTCCTTGATCATGGGCGACGGCCTGGCGAAGATGTTTCTCGCCGCGGCGGCGATCAGCGCCGGCACGGGCCTGCTCATATCGGGGGCGACGCACCGCTACCGGCGCGAGTTGAAGCCACGGGACGGCTTTCTGCTCGTGACGCTCGGCTGGATCCTCGTGTCGGCCTCCGCAGCGCTCCCCCTGCTCCTGGCACTGCCCGGACTGAGCTTCACCGGGGCCTTCTTCGAGGCCATGTCAGGACTGACCACGACGGGATCCACCGTGCTGTCGGGGCTCGACCGGCTGCCGCCTTCGTTGAACTTCTGGCGGGCTTCGCTGCACTGGTACGGCGGGCTCGGCATCATCGTGATGGCCGTCGCCATCCTGCCGTTGCTGGGCGTCGGCGGCATGCAGATGTATCGCGCCGAGACTCCCGGCGCCGTGAAGGACGAGAAGCTCGCTCCGCGCATCACCGAGACTGCCAAGTCCCTGTGGTTCGTCTACACGGTGATTACCGTGGCGGGGATCATAGGCCTGCGCATCTGCGGCATGTCGTGGTTCGATGCCATCTGCCATGCGTTCTCGGCGGTCGGCCTGGGCGGGTTCTCCACGCACGATGCCAGCATCGCCTACTTCGACTCCGCCGCCATCGAGCTGGTGTTGATGGCCCTGATGCTCGTTGCCTCCCTGAATTTCGCGCGGCATTTCGTGGCGCTGCGACGGCTGACCCTGGAGCCCTATACCCGGGATGCGGAATCGCGAGCCAGTTTCTCCATCCTGGCGGTCAGTGTCGTCGGCATCGCGGTACTGTTGAGCTGGCGCGATGTCTATCCCGGGCTCACCGCCCTGCGACATGCGGCGTTCAACGTCGTCTCCATGGCCACGACGTCCGGCCTGGTGTCGCAGGATTTTGGCAAGTGGCCCGTGTTCGCGCCCACCTGGATGCTGTTTCTGTCCTGCATCGTCTGCAACACGGGCTCCACCGGCGGCGGCATCAAGATGTTCAGGACGCTGCTGCTGGCGAAACAGGCCGCCCGCGAGATGAAGATGCTCGTGCACCCGAGTGCGGTCGCACCGGTGCGGATCGGCGGCCGGCCCATCCCCGACCGAGTGGCCCAGTCGGTGCTGGGATTCATTTTTCTGTACTTCATCGCCGTGGTGCTGCTGACCTTCGCCCTGTTGCTCAGCGGACTGGACTTCAACTCCTCCCTCGGCGCGATCGTCGGCTCGATCAACAACACTGCGGGCGGCCTGAGCGCCATCGGTTCGGGGAGGACGTATCAGAGCCTGTCGACACTGCAGATCTGGATCTGCACGGCGGCCATGCTGCTGGGGCGGCTGGAGATCTTCAGCGTGCTGGTGCTGTTCACGCCTGCGTTCTGGCGCAAGTGACCGGCACAACGAGGATGCCGCTGCCGCTTCGCTGACATCAACCCGTCAGCGCGGCAGCCCCTGCCGGCGCGCTGCCTGCAGGCGCTCGGATCGCTAATGGTGGATGTAGCTTTCGAGCTGCTCGATGGTCTGCTGCTGCTCCTGAATCACCGCCTTGACCAGATCGCCGATCGAGACCATGCCGACGACGCGGCCCGCCTCGACGACCGGCAGGTGCCGCACGCGCTGCTCGGTCATCATTTCCATGCATTGCTGCACGGAATGACCCGGTGAGACGGTGAGCACGGGCGAGCTCATGATCTGCCAGACGGGAGTCTCGGCCGAGGAGCGGCCCATGAGGATCACTTTGCGTGCGTAGTCGCGCTCGGAGACGATTCCGATCAGCTCGCCGGCCTTCATGACCAGCAACGCGCCGACGTGATGGTCGGCCATGAGTCGCACGGCCTCGAGGACGGGATCCTCAGGCTCCACCGAATACATCGCGCGACCCTTGCGATCGAGCAGATGACTTACGTTGGTCACGGTATGCTACCCCTGACAACAGCGTAGCGCTCCACACGGTGGCCGTCCATACGCGTCTTGCCCGGAGCCGGACGCATGCGGGAACTGTGTCGTTACCGGGCACTGACCTCCACTGTCAGCGTCACGTTGGCGCTTACCTCGATGGTTCCAGGCTGAATCGAGGTCGCCGCACTCATCGCCTCCGCGCGCGCGAACATCACATCCCGCACAGGCACGACCACGGGGCTGCCTTCATCCACGGTGAGGATCCGATTCACCTTGAGCCCCAGCGCGGATGCGAGGGCATCGGCCTCGGCTCGCGCTTTGACGGCTGCCTCCCGCAGTGCCTGGATGCGGACCGACTGTTCGTCCCGCAACGCGAACTGAATGCTCGGTACGCGGTTGGCGCCTGCCTGAGTCGCCGTATCGATCACGTCGCCGATCCTCCCGAGGTCGTCGATGGTGACGCGTACGACGTTGGTCGCTGTGTAACCGGTGATCGTCGGCTGCCCGCCACTGGCGTGATACTGGTAATCGGGGGCCAGGGAATAGCTGAGCGTCTTGATGTCCGCGCCCGCGCCGAACGCCTTGCGCAGCGCCGTCAGCACCGTGTTGAAAGTGCGTGCGTTTTGCGACACCGCCGCCTGCGACTGCGGTGCCTGGGTCACTACGCCGACGTCGATGCGAGCACGATCTGGATTCGCAGTGACGCTGGATGCACCGATGACGCGGATCGACGACAGGTTTGCCGCGGGTTGAGCATGGGCCTGCGAGGCCACGCACAGCAGCGCGCAGGCCAAAATAAGGACTTGCGTGGCGGTCGGCGCAGCCCGCGCAACGAATGTGACGAGCGTCTTCATATGTTCCCGTGCAAATGCTGGTTCCTTCGATCGTGGCAAAAAGGCGACGCCGACCTCGAGCTCTCATTACCCGCAAACGGCGTAACATCTGTCCGCTATTCTACGCCCGCCGACGAATACGTGCGGCAGTTCAAAGTTTGAGCACTCTCAGATCGCGGGCGGGCGCGGCGTGACTGTATACAACACGTGATGTCCAATCCCAGTCGCGAGATCATCGTGGCACCGGACCGGTTCGAGGTCGCAGGTGACGACGCCATCCTCATTGCGGAGCTGAGCTCTGCGCTTGCGGTCTGCGTCTACGATGCCGTGGAAGAGGCCGGCGCGATGTTGCACCTCCGTTGCATCCTGCGCGGCACCAATCCCGTGGACGTCACGGATACGACGCTGGCGACCGAGCTGCTGTTGCTCGACCGCTGCGTGGAATCGATCCGCGAAGTAGCCCCTGCCGCACGCAACCTGCAATCGCGCATCGTCGTGCACCTGACGGACCACCCTCACGCGCACGATATGTGCGATACGGTTCTGACGATGGCGAAGCACTTCCTTGCGGACGCCGGCGTACGGCAGCTGCCTGTCGACATCGCAACCGGGCCGCCGCGCAATCTGCGCTTCCGACCCAGCATGGGCTGGCTGCAGACACGCTGATTGCGCTGTCCTTAGGGTCCGAACCTTCAGGTTCCCCCACGCCCTGTCCTCGCGCACCCGGAACTCCCCCGCTCGAGCCGCGTTCACCTTTGATGCAATTCGAAAGGTGCCTGCACGTCTCGTGAAAAGGCTCGTCTGTGTGTCCAACCGCATCTCCGTGCCCCGCCGCGGCGCAGCACCCGGAGGCTTGGCCGTGGGCGTGCTTGCCGCGCTTCAGCACACGGGAGGACTGTGGTTCGGCTGGAGCGGCGACACTTCGGAGCAGCCGGATCCGGAGCCGGAGATCACCACCCGGGGCAGGGTGCGCTTCGCCACGATCGATCTGAGGCCCGCGGAGTTCGATGCGTACTACAACGGGTTCTGCAACAGTACCTTGTGGCCTCTGTTTCACTACTTCGGCTCCCGTTTCAAGCACGAGCAGCAGCAGTACGAGGCGTACCTGCGCGTCAATGCCCAGTTCGCGCATCAGCTGGTGAAGCTGCTGAAGCCCGACGATGCCGTCTGGATTCACGACTATCAGCTTCTGCCCCTCGCGCGTTGCCTGCGGGACTTGAAGTTCCGCGGGCAGATCGGCTTCTTCCTGCACATCCCCTTTCCGCACCTGCAGGTGCTGCGGGTGCTGCCCGGCTACGCCGAGCTCGTGCGCGATCTGTGTCAGAACGATCTGATCGGTTTTCAGACCGAGGACGATCTGCGCTCGTTTCTGTCGTGCCTCGAGGTGCCGGAGGGGTTCAAGCTCCCGGGCAGCGGACGTGTCGAGGCGCGGGGACAGAACGTCCGCCTCGGGGTGTATCCGATCGGCATCGATGTCGATGAGGTCACCGCCGAAGCGCGCACGACCGTATCGCAGGAGACGGTTCAGCGGATGATCGCCAGTCTGCAGGGCCGCCGGCTCATCATCGGTGTCGACCGGCTCGACTACACCAAGGGCCTGACGGAACGCTTCGCCGCGTTCGAGGAATTCCTCGAGACCTACCCGGACAATCAGGGCAACGTGACCTTCCTGCAGATCGCGCCCCTGAGCCGCTCGGACGTGCTCGCCTACAGCGAGATCAGACAGGCCCTGGAGCAGGCCGCCGGCCGGCTCAACGGCCGGTTCGCGGAAGCGGACTGGACCCCGATCCGGTATCTGAACCGCAACTTCACACGCTCCACGCTCATGGGATTCCTCCGCGCCAGCCGGGTGGCGTTCGTGACACCGATCCGCGACGGCATGAATCTCGTCGCCAAGGAATTCGTTGCAGCGCAGGATCCGGAGGATCCTGGCGTGCTCATCCTGTCACCGATGGCGGGCGCTGCACGCGAGCTGACCGGGGCGCTGCAGATCAACCCCTACGACAAGCGGGGCATGGCCGTAGGCCTGCGTGAGGCTCTCGAGATGCCTCTCGCGGAGCGCCGGAGCCGGCATCAGCAGATGCTCGGCGCGGTGCGCCGGCACGACATTCACAACTGGTACTCGCGCTTCGTATTCGATCTCACAGGTGAGCGGCTGGGCCGGGCCGCATCTGCCGAGGTCGCTCCGTTCAGGGCCGCGGAGAGCGGCGCGAGAGTGCGGACGGGTTTCAACGCGTAGTCGACGGGACGCGGACATAGGCGACCCTGGCGGCCTGGACCTCGTACGCCTCCTCGATCAGTTCGGCGTGACGCTTGAACAGGTCTTCGCCCGTGAGCCGCAGCTCGCCGATCAACCGCTCCATCGCGCGCTCGTGTGTCTCCAGCGAGCCGTCATGAAGAATGTGCGTCACCGGTACGCCGGCCCGCTCCAGCTCACGCGAGACCAGTATCGTTCTATGACACTCGAGCGGCTCGCGCTCAGCGCACATGAGGGCGATCCGATGCTCCTGCATGCCGCCCAGCACGCGCTCCAGGCCGCGGCGGAACGGTTCCGAGCGAGCCAGCTTTGCGTAGCTCACGCGGCCGGCGTCATAGCACGCGGGATCCTTGCTGCGCGCGCCGAGCTCATCGCCGAGAAACACGTAGTGAATGCCGCCATCGCGCAGCGAGGCGGCGAGCGTCCTGCGGTTGAACTGGGGATTGAAGCGACTGAAGGGAGTGGACCGGACATCCGCGACGGCGCCCACTGCATGCTGCCGCAGCAGCTCGCCAAAGCGTTCGGCGGCATGATTTGAATGTCCGATCGTATAGATCATACTGCTGCGCGCCATGTGGACAGGACGCTCCGTCTCCTTGCCCCGCGCCGTCGCCGCCTGTCTCGAAGAGTCCTTCGGTGAGAGCGTCGATCACGTGCGCATCATCGAGCATTCGCTGTTCGCGCGCCTGCACGTCCGCGCGGTGGCAACCACGCGCCGCCGTTGCATTTATTTGCGCGGCAGCTCCGAGGAGTTCTTCGAAAATCCGTGGCTCATGCTGCACGAGTACTGCCATGTACTCAAGCAGTGGGAATGCCGTGCTCTGACCACGCCTCGCTATCTGATCGAATGCATCCGCCGTGGATACTGGAATAACCGGTTCGAAGTCGAGGCGCGCGCTTTCGCGGATGCGCATCTGCCGAGGGTTGTGGCCACGCTGCAGCGGACCTTCAGCCGAGCAACGCTTCGCGGTGGTAGAGCCGACCGGCGATGAACACGAGCACGGCACCCAGCATGAGCGTAAAGCCAGCCGATGAGAGCAGGTAGCTGCCCGGAATCGACTCATCCCGCAGCAGGCTCGTGATCAGAAAATGCTGGCTGAGCGACGGCACGGCCATGAGCTGTGCGGTCGGTCTCCATCCCAGGGCGTTTGCGAAAACGAGCGGCAGCGTGGGAATCAGCAGGATCAGCCCGAGATATGTCTGCGCCTCGCGATAGCTGCGCGTGAACGACGCAACGATCGTCATCAGCGCTGCGCCGAGTGGCACCAGCGGCAGGCAGCAAAGCACGACTTTCGCTGCCACCACGGGTCCGAAGTTCACACTCATGCCGAACCGCTCCAGGCCGACCGATCGGAGCGTGATGGCAAACGCCGTGATCGTCAGTACGAGCGACAGCGTCATGTAGGCACAGGTTGCGAGGATCTTGCCGTAGATCAGATGCTCGCGCCGCGCCGGCACGGTCAGTAACGGCTCCAGCGACCCGCGCTCCCGCTCGCCTGCCGTAGCATCGATGGCCAGGTACATTCCACCCATCAGCATCGTCAGCAACACGAGATAGCTCAGCGTGCCCAGCGCGACGACGGAGCGGCTTGCGGGCGTGGAGACGTCCACGTCCTCTACCACGATTGGCGTGAGGACCAGAGGATCGAGCCCGCGTACGGTCGCCCGCATCCGCGCGAGGATCGAGCCATACTGTCCGAGGATCGCGCGCACGCGTCCCACATCGCGGCCGTTGGTCGCGTCGGACGCATCTGTATAGAGAGTTACGGGAGCGGGCTCGCCACCCGTCAGCCGCGAAGCGAAGTCGCCTGCGATGGCCAGAACCATCGTGTAGCGGCGCTCGTTGACAGCTCTCCTGGCTCCTGCGTCGTCGAGGCCGACAGGCTCGACGGTCACGCCATACTGACGCAGGTAATCCAGAAGATTGGGAGCGCGCTCACCGTGCGCTACCGCAAGAGTCACGGGCCGGTTGCCTTCGCTGTCGCCGTGACGGATGGAGAGCGACAACCCGGCTGCGAACAGAAGGGGCCCGAACAGCGGGCCGAAGATCAACGCCGCGATGACGGTGCGCCGGTCGCGAAGGTTCTCGCGAAATTCCTTGCGGAAGACGCTGAGGATTGCCGGCATCAGAGCAGCCCCTCGCCGGTTCCGATGAGGCGAACGAACGCGTCTTCCAGGCTTTCCTCGCCCGTCTGCGACCGGATTTGCTCCGGCGTGCCGTCCGCAACCACGGTGCCGTGGGCGATCACCACGACCTCATCGCAGAGGGCACCGACTTCCTGCATCACGTGACTCGAGAGCAGCACGCAATGCCCCTCGTCGCGGAGCTTGCCAAGCAAGCGCCGCAGGCCTCGCACTGCCATCACATCGAGGCCATTCGTTGGCTCATCGAGCAGAATGTTGCGGGGGCGGTGGACGAGGGTGCGGGCGAGCGCCGTCTTCACGCGTTGCCCCTGCGAGAATCCCTTGGCGCGGCGATCCGCAAATTCCTGCATTTCCAGCAG
>FTEN01000431.1_pt1 | contig 11194 bp, 12 predicted proteins | sample 1640221 | NCBI WGS metagenome assembly FTEN01 (sample SAMEA3914816, study PRJEB12502) | metagenome | biome: forest; material: soil | place: USA | collected 2011-09-16 | depth 0.3 m | reverse complement strand
CCCCCTGCGCGGAGCGCGCGAATTCTACAGTACCTCGTCCTGCCCGCAACGTCAGTTGCGTGCTGAAATCCTCAGTCTTCGTCTCGCAGCGCGGCCCTGGCAGGGCGACCTTCAGTCTTCGCCCTCGCCCATCTGCGACTGGCTGTAGTTCTGAGCCCCCACGCGTTTGATCAGATCGAGCTGGGTCTCCAGGAAGTCGATGTGCTCCTCCTCCGACTCGAGGATCGACTTGAACAGCTCGCGCGACACGTAGTCGCCCTTGGCCTCGCTGTCGACGATGGCCGACTTCAGCTCCCCGTGTGCCTGCATCTCCTGCTTGAGATCGCACTCGAGGCATTCCTGCACGTTCTCCCCGATGAGCAGCTTGCCCAGGTCCTGCAGATTGGGCAGCCCTTCCAGAAACAGGATGCGCTCGATCAGCCGGTCGGCATGCTTCATCTCGTCGATGGATTCCTTCTTCTCGTATTCCTCCAGCCGCTCCAGCCCCCAGTTGCCGAACATGCGGGCGTGCAGAAAGTATTGATTGATCGCCGTGAGCTCGTTTTTCAGCACGGCGTTCAGATGCTGCAGGATGCGGGGATCGCCTTTCACGTCAGCACCTTCCCTTTCTTGATCTTCATGGGCGAGCCTGAGGATCTTGGGCGAACGGGGTGCGGGCCGCAACCGCCACCACGGGCGCAGTCACAGAGACGGTGCCGGCGCGGAGCGCTCGAAACCGCCTGGACGGGGCGTGAATGGATCAGGGCGGGGACCGCGCCTCGCAGCTCAGGCGGCGGACTTGATCGATCCTCGCAAGCTGGCGGCGGGCGGCCGGGCCTGACGATGCTCGTCGATCACCTGCTGCGCGGTGTCCTCACAACGGCCGCAGCAGCTACCCACCGGAAGGCGGCATTGCACGTCAAACAGAGAAGATGCCCCCCGCTCGAGCTCCTCGCGAATATCGCGATCAGTCACAGCGTGGCAGACACAGACGTACATGGACGGTCCTTGAGGGCTAGTGACCGTTATTCTAATTGCGAATAAGAATGATTGTCAATTACAAGTCCCAGCCAACCGCCCAGCCCGTCAATTCGGCGGTCGGGGCGGGAAAGGGGGTGAAAAACTGTAAACTTTCCGCCCAGCTACCCCCTCCAACCGACCCGTCCAGCCGACACCGTAAGGCCCATGGCGAGAGAGGCACCGTCCGCGAACGCGACCGTCACCCCAGAGGCCCCCGAAGCTGAGCAGCGCGGCGCGGCCTGGTGGGTGCGACTCGCGTCGTCCGTGCCGCTCGGTTTGCTGTACTCCCTCGCAGACCTGCTCGCCTGGCTGGCGTTTCGGGTTTTTCCGTATCGCGAGCGCCTCGTACGCGAGAACCTCACCAAGGCATTTCCGGACCTCGATGAGGTGGGACTGCGCGCACTCATGCGCGCCTACTATCAGAGCTTCGCCGAGATGCTCGTCGAGGTGATCAAGGCGGCGGCCATGAAGCCGGATGAGATCCGCCAGCGCGTGCAGATCGTCAATCTGGAGCTGCCGCGGGCCCTGCTCGAGCAGGGACGTTCCGTCCTGCTGGTCGCCGCGCATCAGTGCAACTGGGAGTGGATGCTCCTCGGCCTGTCGCTCGAGCTGGGGTTCCCGCTGGATGCCGCGTACAAGCCGCTCGTGGACAGCTGGGCCGAGCGGGAAATGAAGAAGCTGCGCAGCCGCTTCGGCTGCCGGCTGATTCCGGCGCAGAACCTCCTCTCCGATATCCTCAAGCGGCGGGACGTCGTGCGGGCCGTCGCCATGGTCGCAGACCAGGAGCCGATGACCAGCGAGCGCAAGCATTGGACGCGCTTTCTCAACCGTGAGACGGCCTTCTACATGGGGCCGGAAGAGATCACGCGCGTGACGCGCCTGCCGGCCTTCTTCATCGAAATGAGGCGCACGCGACGCGGTTACTACGAGATGGACTTCCTGCCCCTCTTGGCACCGGGCGAGACGCTTCCGGCGGGCGAGCTGACCGAGCGCTATGCCCGGCTCGTGGAACGGCAGATCCGCGCCTCGCCCCCCGACTGGCCCTGGTCGCACAAGCGCTGGAAGCTCAAGAAGTCCCTGTACACCAAGCGCTGAGCTTGCGAACGCGCCAATGGCTCAGCGCTTCTCGGCGGTGTCCGAGCGGCGCAGGTCACGCGGCAGGATGAAAGACACCCGCTCCTCGCGCCCGATCACCTCCTGCGGTAACTCGCCGCCCCAGCTCTTCAGCCGGTCGACGACCTGCTGTACGAGCAGCTCCGGAGCGGAAGCGCCGGCCGTCACGCCGACGGCCGCCTTGCCCTCGAACCACTCGCGGCGCAGGCCATCCGGCCCATCGACGAGATAGCCGGCAATTCCCGCCCGGTCGGCCAGCTCGCGCAGCCGGTTGGAATTCGAGCTGGAGCGCGAGCCGACGACGAGCAGCACATCGCACTGCTCGAGCAGCTTCTTCACCGCATCCTGGCGATTCTGGGTCGCATAGCAGATGTCCTCCTTGCGCGGCGTGGCCAGCAGCGGAAAGCGCACGCGCAAGGCCCCTACGATCTCGGTCGTGTCATCGACGGACAGCGTCGTCTGAGTGACGAAGGCAAGGCTGTCCGGGTTGCGGACCTGGAGGCGCGCGACATCGGCGATGCTCTCGATGAGATGAATCCGGCCGCCGAACGAGCCATCGAAGCGCCCCATCGTCCCTTCGACTTCCGGATGGCCGGCGTGTCCGATCAGAACGATGTCACGCCCTTCGCGGGCGTAGCGCTGCACTTCCATGTGAACCTTCGTGACGAGCGGGCAGGTCGCATCGAACACGCTCAGACCGCGGCCCTTCGCCTCGTTCTCCACGGCGCTCGAGACTCCATGGGCAGAAAAGATGACGGTGGCGCCCGTCGGCACTTCTTCCAGCTCATCGACGAACACGGCACCGAGCGCGCGCAGCCGGTCCACGACGTGCCGATTGTGTACGACCTCGTGTCGCACGTAGATCGGCGGACCGAACAGCTCGAGCGCCCTTTCGACGATCTCGATGGCCCGGTCGACGCCTGCACAGAATCCGCGGGGGTTGGCGAGCAGAACCTTCATGTCCTGGACCCTTGCGCGCCGCGGGTCTCTTTGAGCGCATCCAGCAGCAGCAGCGCAGCACCCACCGTGATGGCCGAGTCGGCGACGTTGAATGCCGCGAACCAGTGGTTGTTCCAATGTGGGGAGACGAAGTCGATGACATGGCCGATGCGGATGCGATCGATCATGTTGCCGAGAGCTCCACCGACGATGAAGGCGAGACTGCACGCCAGCAGGCCATGGGTCCGGGCGCGCAGAGTACGCATCCACAGCACGATCGCGATGCTCACGACCGCCGCCAGGGCTGTAAATGCCCACCGCTGCCAGCCGGACGCGTCGGACAGAAAGCTGAACGCGGCGCCCGTGTTGTACATCAGCGTGATATCCAGAACGGGCAGAATGCGATGCGGAACGTAGGGCTTCAGATCGCTCACGACCCATGTCTTGACGAGCTGATCGAGCACGATCACCACCCCCGAGATCACCAGCCAGCACAGGCCGCTGGCCTGCCGGGCAGCCGGTCCGGATCTCAGATCGGCGGCGCGTACGCCGGCGTCGCCTGCATCACTCATGCGAATTTTCTCCGTTCTCCGGGACCCTCGACATTGGTCACGCACCGTCCGCACAGCTCGGGATGTTGCGGGTTCGCCCCCACATCCGGCCGGCGATGCCAGCATCGCACACACTTGGTGGCCGACGCAGGCTTCACGGCGATCCAGACACCTTCGCGGCCGGGCGCCGCCGCCGCCGCCACCGCTCCGGCAGGTGCGGCATCCACTTCGTGCACGCGCGCTTCAGAGGTGATCAGCAGGAAATGAAGCTCGGCGCCCAGCGCGTTGATCCGTGCAAACTCACTCGGAGTCACATAGATGTCGGCCTCCGCGTCCAGAGGCGCACCGATCGAGCCCGCTTCCCGCAGCTTCTCCAGCTCGCGCGTCACCTGCGCGCGCAGATGGATGAGAGCGCTCCAATCGATGCCGTCCAGGCCTGCCTCGGGCACCGGATGCCAGGTTTCAAGAAAGATGGACTCCGAGCGTTTGCCCGGCAGCAGGCGCCAGATCTCCTCGGCCGTGAACGACAGCACCGGCGCCAGCCATCGGACCATCGCCTCCGCAATGTGGTACATCGCAGTCTGTGCAGAGCGGCGCGCGAGGCTGTCGCGTGGGGTGGTGTACAAACGGTCCTTCAGGACATCGATGTAGAAGCCGCCCAGATCGACGATGCAGAAGTTGTGGACGGTCTGATAGATCGTGTGGAACGTGTACTTGCGGTACGAGTCGAGGACTTCTGCCTGCACCTGGGCCGTGCGCACGAGCGCCCAGCGATCCAGAGCGATCATCTCGCGGGGTAGCAACTGATGCTGCGCGGGATCGAAACCATGCAGGTTCCCGAGCAGGAAGCGCACTGTGTTGCGCATGCGCCGATAGGAATCCGCCATCCGCTTCAGGATCTCGTCGGAAACGCTGATCTCGTTCGCGTAGTCCGTCGAAGACACCCACAGGCGCAGCACGTCCGCGCCCAGCGTGCTCATGATCTTCTGGGGGGCGACCACGTTGCCGAGAGACTTCGACATCTTGCGGCCCTTCTCATCCACCGTGAACCCATGCGTGAGAACGGCGCGATAGGGAGCTCGTTCGTACAGCGCCTCGGACATGAGCAGCGAGCTGTGAAACCAGCCGCGATGCTGATCCGAGCCTTCCAGATACAGATCCACCGGCGCTGCGATCTCAGGCCGTGCAGCGCCGACGCACTCGAACGACAGGCCCGAGTCCGCCCACACGTCCATGACATCGGCAACCTTGTCGTAGACTTCCGCCTCTTTGCCCAGCAGCTCCGCAGGATCCAGCGCGAACCAGGCGGCAATGCCGCCTAGCTCCACACGCGAGGCCACCTCGTCGATCAGTTCCTCGGTCCGCGGGTGCAGCTCGCCGGTACGCTTGTCCACGAACAGGGGAATGGGCACGCCCCAGGTCCGCTGACGGGACACACACCAATCCGGTCGATTCGCGATCATGCCGGCGATGCGCTGCTCGCCCCATGAGGGAGTCCACTGCACCTTGGCGATGTCGCGCAACGTGTTGGCACGCAATCCCTTGTGGTCCATGCTGATGAACCACTGCGGTGTGACGCGGAAGATCACCGGCGACTTGTGGCGCCAGCAGTGTGGATAGCTGTGCTGGTAAGCCTCATCGTGCAACAGCCGGTTCCGCTGGCGCAGCGTATCGATGATGACCGGGTTCGCGGCGTCGACTTTCAGTCCTCCCACGAGGGGAGTGTCGGCGTAGAACCGCCCATCGTTGCCGACGGGGTTCAGGATCGGCAGCCCGTATTGCTGCCCCACCGCAAAATCCTCCTGGCCGTGACCCGGCGCCGTGTGCACGGCTCCCGTGCCGGCCTCGAGAGTGACGTGCTCTGCCAGAATCACGGGAACCTGACGATCTTCGAACGGATGTTGGAGCTTCAACCCCTCCAGAGCGCGCCCCTCGAATTGCGCGAGCGTGGCGCGTGCGCTCATCCCGAAGCGACTCATGCACTGGGCGACCAGGTCCTGGGCCAGGATCAGCCGACTCACGCCGCCAGCGCCCTCGGCTTCGATCAACACGTAGGTGAATTCGCCCCGCAGCGCCACGGCCTGGTTGGCAGGCAGCGTCCAGGGCGTCGTGGTCCAGATGACGACGTCGGCTGGGGAGCTGCCGAGCTGTCCGGACTTCAGTCCGATCCGTTTCTCGAGATCGCGGTTGTCGCCTGTGCGGAATGCCACGTCCACTGCGGGCGAGGTCTTCTCCTCGTACTCCACTTCCGCCTCGGCGAGCGCTGAACGGCAGTCGATACACCAGTGCACGGGTTTCGCGCCCTTGTACAAGTGTCCGTTGCGGATGATCCTGCCGAAGGCGCGCAGCTGCTGCGCCTCGTAATTCGGATCCATCGTCCGATACGGATGATCCCAGTCGCCGAGCACTCCGAGGCGCTTGAAGTCCGCGCGCTGAAGATTCACCTGCTCCTCGGCGTACGCGCGGCAGGCTGCACGGAACGCCGCTGCATCGAGCTTCTGACCCGGGCGCCCGTGCTTCTTCTCGACCTGCAGCTCGATCGGCAGCCCGTGGCAGTCCCAACCGGGGATGTAGGGAGAGTCGAAGCCGTCCAGGGTGCGCGACTTGACGACGATGTCCTTGAGAATCTTGTTGACGGCATGGCCGATATGAATCGCACCGTTCGCGTAGGGCGGCCCATCGTGGAGCACGAAGCGCGGTCTGCCGCGCGCCACGTCCCGCTGCTTCGCGTAAATCGCCTGCTCGTCCCACGCCTTGACCATCGCGGGCTCACGCTGCGCCAGGTCCGCCTTCATGGGAAAGTCGGTCTGGGGCAGATTGATCGTGTGCTTGTATCGGTTCTCGTCGGCCACTACAGCTCTCTTTGGGTACTCAACAGTTCAAAATCCGGCGCGCTTGCGCGGCGTCCTCGTTCATCTGCCCGGTCAGTGCATCGAGGTCCGCGAAGCGCTCCTCATCCCGCAACTTCGCAACGAACTCGATCTCGATCTCCAGGCCATACAGGTCGGCGGAGAAATCAAATACATGCGCTTCGAGCAGCGTCTCGACTCCATCGACTGTTGGGCGCGTCCCGAGACTTGCCACTCCCGCCAGGCCGCCGGCAAGTCCTGTATGCACAGCGCCATGCACCCGAACGGCGAAGATACCCGCCAGCGGTGCCCGGCGGCGCTCGAGGCGCAGATTCGCGGTCGGAAAGCCGAGCGTCCTTCCTAGCTGATTGCCGCGCACGACGCGCCCTCTCATCGAATACGCGCGCCCCAGCCACTTCTGCGCGAAATCGAATTCGCCCCGCGCCAGCGCGGCACGGATCCCGCTACTGCTGACCCGCTCCCCCTCGACGGTCACGGGAGGGACGACATCCACGGTGAAACCCAGCTGCTCGCCCGCCGCAGCCAGCATGGCAGCGGTGGCCTCCCCACTGCGACCAAATCGGAAGTCATGGCCGACCACGACCGCGGGCGTCCGCAGATCCCGGGCAAGCAGTTGCGCAAAAGCCTGTCCGGAGAGATTACGCAGGGATTCGCCAAAGCGCAGCAGCCAGACGGAATCGAGCTGCGTGCGCTCCAGAATCCGCCAGCGCTCGCGCCAGGAGGTCAGCCTCGCGGGGGGGTCCTGCGGGCGCAGGTACTCCCGGGGCAGCGGCTCGAAAGTGAGCAGCATGGCGCACCGGCCGAGGCGCTCCGCATGGCCGGTCAGACGCCTGAACAGGGCCTGGTGACCGAGGTGCAGGCCGTCGAAGCTCCCGATGGTGACGACGGATCCGCGGTGACCTTCGCGCAGGTTCGTGAGTCCGCGAATCAGCTCCATGGCCTACTCGAGCCGGCGACGGCAAAGGTTTGAATTATACGGAAATTTAGCCCCGTTGCCGGGCAAGTTGTACCCCTGGAGGAGGCGCGCGGGCGCGGTCCCTCCTCCGGTCCGACCGCCTCACGATATGTGAAAAGACCGCGACACCGTTACCGCAACAGGCTGCGCTCCCGCCCAGCGTTGACAATCTTGAGGCCCCTCAGCAGACTACCGGCCCCCGCGAATCGGGGAATCGATCCAACGGAGACTGTGAGTGGCCAATACCAAGTCCGCTGAGAAGGCGGCTCGCCAAGCCGAGAAGCACCGCGCTCGCAACATTGCGCTGCGCTCCCGCATGCGCACGGCTGTGCGCAACGTGATGGCGGCTATCGTCGGCGGCAACAAGGAGGCGGCTGCGTCAACGTACAAGACGGCTGTCCCCACGATCGACAATCTGGTGAACAAGCAGATCATCCACCGCAACAAGGCTGCGCGGCACAAGAGCCGCCTGGCTGCGCGAATCCGCGCAATGCAGTGAGGTTGTGATGAACGCCAATCCCAAGGCCCCCTGGGATGCCCTTCCGGCTCCCACTCCCCCCGGCCTCAAGTTGAAACCGGCGGCGCGTCGGCAGTATCTGCTGCAAGTGCTGCGCGGTCGCGCTCTTCGCGAGCCCGTTCCTCCAAAAACGCCATAACGGCTTCTGCCAGCTCCTTCGTCCCGCGGCCGGTGGCGGCCGAGATGAGGAAGTGCGGCCCGCGGAAGCGCAGCCTGCGAACGATGCTGCGTGCCTGCTTCTCCGCCTCCTCATCGGGCAGCAGATCGCGCTTGTTGAGCACGAGCCAGCGGGGTTTGGCGGCGAGTTCCTTACTGAATTTCTTCAATTCCGCGACGATCGAGCGCGCATCGCGAACGGGGTCCGCGTCCGGATCGACGGGTGCGATGTCCACGAGGTGCAGCAGCACCCGCGTACGCTGCAGGTGCCTCAGAAACCGCAGTCCGAGCCCTGCCCCCTCCGCCGCCCCTTCGATCACGCCGGGAATGTCGGCCATCACGAAGCTGCGGCTCTGCCCGACGTCGACGACGCCGAGATTCGGAATGAGGGTGGTGAAGGGGTAGTCGGCCACTTTGGGGCGCGCCGCAGACACGGCGCGGATCAGGGTGGACTTACCCGCATTGGGTAGCCCCAGCAGGCCGACGTCCGCGATGAGCTTCAGCTCGAGTTCCAGCATCCGCTTCTCTCCCGGCAGGCCGGGACCGAACTGCCGGGGAGCGCGATTGGTGCTGGATTTGAAACGCTGGTTGCCCCAACCCCCCTTGCCGCCGCGGGCCACCAGCAGGGTCTCCCCTTCCTGGACCATGTCGCCGAAGATCTCTCCGGTCTCGGAGTCGCGCACGGTCGTGCCGATCGGGACCGGGATGTAGAGATCTTCGCCCCCGCGGCCTGTGCAGTCGTTGCTGCCGCCGGAGTCGCCGTGCTCAGCCCGGAAGGTGCGCTCGATGCGAAAGTCGACCAGTGTGTTGATGCCGTGCGCGGCGCGCAGATAAACACTGCCGCCGTTGCCACCGTCGCCGCCATCCGGTCCCCCCAGGGGCACGAATTTCTCGCGACGGAAACTGGTGCTGCCGCGGCCTCCGTTGCCGGCATTCACCTTCAGCTTGGCTTCGTCGACGAATTTCATGGTTCAGAAATGAAAACCCCGGCCTGTGCCGGGGCTTCTAAAAAGCGGTCCGGACGAGGCCCGCGGCCTTTCAGCTAGCCTTGGCTTCCTCAGGCGGCAGAACGCTGACGTACTGCTTCTGCGCCGAGCCCTTTCTCTGAAAGAACACCTTGCCCGTGATCTTGGCGAACAGGGTGTGGTCCGTGCCGACGCCGACGTTCGAGCCCGGATGCACCTGCGTCCCACGCTGGCGGATGATGATGTTTCCAGCGAGCACGTGCTCGCCGCCGAAGCGCTTCACGCCCAGGCGTTTGGAGTGCGAATCGCGGCCATTCTTGGTACTGCCGCCTGCTTTTTTGTGTGCCATGACTGTCTTCCTGCTGCCGTCGCTGCCGCTCAGCCCGCGCTGATGTTCGTGACCTTGACCTCGGTGAACTGCTGACGGTGGTTCTTCTGCCGCAGGTAGTGCTTGCGACGGCGGAACTTCACTATCGAGACCTTCGGGCCCTGGCCGTGGCGCACCACTGTGGCGATGACCTTGCCGCCCTTCAGCAGCGGCTTGCCGAGCTGTACATCGGCGCCCTGGCCGACGAGGAGCACTTCGCCGAACTCGACGGTTGCGCCGGGCTCTGCATCCAGTTTCTCGACGCGCAGCACACCGTCTGTGGTCACACGATATTGCTTGCCGCCGGTGGCGATGACTGCGTACATGGTGGGTTGCGCGAAGGTTGCGGAGGGGTGACGAAAGGGCGGGCATTCTACTGGCGCACCCGGTGCCGGTCAAACGGCAGTTTCCCCAAGGCGGACGGGAACTTAGACCTCCCCCGCCCCCTCCTCATCCGCACCCCGGCGGCATTCTCCTAAGCCGCCCGGGTCAGCTACGATGCGCAGCCACCTCGCGGCCTGCCACAAGAGCCTGCTGGAAAGCCGATGACTCTGGATGACATTCGCGCCCTCGTTCGAGGAGACCTCGTGTCCGTCGACCGGGTCATTCGCGCTCGCCTGAAGAGCTCCGTCCCCCTGGTAGACCAGGTCGCCGAGCACATCATCTCCGGCGGCGGCAAGCGCCTGCGCCCGCTGCTGGTGGTGCTGGCCGGGCGCGCCTGCGGCCAACAGGGCGATGCCCACGTGGAGGCGGCCGCCTTCATCGAGTTCATCCACACCGCAACGCTGCTGCACGATGACGTCGTCGACGGCTCCTCGATGCGCCGCGGCCGCGATACCGCCAACGAGGTATTCGGCAACCAGGCGAGCGTGCTCGTGGGAGATTTCGTCTATTCCCGGGCCTTCCAGATGATGGCCTCCCTCACCTCGCAGCCGGTGATGGAGATCATGGCCGAAGCCACCAATACCATCGCCGAGGGCGAAGTATTGCAGCTCATGAACGCCCACGATCCCGACACCACCGAGCACCGCTACCTGGAAGTGATCTACCGCAAGACAGCGCGGCTGTTCCAGGCCGGCGCGGAGGTCGCCGCCGTACTCGCCGGCAGCCCTGCTCCCATCCGCCAGGGTCTCGCGGCCTATGGCAAGCACCTCGGTACTGCATACCAACTCGTGGACGACGTCCTCGACTACCGCTCGAACCCGACAGAACGCGGCAAGAATCTCGGCGATGATCTGGCGGAAGGCAAACCCACGCTGCCGCTCATTCATGCGCTCAAGAATGGAAGCGATTCACAGCGCGCAGCCATCCGGCGCGCCATCGAGCACGGCGGCCTCGAGCAATTGGATCCGATCGTCGCTGCCATCGAATCGACAGGCGGGCTGGAGTACGCCGCAGACAAGGCGCGCGCCGAGTCGCAGCATGCCCTCGCGGCAATCGAAGTGCTGCCGGATTCGCCGTTCAAGAACGGATTGGCCGCGCTTGCGCGCTTTGCGGTCGAGCACACTACCTGAGGCACTGGGTACAAACCATGCAGTTGCGCATCCCTCCCCTTGCAACGGCCGCACTCTTGCTGGCTCTTGCCTCGAGCACCACCAGCGCCGCCGACGCACCTGCACAGACCATCGTAGTCAAGGCTGCGCACCTGTTCGACTCGACGAGCGGCACGTTGCGGAGCGACGCAGTGGTCATCGTCCGCGGCGATCGCATCGTTTCCGTCGGCAGCGCACAGATCCCCGCAGCGGCGCGCGTCATCGACCTG
>FTEN01000361.1_pt1 | contig 11271 bp, 10 predicted proteins | sample 1640221 | NCBI WGS metagenome assembly FTEN01 (sample SAMEA3914816, study PRJEB12502) | metagenome | biome: forest; material: soil | place: USA | collected 2011-09-16 | depth 0.3 m | reverse complement strand
CTCCACCGCCTCTGTGCCGGCAGGACATTTGTCCCGCTCCACTGGTCGTAGAGATTCTGTCTGCCTGCAATCAGATCGCTGGCGACGAGGGGCTTGCCTGCCTGTCCGTTGGCAATGGCCCAGGTCTGCGGCCCAATCTCGATCGACCCGGGACTTCCGTAGGGAAGGTCGAAGTCGGTTCCACCGAAGGGAGTGAGGTTGCTCGTCGCCTGCGCTCGCGCGCTGGCAGGCAGCGCGCCACGGTCGTAGTACTCGACACCGACCATCCCGGTCGTCGCGGAGCCCCAATGCCCACCCAGCAATTGGCTGAACTGCCGCGCTCCCAGGGACCCGCCTGCGGAGACGCCGTCGCGCAGTTGGCTTTCCGCCCCTGTGAAATTGCTGCGCAGTACGAAGTTCACGACGCCACCGATGGCATCAGCTCCGTAGCGCGCGGATGCGCCATCAGGGAGGATGTCGATGTGATCGATGGCGCTGAGCGGAACGTTGGAAATATCCGTGAACAGCCCGGTGACACCGCTCGGGGCGATCCGCTGTCCATCGACCAACACCAGGGTCGCGCCCGCATCGAGCCCGCGAAGATTGACGCCCGACCCCTTCGATAAGTTCGTCGGCGCCTCACGGCCGAGCTGAGTGTCCTCGCTCGGTCCGCCGCCAAAGACCTGCGGCAGGGTGTGAATGAATTCCTGCGTCGTCGCCAGCCCCGATCGCTGGATGTCGAGGCGATCCAGCCGGATCAGCGAGGCGCCGATCGGCGCGGGCTGGTTGAGATCGTTGATGCCCGCGATGAGTACCTGATCGAGTCCGTCGTAGACCTGTACGGGCTGGGCATTGCCGCGCTGCCACCAGCGACGCACGCGGGGGGCGGGGGGCGTCTTGTCTCGCTTGAGAGTGAGCGCGAGCGTGTGCTCGTTGACGAACGACCAGTCGACCGGCACGCCTTTCATCAGCGCCGTGAGCGCATCGACCGGCTCGAAGTCGCCGATGACCGTGTTGGATCGCTTGCCCTTGAGCTGGCTGAAGTCGAACAGGATCTGGATGTCGGACTGAACGCTGAACTTGTTGAGCATCACCCGCGCATCGCCGGCGGGCAGCTCGAAATGCTTGGGCTCGGCCAGGGCGCCGCGCGCGACCAAGCCGAGCACGGCCGCAAGGAGAGGGCCGAGCCCGGGGAAGTGGCGCCGCTTGCCGAGACCTGATTGGACCTTGTCTTCTTCCATGACAACAATACGACCGTACGGAGTGACCCCTAAATTAGACGGCCGAGTGTCCGAAATCCGTGCGTGCGATCACCTGGGCTTTTTTGAATGCGCCACAGCCGGGAATTCTCAGGCACCCAGTGTACCCGCTCCGCGCTCGGTGTACGCGCCCGAGTCCGCCAGCTACAGTACCGCCCTTCTGTTGTCTGCAAGACACATCAGCGGGGGGATGGCGTCCATGAATTCACCGGGCGGTGCTGCACCGCAATTGACCGTGCGCGCCGTCGTACTCGCCGTGGTGCTCGGCATGATCCTGGCGGGCGCGAACTCCTACCTCGGCCTGTTCGCCGGCATGACGATCGCTTCGGCGATTCCCTCCGCCGTGGTCTCCATGGCGGTGCTGCGTGCCCTGGGCGGCGGCGGCATTCTCGAGAACAATATCGTCCAGACCGGTGGCTCGGCAGGGCAATCCGTGGCCTCCGGAGTGATCTTTACCATTCCGGCACTGGTCATTGTCGGATTCTGGAAGGATTTCAACTACTGGTGGGTGTTGGCGATCGCCGGCCTTGGCGGGGTGCTGGGCGTGCTCTTCTCGGTTCCGCTGCGACGCACTCTGATCGTGGATCAGCAGCTCGCGTTTCCGGAAGGCAAGGCGGCCGCGGAGGTACTGCGCACGGGGGAGAACCCTTCCCAGGGAGTGAGGATTCTCGCCAACGCCGCGATCAGCGGCGGGCTCGTCAAGCTGGCCGCCGCGAGTGGGCTGCGGCTGATTCCCGATACCGCATCGTTCGCGGCGTACGCGGGCAAGAGCATCGTCTACCTCGGGACCAACCTTTCCCCGGCGATGCTCGGCGTCGGTTACATCCTGGGTCTCAACGTCGGCATCGTCATCGTCGCGGGCAGTGTCATATCGTGGAACATCGTCATTCCGCTCTACGGCGCGCTGTTCCTGCCGCACAACCTCCCGCTGGCGCAATCGGTCGCCGGCCTCGGCGCCGGCGATGCGGCTGGCGTGCTCTGGTCGCATCACATCCGCTACCTCGGCGTCGGCGCCATGCTGGTGGGAGGGGTGTGGACGCTGATCAAGCTGCGCAAGTCGCTGCTGTCGGGCGTGCGCAGCGGGTTGGCCGTGAAGCGTCCGGGAGCCGGCGAGACGGTGGCCCCGACCGAGCAGGACCTGCCGATGCGCTGGATCCTGCTCGGCATCGTCCTGTTTACCGTGCCGCTGTGGTTTCTCTATCAATCCATCGTGGGAAGCCTAGCGGTCAGTCTGCCGATGACGGTCATCATGATCGTAGCAGGCTTCCTGTTCTGCTCCGTCTCGGCCTACATGGCGGGACTGGTGGGGTCATCGAATAACCCTGTGTCGGGCATCACGATCGCGACCATCCTGTTCGCCGCAGTCGTGCTGCTCGTTCTCATGGGCCCCGACAACGCGCGCGGCCCGGTGGCAGCAATCATGATCGGAGCGGTCGTCTGCTGCGCTGCGTGCATCGCTGGCGATAACCTCCAGGACCTGAAGGCCGGCTACCTGATCGGAGCCACCCCCTGGAAGCAGCAGGTCATGCTCGCCATCGGAGCGGCCTCCTGCGCACTGATCATGGCGCCGATCCTCAACCTCCTCGCCTCGGCCTACGGCATAGGGGTGCCCAGCGCACTGCATCCGAAGCCTCTGCTCGCGCCCCAGGCAACCCTCATGGCCTCGGTCGCGAAGGGATTGTTCGGCGGGGAGCTGCCCTGGACCATGGTGGAAATCGGTGCCGTCATCGGCCTGGCAATCATCGTCCTCGATGAGACGCTGGCGGTGCGCCGTTCGAGTTTCCGTGTGCCGGTGCTCGCCGCCGCAGTCGGCATCTATCTGCCGCTCGATGTGACGATGCCGATTTTTCTCGGCGGTCTGCTTTCGTGGTTCGGGGAGCGCGCCATTCGCGCGAAGATGCCGCACGGGGACAAACTCAGCGGGGAGGACATCGAACGGCTCAACCGCCGAGGGACCTTGTTCGCCGCCGGCATGATCACCGGCGAAGCGCTCATGGGAATCGTGATGGCCATCCCCATCGTCGTTTACAGCAGCGCGGACGTCCTCGCGCTGCCGACCGCCTGGCATTTCGGCCAGTGGCTGGGAATCGCGTTGCTCGCTGCCCTGGCGGTCTGGCTGTATCGCACCGCCACATCGGTGTCGGCCGAGACGGGCCGCGCGTAAGCCTCAGGGGCGGCGTACGTAGACGTCGATCCGGCCCCGCGAGCCGATGAGCCACGAGCCCAACCAACTCGTGATCCCGACGATCACGGCGGTCAGGAACGCGGACCAGAAGCCTCCGAAAATATGGAAGCCCGGCAGCATCGCGGCCACCAGCGCGACCATTCCCGTGTTGACGACGAGCAGGAAAAATCCGAGTGTCACGATCGTGATGGGGAAAGTCAGCACGACGGCGATCGGCCGCACGATCGCGTTCACGGCGCCCAGCAGCACGCCGGCGAGCACCAGCGAAGCCGCATCGTCGATGCGGATCCCTGCCACCCACCGGGTCGCGATCCACAGTCCGATGGCCGTGATCAGGGCGCGCAGGAAAAATCCGATCATGAGGTCTCCTGGTCCAGCTGCTTCTCGATGAACACCTTGAGGCGCGACAGGGCCTGCTGCCAACCCGTACGCAGACGCATATACGGCACATCCCAGTCCACGGTGGCCGGAAACCCGGACCCCAATAGCCGCAGAATGGTGCCGGACGGGTCGGGATCGAGGATGAAGTCATCGACCATAACGCTGTCCGCCGGAGGCAGCGCGGGCGTGCTCATGTAAATGAGCCGCATGCGCCGCGCGGGCTCGAACACGTCGATGTGCGCCTCGAGCTCCGTCACCCGGTCGACGCTCGCCCGGAACAATCCACCGGGCTGACCGCGGATCTGCGCGTTGGGAGAGCACCAGCGCGCGAGACTTGCCGGCTCAACGAGGGCGCGCCATACCCGCTGCGCGTCGCCCGAAATGTCGACTCGGTGTGCGTAGCCTCGAACTTTGTCGCTCATGGCGCCATTGTGCCACCGCCCTAGCGGCGACGGCGCAAGTACGCGACCCCCAGGGGCACCAGCGACAGGACAATGATGAAGATCGTGACCAGCCCGAAGTTCCGCTTGACCAGCGGAATATTGCCGAACAGGTAACCGCCCCACACAAACAGCGTGACCCATGACAGTCCGCCCAGGATGTTGTACCCCTGGAAGCGGCCATAAGGCATGCGTCCGACGCCGGCGACGAACGGAGCGAAGGTGCGCACGATGGGCATGAAGCGCGACAGGGCGATCGCAAGACCCCCGAAGCGCACGAAGAACTGCTCCGTGCGCCGCAGGTACTCGACCTTCAGGAAGCGGTAGCGGCCGCTGAAGGCAGGCGGTCCGATCGCCCTGCCCACAGCGTAGTTCGTGGAATTGCCGAGAATGGCCGCGAGCCCGAGCAGTGCGTTCAGAGCGGGTGCATTGAGGGTACCGCTGGAGTCGACGGCGGCCAGCGCGCCCACCGCGAAAAGCAGCGAATCCCCTGGAAGAAACGGGGTAACGACGAGGCCCGTCTCAGCGAAGATGACCGCGAACAGCAGCGGATAGATCCAGACGTGATACTGCGAGAGCAGCTCGACTAGATGATGGTCGAGGTGCAGTACCAGGTCGATGAGCCAGGACAGCACTTACGGGGGCACGTCCTGTTCTAAGGGACGAGGGCGCGCACGGAAGTTGCGGCCACCTGAGTCTGGATGCGCGAGCGATGCGCTTTGAGCGTCTCGACACCGAGGCGGATCTCGCTGTCGCGGGCCTCCAGCGAGAGGCTCGACTTGACCGCAAGCTCGACCGGAGGCTGCTCGGTGTCGCGGGGAACGATGTCCGGAATGATGCCCTTGCCGTGAATCGACGCGCCTGACGGAGTGAAGTAGCGAGACGTGGTCAACTTGATGGCCCCGCCATGCGAGAGGGGCATTACGGTCTGAACAGACCCCTTGCCATAGGTCTTGTGTCCGATCAGCTCGGCGCGGCCATGGTCCTTCAGAGCACCGGCGACGATCTCGGAGGCCGATGCGGTACCGCCGTTCACCAAGACGACGAGGTCGGCGCCGTCGATGAGATCTCCTGGCGTGGCATCCATGCGGAACCGGGCATCCGGGGTTCTGCCGTCCGCCGTGACGATGACGCCTTCATCCAGAAACGCATCGGCTACGGCAACGCCCGCTTCGAGCACGCCACCTGGATTGTTTCGCAGGTCGAGCACGAGTCCTTTTATCCCGGCCGGATTGTCTCGCTTGAGCGAAGCAATGGCGTGGTTCAGATCCTCCGCGGTCGTCTCGCTGAACGTCGTGATTCGCACGTAGCCGTAACCCGGCTCCAGAGTCTGCTCGGCCACGCTGTGCACCTCCACCGTCGCCCGCCGCAGTGAATAGTCGACCAGATCGGCCGAGGGAGGACGACGGATCGTGAGCTTCACGACGCTGCCCGCGGAGCCGCGCATTTTCGCGATGGCGCCCGCCATGTCCGCGCCGATGTCCTCGCCGTCGATTCGGACGATCAGGTCGCCGGGAAGCAGCCCGGCCTGCTGCGCGGGCGACCCATCGATGGGCCGCAGGATCTTGACCGCCGAATCTTCCGCCAGCACTTCGATGCCCACCCCCGGGTAGGACCCCATGGTGCTCAGGCGGATCTCCTCGAACTCATCGCTGTCGAGATAGGCGGAGTGAGGGTCGAGCGCCGCCACCATGCCGCGGATTGCCTTCTCCATCAGCGCATGGTCATCGACGTCGTCGACGTACTCACGCTTGATCCGCTCGTAGACCTCGGCGAACTGACGGGCTTCTTCCCACGGCAGCGCCGCGCCTCCGGCAGGCGGTTGGGACGAATTCTGCGGCTTCTGAGCCAGCGCTCCACCGGTGAGCGCGGCGGAAAAACCAAAAACCGCCCCCGCGACGAGAGCGATCAGCGTGCGCGATCGCGTCGACATGTCCTCAAACCCCCCGGTTTGGCTGACGAACGATTACACCAGGCGACCATGGCCGGTCAACTTCAGTCTGTCCGCTGTTGCTCACCGCGCTGCGCCATCGGCGAGCACGGGCCGGATCGCGGTATCCCCGGTGCGGGCCGAGGTCTGGCTCGCGGGAAACGGCGGCAGGCCCGCCAGCAGATCCGTCAGGGCCGTCGGCCTTCCGATTGCAAACCCCTGCCCATAGTCAACGCCGAGCAGGGCGACCCGTGCACAGATCTCCCGGGTCTCGACGTACTCGGCCACGGTCACCATCGACATCGAGCGGGCGAGCTGCGCTATCGAGCGCACCATTGACTCCGCACGCCGGTCCACGAGCACGTCGCGCACGAAGCTGCCGTCGATCTTCAACATCGTCACCGGCAACTGGCGCAGGAATGAGAGCGATGAGAGTCCAGTGCCGAAATCATCCAGTGCGACTCCACACCCCATTTCGCGCAGGCGGTGCATCAGTGCCTCGGCGCGCTTGATGTTGGTCACGGTCGCATTTTCGGTGAGCTCGAAGCAGAACAGCTCAGGCTCGAGCCCGCTGGAGCGGATCCGCTCGATGAGAAAGTCCGGGAATTCGTCATCGTTGAGCGACTGGCCGGAAAAATTGATGGCGAACGCGATCCCCCGTCCCGCCAGCTGCTGCGCTCGCGTACGCAGGAGCGCAATGGCGTTGTCGACGACCCAGCGGTCGATGACGGGCATGAGCTGGTAGCGATTCGCAGCGGACAACAGGCGGTCGAAGGTCACCGCGCGGCCGTTCTCGTCCAGCATGCGCAGCAGCAGCTCGAAGTGCGGCCTGGCCCCGACGGCCCGCGCAAAGGGTGCGATGAGTTGCGCATCGAGACGCAGGTGTCCCGCATCGATCGCATCGCGCAGCTGGGTTGCGATGTTGATGTCGGCGAAGCGCCGCACGAGGCTCGCATCGTTGCTCTGATAGATTTCGACCCGGTTGCGGCCGCGGTCCTTGGCTGCCTTGCAAGCCGTCTCGGCGGCGGCCAGTGAATGCATGAGCTCGCCATCACCCGTATCGAGAGCGGCCACGCCGACACTGATCGACACGTGCAGGCGCGAATCTCCCTGAGTGGGGCTCAGCCTCTCGACGCTTTCGCGCAGCGACTCCGCGAACTTCTCCGCGGCATCCAGCGGCATGGGCACCAGCATCGCGAACCGATCACCTGAAATACGTGCTGCGAAGGCCTCCGGCGGCAGTCGCGTGCGGATCAGCTCGCCGAGTTGCGCGAGCACGGTGTCGCCCACGTGCATACCGAAGCCGTCATTGATCATGTGCAGCTGGTCGGCGTCGATGTAGAGCGCCGTCCATTGCTTGCCGTTCACTGTATCCGCGGCTACCACTCGCATCCGCTGCTCGAACGCGGGTCTCGTGTAGAGGCCGTTCGCCGCTCCGTCTGCCAACGGGGCTCCGCGATCCTTGTCGAGCGAGCTCACCTTGCGGTTGAGGCGTTCGATCGTGACGCGGGATAGCAGGTCACGCCGCAGGCACTCCAGCGCGGGTCGCAGCAGCGACTGCGAAAAAGAAAAACTACGGGCCTCGGCGTCCCGATCGCCGCCGGGACGGCACACCACCGTCACGATGGCGATGGGCGCATGCAAGTCATCGCGGATCCAGCACAGGTACGCCGGCTGATTGCCGCCGAGCATGCGGAACTCACCTGAGCTTGCGGGACTCTCACGAGCCGCGGCGAGCGCCTCGGCAACGAATTGGGGCAGATCCGGACCTGTGAGCGTTTCGCTGGACCAGCGCAACTCACCGTCCGCGTCGTACAGGGACACGCTGGCGGCGCGCGGCAGCAGCGACCGGATCAGCTGGACGTAGGGCTCCGGCGAACCCCAGGGGTTCGTAGTGGTGCCGTCTGTAGTCCAGGGCTCGGCCATGCCTTGCGGCTCCGCCGTCGTTGAGACGTAAAGTCGAACCCGCGTACAGTCGCAGACAGCGCGCGGTGTGTTCCTTGCGCGAGTTGGCTTTTCCGAAAACGCGGGAGCGCGAAAGTCTGCGGAGGCTTGGCGGTAAGAAAAGCCGCAATTCGGCGCCGACGCCCACATCGGAAGTCGCACGTCCGAGGGCAGCCCCACGGGCACACGATTTGACTTAATGAGGCGGGTAAACCCCCAGCCGCCGTCTGCCTTCAGGGCGCGGCTTCCCTGAACCAGGGCCGCGGGTCGACCGGCCGGCCGCTCTTGCGGATCTCGAAATACAGCTCGGGGCGTGTGGTGCCGCCGCTATCACCGGCCGACGCAATGGCATCTCCTGCCGCGACCTGTTCGCCGACGGCCCTGTACAGGCGCTCGTTGTGACCGTACAGGCTCATGTACCCATCACCATGATCCACGATGGTCAGCAGCCCGAGGCCCGGCAACCAGTCGGCGTAGATCACCCGTCCCTGGTACACGGCCCGAACCGGAGCCCCGCGCTCAGTGGCGACCAGCACGCCGTCCCACTTGACCCCTCCGGCGCGCGATTCCCCGAAGCGGGCGACGACGCGGCCGCTCACCGGCCATGCCAGCCGGCCGCGCAGGCGGGCAAACGCGTCATTTGTGTCGAGCGGAAATTTCTCGAGCGCGCGACGCAGCTCCTTCAGGAGCTTTTCGAGGCCGGCCTGCTGACTGCGCAGCCGTTCGAGACTCTCGGCGCGGCTGTGCGATTCAGCCTCCAGGTTGGCAAGCACCAGGCTACGATGAGAGCGGGCCTCCACCATGCCCGCGAGCTGCGTACGCTGCAGTTTCTCCAGCTCGGCGAGCTTGTCGTCCTCCGTCTGCAGCTGACCGTCCAGTTGCGCGAGGCTGGCGACATTGTCCTCGATCCGGTGGATCTGGCCTGCGCGGGCGCGTCCGAAGTAGCCGTAATAGGCGAACATCCGCCCGGCACGCTCCGGATCCTTCTGGTTGAGCAGCAGTTTCAGTGGCTCTTCCCGGCCGATCATGTACGCGGCGCGCATCTGCCCGGCGAGAGCCCCGCGCTCCCGGGCCAGATCGGCCTCCCGCTGCTGTTTCTCGCCTGCCAGAGCCGACCGCCGCGCTGCGGTTTCGGTGCGCTGACGCCGCACATCATCCAGGCCTTCACGCGCCTTGCTCACCGACAACTCGGCTGAGCGCAGCTCCTTGGCCAGGCGCGTTCGCTCGACCTGGTCGCTGCTGACCTGGTGGGAGACGCGCTCTATCTCGGCCTTCACCGCCTGCAGCTCGGCCTCGGTTTTCTGAGCGTCGGAGGCGGGGCGGGGCGCCGGGGTTGCGTTCGAGGACAGCATCCAGAGCACGGCCCCGAGGAGGGCCCGAAGGGCCCTCGGGCTGCCATACGGGCGGAAAACGGCTCTCGGCATCGGCAATTGCATAGGGGCGCTATAATGCGCAACTTTTTCGCGACCGGCATGACCCGTCGGGCGCCTCAAGGCCGCAGCACCTCCATGGATCGCCTGTTCGAATATCTCCAGCATCATCCCTTTCTGTCCTCGGTGGCCGTCGTCCTCGCAGCGCTGGTAGTCGCATACGAGGTGCGGGCCCGCGGCCAGGGCCTGACGGCGCTCGCGCCGCAGGAAGTCATCCGGCTGATGAATCAGGGGGCGCTGCTCATCGACCTGCGGCCGCCGGACGAGTTTGCCGCCGGCCACGTCGCGGGGGCCCGGCAGATGAACGGCGAGCAGATTCTGAGCGCCTCCGATACCCTGAGAAAGCACAAGGAGAAGGTCGTTGTCGTGTACGACTCCAGTGGCTCGCTGAGCGCCTCGGCCACCCGGCAGCTCGCGGCGCAGGGCTTTACGAAGGCGTTCAATCTGCGTGGCGGACTCGCGGCCTGGCGGTCCGAGAACCTCCCGCTCACCAAGGGCTGACGCGGGAATGACGAATGCATGACCTTGCCGAAGGTGCAGATGTTTGCAACGAGCTGGTGTCCCTACTGTGAGCGGGTGCGCCAGCTGCTGAAGAGAAAAGGCGTCGATTTCGAAGAGATCGACGTCGAGGCGCGCCCCGGGGCGCGCGCCGAGATGACGGCCCGCAGCGGCCGTTACACGGTACCGCAGATCTTCATCGGCGATAAACACGTCGGCGGAAGCGACGACCTTTACGCGCTCGATGCGGCTGGCGGTCTGGATCCGCTGCTCAAACCCTAAATTCGGCCGGAGGCCGTGAAGACATGACCACGAACAACGAAGCCGGCGCCGTGCCGGCTCCCGAGGCACAGGCGGACGCAGGTCCGGTCCTGTCCCTGCAAAACGTTTATCTCAAGGATTGCTCGTACGAGGCGCCGAGCGGCCCACGGGTGGACGGAGGCTGGAATCCACAGATCAATCTCGATCTGCACACTGGCGCAGCCAACGTCACGGCCGACCTGCGCGAGATCGTCCTTACGGTCACTGTGTCCGCCAAACAGGGCGAGGCCACGCTGTTTCTCGTGGAAGTGAAGCAGGCGGGCCTGTTCCTGATGCGCAATCTGTCGGAGCCCGACATCAAGCGCGCAATCAGCAGCATATGCCCGGGCGTGCTGTTTCCCTATGCGCGCGCGGCCGTGTCCAATCTGGTCACGCAGGGGGGCTTCCCGCAGTTTCTGCTGCCGCCGGTCAACTTCGATGCGCTGTACGCGCAGTCGGCAGCGCCGGGACAGCCCGCGACGACCAACTAGCTGCGCCGCCGATCCCTCGCTGCAACCGGGGCGGTACCGATGAACGCAGGCGAAAGAGCGCAACGCGAAGCCCCGGTCGCCGTGCTCGGCGCCGGCTCGTGGGGCACCGCCCTGGGCATGCAGCTCGCGCGCAGCGGCCGACCGACCCGGCTGTGGGGCCGGGATCGCCAGCGGCAGACGGCGATGGCTGCGGACCGCTGCAACGAGCGCTACCTGGCCGGCGTAGCCTTTCCGGATTCCCTCGCCGTCGAGGTGGATCTGACCGCGGCGCTGCGCGGATCGAGCGACGTGCTCGTCGCCGTGCCGAGCCATGCATTTCGCGCAGTGCTGGAGGAGATCCGGCCACATCTCGAGCCGCAGATGCGGCTCGCGTGGGCAACCAAGGGATTCGAGGCCGACAGCGGTCTGCTGCCGCACCAGGTGGCGCGCGAGGT
>FTEN01000200.1_pt1 | contig 11347 bp, 7 predicted proteins | sample 1640221 | NCBI WGS metagenome assembly FTEN01 (sample SAMEA3914816, study PRJEB12502) | metagenome | biome: forest; material: soil | place: USA | collected 2011-09-16 | depth 0.3 m | reverse complement strand
CGCAGGCTGTGCCGCAATGCTTCGATCGGACTCTTGCCGGACAGCAGGACCGCCTGTGCGCCCAGGGAAAACGCCACGGCCAGGTAGATCCCGGGCAGGATGAGGAACACGAGTCCTGCGACCACCGCGAGCAATGCGAGAACGAGCGCCGCCACCATGACGGGAAGCCGGCGCAGAGCCTCCGAGAGATCCTGTGGGCTCGCCGTCGGCCGCCGCTCGAGCACTGCTCTCTGGCGCAGGATCACTGCGCTCCACAGGACGATGCTGGCGAGCATGCCGAGTGCGAAGAACAGCCACCAATTGAGGTCGCCTGAGCCCAGTGGCCGCCCCGTCGCCACGTCGTAGATGCTCTGCAGCTGGCTCGCCACCATTGCGAGCAGGCCGTAGGGCAGACACTTGACCAGCGTCGCCTTGAAGATGAGAAAGGCCGAGTCGAGCACTTCGCCGATCGACTGTGGACGGGGGGGTGGATACAAAACGGACGGCATCCGCGAATATTACAGGTATGACTGCCCCGCTCACCGTTGCAGATCTGCTCGAGCGCGGTCACCGGCTCCTCGGCGGGACTCCCGCGGCTGCGCCGGGGCCGCGCCTGGATGCGGAATTGCTCCTGGCGCACGCCCTGGATAAAAGCCGGACACAGGTGCTGACACACCTGGAACAGGTCCCGGACAGCGGCCTGGCCCAGCGCTACCTGCAGCTGCTGGAGCGGCGCGCATCGGGGGAGCCGCTCGCATACATTCTCGAGCGGAAGGAGTTCTGGTCGCTGTCGCTCAAGGTCGGGCCCGCCGTGCTGGTGCCACGCCCGGAAACCGAGCTGCTCGTGGAACGCGCGCTCGCGCTGCATCGGGGCCAGTCCGGCCGCGTTGCAGATCTGGGTACGGGCAGCGGGGCGATCGCCCTCGCTTTGGCGACCGAGCGCCCGCACTGGTCCGTCGTCGCGACGGACATTTCGGCGCGGGCGCTGGAAGTGGCCCGTGCCAATGCCGCGGCACTGGGCCTCCCGCAGGTCGAGTTCCTGCAGGGCAGCTGGTTCGAGCCGCTGGGAGGCCGCTCGTTCGAGCTCGTCGTGAGCAATCCTCCCTATGTCGCTGCAGGCGATCCCGCTATGCAGGACGCTGCACTGAAGCACGAGCCGCGGGAGGCACTCACGCCAGGAGCCGACTCGCTTGCGTGCCTGCGCACGATCGTCCGAGCCGCTCCCGGTCACCTGGAGCGCGACGGCTGGCTGCTTCTGGAACATGGAGCGGATCAGGCAGACGCGGTGGCACGCCAGCTTGTGGCCTGTGGCTTGCGTCACGTACGCTCCCACCGCGATCTTACTGGCCATGAGCGCATGACAGAGGCTCAGCGGCCGTGAGGCAGCACCGATCCCGCACCGAGGACTCCAATGGCAACGGTCAGATTCGAGACGACGCATGGCCCCTTCACCATCGAGCTGTTCCCCAAGGAAGCGCCCGTCAGCGTGGAGAACTTCCTCCGCTATGTCGATGAAGGTTTTTTCGACGGCACGCTGTTTCACCGCATCGTGCCGGGCTTCGTCATCCAGGGTGGCGGTCTCACCGCAGACTTCCGCAACAAGGACACGCACGCACCCATCGCCAACGAGGCGAAGAATGGGCTGAAGAACGGCCGCGGCTGGCTCTCGATGGCGCGCACCAGTGACATCAACAGCGCGACCTCGCAGTTCTTCGTGAACCTGAAGGACAACGATTTTCTCGACCACGGACCCCGGGACTTCGGCTACGCCGTGTTCGGCCGCGTGACCGACGGCATGGAAACCGTCGACAAGATCGCGAAGGTCGGCACCGGCAGGCGCAAGGGCCACCAGGACGCACCGCTCGAGGACGTGTTGATCGTGTCCGCGCGCCGGGTCGATGCGGCCTGATCACCCATGATGCGGTAAGGTCTGATGCGGCCTGACCGCGCTCAACACGGCACGGCTCTCGGGCGGCTCCTGAAATGGATCGCCGTCGCCGTCCTCATGTGGGTCGGCGTGACCGCCGCATCCGTCCTCACGCTGCGTTGGCTGAATCCCCCCGGCAGCGCATTCATGCTCGGCGCACGCATCGAGGCTGCTGTGGCAGGCGATTCGACCTATCGGACGGACTACCAGTGGGTGAGCCTCGAGCGCATCTCACCGCGCGCGGCGCTCGCGGTGGTCGCTTCCGAGGACCAGCTGTTTCCGTTTCATGACGGCTTCGATCTGAACTCGATCAGGGAGGCCGTGCGCGCCAGCGAGCGCGGCAGGCGGCTACGCGGCGCCAGCACCATCTCCCAGCAGGTGGCGAAGAATCTGTTCCTGTGGTCGGGGCACAGCTTCGTGCGCAAGGGGCTGGAAGCCTGGTTCACGATACTGATCGAAGCGCTGTGGCCGAAGGAGCGCATTCTCGAGGTGTATCTGAACGTCATCGAGCTCGGCAAAGGACTCTACGGCGTCGAGGCGGCCTCGCACCGGTACTTTCACAAGGAGGCGGCGCTGCTGACATCGTCCGACTCGGCGTTGCTCGCCGCAGTGCTCCCCAACCCGATCCGCATGCACGTTGAGAACCCATCGCGCTACGTGCTGTCGCGCCGCGACTGGATCCTGGGCCAGATGCGCGGCCTCGGCGGCTCGAGCTACCTGCAGGCCGTGGAGCGCGAGTCGAAAGCTCACCGCTAGCGGTTCAGGCCGGCTCGTAGCCCAGGTTCGGCGACAACCACCTTTCCATCGCCGCGACGCTCATTCCCTGACGCCGCGCGTAGTCCTCAACCTGGTCCCGATCGATCTTGCCGATCCCAAAGTAGTGAGCGTCCGGATGCGCGAGATACCAGCCGCTCACCGCCGCAGTCGGGTACATCGCATACGACTCCGTGAGGCGGATGCCGACGGCACGCTCGACGTCCAGCAACTGCCACAGCTTCGCCTTCTCGGTGTGGTCGGGGCAGGACGGGTATCCGGGCGCAGGCCGGATGCCGCGATATTGCTCGTGGATGAGCTGGTCGTTGGTGAGAGTCTCGCGCGCAGCATAGCCCCACAGCTCGCGCCGCACGCGCTCATGGAAGTGCTCCGCGCAGCCTTCAGCGAGACGGTCCGCCAGCGCCTTGAGCATGATGCTCGAGTAGTCGTCGTGCGCACGCTCGAAGCGTGCCACGTGCTCTTCGATTCCAACGCCGGCGGTCACCGCGAACGCGCCGATGTAATCGGGCACTCCGCTCGACTTCGGCGCGATGTAGTCCGCCAGGCACTCGTGGGCCTGACCTTCGGCCTTGCCCTTCTGCTGGCGCAGGAACGCGAGTGTCGTGAGCACCCTGGTGCGCTGCTCGTCCGCGTACACCTCCACATCATCGCCGACGGAGTTCGCAGGGAACAGGCCGACGACGGCGCGCGCCTTGAGCCATCGCTCCGCGATCAGTTTCTTCAGCATGCGGCGTGCATCTGCGTAGAGATTGCTGGCCGCTTCGCCCACGATGGGATCGGACAGCACGTCGGGAAACTTCCCGGCGAATTCCCAGGCATTGAAGAACGGCATCCAGTCGATGTACCCGAGCAGGTCGCTCAAGGGGTAGTCGTGAAATTCATGGATCCCCGGCGTTCTCGGCGGCGTCGGCACCACGCTCGCCCATTCGATGCGGCGGCGATTCGCACGCGCCTGCTGAAGGCTCACCTCGGGGGACTTCACCTTCTTGCTGGCATGCTGCTCGCGGCGGCGGACGTGGTCTTCATTCACCTTCGCGATGTACGCTACGCGCGCCGACGGTGTCGACAGCGACTGACACACGCCCACGGAGCGCGACGCGTCCTTCACGTAGATGACACCGGAATGGTACTGGGGCGATATCTTTACCGAGGTATGCGCCGGGGAGGTGGTTGCGCCCCCGATCAGCAGCGGCACTTTGAAATTCTGGCGCTGCATCTCCTTGGCAACGTTCACCATCTCATCGAGCGAGGGCGTGATGAGCCCCGACAGTCCGATGAAATCAGCGTTCTCGCGCCGCGCCGTGTCGAGAATCTTCTCGCAGGGAACCATGACGCCGAGGTCGATGACCTCGTAGTTGTTGCACTGAAGCACGACGCCGACGATGTTCTTGCCGATATCGTGCACATCCCCCTTCACCGTGGCGATCACGATGCGCCCATTGGTACGGGCAGCGCCCTCCTTGCTCTGCTCGATGAACGGCACCAGATGGGCAACCGCCCTCTTCATCACCCGCGCACTCTTCACCACCTGCGGCAGGAACATCTTGCCCGACCCGAACAGATCTCCCACGGTGTTCATACCGTCCATCAGCGGCCCTTCGATGACCTGCAACGGCCGCTCGAAAGTGAGCCGTGCCTCCTCGGTGTCCTCGATCACGTAGTCGTCGATTCCCTTCACCAGCGCGTGCTCGAGCCGCTTGGCCACGGGCAGCGAGCGCCACTCGAGATCCGCCTGGCGCTTCACTCCGCCTTCACCCTTGAAGCGGGCCGCGATGTCCAGCAGGCGCTCGGTCGCATCCGGCCGCCGGTTCAGCACGACGTCCTCGACGATCTCGCGAAGGTCGGGGGGGATCTCCTCGTAGATCGCGAGCTGGCCGGCGTTGACGATTCCCATGTCCATGCCGGCGGCGATGGCGTGAAACAGGAAGACGGAGTGCATCGCTTCGCGGACCGGATCGTTGCCGCGGAACGAAAACGACACGTTGCTCACGCCACCGCTCACCAGGGCGTGCGGGATCCGGCTCTTGATCTGGCGGGTCGCCTCGATGAAGGCCAGGCCGTAGCCGTTGTGCTCCTCGATTCCGGTGGCGATGGCAAAGATGTTCGGATCGAAGATGATGTCCTCGGGCGCCAGCCCCACCTGCTCGGTCAGGATCTTGAACGCGCGCTCGCAGATCGCGACCCGCCGTTCGACCGTATCCGCCTGCCCTTGCTCGTCGAAGGCCATCACGACGACAGCCGCCCCGTACAGGCGGATCTTGCGGGCGTGGGCGATGAAGATCTCCTCGCCCTCCTTCATGCTGATCGAATTGACCACGGCCTTGCCCTGGACGCATTTCAGGCCCGCCTCGATCACGCTCCATTTGGAGGAGTCGATCATCACGGGGACGCGGGCGATGTCAGGCTCGGCGGCCACGAGATTCAGGAACCGCACCATCGCGGCCTCCGAATCGAGCATGCCCTCGTCCATGTTGATATCGATCATCTGGGCGCCGCTGGCGACCTGCTGGCGCGCGACATCGAGCGCGGCAGCGTAGTCGCCGGCCTCGATGAGCTTGCGGAACTTCGCCGAGCCCGTGACGTTCGTGCGCTCCCCGACGTTCACGAACAGGGAGTCGGCATCGATGTGCAGCGGCTCGAGACCCGCCAGCCGGCACTTCACCGCGATCTGGGGTATTTCCCGAGGCTTGTGCCGACTCGCCCCCTCGCGTATCAGGCGGATGTGCTCGGGCGTCGTGCCACAGCAGCCCCCAACGATGTTGACGAGGCCGCTCTCGCAGTACTCACGCAGTATTGCTGCTGTCTGTTCCGGGGTCTCGTCGTACTCGCCGAAGGCGTTGGGCAGGCCTGCATTCGGATACGCGCACACATAGGCATCGGCTACGCGCGCGAGTTCCTGAATGTATGGGCGCAGCTGCTCGCCTCCGAGGGCACAGTTGAGCCCAACGGCGAGCGGCCTGGCGTGGCGGATGGAATTCCAGAAGGCCTCGGTCGTCTGCCCCGACAGCACGCGTCCGGAAGCGTCGGTAATGGTGCCGGAGATGATGAACGGGACTTCGATGCCGATCTCGTCGAAAACGGTGTAGGCAGCGTAGATTGCCGCCTTGCAGTTGAGCGTATCGATCACCGTCTCGATGAGCAGCAGATCCACGCCGCCCATCAACAGCGCGCGCACCGAATCGGCATAGGTTGCGACGAGGTCGTCGAACGTGACGCTGCGGAATCCTGGATCGTTCACGTCCGGCGACAGCGAGGTCATGCGCGTCGTCGGACCGAGCGCGCCTGCAACGAAAGCCGGGCGGTCCTCGCTCTTGGCAAATTCGTCCGCCGTGCGGCGAGCGATCTGCGCCGCACGGTAGTTGAGCTCGGGGACCAGGGCTTCGGTACCGTAGTCCGACTGGGACACGGAGCTCGAATTGAACGTGTTCGTCTCGATGATGTCGGCGCCCGCCTCCAGGTAGGTGCGATGGATCGCCGCGACGATGTCCGGACGTGTCAGGGTGAGAATGTCGTTGTTACCCTTCAGGTCGCGGCCGTGAGTGCGAAAGCGCTCCCCGCGGTATCCGCGCTCGTCCAGTTGGTGCTGCTGGATCATCGTTCCCATGGCGCCGTCCAACACCACTACGCGCTGCTGCAGCAATCTCTTCAGCCGCTCGATCCGCTTGCTCCGCTCGGCTTCGTCCGGCGGCACTATCCCGAACGGCGCCGCAGCCGCGCGCGGCGAGCCCCCCTCGTTTCCGCGGTCGGAGTGAAGTCCTGCCGGAGCCTTCCCGCCCGATCCTGTGTGACTGCAGCCACTCATGCTACGGCTCCCTCGCACACCGGTGCGGCATATGCCTTCTTCGCGGCGCGCACGCCGAGCGCGTGACAGATCGCATAGGTCAGCTCGGCACGGTTCAACGTGTAGAAATGGAATTCCCGCACACCGTGACGCACGAGCGACTGAACCTGCTCGATGGCCACGCTCGCGGCAATGAGACGGCGCGTCTCCGGATCGTCCTCCAGGCCGTTGAACCGGTCCCGCAGCCATTCGGGAATCGTGGCGCCGCAGCGCTCGGCAAAGCGCAGCACCTGCGGGAATCGCGTGATCGGGAGAATGCCTGGAACGATGGGTGCGCGGATTCCGGCACGCTCGCAGCGATCGCGAAAGCGCAGGAAGACATCCGGGTAATAGAAAAACTGCGTGATCGCGCGCGAAGCTCCGGCGTCGATCTTGCGCTTGAGATTGTCGAGATCGGCGTCCGCGGACGTAGCTTCAGGGTGAACCTCGGGATAGGCGGCGACACAGATGTCGAAATCGCCGACCGTTTTCAGTCCGGCGACGAGATCCGAAGCGTATGCAAAGCCTTGCGCGTGCCGGACGTAGGGAGTGGGTCCCGAGGGCAGATCGCCGCGAAGTGCGACGAGATGCCTGATGCCCATGTCCCAATACTGCCGCGCGATGTCGAGAATTTCCCCGCGTGATGCTCCGATACACGTCAGGTGAGGTGCCCCGACCAGTTGCGTCTCCCGCTGGATGCGCGCAACGACACCGTGAGTCCGCGCGCGTGTCGATCCATCTGCGCCATACGTCACCGAGACAAATGTTGGCGCGAGCGGAGCGAGCCGCGCGATGGACCGCCACAGCGTGCCGTCCATGTCATCATCGGCCGGCGGAAAGAACTCGAACGAGACTGTGATGGGGGCATTCATATTGGATCACGCCGCGGAGCCGGTACGGCTGGAGACCGCGGAGCTCGGCACCGCCACCGCCGCAAGGACGTGCTCGCCATCGGCCTCGAGGGGACTCATCCGCTCGCAGGAAAGCCCGAGGTCGCTCAGCAACCTTCGCAACTTTGCCAGCGGATGCTCGACCACCTTTTCGCGGGTGCTCTCGAGGGCCTCGTAGCGCTCGAAAATCCAGAGCCGCCCTGCCGGCGCCAGCGCCCGCTTGCCCGCGCTCAGCATTCCGGCGAACGCGCCCGACGGTGCGGCGAGATGATCCAGGAACACGGAGTCGAACGACTGGCCAGCGCGTACGACGTCGCGCTCGGTCAAGCCCTCAGTGCTGGCGGCAAGCAGAACGCGGCACGCAAATCCGCGGCGCTCCGCGAAGGCGCGAGCGCTTTGTGCCGCGCGGCGGGAGTGGGCTATCGCAGTGCAGTCGGTTGAGCTCACCGCCGCGCTCTCGAGGAGCTCGAGATGCTCGACACCGACCACCAGGGTCGAGCCGGAGGCAGATGAGCGCTCGCCGGCCTCGACGAATCCTCCCAGTGCGCGCCCCAGACGAGACTCGAATGTCTTGGCCGCGTCGGCGCCCGCTGCCTTCCGGGCCCCCGCGCGTTCGCGATCGCGCAGCAGCACCGGGTCCGTGTGATCGAGCAGCGCGAACAGGCCCTGCACGAAGCTGGCCGCGGCAGGGGTCTGAGCCAGGCGGTAGTGAACCCACTGTCCCTGGCGAAATCGCTCCACCAGACCCGCCTCGCCAAGGATTCTCAGATGGCGCGAGACGCGCGGCTCGCTTTGTGCGAGCGCCAGGGCCAGATCCGTGACGCTCAGATCCCGCTGGGCGCACAACGTCAGCAGCCGCAGCCTGCTGGGCTCTCCGGCGGCCTTCATCCAGACGACGAGTTGTGTTGAGCGGGTACCCACGGTCTCTAATTTGATAATTGTATATATCTTTAATAATAGCCTACCACAGCGGTCGCGCCGGCGCGAGGGGCCGGGATTGACTTAGCAGTGAAACAAAAGAGGCCGTTTAGCCGGGGAGCTTCTTCTTCAGCAGCTCATTCAGCTGGGCCGGATTGGCCTTACCCTGGGTCGCCTTCATCGCCTGGCCGACAAAGAAGCCGAACAGCTTGTCCTTGCCCGCCCGATATTCGGCCAGCTGGCCGGGGTTCTTCGCCATGACCTCATCGATGGCCCGCTCGATCGCCGAGGTGTCCGTGATCTGGCGCAGTCCCTTCTGCTCGATGACGGCGTCAGCGGTACCACCGCTGGACCACATCGCCTCGAACACTTCCTTGCCGATCTTCCCGGAGATGGTCTGGTCGGCGATGCGCTTCAGCAGGCCCGCGAGCCGCTCCGCCGGGAGCTTGCCGGCTGTGATCTCCAGGCCTTCCTTGTTCAGCGCCGCCGCCAGCTCGCCCATCACCCAGTTTGCGGCCAGCTTCGGCTCCAGGGGCGCCCCTTGCGTACCCTGGGCGATGACGTCTTCGTAGTACGCCGCAAGCTCGCGGCTGGCGGTGAGGACGCCCGCGTCGTACGCGGAGAGCCCGAACTGCGCCGCGAAGCGGGCGGCCTTGGGATCCGGCAGCTCGGGGAGCGAGGAGCGGATGCTGTCGATGAAGGCGTCGTCCAGCTCCAGGGGAAGCAAGTCCGGGTCGGGGAAGTAGCGGTAGTCGTTCGCTTCTTCCTTCGAGCGCATGGAGCGGGTCTCGCCCTTGTCCGGGTCGTACAGCCGCGTCTCCTGCTTGACCTTGCCGCCGGACTCGATGAGCTCGATCTGGCGTGCCACCTCGTAGTTGATCGCCTTCTCGACGAAGCGGAACGAGTTGAGGTTCTTGATCTCCGCGCGGGTACCGAGCTGCTCGGAGCCCTGCTCGCGCACGGAGACATTCGCATCACAGCGGAACGAGCCTTCCTGCATGTTGCCGTCGCAGATGTCGAGGTACCGCACCAGCGTGTGGACCTTCTTCATGTACGCGATGGCTTCCTTCGCCGAGCGCATGTCGGGCTGCGAGACGATTTCGATGAGAGGCGTCCCGGCACGGTTCAGATCGATTCCCGAGACGCCGGGGAGTCCCTCGTGCAGCGACTTGCCCGCGTCCTCTTCCAGGTGCGCGCGCGTGACGCCGACGCGCTTCTTCGCACCGTCGTCGAGCACGATGTCGATCGCGCCCTCGCCCACGACCGGCAGCTCGTACTGACTGATCTGGTAGCCCTTGGGCAGATCCGGGTAGAAGTAATTCTTGCGGGCGAACACTGAATGGCGGGCGATCTTCGCGCCGATCGCGAGCCCGAACTTCACGGCCATCCGCACGGCCTCGCCATTGAGCACGGGCAGCACGCCCGGATAGCCGAGGTCCACGAGGTTCGCCTGCGCATTGGGCGGAGCCCCGTAAGCGGTGGGCGAGCCGGAGAATATCTTCGACTGCGTCGACAGCTGAGCATGGATCTCCAGCCCGATCACGGTCTCCCATTTGCTCATGCGTAGCGCTCCGGGACGCGCATGTGCCAGTCCGTCTCGCGCTGATAGACGTGCGCCACGTTCAGCATGCGAGCTTCGCCGAACTGCGGCGCCACGATCTGCAGCCCGACCGGCAGGCCCTGCATGAAACCGCAGGGAATGGACATGGCCGGCAGGCCCGCAAGATTGGCGCCGATCGTGTAGATGTCGTTCAGATACATCGTGATCGGATCGGAGGTCTTGGCACCGATCGGGAAGGCCGGCGTCGGCGTCGTCGGCCCGATCAGCACGTCGACCTCGCCGAAAGCGCGGGCGAAATCGGCTGCGATGAGCTGCCGCACCTTCTGCGCCTTGAGGTAGTACGCATCGTAGTACCCGGCGGACAATACGTACGTGCCCGTCATGATCCGGCGCTTCACCTCGGCGCCGAAGCCCTCACCGCGCGAGCGCTTGTAGAGGTCCATGAGATCGCGCGGATTCTCGCAGCGATGTCCGAAACGCACGCCGTCGAAGCGCGCGAGATTCGAAGAGCACTCGGCCGGAGCGACGACGTAATAGGCCGGAACTGACAGCGGCAGATTCGGCAGACTTACCTCGCGCAGGGTAGCGCCCAGCTTCTGGTAGACGGCGAGCGCGTCGCGGATGAGGCGGTCGTTCTGCGGATCGAGGCCCTTGTCGAAGAATTCCTTCAGCAGCCCGATTTTCAAGCCCGCGAGCGGCGCGCTCAACCCGGCCAGATAGTCCGGCACCGGCGCGTCGACGCTCGTGGAATCGTTGGGGTCGAAGCCCGCCATCTCGCGCAGCACGAGCGCCGCATCTTCGGCGGTGGCGGTGATGATTCCACCCTGGTCGAGACTCGATGCAAACGCGATCATGCCGTAGCGGGAGACACGGCCGTAGGTGGGCTTCACACCGGTGACACCGCACAGGGCCGCCGGCTGGCGGATCGAGCCACCCGTGTCAGTCGCGGTTGCGGCCGGCGCGAGGCGTGCGGCGACGGCAGCGGCCGAGCCGCCCGAGGATCCGCCCGGTACGAGCGCGGTGTTCCACGGATTGCGTACCGGCCCGAAGAAGCTCGTCTCATTCGACGAGCCCATCGCGAACTCATCCATGTTCGCCTTGCCGAGCATCACGACGCCGGCGGCCTTGAGCTTGGCGACCACCGTGGCGTCATAGGGAGACACGAAATTCTCCAGCATCCGTGAGCCGCACGTGGTCCTCACGCCCTCGGTGCAGAAGATGTCCTTGTGCACGAGCGGCACGCCCGTCAAGGCGGCGCCCGTTCCTGCGGCCAAGGCTCGGTCGGCGGCCTGCGCAGCCTGCAGAGCCTGATCCCCGGTGACCGAAATGAAGGCGTTCAGCTCCGACTGGCTCGCCGCGATGCGATCGAGAAACAGCTTGGTGAGCTCGACGCTCGAGAACTCCTTGCGGCGCAGCCCCGTCAGGAGCTGCGCCAGTGTTTTCCTGTGAACAGTCACTCTATGACCTTGGGAACGAGG
>FTEN01000277.1_pt1 | contig 11539 bp, 7 predicted proteins | sample 1640221 | NCBI WGS metagenome assembly FTEN01 (sample SAMEA3914816, study PRJEB12502) | metagenome | biome: forest; material: soil | place: USA | collected 2011-09-16 | depth 0.3 m | reverse complement strand
GATGCGAACCCTTCACGCTCCCGCAGCGTTGCGGGCAGCGTCCGTTCGCTGAAGCGATCCACCTTCTTCAGAAACGAGCTGTAGGCTCCGCCGGCAAATCGTGGTGAGCCTTCGTACACGACTCCGAGCGTGAGCAGCTCGGGCGCCTCAAACTCTGCGCTGAGCTGGTCTTCGCGCAGCTGCGCTTGCCGCTTGGCGAGGCTGCGCGCCATCCGGATCACCTCGAGGCTGCGATCGCGCAGGTTGTGAGCCTTCTCCGTATTGAGCGCAAGAATGCGATAGGCGAGCGCGTCATCCGGTGAGATGAGTACCGTAATCTGGCGCAGGCCGAGAACTTTCGCCGCCGCCAACCGATGCCGGCCGTTGGGAGTCCACAGTCTCCCGTCCTCGCCGCGCACGACGATGAGCGGGTCGAGAAACGCGCCCGTCTCATCGATCTTCTGCGCGAGCCGCTTGGCGTGAGTCGGCGAGAGGTCACGCTGAAACGGCGTCGGCTGCACTGCGTTCAGAGGTAGCGAGGCCACCAGCAGCGCTCGGCCTCCCAGCGGCTCTCGATACGCGCCAATGGGTGCACCTCCGGCTTCGCGCACCAGCGCCACGACCGCCGCAACTTCGGTGCTGTCCAGCGCAATCGCTATTTCAGCAGCTTCCAGCCCGCGGGCCTTGCCTCCGGGCGCCAGCTTGCCGCGGGACCGCTTCGCGGGCTTGGCCTTACCAGCGCGCGCCGCGGCGCTTTTCTTTCGAGTTGCCATGGTACGTAAGGTGCCGTGCCGGGAGATCGGCGTAAAGAACAATGTGAGAGAATCGCCCGCTCACATGGCTCTTGGTTCTCCGCTGCCGCACGTTGGCGGCTCCCATGGATACTCGCACCGTACCCAGCGCGTCTGAAGGAACGCTGCCTGCACAGCGCATCGACTCCGCCGGACGCTCACACGTCGATCAGCGGGCTGTGCTGTCGCTCGCGTTGCCCCTCATGGCCAACAGCGCGGTGCAGATCGTGCTCAACCTGACGGACATGTGGTTCACCGGCCGCATCTCCACGCAGGCCATCGCAGCTGTCGGCGCCGTCCAGTGGTTGATTCTCGTGATCGTGTTGGTTCTGGGCGGACCCGGGCAGGCCGTCCAGACGCTGGTGGCGCAGTCGTTCGGATCGAGGCGCTACCGTCGTGCAGGACAGGCGGTGTGGACCGCTATGTGGGCTTCCCTGTGCGCCGCGCCCTTGTTCGTGGGGGTAGCCGCCTGCAGTCACCTGCTCCTCGCACCGTTCGGATTCGATTCGCGGATCGAGGAGCTCGCCACGCAATTCTGGTTTCCACGCGTCGCGGGATCTGCCTTTGGCGCCGCAGTCTGGGCCATGTTTGGATTCTTCAACGGAATCGGCCGGCCGCGCATGACCCTGCTCATCACCGGTGCGACGGCTGTGGCCAACGTTGTCTTCAATCAGCTCTTCATCTTCAATCTGGGTTGGGGTATCGCCGGCTCCGGGTGGGCGACGACTGTCGCGCAGGCGTTGGGACTCCTGATTGCGCTGGTCGTGTTCATGCGCGAGCCCTACCGCACCCGCTACAAATCACTCCTGACGTGGAAGCCGCACTGGGGACGGCTTTGGGAGCAGCTGCGGATCGGCTTCCCGATGGGAGCACTCCCGGCGTCCGACATTCTGGGTTTCTCCCTCTTCCAGATGATGCAGGTTCGCCTCGGAACCGCTGGCGGTGCGGCATCTCAGCTGGTGATCGTGCTCACGTCCGTGGCCTACATGCCCGGCTTCGGGATCGCCTCGGCAGGCACTACGCTCGTCGGTCAATCGATCGGCGCAGGCGACCGCAGTTGGGCGATGCGCGTCGGTACGCGCGTCATCCTGCTCGCCGCGCTGTACATGGGAGGCATCGGAGTGCTGCTCGCGCTTGCGGGGCCTTGGATACTGCCGTTCTTTACAGGTGCGGACGACGCGTATGCTGCCACCGCGGTGGCGCTCGGTACGCATCTGCTATGGTTCGCCGCGCCCTATCAATTCTTCGACGGCCTGAATCTCGGGGCCAGCATGTGCCTGCGGGGCGCGGGCGATGCGAAAGTCCCGGTGGCGCTGGTGGTGCCGATGTCGTGGCTGTTCTTCGTGCCGCTCGCGCATTCGCTGACGTTCGCCCCCGGGGAAGGCTGGTTCGACTTCCTGCCCCAGTTTGGCTGGGGCGCCGTCGGCGGTTGGACCGCTGTGAACCTGTACGTGATCCTGCTGGGCACGGTGTTGTTCATCCGCTGGCGGTCGCGCGCGTGGCAGAGAATCAAGTTGCAGCGTTAGGCAAATCGCAAGACAGGCGCCGAGCGTCACTGGACGCTCGCGTGATGAGAAATCGGAAGACAAATCGGAAGACATGGAGTCCGCCGGAAGCGATTAAGATACGTGGGTGTCGATCATCGCCCCAGTCGTATCCTCATGAGCTGTGCTGCCGCTCGCGCGAGCCTGCGAATCACTGCGCCGATCGCCGGGCTCATGCTCGCTTTGTCCGGTTGCGGCGGCTTGAGCAGTCTGGGCCCCGGTGCCCCGCCGGGAGTGGATCTGGCCGGGGTGTGGAGGCTCAACCCCGCGGCGAGCGATGATCCCCGCAAGGTCTTCGAAAGGTTGCGGCCGCGTGGGCCCTCGGGATCCGATTCCCCGACCCCGGGGTCGGGGCGACGCTCGCGGCGCGGTGGCCAGGATTCCTCACCGGCCGGCGGCGCGGGCCAGCAGGCCGCGGAAGATCCCTACGCCAATGTGATTCCGATGCCGCGCTCGCCCCTGCCTTTCATCCCGAACTCCGACCTGTTGCGCAATGAGGTGCTCGCGATCAAACAGCGGCCGGACTCGTTCGTGCTCGACTACGGAACCTCGGTCCGGCGTCTCACCCCGGGCGCGCGCAGCGTCGTGTCGGTGCCGGGCGGCGTGGCGGACCAGAGTACGGGCTGGAACGGTAGGGAATTTGTCATCCAGATTCGCTCGCAGGTCGGACCGGATGTGACCGAGCAGTACTCGCTTTCGCAAAAAAGCGGCGGCAAGCAGCTGATCGTGAAAATGCGTCTGAGCGGCTGGAGATTCCCGACTGTGGAGCTGACTCGTGTGTACGACCCGGCGGCCGGCGCCGAGCCACACTCATTTCCGTCGATCGACTGATCGGCTGCGACTCTGGCGCGCGCCGGCGTCAGAGCCGCAACGCCGCTGCCTTCGCGGCGAGCGCCTCGATTCGTCCCCAGTCGTGCGACACCAGTGCGTCGGATGGAGTGAGCCACGATCCACCCACGCACAGCACATTCCCCAGTTCCAGGAATGAGCGCGCGCTGTCCTGGGTGATGCCGCCCGTCGGGCAGAACCGCGCGTCCGCGAAGGGCCCCGCAAGAGCCTTGAGCATCGGAATGCCGCCTGAGCTGGTGGCCGGGAAGAACTTGAAGAAACGGTACCCGGCCGCGATGCCAGCCATCAGCTCCGACGCCGTTGCAATCGCGGGAATGTAGGGAATCGGACCGGCAGCGCCGCCGGCAAGCAGGGTCGGCGTTGCGCCAGGTGAGATCGCGAACGCGGCGCCTGCATTGGCGGCGGCATGCAGATCCGTAATCGACAGCACGGTTCCGGCGCCCACTCGAATGTCGGGAACCGCAGCAGCGATCTTTTCTATCGCCTTGAGGGCGGCAGGTGTCCGCAGCGTCACCTCGATCACACGGATGCCGCCGCGCACGAACGCCTGGGCCAGATCGACGGCCGCGGCAGCATCCTGGATGGTAACCACCGGCATCACCGGCGACAGCCGCAGGATGCTCTCTACGACATGAGCTCTCGTGGCGGGATCCGGATTCGTCATTTCAGCGCCTCACCGCAAAGCCCGTATCTTGCAGCAGATTCTGCACCTCCGCGGCCCCGACCAGATTGAAGTCCCCTGGGATCGAGTGCTTCAGACAGGCAGCCGCGAGAGCGAAATCCACCGTCGCCTGATCGCTCATGGCCGTGAGAATTCCGTGCAGGACTCCCGCCGCGAACGCATCGCCGCTGCCGATGCGGTCCACGATCCTGCCCAGCGAGTAGCGGCGGGTGCTGACCAGCGCGCTGCGGCTGCTCAACACAGCTGACAGGTCCTGATCGTCCGCATTGCGCTGCACGCGCACGGTGGTCGCGATCCGCTGCAGGCGCGAAAAGGCTGCGAAGGCGTCCGCCGCCGCCGCCTTGAACCGCAGCTCCGGCGGCTGCGCCTCGTAGTCCTGCTCGAGAATCAAGGCAATGTCGCGCTGTTCGGCGAACAGCAGGTCCGCTTCGTTCGCCAGCTCTCGCAGGATGGCACGGCCGCTGCCGTGCCAGCGCTCCCAGAGCTTAGCCCGATAGTTGCAATCGAACGAGACCGACAGTCCGCGTGCGCGCGCCGCGCGAACTGCGCGCAACGCCGACTCCGCGGCAGTGGGACTCACCGCGGGAGTGATTCCCGACAGGTGCAGCCAGCTGGAGCCTGCAAGGCCCGTCTCCCAGTCGATGAGCTCGGCCGGCGCGAGGGCGAAGGCGGAATCGGTGCGGTCATACAGCACTTCCGAGGGCCGGTGGCCGGCGCCTACCGTCAGGAAATACAGGCCCATGCGGCCGGATCGGAATTGGACCGCAGCCGTGTTCACGCCGTGACTGCGGATCCGCGCGAGCGCGGCGCGCCCAAGGGAATTGTCCGGCAGCACTGTCACGAGAGTGGCGGGATGTCCCAGGTGAGCAAGGGAGACGGCCACATTCGCCTCGGCGCCACCGAAGGTCACGTCCAGTGCAGCACCCTGCAGCAAAACCGCGTTTCCCGGCGGGGTCAGCCGCAACAGCACCTCGCCGTAGCACGTCACTGCCGTCACCGGATGTGTCCTTTTCGCAACATGCGCATTCCCCTGCCGAGCCCAATCTTTCAGAAAGCTTGTGGGTTTCGGCTCAGATTTGCTACCTTAATTGTCACCGGTGTCATTTAGGGGATGACACCCCATACCCAGCCGAACGTGAATTTTGCTCCTAGACGAATCGCGCGGCAGCGCTCGAGCTCGAGTGGTCCCGCGCAGCGTGCGGCGAAGTATGTCCCATCCAGGAGAGAGTCTTCCAATTGGCAAGCGGCGACGTTGATTCGGCAGAACTGCTACCGGTGTCAACTCGCTGACAGCGACGCACGGAGAGGGGAAATGAAGACAGGTCACGATTCGACGCGGGTGCTGGCGGTCTCGGTCGCAGCTGCGGTTGCGGTCCTTCTGGGCTCAAGCTCGGCGCGCGCCCAGACTCCGGAAGCGGGTGAGCCCGCGGCAGGCAGCTCGGTTGCTGAGGTCGTCGTCACGGGCTACCGCAAGAGCCTCAACGCGGCTCTCGACACGAAGCGCGAAGCGATCGGTTCCGTAGACCAGATCGTGGCGGAAGACATTGCGGCCTTTCCCGAGCTCAACCTGGCGGAGTCCGTGCAGCGCATTCCCGGCGTCTCGATCGTCAGGGATGCCGGGGAGGGCAGGCAGATCTCGGTTCGCGGACTCGGCGCGCAGTTCACCCGGGTTCGCATCAACGGCATGGAAGCGCTGACGACCATCAGCACCTCCGACGCCAACGGCGGCACGAATCGCGACCGCTCGTTCGACTTCAACGTGTTCGCATCCGAGCTCTTCAACTCGGTCACGGTGCACAAGACATCCTCGGCCGACGTCGACGAAGGCTCGCTGGGCGCCACCGTCGATCTGCGCGCGGCGCGGCCTTTCGACTACAACGGTTTCACGTTCGTCACCGGCGGCAAGCTCGACTACAACGATCTCGCGACGACGTACAACCCGCGTGCCAGCGCGCTGATCAGCGACACCTTCGCTGACGGGAAGCTGGGGTTTCTGCTCTCGGGCGCCTACACCAAGCGGGCGATCCTCGATGACGGCTCGAGCACCGTGCGGTGGATGAACGGGCTGAATTCGGACGGTACGCTGAGCGCGACCAATGACTTCAAGACGCTGGGGGCCAGCTACGGCGCCAGCGGTTCCACGGCGACGCTCGCGCAATTGAACGCGGCCTTCCGGCCGCGGCTGCCACGCTACGAGGTCTACCACACCGACCAGAAACGGCTCGGCGTCAGCAACTCGATCCAGTTCAAGCCGACGGACCGGACGCTGTTCAGCCTCGACTCGCTGTTCGCGCAGCTCGACGGCACGCGCGAGGAGACTCAGCTGGAAGCCCCGATCTTCAGCAGCACCGGCGCGACCGGGGTCAACCAGGTCGTGGTTCAGTCGGCGACGCTGGACGGGCAGAACAATCTCATCGCGGGTACCTTCGACAAGGTCAGCATCCGCGCCGAGCATCGCTACGACATCCTGGATACCAAGTTCCGCGAGCACGTGCTCAGCCTGGGCCAGCAGCTCGGCGAGCGGCTCAAGTTCAATGCGCTGGCCGGCTGGGCGCAGTCGCGGTTCACCAGTCCGGTGTCGACGACGCTCACTTGGGACATCAACAACGTGACCGGATACGTCTACAACTTCGCAACGGACCCCGCACTGCCGCTGCTCACCTACGGCAATGCGGCGGTGGCCACGCCCACTGCCTGGAAACTCTCCCAGATCCGGCTTCGCCCGAGCGACGTCGACAACACGTACACCAACTATCTGACCGACCTGGAGTGGACCGCGACGGATGCGCTCAGCTTCAAGGCGGGCGGGCAATTCAAGCGGTTCGGCTTCGGCACGGACAGCCTGCGCCGGGTGAGCGAGACGGCGATTCCCGCCAGCGTGGCTGCCGCCTCACCCTCGAGCTATGCACAGAACGTGAGTCTGACGGGCCTGAGCGTCCCGGGCGGCACTGCGACCAGTTGGGCTGTGCCGGACATCGGCGCCGCGGCGTCGATGTTCGGCCTGTACGACACCAGCCAATACCCGGTGGGAATCGCCGGCACCCTCGGCACCAATTTCTCGGTGAGCGAGAAGGACAGCAGCGGTTTCCTGCAAGGCGACTTCACTTCACACCTGTTCACGCTGCCATTGCGTGGGAGCCTGGGCGTGCGCTACGTGCGCACGAAGCAGAGCTCGACCGGCTGGACCTCGATCGGCAACGCGACGACGGGCCAGTTCCAGCTCAGCACCGTCGATCACACGTACAACGACGTTCTGCCATCGCTGAATCTCGTCACGAACGTGACGGATGACTTCCTGGTGCGCCTGGGCGCATCCAAGGTCATCGCGCGCGCCGGGCTGGGGAGCCTGAACCCCGGCGCGGCGGTGAGCATCACCGGACAGAACAAGACCGTGGCCTCCGGCAATCCGCTGCTCGAGCCCTTCCGCGCGAAAGCCTACGACCTGTCGTTCGAATGGTATTTTGCGAAGGAATCGCTGCTCAGCCTCGCGCTCTTCTACAAGGACATCAACAGTCTCGTCGAGACGGTGCGCACCACGGCGCCATTCTCCGCGAACACGAGCAATCTACCGAGCAGCGTCGCAATCGCGACCTGCACGGCCTCGATCACGGGCTTCAACCCCAACGATCCGGCACAGGTGGCTTCGTGCCTGGATGGGTGGTCGATCAGCGTACCGGCCAACACGCCCGGTGGCAGCCTGAAGGGCGCGGAGATCAGCTATCAGCAGCCGTTCTCCTTCCTGCCCGCGCCGTTCAATAATTTCGGCACCATCCTCAACTACACGTACGTCGACTCGAAGGTGAAGTATTTCACGCTGCTTCCCGGCACCCCCGGGGCAGACACCAGCTTCGTCACGAATTCGCTGCTGAACCTGTCGAAGAACGCCGCCAACGGCACCTTGTACTTCGACAATGGAACCTGGAGCGCGCGCGTGTCGGTGGCCTACCGCAGTCCCTATCTGACGAATGTGCCGGGACAGAATCTGAACAACGTGGAGGGGACGCATTCGACTCTGAACGTCGATTTCGCCTCGGCGTGGAACGTGAGCCGCAATCTGCAGCTCACCCTGGAAGGGCTGAATCTCACCAACCAGTTTCAGTTCCAGTACGTCGACTCAAATGGCGACCGCTTGAGCTTCTACCACCAGCAGGGCCGCGAGTTCCTGCTGGGAGCGCGGCTGAAGTTCTAGCGGACCGGTCGTGTCCCCAGGGTGAGCGCGTCATAAGCGCGGGCGAGAGCGGCTCTGAAGCGCTCCTCGCCCGCGAGGCTCCGGGGAAACACAGTGTCGAGAGTGAGGAAGGCCGGCACGTCGGTCGACGAGCGGTTCTGGCAGGCGGCGCCGATCTCGAGCAGCCGCGTAGACAAGGGATCCACGACCGATTCGCCAGCCATCGCCCTGCGGCGGATGAAATGCATCCACGCAGCGATTGGAATGCACAGGCGGTCGATGGGACGCAAGGCGGCGAGGGCATCGGCAATGGTTCCCAGTATGCGGAAAGGCAGCTTCTGGGAGCCGTCCCAGGCGATCTGTGCGAGGGCGTGACGGAGCGCCGGGTTACGGAAGCGTTGCAGGATCGCCGCGATGTAGGCATCTGGATCGAGCCCGCGGGGGGGCTGGATCGTCGGCCGGATGTCTTCCTTCATCAGCACTGTCACGAGCTGCGCCAGTTCCTCGTCGGCCATTGCCGCGGAGACCGTCTCATAGCCCGCGAGCAGGCCAAGGTATGCGAGCGTCGAGTGCGCACCGTTGAGCAAGCGCAGCTTGGCACGATCGTATGCGCCAACGTCATCTGTCAGGATCACGCCGGCCCCCTCCCAGTCCGGCGACTCGAGCTTGGATCCGGAGCAGTCCTCCATGACCCATTGAATGAAGCTCTCGCGCTGCACGGGCCAGCGGTCGCTGACACCCATTGCATGCGCGACTCTCTCGCGCAACGCGTCCGTCGTTGCCGGCGTGATGCTGTCAACCATGGTCCCCGGGAATGGCACGCGCTCCTGGATCCACTGCGCGAGGCCTGAGTCCCGCGTCCCCGCAAACTGAACGACCGCTTTGGCGAGCCGCGCGCCGTTGTCCACGAGGTTGTCACAGCTGATGATGGTAAGAGGGTCCACACCGGCAGTGCGCCGCCGGCTCAACGCCTCGGTGAGATAACCGATCAGGCTTGATGGAGTGTGGGCATGGCTCGTGTCACGCACGATGTCGGGATGTGCCATGTCGAGGCTTCCGTCCCCTGACAGGCAGTAACCCTTTTCGGTGACGGTGATCGTGACGACGCGTGTCGCCGGAGCGCTCAGGCGCCGCAGCACCCGCTCCGGATCCTCCGGTGCGACGCAGATTTCCTGCAGCGCCCCGATCACGCGATAGGAAATCTGCTCATCCAACGTCGCGAGCGTGTAGAGCCCGTCTTGCGGAACCAGTGCGTCGCGCACGTCGCGGCTGCGGAGCGAGACACCGCAGATCCCCCAGCGCGGATCCCGGGCGAGGAGATTTTCGACGTACCAGGCCTGATGGGCGCGGTGAAAGGCTCCCGGGCCGAAGTGCACGATGCCGACACCGGTCCGGTTGCGATCGTAGGCGGGCACCTGCACGCCGCCGGCGATGCGGTGCAGATTTGACTGCGAGAGCGACTCGATCACGCTTGGCCGCTCAAAGGGTCACGCCGCTCTTCCAGATGGCGACCTCGCGCTCATCGTTCAATTCGTTGCGCGCAGGCTTCCCCGAGGCGGTTTCGATCACGAGCTGCAGCAGTTCCTTGGCGGCCGCGGCCGTACTCATTCCGCTGAGCACCCGGCCGGCATCGAAGTCGATCCAGCGCGGCTTCTTCTCCGCGAGCGCGCTGTTGGATGCAATCTTGAGCGTGGGAACCGGAAATCCGAGCGGAGTGCCGCGGCCGGTGGTGAAGAGCAACAGCGTCGCGCCTGCGGCCACCAGGGCAGTCGAGGAGACCGCGTCGTTGCCGGGAGATTCCAGCAGCGCGAGTCCCGGGACGCGGGCGCGATCTCCATAGTCCAGCACCTGCGTCACCTGCGTGCGGCCGCTCTTCTGAACCGCACCCAGCGATTTTTCCTCGAGCGTGGTGATGCCGCCTGCAATGTTACCGGGAGAGGGATTCTCGTAGATCGGCTGGCCGTGATCGAGAAAGTATTGCTTGAAACGGTTGACCACGCCGACCACCTCGTCGAAGACCCTGCGGTCGATCGCCCGCTGCAACAGCATGTGCTCGGCACCGAACACCTCCGGAATCTCCGTCAGGATCGGCGTGCCGCCCGCGGCGGCGATGCGGTCCGCGACGCTGCCCACGAGCGGGTTCGCCGTAATGCCGCTGAGGCCATCCGAGCCGCCGCATTTCAGTCCGATGGACAGCGCTGACAACGGGCACTGCTCACGCACGTCGTGCTGCGCCACGCCGACCAGTTCCTCGAGCGCCTGCAGGCCGGCTTGTTCCTCATCTTCCGCCGTCTGGGCGCAGAACGAGCGGATCCTGGCGGGGTCGACCGGGCCCGCTTCGGCGAGCAGCCGGTCGAGCTGATTCGATTCGCAGCCCAGCCCCACAACCAGCACGCCGCCGGCGTTCGGATGCGCGATGAGCGAGGCGAGTATCCGCCTGGTGCGCGACAGGTCGTCCCCGATCTGGGAGCAGCCGAAGGGGTGAGTGAAGGCATGCACACCGTCGAGGCGCCCGGCGAACCGCTCGGCACCGAGCCGCGCGATCCTTTGAGCCGTGCGCGTCACGCAGCCGACGGTTGTCAGGACCCAGATCTCGTTGCGGGTGCCGACGCGGCCGTTCGCGCGGCGATAGCCCATGAACTGGGGCGCGGCTGCGTGGTGCTGGCCCTCGGTCCCGTCCTGCCGATCCGGGGCGCCGGATACGGCAGGCCGATACTCGTATGAGGTCAAGCCGGACAACTGCGTCGCGAGATTGAGCGTATGAACGAGCGAACCGGCTGCGATGTCGCAGCGGGCGCGGCCGATCGGCCAGCCGTACTTGTGTACTTCCTGGCCTGCACCGATTTGTCTCAGGGCGACTTTGTGGCCACGCGGAATCACCTCGCGCACTTCGACCCCGTCCGCGATGGTCTCCCCGGGCTCGAGGGCGCGGGTGGCCACGCCGACGTCGTCGCGGGGATCGATAAGGTGGATTCCGCTGCTGCGCAGCGTAAATGTCGTGGCCATGAGGGATCGTGCCGCCCTGGGCCGACTGCCGGGGGTTTGCCGCGAGAAACCGGTGTCATTTAAGGGTGCCGTGGCGCTTTTGTCCAGCCCCCGCGTCTCGTAGACTGCAGTCATGCCCATCTTGCTGGAGCGCTGAGCGCCTCGCCGCATGCCGAAAGCCAAATTGTCCGGTGCCGCCAAGGGGACCGCTCGGAGCGTGACCCCGGCAGGTGCGGCCGCCGTCCCCGGCGGGCTCGCTTCACCACGCGTCGTGGGCCCGCGCGGCAGGCGGGCAACCATCAACGACATCGCCCGCCTCGCCAACGTCTCGAAGAAGACCGTCTCACGAGTCATCAACCAGTCGCCTTTCGTCAAAGACGAGACACGCGCCAAGATCGACGCGGTGATCCAGCAAATCGGCTACGCACCGGATCCGCAGGCACGCGGCCTCGCATTCCGCCGCTCCTTTCTCATCGGCCTCGTCTACGACAATCCGAACGCCCAGTACATCGTGAACATCCAGGACGGAGCGCTGGATGCG
>FTEN01000182.1_pt1 | contig 11562 bp, 4 predicted proteins | sample 1640221 | NCBI WGS metagenome assembly FTEN01 (sample SAMEA3914816, study PRJEB12502) | metagenome | biome: forest; material: soil | place: USA | collected 2011-09-16 | depth 0.3 m | reverse complement strand
GCATCGCGTGGGCGTGATGGGTTTCTCCGCAGGAGGAGAATTGGCGGAGCTCGCCGCCACGCGCTATGACCACGGCGCAAACGCGGCAATCGATCCCATTGAGCGCGAGAGCTCGCGTCCTGATTTCCAGGTCCTGCTATACCCCGCACTTCCACACGACCTCAAACTCTCTCGCGACACTCCGGCGGCACTGCTCATTGGCGGCGCAGACGATCAGCCCGCGGTGTCCGCAGGCCTGAAGGCGCTGGATGTCGAGCTTCGTGAGGAAGGCGTGCCGTCGGAGCTGCATATCTATAGCGGTATCGGCCACGGGTTCGGGCTGCGTCCGGAAAACACCGGCGCCGTCGCTTCGTGGCCTCAACGAGTTCTCGAGTGGCTGGGCGCTCGACGCGTGTCCTTCAATCGCGGCTGGCGATTCTTCCGCGGCGAGGTCGAGGGCGCAGAGTCCCCCGTGCTGAACGAAGGGACATGGCAGGAAGTGCGGTTGCCACATGACTGGGCGATCGAGGGGCCGTTCGACCCGTCTCTCAACCCCCACACGGGTGCCTTGCCGATCGCCGGGATCGGCTGGTATCGCAAGACTTTCGAGCTGCCCACGAGCGCCGCGCGGCGCTACTACGCCGTCGAATTCGACGGCGCCATGGCCAATTCCACCGTGTGGCTCAATGGCCACGAGCTGGGCGGGCGACCCTACGGCTACAGCGGATTTGGCTTTGACCTGACACCGTATCTGCATTTCGGGGATGAGCCGAATGTCCTGGCAGTGCGGCTCGCACCCGAAGTCGACTCTTCCCGTTGGTATCCGGGAGCGGGGATCTACCGCAACGTCTGGCTCGACACGACCGGTCCGGTGCATGTGGCCCGCTGGGGAACCTACGTTACGACTCCTGCGGTGTCCGCTAGCCAAGCGACCGTCACTGTCAGGACCGAGCTCCGCAATGAGCTCGACGCCGCTGCCCACGTCACGGTGCGATCGCTGATCGTTGACCGCAGCGGGCTGACTGTCGCACAGAATGAGGTGCACTCGGATCTGCCAGTGGGCTCGCGCACGGTGACGTCACACCTCACTCTCCCACAGCCGCTGCGCTGGGACGTCGATCAACCGAATCTCTATTCCCTGGTGACGGAGCTGACCGTTGCCGGCCAGGTCGTGGATCGTTACGTCACCGCATTCGGCGTGCGCACCATTGCATTCGATCGGCAGAGAGGCTTTGTCCTGAATGGCCGCGTGCTGAAGCTGCACGGTGTTTGCCTGCACCACGACCTGGGTGCGCTGGGCACCGCCGTGAATCGCCGTGCCACGCAGCGGCAGCTCGAGATTCTCAAAGCGGCGGGCGTCAACGCCATCAGGACCAGCCACAATCCGCCCTCCCCAGAATTGCTCGAATTCGCCGATCGACTCGGCCTGCTCGTCATCGACGAAGCTTTCGACATGTGGCGCATTCCCAAGGTGCCGAACGGCTACAGCAAGTACTACGACACCTGGTCCGAACGCGATGTGCGCGACCTGGTGCGCCGCGACCGCAATCATCCCAGCATCATCATGTGGAGCATCGGCAACGAGATTCCCGAACAGAAGGATGCGCGCGGCTGGCTGGAGGCGCGGCGTCTCACGGGACTCTTTCATGACGAGGATCCGACGCGTCCGACGACTTCGGCATTCAACAACTGGGAAGAGGCGATCCACAACAGGCTCGCCGCCGAGGTGGACATTCCGGGCTTCAACTACAAGCCGAACCGCTATGCCACCATCCGGCAGAGTCATCCCGATTGGATCCTCTACGGCTCGGAAACGGCATCGTGCGTGAGCTCCCGCGGCACCTACACACTGCCGCTGGTGAAGTACGCAAAAGACCCGTCCCTGCAGATCAGCAGCTACGACATCATTGCGCCGCCCTGGGCGTATTGCCCGGATGTCGAATTTGCCGCGCAGGACGCACTGCCCTGGCTGCTGGGGGAGTTCGTGTGGACCGGATTCGACTACCTGGGCGAGCCCACGCCGTACTTCGGCCCCAAGGACAGCGAGCACGATTGGCCCGCGCGCAGCTCCTATTTCGGCATGGTCGATCTGGCCGGATTCCCCAAGGACCGCTACTACCTCTACCAGAGCCGCTGGACGAGGCGGCCGATGGTGCATCTGCTGCCCCATTGGAACTGGCCAGGGCAGGCAGGGCAGCCCATTCCGGTGATGGCGTATTCGAATGCCGAAGAGGTCGAGCTGCTCGTGAACGGCGCCTCGCTGGGACGCAAGAAAACACTGTCGGAGCCGGTTGAGCTGCCCGTGGGGCCGAATGTGAGCCCGACGCTGAAGCTCGCAAGTCCGTATCGACTGCTGTGGCAAGTGCCATTCCAACCCGGAGCGCTCACGGCTGTTGCGTACACGGGCGGCGAGGAGGTCGCGCGAGACACCGTGCGGACTGCCGGAGCACCGGCACGGATCCGGCTCGTGGCGGATCGAAGCTTGATTCAGGCAGATGGCGCTGACCTTTCGTTCATCACCGTTCGCATCGAGGATGCCGACGGAAATCTGTGCCCGCTCGCAGACAATCTGCTCAGATTCCGCGTGTCGGGTGCGGGAGAGATTGCAGGTGTCGACAACGGCAACGCCGCCACGGTCGAGCCGTTTCATGCCGATCACCGCAAGGCGTTCAACGGCCTGGCACTGCTGATCGTGCGCTCGAGCTCAGACGAGTCGGGGAAGATCGCGGTCGCGGCTGCCGCGGAAGGGTTGGCCGGCGCGAGCGTGGAGCTCACCGCTCGGGCCGGCTATTGAAGGCGATTGCAGGACGGAGGTCCCAAGCACATGTTTGCCTCAACACGCCGCCTGCATCGGGCGCTTCCAACAGTGGTTCTCGGAGTCGTCACGGCATTCAGCACTGCCGCTCTCGGCCAGAATACGCCTGGCGGGAATACAGGGGATAACAGCGGCCTCAACGGCTCTCTCTCGCGCGGGGATCTGGAAAAGCTGAGCGGCGATCACAAGCAGGATTCCAGCGGCGCAGCGCGGGATGCGGCGGCGGCACTCGCTGCGGCAAAGGCGGAAGGCAGCAGAATCGCCGCGGCTCTGGAGTTGTCCTGCGACGTCAACGATGCCCGGCTGGTCGTGTCAGGAACGAGCCGCGGCACCTCAGGGGGAAAGCCGGCCGACACCCGTGTCTACGAAGTGGCTTGCGGCGGAAACGTCGGCTACATCTTCGAGACCCAGGGGAGCGGGAAACCGCTGGCCATTTCGTGCGTGACGGCCGAGGAGGCGCGCGCCGTCGACGTGGCGAAGGGGAAGGAGCCGGGGTTTTTCTGCACGCTTCCGCAGAACAGGGACGTCTATGCCATGGTGACGTCGTTCATCGCGGCCGACACGGGCACCCAGTGCAGCGTGGCGCGCCTGCAGCCGTTTGGCCACAGCGAGTCGACGAAGTCGGAATACTCCGAGATCGTCTGCAAGGACGGCAAGGGGTTCCTGCTGCGCACGCCGATGCCGGGCTCGCAGGTGAAGACGACAGCGGTGAGCTGCGCCGATGCGGCCAAACAGGGCATCAAATGCAAACTGACGGACGCAGGACCCGTCGAGACTCCCGTGACACTGGAAACCCTGAAGAGCGCGCTCGCCCAGCATGGCGAGGGCTGTCGGATCGATCAGCTGCGCATGATCGGTCAGGAAGACCACCAGAAAAGATATGTGGTCGAATACCTGTGCGCCGCTCAGCCGGCCGGCCGCGTCGCGTTCATCCCGCTGCCGGGAAATACCAATCCCTACGAGTCGCTCGAATGCTCCGCTGCCGCTCTGAATGGGCTGGCGTGCACGCTCGCTCCATCGAAGTGAGGCACGACCCCTACCTAAGCCGCGACCGCACAGGCGTCATTGACCGCCTGAGAACTGCAGGCGGATATATTCCACTGCGGCGCCATTCGCATCATCGCCGGCGGTGTCGCCCGAGTTCGGGGTCACGGTGAGCTGCAGCCTCTCAACCGCTTCCGGATGAATGTGATCGCCCGCGCGCCCGCGGCGCTCGGGACTGTCGCGCCAGTAGTTCCAGAGCCCCGGGAATGGACTCGGAATGTGAATGCTCTTCGCCAGACGCAGAGCCGGCAGCGCGACGCTCACCGTCGACCAATCGCTCCGCGCCAGGACGGACGCGCTCCACGCAGACCCGTCCTGCTCGATCAAAGCAACCTGCAGAGTCTTGCGTGTCCCGCCGACGGCGCGGAGCCTGATCTCGAGCGAGGTTGCTCGAGCCGCTTCCGTTTTTCGCGCAGCGATGACGTCGCCGACATACAGCGCGGCGGCATAACGCTCGGGGGTGTCTTTGCCGAGATCCGGTAACGCCAGGCTGAGCGCGGACTCATCCGCGCTCTCTGCGGGCACGATCTGGAAAAAGGGCGTCCGATACTGCTCACCGGGCCGGACGAACGCGAGCCGTGCGAAGTCCTTCTTGGGATCGAGCAAGCGCATCGCAGTGCCCGCGGGCGTCACCCGAAACGACCACAGAGTGTCGGTGTGGAAGGGCCATTCTGCCGGGTGCCCGGGCGCCGCTCCGGGGAACGTCGTGACCCGCTCACCCGTGCGCGCACTCACCGCGTATTGATAGAGTCCCGGTGACAGCACACGCGGCGCCAGCACGGCGAGATAGTCGTTGCCCTGGGTGCGGCTCATCGCAATCGGCTTGCCGAAAGACTGCGTGCCGGCGGCCCGGACCCACAGGCTCACCTCATCCGGTAGAGCGTCGCTGGCCACGCGGGCGCGAATCTCGATCGACCCACCGGCGGGATACTCCTGCGGCGCCAGCGACTGGATGAAGTCCGGATAGGACACCCGCTCGTTGACATGGTATTCGGCGAAACCGACACGCGCGATGCGTGCCGGCAGACTGGCTCGATCGATCGACTCGTTCCGGGTCAGGAGCCAGACACCGGGCTCGACTGCGAAGCGCGCTTCCTGCGCCCGCCGCGCCGTGACTGATTTACGAGAGCCCGCAGCCTGCTCTGCGCCGGCCGATTTGTCCGTCTGGGCAGGTTTGTCCGCGGCGAGGTTGACGGGCGTGGCGAAGAACTCGCCGCCGAGATCCGGCAGGCGAACCGTCATGGGCCACGAGCGGTACAGCAACCGTGACACGCGGCGCTGCGGTTGCGGCTGTTCGAACGCATCCCGGACCAGGACCTCATCCGGGTAGAGCTCGAGGCGCCAGACGCCGTCACGCACCTTGTCGAGGAAATAGGCGCCAGTGCCTTCGTATTCGACGAGCGGCGAGGAGCCGTAGCCGACGATTCGCCGAAGTGCAGTCGCATTGCGAGGGGCGGTGGCGGTGGGGCCGGCATTCATGAAGGCGTCTTCGGCATTCAGCTCGCTCAGGTCCTCTTCGTAGCTCACGCGAAAGTCGCCGAACGACCGATCGTCGGGATAGCGTCCGTAGGCTTGCATCCGCGGCAGCCGCCGCATCGCCTCCGCCGCGATGACCGCGCTCACCGCTTTCCGGGGCGTGTGGACCAGATTGAGGAAATGCGTCTGCCAGCCGAGATTGAAGGGAGCCGTCTGCAGCATGTCGTACGCGAACATGGCTGCGAACTGGGCGCCCACCGAGCGGAAGGTGCGCGCCATCGCCGGGTAGAGATAACCGGAGAGGAGATCGGCTTGATCGAACTCGTAGACGATGCGCGGCCGGCCCGCCAGCTGCGGCCGCAACATGTCCGGATACTTGTCCACGGCCTGCAGGAAATTGCCATGCAGCTCGTGCCCTGCCACCAGGCTGGTCGGGTACCAGCCAAAGCTCACGCCGTCGACGCGTGAGCGGTTGATGGCGGGCGCAATAGCAAAATCCTGCGACACGTTGAAGAACGTGAGTTTCGTGCAGCCGGTGTCGCGAACGGCTTTCACCAGCGTGTTGATGTAACGCACGGAGCCCGACAGGTCCTGCGGATGATGCACGGGTTCGTTGATCATCTCGATGAAAAGGATTGCCGGCTCGTCCTTGAGCGCAACGCCCGTGTAGGGATTGACGTGCCTCAGGAGCTGGCCGATGTAGCGGGCCTGAGCGGCGATCGAGGCGGGGTTGGTGCCCATTTCGGCGCGCTGGAAATAACGTGAGAAGCCTATGTTCTGAGTGGGCTTGCCGACCTGGTCCGCGAACGCCGGATCGTAGGTGTGAATCGGCGTCAGCAGTACGTAGATGCCGCGTTCGCGCGCCTTCGCGATCGTGTAGTCGAGCAGGTCGACGTGCTCGTTCACGATGAGATTGCCGGACCGGTCGGCATTCTCCCAGTCCCCCCACGAGCACACCCGCAGGGCCGTCCAGCCCATGCGGGCGAACTGCGCCAGATCCTCATCGATCATGGCCTTGCGGTTTGTGGAGACCAGCCCCGCCATGCGGTAGTCGGAGCCGGACATGATGCAGTAGTTGGCGCCGTACAGCGCTACTTCGGCATGGGAGTCGCCCCAGCGCGCGACTCCGCTCTCGTCGAGGTACACCGGGCGAACTGCGGTTTCGCCGGCCGGTTCGGGCGCCGCCGCCGCAAGCGTCGCGGCGGACGGCGCCGCGAGCGCCGCTGCGAGCAGCCAGGCGGCGACGATCTGGAATCGCACTGCCGCCACCCTCAGGAGCGGGCCCGCGCCCTAGAATCGGACTCCGACATCGAACAGGAAGGAACGGCCGTACACCTGGTAGCCGCCGTCGTTGGACAGGTCCTGCGCAGTGTTGTCAGACGAGAAGTGGGCTCTCTCGTTGGTCAGGTTGTGACCCTGCACGCGGACGGTCCACATCGACTGAAAGCTGTAGGAGACGCTGGCATCGAGCGTGGTTTCCGGCGCAAGGCGCTTCAGAGTCGTGCCGACCCACGTAGGCGCGACGGTGAACTCGGTGTGATGCTTCCCCGCGATGCGCGTCTCGAAGCCACCCTTGTTGTAGAACAGATCCAGCTCCGAGGTTCCCGTCGCCAGTCCGACCATCGGGTAGGGGTTGGACACCGGGGCCACCTCGTGAATGTTCGAGCTTACATAAGCATGGTTCGCGTAGATGCCAAAGTCCTGCAGGACGCCGGGCAGGAAGAAGAACCGCGTCTGGAAAGTGAATTCCACGCCGTGGATCTGCCCTCCCTTGGTGTTGTTCTCCGAAGTGATGATGTACTGCAGGCCGCCGATGGTCTCCGTGGACTGGCTTGCTCCGATGTACGACTTCACGTCCTTGTAGAAGGGAGCGATGGCGAGGAGCGACTCGCTGTGGAAGTACCACTCGTAGGACAGATCGAACTGATCGGCCTTGAAGGGGTTCAGCTTTGGATTGCCACCGCCACCGGTCCGCGGAGTGCCCGTGTTGTTCAAACTGAAGCCGGTGATCAGGGCGTCCAACGGTGGCCGGGAAACGGCGACGGCGGCCCCGAAGCGCAGCACCTGGTCGTCCGACAGATGCAATATCGCGTTCAGGCTCGGGAGCACGTTCGTGTAGTCGTTGTCGATGGACAGTGGCGAGGTCACGCCGGCCAGAGTCTGGAATCCGGAGCTCTCGGTTTTCACATGCGCCACCCGGACGCCCAGGCCGCCGGTCAGAGGCATGGCGCCAAGGCTCGCCTTGAAATCCATGCGCAGGAAACCTTCGTAGGTCGTCTCCTTCACCTTGGTGTGCACCAGCGGCTCGTCCGCCCCCGCGGGCTCGGCGGAATTCGGGTAGACCAGGGGGAAGAGCTTGTCCCAGTTGCCAAACACCATGGGAGGCGCGGTGAAGCTGGGGACGGTGAACTCGGATAGTCCGGCATTGGCCAGGGAGATGTTCGGCACGCCGTTCTGGCCCGCGGTACCCGCGGGGCATACCTGGCCGGCTGGCGTGAACGAGGTGGAGCCCGTTCCGGGGCACAGCCCCCACAGGCTGGCGTGGTGAGTCTTCTCGCGATCGGACGCCCGTGCGCCGAACTTGATCCCCGACCAGGCCGAATTGTCGAAGGTGCGCCCGAACGTCAGGGCCAGCGCGGTCAGGCGGTCCTTGGTCTCCTCGGGACCGGCGCTCTGGCCCGTGCCCGGCACATTCGATCCGTTGTCGCTGAAGCGCGTACCCACCGACTGAATGGCCGGGTTGGCGGGATCGAAACCGGGCGTGGCTCCAAAGGGAACCTTCCCGTCCATGACGTTGAACGCCAGGTTGGGCGCGAAGATGTCCGAGAGATAGATGGCCTGCCACTGGTTGCGGCGCCAGGCATCGGAATAGGACAGATCCGCCAGGTTGTCCCAATCGCCGCCCTTCCACTCGGCATTCAGACCGGTCACGACCAGGGTGTGCTTCTCGTTGTAGCGGGCAATCTCGCTCTGATAGTTCGGGAACGCCCCGTTGAGGTCGGCGGACACGACTGAACCGTTGACGATCTGGTACGAGCTCCCCGGCGCGTTGTAGGCCGAGGCGTTGCCGTTCGCCCAGTTGCCGGTGATGTTGTTGCCGTACCAGGCCTGAAACTGATTTTCCTTGATGTGGTACTGGGACCAGAGGGCGTCAGCCTTGAACGTCAGGTTGTCGCCGGCGTGCCACCCGGCGGCGCCGGCGAGCGCGTACCGATCCTGGGTCACTTCCTTGACCTCGGTGTTGAGGCCCCACGTGGTGTTGTCCGGGATCCCATCGCCGTTCAGGTCGCCGGTATTGCCGGCTGGGTTGCCGGGCCCGGCGCCTGAGTTGTCAGGGGTGTTCCAACCAAACGTGCGGAAGTCGGGGAAGCCGTTCTTCTCGCGCTGTACGCTCGCCGCGAGCGATACCGCAAAATCGTCGCTGATATGCTTGATCAGGCCGCCGCTCGCGCGATAGCCCCCGGGACTGTATCCAGGCAGGTCCTTGCCCTCCTGGTTGTACGTGGGTCCGCCGCGAAAGCTCACTTCCGGGCCGCGGTAGTCGAGAGGCGAGAGCGTGCGGATATCGACGGTTGCCGCAATTCCGCCCGAGACGAGCGAGGCATCCTGGGACTTATAGACCTCCGCACCGGAGAGGACCTCCGAAGGATAGATTTCCCAACGAAGATCCTGCGACGGCTCCGACGAAGCCACTTCCCGGCCGTTCACGAGGCCCAGCACCAGGCGCGGACCCAATCCGCGCACGGAAGCCTGGCTGGCGTTGCCGCGATCACGCGTCGTATTGACGCCGGGAAGGCGGTTGAGCTCCTCTGCAATCGTCACATCGGGAAGCTGGCCGATGTCGGACGTGGAGATGTTGTCGCCGATGAGGCTGGAATTCTGTTTGACGGTGATCGAATCCCGCAGCGCCTGGCGCACTCCGGTAACGACGACCTCCGACAGTTGATCGCTGTCGGATTTCGCGGCGGTCTGCGCGAGCGCCACTGTTCCACCGACGCTCGTAAGGACGGCCAACGCGCCGGTACCGCAGGCGATGAGTTTCTTTTTCGCTTTCACGAGTCCCCCTGGAGATACTTGCGAAATCGCTCGGTTTCTATGGATGCTGAACCGTCGCCGGTATTATAGGATAAATAGGATGATACCTGTCAATGCCGCCGTCAATGCCAGGTGAGCGCCTCCGCAGCATCGCCATTGTCGGCGGCGGAACGGCCGGCTGGCTGGCTGCAGCCACGCTGGCACGGCGCCTGCCGCCGCAGCTCTGCGCCTTGCGCTTGATCGATTCGGGGCGGGGCAGGGCCTTTGCTTTCAGCGAGGTAGCGCTGCCCGCGTTTCACCGCCTGAACGCTCTGCTCGGCATCGACGAGAGCGACCTGATGCGGCGCACGCTCGGCACCTTCAGGTTAGGTGTGCAGTTTGCGGACTGGGGCGCAAGCGGTGAGCGCTACTTCCACACGTTCGGCTCGATCGGGGCGAAGCTCGACGCCGTTCCCTTCCATCATTACTGGCTCAAGCTGCGTCAATTGGGCGGCGAATCGGGTTTCGAGGACTACTCGCTGGCAACGCTGGCGGCCACGCAGGGCCGGTTCGCACCCCCCGCGGCGCAGCGCGGCTCCTTCTTATCGTCGTATTCCTATGGCTACCACTTTCACGCCGGGCTGCTGGTCGCCTATCTGAAGCAATACGCGCGTGAGCACGGCGTCGTCAGCAGCGAACGGCACGTAGTGCGCGCGCAACTGCGGGCGGAGGACGGCTTCATTGATGCGCTGCAACTGGATGACGGCTCGCAGATTCGCGCCGATCTCTACATCGACTGCACGGGCAGCCAGACGCTGCTTCCCGAGGGCGGGTTCGAGGACTGGTCGCACTGGCTGCCCTGCGATCGCTCGGTTGCGGCGCTGTGCGAGAGTGAGCCGCAGATGCTGCCGTACTCGCTGGTGCGTGCCGGACGGTCCGGGTGGAGTTGGCGGACGCCGCTGCAGCAATGCACTGACAACGGTCATATGTATTCCAGCCGTTGCCTGAGCGACGACGAGGCCACCGCCACGCTGCTCGCGGATCTCCCCGGCAGGAGGCTCAGTGAGCCGCATCTCACGCACTGGTCGCCAGGCAGGCCGGAGAAATTCTGGGACAGAAATTGCATCACGCTCGCGGGCTGCGGGCTCGAGCCGCTCGAGGGCACTGCGCTGCATCTTGCGCAGACCGGCATCGCCCGGCTGCTGACGTTGTTTCCCGTCTGCCGCCACAGTCCTCGCGACATCGAGGAATACAACCGTCTGACGGCTCTGGAGTGGGAGCGCATCCGGGATTTTCTGATTCTTCACTACAAGGCGACCGCCCGCTGCGATTCACCGTTCTGGGACGCCTGCCGGCAGATGCAGGTCCCGGCGACGTTGCAGACGCGAATCGATCTGTTCCGGCGCTGTGGACGCCTGGGCCTGCAGGAGGATGAGCATTTCGGCGAAGAGAGTTGGCTCAGTCTGCTGTTGGGGCAGGGGCTGTATCCGCAGGACTACGATCCGCTGGCAGACGTGCTCGACGTCGAGCAGGTCGAGGAAGCCTTGGCTCGAATGCGCTCGATGATCCGGGACGGCGTTGGCACCCTGCCGCTGCTCGCGCGGTTCATCGAACGATATTGCGCTGCAGCGGCCGTCGACGTTGGGGCGCTGCCGTGATGCACCGCGATCGCGTGCGCGACGTCGTTATCGTGGGCGGCGGCACCGCCGGATGGATGGCCGCCGCCATCCTGGCGCGCAGGCTTGGGGGGCGGTTCGGTGCGATTCGAGTCATAGAATCACCCGAGATCGGCATCATCGGCGTGGGCGAGGCGACCATTCCGCCGATCCGCCTGTTCAATACCGCGCTCGGCATCGACGAAGCCGATTTCCTGCGGCGCACTCAGGGAACGATCAAGCTGGGGATTCAGTTCAGGCACTGGTCGCGACCGGGATCCGAATACTTCCACCCCTTCGGCCTGCCTGGAACGAGCCCGCAGCAGATTTCGTTGCACCAGGACTGGCTGCGCTTGCGCCAGTCGGGGATGACAGGGAGCTTCGAGGAGTATTCCTTGAATACCGTCGCCGCCGGGCTCGGCCGGGTGCCGACCTGCGACCCGGACGACGACTCCTTGTCTTCAGTCGTTGCCTATGCTTTTCACTTTGACGCGAGCCTGTATGCGCAGTACCTGCGCGGCTATGCGCAGGCGCGGGGCGTGCAGCGCATCGAGCGCAAGGTGTTGAACGTGGAGTTGC
>FTEN01000107.1_pt1 | contig 11597 bp, 5 predicted proteins | sample 1640221 | NCBI WGS metagenome assembly FTEN01 (sample SAMEA3914816, study PRJEB12502) | metagenome | biome: forest; material: soil | place: USA | collected 2011-09-16 | depth 0.3 m | reverse complement strand
CTGCGACGGGGTGCGCGCCGCCGCGCAATGCGTCGAAACGTGGCGGTGAGACGCCCGAGGATCGAGTCGCTGCGGGAAATGCACTCGGGACTGCGCGCCACGGGGTATCCTGAAACACCGGGATACCAAGGGCTTGCTTGCAGGGAACCCGCCGGGGCGCGGGGAGTTTCTCCACACAACCCATGACTATCCTTCATGTCGTCCACCGGACGATGTACCAGTACCGCCGGCCCGTGGAGTTCGGCGAGCATCGCCTCATGTCCCGCCCGCGGGACAGCCACGATCTCAGGCTGCTCGATACGGGGTTGCTGATCGAGCCGACGCCTGCCGCTATCCGCTGGATTCACGATGTGTTCGGCAATTCGATCGCGCTCGTGCAGTTTGACGGGGCGAGCGACCGGCTGGTGTTCGAATCCGGATTTCGAGCGGAGCACTTTCCTGCTCCCGCCCGGCAGATAGAGCTCGATGCCTACGCAGCCGCACTGCCGTTCAGCTACCCGGCGGACGAAGCGCTGGACCTCGGCCGCACCAAGGAGCGCCACTATCCGGACGCCGAGCACGAGATCGACGCGTGGTCGAAGGCCATCGTGGAGCGCACCAGCGGCGCCCGTACGCTCGCTGTCCTGGCTGCCATGACGAGCTCGATCAAGGAGCGATTCAGGTATACGACGCGGGATGCCGTCGGTGTTCAGTTGCCGCTCGAGACGCTGCATCTCGGTAGCGGAAGTTGCCGGGATTTCGCCGTCTTCATGATGGAGGCGGTGCGCAGCATCGGACTCGCAGCCCGCTTCGTATCAGGCTATCTGTACGATGAGAGACTCGTGGGCGCCGCGGGGGGACTGATCGGCGGTGGTGCGACGCACGCGTGGCTGCAAGTCTATCTTCCCGGCGCGGGTTGGGTGGAGTTCGACCCGACCAATGCCCTGGTGGGGGGCCGCAACCTGATTCGAGTGGCCGTCGCGCGGGATGCGTCGCAGGCGGCCCCTCTGGTCGGAACGTTCAACGGCTCCCCCGATGATCTGCTGTCGATGACGATCGACGTCAAGGTGACTACGGAGTAAGGGACTCGACCCGCGCGCGGACTTCAAGCTGATGGTCTCCGCCTCCCAGAATCACCCCCCGCAATGGCGAAACGTCGCCGAAGTCGCGTCCCCACGCGATGGCAATGTGGTCGGCGCCGACGCGGCAATCGTTCGTGGGATCCAGCTCGACCCAGCCGCATGGCGGACAGTAAACGGAAACCCACGCGTGAGAGGCACCGGCACCGACGAGGGGAGCAGCGGTGGCCGCTTCGGCACGCGCCTCCGCAGGCGCCCTGGTGCGCAGGTAGCCGCTCACATAGCGCGCCGCCAGGCCGCGGGAGCGCAGACATGCAATCATGAGGTGCGCGAAATCCTGGCAAACGCCGCTTCTGTCGTGCAATACGTCTCTCAACGGCGTGTCTATCGTCGTCTCGCCCGGAGCGTAAGTGAACTCGCGGTGCAGCTTCGACATCAGCGCCTCGGCGCAGGCGAGAATCGGTGTCCGGGGCGGGAAGCATTCTTGCGCATAGTCGGTGTACATCTGCTTGATGCGCACGAACGGCGACTCGTGCCGGAACTTGCCGGCATCGAGCCGCTCGCGCGCAGGCCACGAGCCGCCGTACGAGAGATCGCCGCGTACCTGGCCCCACGTATCCGTCTGATCTGCGAACACCGGCGTGCGGGGATATACCTCGATCTCGAGATCCGAGACGACATCGAGCTGACGGTGCGGATGGCCGAACTCCAGCCGTGTAACCACGTTGCCGAACGAATCGATCACGTCATCGCGGCGCTCCGCAGCCGGGGTGATGAGTATCGTGAAACTCAGGCATTCCTGATGGGGGAGCGGGCGTGGGACCAAGTGGAGGAGGTGGTGCGCGTGGAGCACGTCGCTGGCGTAGCGGTAGCTCGTCTCGTGCCGGACCCGGTAGCGCACAGCAGGCTCTCTAGTTGGCGAACGCGGTGGGAAGGGTGTGCGAGAAGTGGCGCATCGAGAGCCGGTCGGAAAGTCTTGCGGCGGCTGCGCTCAGTCCCAGAATCCGCTCCGCCAGTGAGCGGCGTGCGCTCTCGCCATCCGGACCCTCCTGCTCGAGGCGCGCCAGCTCAGGAGGAGTCAGATTCGGGAGAAGGTGCTCGAGTCCGGGCTCGCCCGTGCCGCCGACCGACTTCGACAGCTCGGACAGATCGCGGTGGACAGAATCGAACTGAAAGGCGAGAGCGGCGGGGTGGTTCGCGTCCCGGACCAGCAGATCGAGCACCGGCCCGAGACGCGCGGCGGCGATATATCGAGAGCGGTAAACGCCGGTGCTGCCGCACGCCTCCAGAAGCCATTCGATCTGCCTCTCTCCGAGCGCGCCTCGCGATTGTAGATGCGCGGCGAGCAAGCCGGCTACGAACTGCAGTCGCTCGAGGCGCCTGCCCAAGCGCATGAGCCTCCAGCCCTCATCGTGTGTCATGTCCTCGGCCGCAAAGCCGATCAACGCCGCGAGCAGAACGAGCACCCGCTCCAGCACTTCGCGCGGCTCCTCGCGGGATGCCCCCGCTTCCTGCAGCAGCCGCTGCAGACCGACCACAGCTCGCCAGTATCGCCCCGAAAGCCGGCTGCGGACTTGCGTTGCGCACCAGGCAAGCCGCTTGAGATCACCCACTATGCCGTGCGCACGATGGCCGTCACGCGTGACTTCCGCGGGATCCTCGTGTTTCTGGAGCGCGCCAACGGCGCGGCATACCCGCACCGCATGAACCCAGACTGGACGGTCAATCCGCCGACCGAGCGTGCTCTGCAGTAGTCGAGCCTTGTCCGCACACCGCACCTTGTAGCGGCCGAGCCAGTAGAGATTCTCAACGAGCCGCGACGGCAACTCGTCCTGGCGCACCTGGACGGGCTCGTGGCGCTGAGCGAGTGGGGCCACGTCGGGCTCCGGGCGATCGGCCAGGACCCAGATGTCCTTGCTGCCGCCACCGCGCTGAGAAGAGACCACGTCGACCGACACGTCGGTGGCGACCCGCGCGAGCCCACCTGGCATGACCTGGACGCCCGCTTCAGTCGCGATCGCGTAGACGCGAATCGTCAGCGCCTTTGCAGTGAGTCCCGCGACACCGCTGGTCTTCCAGACTGGAGCCTGGGACACAGCAACATGCTCCTGCGCCACGTACGCGTAGGGGCGCGCCTGGAGGCTGTGCATGAAGGATGCTCGCGCCGGACCCGAGAGATTGCGGCCGAAGATCGGCTCGAAGCGCTGGTTGGGATACGTCGGCTTGAGCACGAGATGATCGAGATTGGCCAGTACATAGTCGAGTGCGGGCTGCTCGCCGCACCACCAGGTCGCTACGGCGGGCAGCGTGAGTTTTTCCCCGAGCAGGCGCTCCGCAACTCCGGGGAGGAAGCCCAGCCACGCCGCGGATTCCAGCACGCCCGTGCCCAACGCGTTCGCGAGCGCGACATTGCCGGAGCGCACGGCGCCTATCAGGCCGGGCACACCCAGCGCCGAGTCGCGTCGCAACTCGACCGGGTCGCAGTAGTCGTCATCGAGACGGCGCAGAATGGTGTGCACGCGACGCAGGCCGGCGAGCGTCTTCATATAGACCGTGTTGCCGCGTACCGTGAGATCCGACCCCTCCACCAGAGGCACTCCGAGCTGACGCGACAGATAGGCGTGCTCGAAGTAGGTTTCATTGAACGGACCGGGAGTGAGAATCACGGCAAGCGCGTCGCTCCCGTCGGCGGCGTGATGCAGCAGGCTCGCGCGCAGCTCACCGAAGAATCCGGCAATGCTGCGTACGCGCAGATCGCGAATGGACTCCGGCAGGACCTGCTCGACGATCTCGCGATTCTCGAGCGCATATCCTGCGCCGGAGGGCGCCTGCGTGCGATCTGCGAGAATCCACCACCGCCCGTCGGGGCCCCGGGCAAGATCGGCCGCGTACAGGTGCAACCACCGGCCGCTCCTGGGGGCGATGCCGTGACAGGGCCATAGAAAGTTGGGGTGGCCGAAAGCCAGCTCCGGCGCCACGATGCCTTCGGCCAGCAACCGCTGCGCGCCGTAGAGATCAGACAGCAACGCGTCCAGGGCGCGTGCGCGCTGCGCAACTCCCGCCTCGATCCCGCGCCACTCCTCGGCTCCGAGCATCAGAGGCAGAGGATCGAGGGCCCAGGGCCGGTCGGCGCCTTGAGGGTCGGCGTAGACGTTGTATGTCACGCCGTTCTCGACGATCAGCCGCCGCGTGAGCTCGATGCCTCGCCGCGCGACCTCGCGCGCATCTCGCGCAGTGAGTCGCTCAATCAATCCGCGCCAGTGCGTGCGCACGCCTCCAGCAGCATCGAGCAACTCATCGTAGCGGGACCCATCCGCGACGTAGCTGGCAAGGGCGGCTTCCGGCACTTCCCTATTCACTTCTTTCTGAGGTCGAGCGTGAACGGATGCTCCGCACTCGGTGGTTCTTCCGCAGATGCGATGGTTCCGGGAGTGTGCCCCATCCGAAAGAAACGCGCGAGCCGGCGGCTTTCGGACTCGAACGCGTTGACGGGGAAGGTCGTGTAATTGCGGCCGCCGGGATGCATCACGTGGTATTGGCAGCCGCCCATCGAGCGCCGCATCCAGGTGTCTACCAGGTCGAATGTCAGCGGCGCATGCACCCCGATCGTCGGATGCAAAGCGGTGGGCGGTTGCCAGGCCCGATAGCGGACACCGCCGACAAACTCGCCCACGTTTCCGGTGGAGCGCAGGGGAACCCGGCGTCCATTGCAGGTCAGAGCATAGCGATCCGGCGCGAGCCCGGTCAGCTTCACCTGCAGGCGTTCCAGCGAGGAATCTACATAACGTACGGTAGCGCCGGCCGCAGACTCCTCTCCCATTACGTGCCACGGCTCGAGCGCCTGGCGCAGCTCCACGGTCGTACCGGTTGCCGAGAAATCACCGTACTTCGGGAATCGGAATTCGAAGTGCGGCTGAAACCACTGCGGCGCCAGTGGATAGCCGGCCTGCTGCTGCTCGAGGAGGACGTCTGCGAGATCGCGCTCGAGAAAATAGGGGAGCATGAAGCGGTCGTGCAGCTCGGTTCCCCAGCGCGCCAGCCGCGGTGGCTCGTACGGCTCGCGCCAGAAGCGTGCCACGAGAGACCGCAGTAGCAGCTGCTGCGTAAGGCTCATGCGAGCGTGCGGAGGCATCTCGAATGCGCGCAGTTCCAGTAAGCCGAGCCGCCCGGTCGGTCCATCGGGGGAATACAGCTTGTCGATGCAGAACTCGGCCCGGTGCGTATTTCCAGTCACGTCGACCAGCAGGTGGCGGAACAGCCGGTCGACCAGCCACGGCGCCGGATCGCTGCCTCGCGGTGGGATCTGCTGAAAGGCAATTTCCAGCTCGTACAGCGAATCGTTGCGCGCTTCATCGGTGCGTGGCGCCTGGGACGTCGGGCCGATGAACAGTCCCGAGAACAGATACGACAGCGAAGGGTGGTTGTGCCAGTAAGCGACCAGGCTGCGCAACAGGTCGGGTCTTCGCAGGAACGGTGACTCGGCGCTCGTGCGCGCGCCGAGGACGAAGTGATTGCCTCCCCCGGTTCCCGTATGCCGCCCGTCGAGCATGAATTTCTCGGTCGTGAGCCGGCACATCCGCGCCGTGTCGTACAGATGAGTCGTGCGCTCGACGAGCTCGCTCCAGCTCGCCGACGGATGAATGTTCACCTCGATCACGCCCGGGTCCGGCGTGACGCGGAAGCTGTTCAGGCGTGGGTCTTTCGGGGGCTCGTAACCTTCGAGAATCACTGGCTGAGACGTCGCCTGAGAGGCGGCTTCAACGACCGCGACGACCTCGAGATAGCTCTCGAGAGTCTGCGTGGGCGGCATGAATACATAGAGCACGCCATTGCGCGGCTCGGCGCACATGGCCGTACGCGTGATCGCGATAGCCGACTCGTGCATGCGAGGCTTGCCGGCGGGAGGCCCGTCGACTGCACGCAATCGCTCGAGGACCTCCGTCCGCTTCGGCAGTGGCGGAAACGACTGGGCAGGATCTGGCGGCGTGATGTAGGGATAGTCGGCGGGTGCTACCCAAGGCAGTGAATCGAGCGGCAGGCGATAACCGATCGGCGAATCTCCCGGTTGCAGGTAGCATCGCTCGCGACGCAGGAACCAGGAACCCGTCTGCCACAGCGTGCCGGACGCGTCGCGTCCGATCGGCAGGACATACCCGACGGCGCGGTCGAGGCCGCGTTCAAACGTGCGTGCCAGACGCTTGCTCTCGCCGGCATCCTCGAGCCGCGAATCGAGTGTAGCGACGTTCGAAGGCAGCTGGCGCTCACGCCACAGATAGTAGAAGTCGTCCTCGTAGGCACCGAAGACGAATTGGGGCGACAGACCCAACTGCGCTGCGACCGCGACGAGGAAGCGCTTTGCGTCCGCTTCCGTCGCACCGTAATCGGTCTGTTCGTCGGCGATGAGCCGCGGGTCCTGCCAGACCGGCTCCCCATCGCGGCGCCAGAAACAGTTGAGCGACCAGCGCGGCAGCGGCTCCCCGGGGTACCACTTGCCCTGTCCGAAATGCACCAGGCCGTGCGGCGCGTACCGGTCGCGCAGGCGATGGTAGAGCTGGGCGGCCAGTCGGCGCTTGTCGGGCCCCAATGCCGCGGTGTTCCATTCCGCCCCGTCTGGATCGTCGAGCGACACGAACGTGGGCTCCCCGCCCATCGTCAGGCGGACATCCCCGCTCGTGAGATCCTGGTCGACGCGGTTCCCCAGCCGCTCGATCTCGTTCCACTGCTCGTCCGTGTAGGGCCTGGTGACACGCGGCGCTTCCCACACACGCTCGATCTTCATGCTGTGCTCGAGCTGCGACTCGCATTCCTCCACGGCGCCGGAAACCGGCGCGGCGGATGAGGGTTCCGATGTGCAGGCGAGGGGAATGTGACCTTCGCCGGCAAGCAATCCGGAGGTCGCATCGAGTCCGATCCAGCCGGCGCCCGGGAGATAGACCTCGCACCAGGCATGCAGATCGGTGAAGTCCGCTGCGGGGCCCGACGGCCCGTCCAGCGACTTGATGTCGGGAGCAAGCTGGATGAGGTAACCGGACACGAAACGCGCCGCCAGGCCCAGGTGCCGCAGTACCTGCACCAGCAGCCACGCCGAATCGCGACACGAGCCGGAGCCCTTCGCGAGCGTCTCCTCCGGCGCCTGCACCCCCGACTCCAATCGAATGAGGTAGCGCACCTCGCGCGCCAGGCGGGCGTTGATGGCGACGAGCAGGTCGATCACGCGCGTCGAGCTGCGGGGAACGGACTCGAGATAGTCCGCAAACCGCGGGGTCAGCGGCAGCCTCACCCGGTAGGGAGCGAGCTCCTTCTGATCGGCGGCGTCATATTCGAATGGAAACGATTCCGCGTACGGCTCGAGAAAGAAGTCGAACGGATTCAGAACCGCCATCTCTGCGACGAGGTCGATCTCGATTCGCAGCACCTCGGTGCGATCCGGAAACACGAGACGCGCAAGATAGTTCGACTGCGGGTCCTGCTGCCAGTTGATGAAATGCCGTTCCGGCTCCGCGCGCAGGGAATACGCGAGGATCCGTGTGCGTGAGTGCGGCGCAGGCCGCAACCGCACGATCTGGGGGCCCAATGCGACGCTGCGGTCGTATCGGTAGTGAGTTACGTGGTTGAGTGCGACATGAATTGACACTTCGACAGTATAAGGCAGCGGCGCAGCGGGTCCCCTGCACCATTTTGCGGCAAGCATGCACGATTGCGCGCGCTGCGGCCGCGATCCCGCGGGCAATGCCCGAATGCCGCGGCCCGGCTTCCCGCTGGCCGCCTGTTGAGCGCGTGGCTGCACTGAAATGGTGACTGACGGCGCGGCCATGCAGAATGCGCGCGGCTCCACCGAAGAGCCGCGCGAAGATATTCATCGATCCAAAGGCGGGGTAAACCGACATGCGCCGATTCTCGACGGTCGCCCTCTGTGGCGTAGCGCTGCTGACGGCTGCCTGCAGTCGCGAGAATGGCAACGGCGTGGTCGCGCCGCCGCCGCCGCCGGCACTGCGCTTCGCAGCGGTCGATGCCGCGCGCCTGCTTGCGGCGAACGACTCGGCCAATGCGGGGCAGTGGATGTCCTACGGACGCGACTATGGCGAGCAGCGCTTCAGTCCGCTCAAACGCATCAACACCGCGACCGTGAGCAACCTGGGCCTCGCCTGGTTTGCCGATTTCGACACGCATCGCGGACAGGAATCCACGCCCATCATCGTCGATGGGGTGATCTATGTCACGACTGCCTGGAGCAAGCTCTACGCTTTCGAAGGCAAGAGCGGCAGACAGCTGTGGAAGTTCGATCCGCAGGTGCCCGGCGCGTGGGCTGTCAACGCATGCTGCGATGTCGTGAATCGCGGCGTGGCGGCGTGGAATGGCAAGGTGTACCTCGGCACGATCGACGGACGGCTCATCGCCGTCGATGCGGCAACTGGCAAGCCCGTGTGGGAAATCCAGGTGACCGACAAGAACAAGGCATATTCGATCACGGGCGCGCCGCGCATAGCCGGCGGCCGCGTCTTCATCGGCGAAGCCGGCTCCGAATTCAGCCAGCGCGGATTCATGTCGGCCTTCGATGCCGAGACCGGCAAGCTCGACTGGCGCTGGTACATCGTGCCCGGCAATCCCAAGGACGGTTTCGAGAACAAACAGATGCAGCTCGCGGCCCGCACTTGGGGGGGCGAATGGTGGAAGACGGGCGGCGGCGGCGGACCGTGGGACGGGCTGGCCTATGACCCGGCCACCGGGTACATCCTGATCGGTACCGGCAACGGGGCGCCCTGGCCCGCGCAGATCCGCAGTCCCGACAACAACGACAATCTCTTCCTGTCCTCGATGGTCGCGCTCAAGGCGGACACGGGTGAGTACGTGTGGCACTACCAGATGACGCCGCACGACAGCTGGGATTACGACAACACCCAGCAGATCACCATCGCAAATCTGACGATCGGCGGGAAGCAGCGCCACGTGGCCATGCAGGCCTCGAAGAATGGCTTCTTCTACGTGCTCGACGCGCAGGACGGGAGCCTCATCTCGGCGCAGCCGTTCGTGAAGGGCATCAACTGGGCCACCGGCATCGACGCGAAGAGCGGCCGCCCCATCATGAATCCGGCCGCGCGCTACGATGTCACGGGCAAGGGCTTCATCCAGATCCCGAGCTTCGCCGGTGCGCACAACTGGCACCCGATGTCGTTCAGCCCGGAGACGGGGCTGATGTACGTTCCCACGATGGAGGTGGCGTATCCGTTCGTCGCCACGCGCGAGGACGACAACCCGATGGGACAGAAGCTTTCGATCAGCTTCGCCGGGGGCGCGGCCATGCTGCGCGATCCGAAGGCCCTGCACGTCAACAAGGGATACCTGCTTGCCTGGGACCCGGTGAAACAGCAGGAGCTCTGGCGCGTGCCGTTCGGTGACGGCCGCAGTGGCGGCGCGCTTGCGACGGCGGGGGGTCTCGTCTTCGCCGGCAACTCGAAGAGCGAGGAGTTCGCGGCCTATCGCGCCGACACCGGTGAACGGCTGTGGGGACAGGCCGCGCAGACGGGGGTTCTCGCCGGCCCTTCGACTTTCGAGGTCGATGGCGAGCAGTACGTCGCGGTGGTGGCGGGCTACCGGCTGACCGGCAACTATTGGGCGCCCAACTATTCACGCCTGCTGGTCTACAAACTGGGTGGAACCGCAGGGCTTCCCGAGCCTGCGCCCGTCCCCGAGCCCGTGCTGAGCCCGCCGCCTGCCTTCGGTACCTCGGAGGTCATCGCACACGGCGGGGAAACGTACGGTCGCTTCTGCGGCACGTGCCACGGCAACGATGGCTTCAGCCTCGGCATGTTCCCGGACTTGCGTTATGCCGGCGCGATCAACAGTGCGGCTGCGTTCAAAGCCATCGTCATCGATGGCGTCCTCACGCAAAATGGCATGGTCTCGTTCGCAAGAGCCCTGAAACCCGGGGAGCCTGAGGCGATCCGCGCATACCTCGTGTCAAAGGCCATCGCGCTGAAGAAAGCCGGCCCCGGCGCCGGGAATCCCTTCGCCACGGTGGCGCCGCGCAATCACACGGACTGAGGCGGAGTCGGCGGACGCCATCGCAGTGAGCTACCACGGTGCGGGCTTGTAGTCCTTCAGGAACTGGCCCCAGATGTGTGTGCCGGTCAGGCGCCCGCTGAAGATCGGATCGACGCAGCGTGCAGCGCCGTCGATCGTGTCCAGAGGCGGTGAGAAGCCCATGGCAGCCTTGCGCGCCGCGTGCACGACGGGATCCTCGTCGGTTACCCACCCGGTGTCGACGGCGTTCATATGAATCCCATCCTGCACGAAGTCGGGTGCACTCGTGCGCGTCATCATGTTCAGAGCCGCTTTCGCCATGTTGGTATGCGGATGCTTGTCCGTCTTGGTGGTGCGGTAGAACTGACCCTCCATGGCGCTGACGTTCACGATGTGCATGTGACGTTCGGGCGTGCGCAGCATGAGTGGTTTCAGGCGAGCATTGAGAATGTAGGGGGCGACGGCGTTCACGAGGTGCACCTCGAGGAGCTCGGGTGTCTCGACCTCATGCATGCGCAGCCTCCAGCTGTTGACCTCACGCAGATCAACCTGCTGCCGATCCTCATCGTAGCGGCCTGCTGGGAACAGCTGCTCGCCCGCGAGAAAGTCTTCGTCGAGATAGCGCCGTTGCGAGAGCGCAGCGCTGTGCGCAAGCCCCTCGCCGTGCCAGCGCCCCGTCGCAGCGACGAGTCGGCCGCCGCTGGGCTCTTCAGATCCTTCCAGGGTGCGCAGCAACTCGTCGTGGCTCGCGAGTGGGCCTCGCCAGGTAGGCGGAAGGGCCGCAACGGACCGCGACTCCCCGGCGAGAAGATGATGGAAGAACCCTGCCGGTCGGCGCACCGTCTGGCACGCGTTGTTGAGAATGTGATCGAGCCGCGGCAGCCGCTCGATCAGGAACCGCGTGAAGAGCTCGACGCTCGGGGTATGGCGGAGATCCAGACCGTGGATCTGCACACGTTCGCGAAAGGCTGCGAAATCCGCTTCCTTGGAATATCGCTCGGCTGCATCCACGGGAAACCGCGTCGTCACGATGACGTGCGCGCCGGCTCGCAGAAGTTTGAGGGACGCCTGAAAGCCGATCTTGACGCGGGCACCGGTGACGAGCGCGTAGTGGCCGCTCAGGTCCGCCGTCTGCTCGCGCTTGGAGTAGTTGAACTCGCCGCAGGCATCGCACATGGAATCATAGTAGCGATGCACCTTCGAATAAGGCTTCTTGCAGACGTAGCAGGTGCGCTCCTGCCGCAGCACCGAACGATCATCTGCGTGTGCGGTGTCCGGCGGCTCGAGCCGCAAAGGGGCGAGCAGCGCGGAGCGGCGCTGCACGCGCAGTCCCGTCTGCTCGACAATCCTGCGGTCGTGCTCCTTCGCCGCCTCGCGCTCGGCTCTTCGAAAGGCCTTCGCCAGCTTCACGAGATCACGCCGTTCCGGCTTCGCCACGAGACCGGCAAGAGTCAGCAACTCGCGGCGCTGTTCCTGTGTCAGGCGCACGAGGTGCGAGCGATCGGCCTCGATTGCGCG
>FTEN01000262.1_pt1 | contig 11696 bp, 9 predicted proteins | sample 1640221 | NCBI WGS metagenome assembly FTEN01 (sample SAMEA3914816, study PRJEB12502) | metagenome | biome: forest; material: soil | place: USA | collected 2011-09-16 | depth 0.3 m | reverse complement strand
GCCACGGGGTATAACGCCCCGCGGCCGAGAAACAGCGTGTGATGCTTCTCGGCGAAGCGTTCCGCCAGCCTGTGAATGATCGGATCGAGCTCGAGCGTTCTTTCGATGAGGGCGGGCAGCTCGACGAGCCGCGTGACGAGTCCCCGTTCACGCTCCGCATCCGCGCCATGATGCTTCGCCAGCGCCACCACCAGCATTCCCAGTGCGGCCAGCTGCGTCGTGAAGGCCTTGGTGGAGGCGACTCCGATCTCAGGTCCGGCGCGCGTCAGCATCACGAGCTCGGACTCGCGCACGAGCGAGCTCTCGGGGACGTTGCAGATCGAGAGGGACGAGAGGTATCCGGATTGCTTGGCGAGGCGCAAAGCGGCGAGCGTGTCCGCGGTTTCGCCGGACTGGGAGATCGTCACGAACAGCGAATTGGGGGGCACGAGCGGGCTGCGGTAGCGGTACTCGCTAGCGATGTCGACCGAGCAGGGCACCTTGCAGATCTGCTCGATGAAATAGCGCGCCACGACGGCCGCGTGATAGCTGGTCCCGCAGGCGACGATGTGCACGTTCTGCGTGCGCCTGAAGACTTCGGTTGCCGCGGGACCGAATGCCGCCTCGAGCAGGCGTCCGTTCGCAACCCGCTCCTGCAGAGTGTTCGCGATCGCGCGCGGCTGTTCGTGGATTTCCTTCAACATGTAGTGGCGGTAGGGTCCCTTTTCCGCCGCATCCGCCGACAGCTCGCTCTCGCGGACAGCACGCTCGACCGAGTTGCCGTGCTTGTCGATGATCCGTACGGACTTGCGGCGGATCTCCGCGACGTCGCCTTCTTCCAGGAACATGAAGCGACGCGTGACAGGCAACAGCGCCGCGACGTCCGATGCGACGAAGTTCTCCTCAACCCCCAGGCCGACGACCACCGGGCAGCCTTCGCGTGCCAGGATGAGGCGCTCTGGATCGTGCTCGCTGACGACGGCGAGTGCGTAGGCGCCCTCGAGCTCCGCCACGGTGGCGCGGACGGCCTTGAACAGGTCCTTGACGGTCGCGAGGTGAAAGTGGATGCGATGCGCGATGACCTCGGTGTCGGTCTCCGAGGAGAACTGATATCCGGAGCGTTTCAGCTCCTCCCGCAGCTCTTCGTGGTTCTCGATGATCCCGTTGTGAACGATCGCGAGCCCGTCGCGGGAGATATGCGGATGCGCGTTGCGCTCGCTCGGAACTCCATGGGTCGCCCAGCGCGTGTGGGCGATGCCGATCTTGCCGGTCGCCGGGCTCTGCTCCAGGGCGTCGTGCAGCATCTTGACCTTGCCCACCGTACGCACGCGGGTGAGGTGCTGCGAACCATTGAGAACGGCCAGGCCGGCCGAGTCATAGCCCCGATATTCCAGCCGGCGCAATCCCTCCATGAGAATGGGGACGATGTTGCGTTCGGCGATGGCTCCGACGATTCCGCACATGTTCGATATTGCCTCGCGGTGCTTAGGGGCGCGGGAAGGGCCCAGTGTGCCCTAAAAGACACAAAGAGGCTGATTCTACCCGCTCAAGACGTGATGCGGTTCCCGTCGATCACGTCCCAAGAGGCCGGGACCGGTATCGGGCCGGCGCGGGATCCGTCCGGGCGGCCCACAACGGCATCCGCTGCCTCGGCGGCCCTGCCGTGGCGCTACATGTCGGACGATAGGTACGGAAATTGCGGAACTGCAACGCTCTGTCACGCACCGAGGTCTCAATATGAACTTCATCATCTGGCTGATCGTGGGCGGCATCATCGGTTGGATCGCAAGCATGATCATGCGCACCGACGCCCAGCAGGGGATCGTACTGAATATCGTGGTGGGAATCATCGGGGCGCTGCTCGCCGGATGGCTGATCACCCCACTGATCGGGGGCTCGACCATCAACCAGGGTAACTTCAGTCTGAGCGGCGTGGTGATCTCGCTGCTGGGCGCGGTCGTGCTGCTGGCGATCGTGAATCTCTTCCGCCGGGGAAGGGTGCGCTGAGGACCGGCGACTCATCCGGCTCCCTCCCCGGGAGCTGCAAGAGCGGAGCGTGCCTCTTCGCAGCCTGACTCGCGGGCACAGACCGCGAGCTCAGGCTGCGCGCAATTCCCAGCTGATGTGACAGCCTTGCTGAACATTCGCACGATTGCTGACAGGCAGCGGCAAAGTATTTCGACCCCATGCGGGTCGGCATGTCGCCGCCACGCTCCTCACCCGTCATAGCTCGTCTAGCTGTCCGTCCGCATCAAAGAAAAAAATGTCTGCGTGCTTGAAGCCCCAGGACCGGCCAACAACACGAACATGAGGCTCAAACGTGAAGAAGTCGACAGTGTCGAGCGGCAGGTAGTTTTGCACAAGGCGCTAGCCGGAGCTACTGCTCCATTGCCATGGCATGAGGTCTGTGGCGCACGGCCCATGCGAGCGGGCCGCCGATGGACGCCAGCAACACCAGGTTCAAGGCGAGACCGACCCAGCGAGCTTCGCTGACTGGATCGTCGAACTGCGCCATGCGCAGCTGGGCATGCCGCTCGATCTCGACGAGTTGCCGCTCCGCGAGGTGCGCGGCGCCCTTTGCTTCGTCCATCCGCTCGTTCGCCTGCTGGGTCGTGACGATGATGCCACCGCGGATCGAGTCGTAGGTGTGAGTGAATGCAGAACGATACTCCGCGACGGAATCTGCGAACTCCTGCAATTGGGCGTCCGCGGACTGCGGCGCCAGCGCCCTGGTACGCACGAGGTCGTTGCGCAGATTCAGCAAGGCTCCATCCCATTTGGACCGATACCCGTCGCGCCTTTCTGTGGTGCCGATGTTGATGAACACATCCTTTTCATAGCGGCGCAATTGCAGGACATCATCGTGCAGGCTACCAACCGCCTCGGACAGCGCAACGTCGCCGTGCTGGACGCTTGCGATGACATTGCGGAGATACGTGATTCCCCACCACTCGATACCGGCGCTGACGCAGATGGCCAGGACAGCGCCGCCCAACGCGAGAAGCAAACAGGCGCGAGTCGACAAATACGCGAATCTCATTCCTCACCTCCACGGAACGCTGCCGGTCGTGTGCCGCGTAGCCCAGCCACAGTATCTCATCCGTCGAAGCTGACGTCCCGACGCATCGCATGAGTGGGCCGGTTGCTCCGTTCGCATTTTTAACAGCGCGCGGAGTCCTATCCCCGCTAGCAAAGCGGGCATTGATTCCTGGAGAATTGCGCGGGATATTTCCGCGGATGCACGAAATCCCCCGCCCATGAGCACCGAACTGCAGCGCTCCGAGCCCGGCACGCACGGAATGCGGCGCATCGCCCGCGCGCAGATGTCAAAGGCACTCGAGGCCCTCCAGGGCAGGCAGCTTGCCGATGATGCCGTGCACGCGGCACGCAAGGAATTGAAGAAAGCCCGGGCGACGCTGCGATTGTTGCGCGATGCGCTCGGCGACGCGGCCTACACGCGCGAAAACGCTTTGCTCCGGGATGCCGGCCGGCCCTTGAGCCGGGTCCGCGACGGGCGTGTCCTCCTGGATACGCTCGACCGGCTTGCGGAGCGTTTCGGCGTCCCCGAGCGCCAGGTGCCGGTGGAAGGATTGCGGCAGGCCCTGAGCCGCGAGCGTAGACACGTGCGCCGGGAAGTGCTGGCCGAGACGTCCGCCCTCAAGGTGCCGCTCGAATCGCTGCGCAAGGCTCATGAGCGGGCCGCGCGCTGGCCGGTAGGGGACCGCGGCTGGTCGATCGTCGGGGCGGGTTTCGAGCGCATCTACGCCAAAGGACGCAAGGCGCTGGCCGCAGCGGAGGCCGACCGAACGCAGGCCAACCTGCACGAATGGCGCAAGCAGGTCAAATACCTCTGGCACCAGCTGCAGGTGCTTAAGCCGCTATGGCCTGGACCGATCGGGGAGCTCGCCGACCAGGCGCACAAACTCGCCGACTACCTGGGCGACGACCACGACCTGTCGGTGCTTCGGGGCAAGGCGCTCCACCACTCGGACGCGTTTTCCACTCCGGCGGCCCGCGGGGCTCTGCTGACGCTGATCGACCGCCTGCGAACGGAGTTTCGCGACAAGGCCATGGTGCTCGGCCGCCGCCTCTACCAGGAGAAGCCGGCGGCGTTCAAGGCACGGTTCGCCCAGTACTGGCGCGACTGGCAACGCCGCCGCTAGTCCCCGGCCTCCTGTATTCTGTCGGGACGAGCTGGAGAACCTGTATGCAACTGCGGCGAATCATTCGAGTCCTGGGTGGTGTGGCCGCGGCGGCGGCGCTCCCCCTGTGGTGCGCGGCCCAGGTCAAACCGGAAGTCGCTGCGACGATCAAAAAGACGCTCGAGTCGCGCTTCGAGGGCACGAAAGTCATCGACGTGCAGCCCAGCCTGTTCCCGGGGATCTACGAGGTCTTCGTGGGCAACCGGATTGTGTACTCCGATGCGACTGGCGACCATCTGATCGTCGGCTCCATCCTCGACACGCGCGCGCAGAAGGATCTCACCGAGGCCCGGATGGAGGAGCGCGGCAGCATTGACTTCAAGTCCCTGCCCTTCGCGCAGGCGATCAAGATCGTCAGGGGCAACGGGCGGCGGCAGCTCGCGGTGTTCGAGGATCCCGACTGTCCCTTCTGCCAGAGGCTGGAGAAGGAGCTCGCCTCGATCAAGGACACCACGGAGTACGTGTTCCTGTTCCCGATCGACTCCCTGCACCCGCAAGCGACCGTCCACGCGCACGCGATCTGGTGCGCGCCGAATCGCGCACAGGCCTGGACGGAATGGCTCACCGAGAAAAAGCCGCCACCGACCCCCACGGCGGCCTGTGCTCACGATCCCATCCCGGAGCTGACGAAGCTGGGAGAGAGTCTCTACATCGACGGAACGCCAACGTCGTTTCTCGCGAGCGGCAAGCGCGTAGGAGGCGCGATTCCCACCGAGGAGTGGGAGAAGTTGCTCATCGCCGAGTCCGGACCAGCGTCTGGGCCGGCGTCGGGCGCCGGGTCGGCATCCGCCACGGCGCCGCCCGCACACGCGGGTGAGGCCGCTGCAGCTCCGCAAAAACACTGACGCAGGACGTCGGCGTCTAGTGGGGCTCCACCGTTGCGCTGCGGCGCCGGCAGGTCGTTAGCTCCGACCCGGTACGTCACGCAGCGCGGTGCGCCGGCGGACACCACGCGAAAGTTATTTCTTCGGCTTCACCGGGCGTTGCCAATTCTCGATGGTCGTCTGGCGGGCGCGGGCAATGGTGAGCTTACCGGGGGGAACCTCGCGCATTACGGTCGATCCGGCGGCAATGGTGGCTCCAGGACCGATGGTAATGGGTGCGACGAGCACGCTGTTCGACCCGGTGTGAACATCGTCGCCGATGCTCGTGCGGTGTTTGTTGGCGCCGTCATAGTTGGCGATGATGGTCCCGGCGCCGATGTTCACGCGGGCGCCCACCTGCGCATCGCCGACATAGGCCAGATGGTTCGCCTTCGACCCCACGCCCATCTTCGAGTTCTTGACCTCGACGAAGTTGCCGATGTGCACTTCCCTGCTGAGGGTCGCCGAGGGCCTGAACCGGGCGAACGGGCCGATATTGCACGACGGCCCGATGACCGCGCCGTCGATCACGCAGTGCGGAAAAACCTCGGTGTCATCGCCGATCTCGCTGTTGCGGATGACGCAGTTGGGGCCGATGCGCACCCGGTTTCCGAGCTTTACGTTGCCTTCGAGGAGAACATTTGCGTCGAGAACGACGTCGCTTCCGTGGGTGACGCTGCCCCTGACGTCCAGGCGCGCCGGATCGGCAACCGTCACTCCCGCCAGCATGAGCTCACGCGCGATCCGTTGACGGTACACTGCTTCCAATTCCGCGAGTTGCGCCTTGTCGTTGACCCCGAGGACCTCCGTCGCCGTCGGCGCGATGAGGGGGGTGACCGCAATCTTTTCCTTCACGGCCATCGCGACGACGTCGGTGAGGTAGTACTCGCCCTGCGCATTGTCGTTCTTCAGGCCCCGCAGCCACTTCTTCAGCAGCCTGGCGGGCGCCACCATCACGCCGGTGTTGCATTCCCGGACCTTGAGAACCTTCTTGGAGGCGTCCTTCTCCTCCACGATCCTCTGCACACGGCCACGCGAATCGCGGACGACTCTTCCGTATCCGGACGGATCCGGCAGTTCCATCGTGAGCAGGGCGACCTGTTTCGGTCCCGCCAGGGACAGCAGCCTCGTGAGCGTAGAGTGTTGAATGAGCGGCACGTCGCCGTACAACACGAGCACGCGCTGCTCGTCGCGAATACCCGGCATGGCCTGCGCGACGGCATGACCGGTGCCCAGACGCTGCGCCTGTTCGGTCCAGGACACGGCCTCGCCGGATAAGGCCTGCAGCACGCGGTCGCTGCCGTGTCCGTGAACGACGTACACGGCGTCGGGCTCGAGCGACCTTGCCGTGTCGATGACGTGCTTGAGCAGAGGCCTTCCGGCGAGGGGCTGGAGCACCTTGGGCAGGTCGGACTTCATCCGCTTGCCCTCTCCGGCCGCGAGCACTACGACCGCAAGCGGCACGGTCCGGGAAGCAGGTTCGTGCTGGGTCTTGGGCATGCAGCGATTGTATCCGAGGCGGTTCGTGTCCCGCCGCTTCGGGTTCGCGACGGCGGCGGTGAGGGCGGCGCGGCTCCCGATTGCAGCTCCGCCAGCTTCTCCCGCATGCGCTCCCCGATGAAGAACTGCGGGTTGGAGTGGGCCTGGCGCTCGGACGTCTCGCGCCGCTGGATCAGGCCCGCCGCCTTCCTGAACGCCGCCTCGAACGAAGGGGCCTGGGGGAGCGAATCGCGCAGAAAGGCCTCACCGAACCACGTGAGATCGCGGCTGTCGTCGCAGCCGAAGGAGCTGTGTCCGGCGTCTGCCGCGGTGACGATCAGAGTCGTGTCGCTCTTCAGCGGCTCGAGAAACACGCCCGCGTAGCACGCCGACACGATGACGATTCGCCACTTGATGGCGGACTCGTCCAGCACCTCGCGCAGATCGGCGGGCCCGAGCTGCGCCAGGGGGAGCGAGCCGTTCGAGACCGCGAGCCCATCCTCTGAACCATGCGAGGTCAGCATGACGACCAGCACGTCCTCCTCCGTATCCATGTGCGAGGCGATCAGCTTGATCGCCTGGTCCAGTCCGGAGACGCTCGCAATCGGATAGGTATCCCGGTCGCCGTCGTCATTGATGAGCTCGACGGAGCGGTCGGCGGTGCCGAATTTGTCCGCAAATACCTGTTCTGCGAACAAGGCTTCCCGCTTGAAAACCGCCTGCTCGCCCACGCCGGCAAACCCCAGAAAGAACATGTGCGCCTTGCCCGGATGCACCGGAGCGATCCGCCCGACGGCGGCCGCGATACGCGCCGGTTGGTCGTAGAGAACGCCCTCGGCCGCGGTAGGATCCTCGTCCTGCGCCTGTTCCTGCTCGTCTGCCAGCCACAAGCGGGCGTCGAGGCCGAATTCATCGAGCACGAACGGACCCACGGCGATGACCGCGACCGCGAGCAATGCAGCTCGCACGCGCACCCGGCCATAAGCCGCTTTGAGCACGCGCAGGCCGACGAACTCCAGATAGACCAGGGCCAGCAACACCGCGAGCACCGGTCGTGCGCGCACCAGGGGCACGTCGCTCAACAACCACAGCAACAGCAACAGGTAGGGCGCCGCCGAAAGCGCCGGAATGAGCAGTGCGCGGGTATCCGCATCGCGGTCCTGCGCCCGGGCGATCAACGCTCCGGCGAAGAGTCCGGCGAGGAGATAGGCGGCCCAGCTGAACAGGCCATCGAGCTGCAGAACGGCGCCAAGGTCGGCGTGCAGCCGGTCCAGGCCGGCCCAGACGGCCAGATCCAGCAGCAGCAGCAGCAGAGCCTGATCGAAGGTGTGGACGAAACGGGGTGCCGCACGTCTCGGCAGCAGCAAGGCCAGGCCGCCGGAGAGGTTACGGATCAATCCCGAGAGCAGTCCGGGCGCCGGCGGGGACGCCTCGCCGGGCGCCGGGCCAGCCGCCGCGTTGAGCGGGACGGGCGGTTCGGGAGGCGGTGCGGCCGGATCTTCCATTTGCTACCCGGCCCTGCCGGTTCAGAGTGCCGGGGCCGTCAGCCCCGGACTTTGCGCAGCCGGTCGATCAGCTTCAGCTGCGCCGCGGCGCGGGCCAGCTCGGCGAGCGCCTCGGCCTGCGAGATATGGCCCGCCCTGTCGCGCAGCGCCTCTTCCGCGCGTTGCTTCGCGGCGAGCGCCGCGGCTTCGTCCAGATCCTTTGCACGCAGTGCGGTATCGGCCAGGACGGTGACTTTCGTCGGTTGGACTTCCAGAGCCCCGCCGCCCACGAAGAAGGTGTGCTCCGTGTTATCCGGCGTCTGCACGCGCACTTCGCCCGGCTTGAGCAGAGTGAGCAGCGGCGCGTGGCGCGGAGCGATACCGAGATCTCCCTGCGTCCCGGGCGCAAACACCATCGTCGCCGCCCCGGAGAAGATCTCGCCTTCCGCGCTGACGATGTCGACCTGGATCGTGTGCTGTTCGGCCATAGTTGATTCCCCGCTCGGGCGGCGCTCCTACTGGAGCGTCTTCGCCTTCGCGACCGCTTCCTCGATCGCCCCGACCATGTGGAAGGCCTGCTCCGGCAGCGAGTCGAACTCTCCGTTCAGGATGCCCTGGAAGCCGCGGATCGTATCCTTCAGGGACACGATCTTGCCGTCCTGGCCGGTGAAGACCTTCGCGACATTGAAGGGTTGCGAAAGGAAGTTGCGGACCTTGCGTGCGCGGTACACCGTCCGCTTGTCATCTTCCGACAGCTCGTCCATGCCGAGGATCGCAATGATGTCCTGTAGCTCCTTGTAGCGCTGCAGCACGGCCTGCACGCCGCGCGCGGTGTTGTAATGCTCTTCGCCGACGACGAGCGGATCGAGCTGCCTGCTCGTGGAGTCCAGGGGATCGACCGCCGGGTAGATGCCGAGAGAGGCCACCTGGCGCGACAGCACGACCGTTGCGTCGAGGTGGGCGAACGTCGTGGCGGGCGACGGGTCGGTGAGGTCGTCGGCAGGCACGTAGACGGCCTGAATCGACGTGATCGAGCCCTTCTTGGTGGAGGTGATGCGCTCCTGCAGGACACCCATTTCCTCGGCGAGCGTCGGCTGATAGCCCACGGCCGACGGCATGCGCCCGAGCAGCGCGGACACTTCGGTGCCCGCAAGCGTGTAGCGGTAGATGTTGTCGACGAAGAACAGCACGTCGCGGCCCACGCCACCGTCTTCCCGCTTCTCGTCCCGGAAGTACTCCGCCATCGTGAGCCCGGTGAGCGCGACGCGCAGGCGGTTGCCCGGCGGCTCGTTCATCTGGCCGTACACCATGGCCACCTTCGAGTTCGACAGGGTGTCCTTGTCGATGACCCCCGACTCGATCATCTCGTGATAGAAATCGTTGCCTTCGCGGGTGCGCTCGCCCACCCCGGCAAAGACGGACAGGCCGCTGTACTGCTTGGCGATGTTGTTGATGAGCTCGAGCATGTTGACGGTCTTGCCTACGCCGGCGCCGCCGAACAGGCCGACCTTGCCCCCCTTTGCGAACGGCACGAGCAGGTCGATGACCTTGATGCCGGTCACGAGCAGGTCCTGGCCCCCGGCCTGCTCGTCGAACGAGGGCGGCGGACGGTGGATCGGCAGATGCTCTGTCGCCTGCACAGGGCCGCGGTTGTCCTGCGGATTGCCCAGAACATCCATGATCCGGCCGAGCGTGGCCTTGCCGACCGGGACCTGGATCGGTGCGCCCGTAGATGTCACCGTCAGCCCGCGCCGCAGGCCTTCCGATGCGCCCATCGCGATCGTGCGCACGACGCCGTCGCCCAGCTGCTGCTGCACTTCGAGCGTCAGGTCCACCTCCTTGAGCTTCAGAGCCTCATAGACGCGCGGGATCGACTCGCGCGGAAACTCCACGTCGATGACGGCCCCGATGATCTGGGTGATCTTGCCTTCGGCCACAGTCGCCATAGCTATTTCCTTAAAAAATTTCTAGACAGCGGCCGCGCCGCCCACGATCTCCGAAAGCTCTTTCGTGATCGCGGCCTGGCGGGCCTTGTTGTAGACGAGTTGCAGTTCGCCGATCAGCTCGCCGGCGTTGTCGGTGGCCGCCTTCATCGCGACCATGCGCGCCGCCATTTCGGAGGCAACGTTCTCCACGGCTGCGCGGTACACCTGGGATTCGATGTAGCGCATGAGCAGGCCGTCGAGAATATCCTTCGCCTCCGGCTCGTAGAGATAGTCCCAGTGCTCCGCCAGGTCGTCGGTGTCCACCTTCTCGATCGGCAGCAGCTGCTCGACCGTCGGCTTCTGAGTCATCGTGTTTACGAACTGCGCGTTCAGCAGGAACAGCCGGTCTATGCGCCCCTCACGGTACGCATCGAGCATCACCTTCACCGGCCCGATGAGATCGGCGATGTGCGGCCGGTCGCCGAGGCCGGAGACGTTCGCCGCGATGTTGACGCCGAGCCGACGGAAGAACGCGAGGCCCTTGGATCCGATGAGACACAGGCTGATCTGCGCGCTCTTCCCCTGCCAGTCGCGCATCAGCAGCAGCGCCTGTTTGAACACGTTTGCATTCAGGCCGCCGGCGAGACCGCGATCCGTCGACACGACGATGATGCCGACGCTTTGGGGCTCGCGCGTCGCGAGAAACGGATGGCGGTAGTCGGGGTTTGCTTCCGTGAGATGCCCGATGACGTTGCGCATCTTCTGCGCGTACGGCCGCGCCAGCCGCATGCGCTCCTGGGCGCGGCGCATCTTGCTCGTGGCCACCATCTGCATGGCCTTCGTGATCTTCTGAGTGCTCTTCACACTCGCGATCTTGGTGCGTATTTCTTTCGTGCCTGGCATGGCGGTCTAGTCTGGCTGTCGCAAGCCAATCAGTACGTGCCCGTCGCGAGGAAGTCCTCGACCATCTTCTTCAACGAGGCCTCGTGATCCTTCAGCTTCGGGTTGGCGTTGATCGCATCCAGCGTCTTGCCGTGGCTGGTGCGCGCAAAGGCCTGCAGCGCCGCCTCGAAGTCCACCACCTTCTTCAGCTCGACCTTGTCCATGTAGCCGCTGTTGACGGCGTAGATGGTCAGCGCCATCTCGGCGACCGACATCGGCGCGTACTGCTTCTGCTTCATCACTTCGGTGACGCGCTGGCCGCGTTCGAGCTGGCGGCGGGTCGCCTCATCCAGGTCGGAAGCGAATTGCGAGAAGGCCGCCAGCTCGCGGTACTGCGCCAGGGCGAGACGGATACCGCCGCCCAACCGTCGGATGATATCCGTCTGTGCGGCGCCACCGACGCGCGACACGGAGATGCCGGCGTTCATGGCAGGCCGGATGCCTGCGTTGAACAGATCCGTCTCGAGAAAGATCTGTCCGTCGGTAATCGAGATGACGTTCGTCGGTACGAACGCGGTGACATCGCCCGCCTGCGTCTCGATGATCGGCAGACCCGTCAGGGACCCGGTCTTGCCCTTGATGGCGCCCTTGGACACCATCTCGACGTATTCCTCGCTGACACGCGCGCTGCGCTCGAGCAGGCGGGAGTGTAGATAGAACACGTCGCCGGGAAACGCTTCGCGGCCCGGTGGACGGCGCAGCAGCAGGGAGATCTGCCGATACGCGACGGCCTGCTTCGACAGATCGTCGTAAATGATCAGGGCGTCCTCGCCGTTGTCCATGAAGTACTCGCCCATCGTGACGCCCGAGTAGGCGGCGATG